>Ga0136617_10003561_pt1 | contig 13920 bp, 18 predicted proteins | sample AntDrymUQ3222106_2_FD_129672 | JGI IMG/M metagenome (GOLD analysis project Ga0136617, IMG submission 129672) | Polar desert sand microbial communities from Dry Valleys, Antarctica - metaG UQ322 (21.06) | ecosystem: Environmental > Terrestrial > Soil > Desert | place: Antarctica: Dry Valley... | reverse complement strand
CCGCCGTGTCTAACTGAACACGCGACCACATTCCCGCTCTTCGGTCGATATATTAAATCGGATAGATGAGCGAATTCGCGATGAGCTCGCTGTCGAAGATGGCGAGCTTGCTCTTGAATTTGAGCCGGTCGTCCTGCCAAACGAGGACGTCGACGTAGCGGCCGGTGTTGAACACCTCGGTCGGCTCGTTCTGCTTCGTCCGCAATACCAAATAGCTCGCCGTGACGTCGTACCCATCGGTTTGCTGCGCCTGCAGTGCGACTCCGCTGACGATATGGCGCTGGTAATACGGCGCGTGGAAGAGCGTTTGCGTGATCGCATAGACGCGATCGCGCAGCATTCCCTTGCTCTCGAACGCGAGTGTGGCCAAAGGTAGGCCGCGGTCGAAATTTTCGCGCGGTTGCACCCGGTAGACACAGTCTTCGACAAAAAACTCCGGCCACTCCGCAAAGCGCTGCTCGTCCAGGCAGGCTGCATACGCCGCGTAGAGATCAAGAATCGCGAAGCGCAGTGCGGGATCAGCCGGCGCGGCCGCGGCCGCGCCGGACGTGACCACCAATTAAAGCTCCATCACTTCGCGGTAATACCTGTACATCCCGCGAATCAGCGTCTCGGTCACCATGTGTTCGGTGTTGGCGACATCGCGGCCGCCCAACTCGAGGATCGAGCAGCCGGCGGGGGTTTGCGTCATGCCGTCCTGCGAGAGTTCGATCACTTCGCCATCATCCGCGGAGACGTAGCCCGCCGGACCGAAGAGATTCGCTTGCCGCAGCCTGCGGCGGGTCATTTCCTCGCTGTCATCCTTGAACCCGAAATGCGTCCACACAAAGTCGAACGAGCCCGGCCCCTTGGGCATGATCTGCCGCGTGGAAAGAGAATTCACCTGCTGCTGCAGAACGACGCTGGGGAAAATCGTTTGCATGACGACGGTCGGGCCGTTCCACCAAGATTCGGAGACGACATCGAGAACGCGCGCATCGTCGAGCGCCAGGTTCTCGCGAAACGTCGTGACGCCTTGGGTCACTGCCGCTTTGCCGCCTTGGTTGCGGCTCGACACCATCGCCGCATGACGGCAGTGCTCATCCATCAGCATTCGCGACTTCTGATCGGCTCGCCACAACCCGAAGGTCACGAACCAAGTGTGCAAAAGACCCGGATGGTAGGGATCCTTGATGTTCTCCTGCATGAGCTTCCAGTTGCCGGGAATCCGCTGCCGTGAATAGCCGAGAATGGTGAGCTCGCGCCCGTCGAACGTGCGGTCGAAATACGGCAGGATCGTCGGTCCAATGTAGTGTGCCAGCGATGGCACCGCCGCGTCGAATGACGCAAACACCACACCGTTGCGCACGTCAACCTTGAGTTTGGTCAACCCATGTTCTTGCGGCGCGAAGTCCGCCGGCATTCCACCCTCCACCTTGCCTTCGTTCTTCACGCCGCGACGCAACGGGACGCCGATCAGGTTTCCCGTCAAGTCGTAATTCCATTGATGGTACGGGCAGACGAAATCGCGGCAGTTCCCGAAGTTCTGCTGGCAGAACGCCACGCCGCGATGCGCGCAGCGATTTTCGACAACGTGAACCGCACCGTCGTGATTGCGCACCATGACGACACTGCGCTCGCCGATCCACGAGCGTTTGAAGTCGCCCACGCGCGGAATCTCGGCGGTCAGGCCGACGTAGCACCAGTGCCCGGCGTAGAAAAATCGCTCGAGCTCGCGCCGATAGATGTCGGGGTCCGAGTACAGCCAGAATGGAACGCGGCTCACCGCGTCGTTCGGCCACTCGCGACGCAACGGCAGTGGGTCAGGTGCGTTCACGGCCGTGATTCGAGCCGCTAATTCGACCTGGACCCGAAGCCGTAGCCAGCAGCGCGATCCGGTTCGTCGACGCTCCCCGACCGAGGGGCATCGTTTTGACCGCGTTGCAAATGAACGACCTGTTCGTGTTGCGGCGCAAATGCGCGGCGAAGCGCGGCGAACAGACGTAGCGCTTTGTGGGTGTTGTCTTCCTGAAAGTTGCAAACGAAGACATCGATGGTCGTGTAACCGGATTCCGGCCAGGTATGAATGGCCAAATGCGATTCCGCGAGCACCACCGTGCCCGTGACGCCCTGCGGTTCGAATTGGTGAAAGGATTCGCCCAGCGCACGCAGATCCGCGCGCATGACCTCGCGCAAACAGAGTGCCCTGAGCTCTGACGCGGACATCGAACATACCTTGCCGCAGTCATACCAGTCGGCGACAACGTGGAACCCCGTACCTTGCGGCAGCTTGATTTCGTATGCGGTGTCGTCAGCCAGATTGCTGTTCATAACTCGACGCTCCAGGGACATGCGTTGAAAAAACGAAGTTCGTCAGGCCGCGCGCGGCCATTCGAATATGAGCGAGGACGAACCAACGACGCCTCGCCTCTTTCGTCCTTCAGGAAAACGGAGGATCGAGCCGATTTAGACGGATGTATGACACGAAGAGCCCCGTGCGCGAGAACGGCATCGATCTCGAGGGGCCCAGGACGCGATTCGTCGCACGAGCATGGAGCCAATCCACGAATCCCTCCGCTGTACGATCGAGTCTTCGGCTACGCACGCCGGCCGAGGCGCTTGGCGTTTCCCGTCGCCCGCCGATGAATTGGCTTGAGACCCGCATGCGCGAAGCGCGCGGCCGAACGTGACAAGCGCGACGACTCTGCGATGCCCAATGACATGGCGTCTTTAACCATCGCCGACTGGCGCCCGAGGGCCTGGCCAACGGTGCGACTCCCGGCCAACGATGCTAGCGACGAGGTTGCGGCGAGTGACTGCAGGAACCACCGCGATCCGAGTTCCAGGTTTAAACGGGTCATCTGGGCGGCAAGACCTTGCCACGCGTCGGCGGACGCGGCGATTTTTTCGCTGCCCATCAATGTGAACTCTCTGCGATCCCGTGCGCTTGGCCGTGCTCCGGCGAGCATCATGCGCCCGGAACGGCGGGCGATAACCTGCGCCGAGGCGCTCATCATTTCTGCGCTCTTACGCATGAAGTCGCACCACACGAGCAACGAGGCCGTGGCGGGTCGTAGAGAATGTCGTCTTGTCATGTTTTTGGTTTCTTGTTCAAGTTTGACTTACTTTGCCTGGGTAGGCAGGCCGCGATTATAGCGTACCGCCAAGTCTCATTCGCGCTCTCGATGCGGGTCGCTTGCGAGTACTCAAAGCAACGTCTTCGCTGGCGTGGTCAGCGCTGCAGCGCTCATCGAAGTAGAGGCTTTTTCCGGATGCTCGACGTTGCCTGGTTTTTCTTTCCCCGGATGATGACGGAAACCTCTCCATCCGGTTCCAAGGTGGCGGCTTTGACCGTAGCCAAATCCTCGCAACCGTGCTGCCGCAACTTGCTCATCAGGTCGTCCTCAGTGAGGAATTGCCGACGCAGTTGGCCCGCATGACCCGGCCGTCGCGAACCAGAGGGAGCGGCCGGGGCTCGGCGAATCGGTTGAACCAGCGAAACCTCAGCGCCAGCCAGTCGAGGAGCAAGGTCCAGCCGATGAGCGTTACGACCAAGACCGCGCCGTCGCTCACGGTTCGGTACTCACCGGCCATCGCGTTCTGCGCTGCATCGGCGACCAGCACCAGGACAAGGATATCGGCGATTCCCACGGCGCCGACGTCCGGGCGGACAACAAAGCGAAACAGCAGAAACAGCAGCCAGTACATGAGGCTACCGCGAACAAACAACTCGTGGGGCGACGCTAAAACCGAAGAGCTCAGACCAATCGATCATGGCAGGCCCCGACCAGCCTTAAACGTCAGCGCTGCAATGGCAGCAAGCCCTGTCGTTACCAGTAGACGTGTTGCCCCCGGTTCTTCGTCCAGCTGTCCGAGATGTGCCGAGCGTCATCTTCGGAGCGCGGTTTGACGCCCATGAAAATCCCGCCCTCCTTGATGCCAGTCTCGTAATGCTTGACGCGCTCTTCCGGGATACCCCAGCCCACCATGGCGCCGACCAAGCCACCGGCCAGACCGCCGGCACCCGCACCCGCGAGGGCCGCTGCTACAGGACCTGCGATGACCAACCCCAAACCCGGAATTGCGATCGAAGTGCCTACCGCGGCGATGGCTGCGAGAACCGCCCCGACTGTGCCTCCGATCGCACCACCAACGCCTGCACCTTCGGCCGCTTTTGTACCGAGTTCGGTATCTCCCGCCGGCCTATCCGAAAAGTACTTTTTCCGCGTTTCGTCGGACATGACGAGATTGACATCATCTTTGCCGTACCCGCGGCCGGTGAGTGAGCTGTAAGCTTGCTCTGCGCTATCTCGGTCACGAAATAAACCGGTAACCATGCGATCTTTGTTCATGATGTGTTCCTTTCAGTGTGTGTGCGCGGCGTTAAAAGACCGCAACATCCACTTTAGGGGTCGGAGCATATCGCTCGAATAGGAAGAATCCTAGTTCGGTTGTCCGCGAGTGGCTTACACCTCGCCGACGCACCGGGAAACGCGGGACGAATAAAGAATGCTCGTGAGAGCGGATTGGTTACCCAATACCCCTAGCGACCAAGGTGCGAAGCGTATGTGGCGACGCCGGGCGGTGGTTTACCAGCCAGGCTGCGCCATAGCCCCAATGGATACAGACCCGCGCAGAGCAAGCGCCACGCGACCATTCGCGTGATTCGGACGATGTCGCGCACCGGAGCGAAGTGGCTTGGGCGTGCCGCGCGTGGGTATAGCGCCTCGATAACTACGGGTGTCGTGCGGAAGCCCTTGCGCGCCGCGGCGATGAGTATTTCACTTTCGAACACAAACCCATGCGCGCGATCGTGCGCGGCATGCACGCTCGTCAATAATTCGGCAGGGTAGAGGCGGAATCCGCACTGCGAGTCGACGATATGATGCCCGGCCGCCCAGCCAATCCAGAAATTGGCGATGCGATTCGCGCGGCGGCGTGATTTCGGAGCATTCTCGAAGCCAATGAGCCGGGCGCCGATAACAATGTGACGCGGATGCTGGCGCGCGGCTTCGATGAGGCGTGGTATGTCCTCGGGCCGATGCTGGCCGTCGCCATCGAGGGCGACGACCGCGATCGCGCCATGTTCGAGCGCATGCGCAAAGCCGCGGACAAGTGCAGCAGCCTTACCGCAGTTCGTTCTGTTGCGCAGAACCGTGGCGGGGACGCCGCTTAATACCCCTTCGAGCGCTTCATCCGAACCGTCGTCGACAACGATGACGCGCGGCAAGATCGTAAGCGTCCGGTCGACGATATCGCGGATCGACGCTATTTCGTTGTACGCCGGGATCACAACCCAGACACCCGGGTGCGCGGCGCCGGAAGCGAGTCCCCGAGAGCCGCCGTGACGCCGGACGCACGCCTCGGTCATGCCGCCGCCTGAATCGCGCGTTTGCGGCCGCGCCACGAACGCAGCGCTGTCGGCAACGACCCGACACAGTTTGCGTAATAGATGGCACGGAATAACCACAGCCGCGGTCGCACCGGTCCGGTGCGTTCGAACACTTGGCCCGCCAGAAGCGATGTCACCGCGTCTTGGACTCCGAGGGCGTTGCGCGGATTCATGAAAAGATGGCGAATGATCGGAGAAGTCATCCGATAGATGAACCACGAAAATGTCGTCAGGCCACGGCGGACGTCGCGTTCGAATTGCGCGGTGAGGCGCGGTGCGGCGGTTGCGTCACGCAAGATCTGGTCGACAATGTCGGCGCCCAGCGTGGCGCTATTCATCGCGAGATAGACGCCGCTGGAAAATACCGGATCGACGAAGGCCCACGCATCGCCGACCAGCAGATAGCGGTCTCCCGCCATCCGCGTGCACTCGTACGAGTAATTGCCGGTGGCCGTCGCGGGTCCGGTGAGCCGCGCGGTACGCAACCGTGCGGCGAGCTCCGGACAAAGCGCAATCGTGTCCAACAGAAATTGCGTGGGATCGGTCTTGCGCGTCTTGGTGTAGTACGGCCAACAGACGGCGCCGACGCTCGTTGTCCCATCCTTGAGCGGAATCAACCAGAACCAGCCGTGCGCAAACCAGAAAATGCTGATATTGCCTTCGGCTGCGCCGGGAAGGCGCTCTGCGTCAGTGAAATGGCCGTAGATCGCAGCGCTGTTGTGTTTGCGGTTCTTGCGCTTGAAACCGAGCAAATTCGCGAGAAAGGTATCGCGGCCCGAGGCGTCGATCAGGAACTGCGCCCGCCATTGCGACCGAGTGCCGTCGTCGTGTTCAACGTTGAGCGTCGTCGGGCCGGCGGGCGTGAACTCGGCGGCGCGCACGCGCGCTCCTTCATGCACCTTCGCACCTTTGCGGCTCGCGTTGTCGAGCAGCAGATGATCGAATTGCGACCGCCGTACCTGATAGCCATACGGCCACCGCTTGTCGAATGCATCGCGGAAGTCGTAGGTTCTCCGGTTTTCATGAACTGGCGAGTTGAATTCGGCTCCGCGCTTGATGAGGCCGATGCGCTCGACTTCATCGCCAATGCCCAGCCGCTCGAATAATTCCATGTTCTGCGGCAGAAGTGATTCACCGATGTGAAAGCGTGGATGACGGTCCTTGTCGCAGACGACGACGTTGCGACCACGCTGTGCCAACAGGGCGGCAATCGTCGAACCGGCGGGGCCACCGCCGATGACGAAAACTTCGCACTCCTGCATTGCGGGAGACATGGGTGCCTGATTCTAGACGATTCGGCCGCGCTGTAACGACGGTGCGCCGGGCACGCCTTGGACCCATCTGACTTGACTCCGGACCATCATTCCAACAGAAAACCCGCGTAAACCCGCATCGCAAGGCCCCGTATGGCACCCTTAGCGCGCCAACTTGCGATTCAAATGGGATTGATACCCCCGAATCGATTCCCTTAGGCGGCGATCAACTCCCTCTAACGCTGAAGGCGCCCGAGAATGTAGCCGACGGCGACTGCGACACCGATCGCGGCATACGGACGCGCTTTGATGTACTCCGCACCCGACTCGACCAGGGCACTGGGGGCTTCCGAAACGGCGTCATACTTGTGCGACGCCCAGTCCGAAGCAGCGTGGGTCCGCTGCGCGATAGTGTCTACCGTCTCGGTTACCGCGGACTTCGCCGAAGCTATCGTGTCGGTAGCTTTAGTCGCGACCCGATCGGCGGCCGTTTTAACTTGATCCGCCGCGGTATCTATCGCTGTAGTTTTTTTATCGGTTTCGTTCATCGTGTTTCCTCCGATTGTTTGGTTGACATGACCGCATTGCCTTGATCCAAAACCCTCGCGCGCCGACGCATGAGGACTCGGCCACTAACTGCCGGCCACGGATTTCACGATAAATATAGCGAAAGTTGTCGGCGCACGGTAGGCCCAACGCCTTTTCTACTGTCGGCTTGGTCCTACCTCCGACCGATCGCGGCACCGTTTTAGGACGGAACAATCGCCCTACGGGCGGGGCTACGACGCGGTACGCACAATGCGTCGCAAATCGGCGTCTGCTATAGGGCACCGGCATGGAATGGATCTAAACTTCGCGGCGTGCGGTTTTGCAGACGATGGACGGGCCGGCGTCGTCGATCTTATTGAATAAACGTTCACGATCGATAACGCCGTGCAAGCGCGGGCGCGTGTGATCGTGGGACCGGCATTTGACGCGGCTTTCGTCACGGGACGCTTGGGATGCACGCGGCGCCGCAAATCTACGCCGCGCGTCTATGCATGGCAACCCGACGTTTGCGACCAGCCCGTTCTGCACATACGCGGCGACTCGCTGGTCCCGTAGCGCACGTCGACGTGTCCACGCATCGGATCTCGCACCCTTCTCGGTTCACCTGCACGTGGCAAAATGATCTGTCGAATTACCCTTACGGTGCGTTCATTGCCCACTACGATTACGTTGAGCAAGAAATGTGAAGCGTTCACACTGCACGTGCCCAACGACGCGATCGACGATCTGCGGAAGCGCCTGGCGCGTACGCGCTTTCCCGATCAACCCCCAGGCGCGCCTTGGGCGTACGGCACCGACGTCTCCTGGATGCGGGAGCTCATCGACTACTGGCGCGATCGCTTCGACTGGCAGGCGCAGGAGGCGCGTCTCAATGCGTTCCCGCAATACAAGGTGGCATTGCACGACATCGAGCTGCATTTCCTGCATGTTCCGGGCAAAGGCCCCAACCCCTGCCCTTTGCTCCTGTCGCACGGCTGGCCAGGCTCGGTGTTTGAATTCCTCGACCTGATTCCACAGCTGACCGATCCGGCTCGCTTCGGCGGCGATCCGGCCGACTCTTTCACCGTGGTGGCGCCGTCGCTGCCGGGCTACGCGCTATCGTTCGCGCCCGGGCAGAAGCGCTTCGGCGTGGAGGCAATCGCCGACTGCTTCGCCGATCTGATGACCGACGTGCTCGGTTATGAGCGTTTCGCTGCGCAAGGCGGCGACTGGGGGTCATTCATCGCCGCGCGCCTGGGTTACGCCCATACCGCTCGCGTGCTCGGCATCCATTTGAACTTGATGCCGATCCGGCGCGACCCCGCTATGGTTATCGACCCCTCACCCGAGGAACGCCAATACGTCGACCAGCTCACGGCATGGCTCAAGGAAGAAACCGGCTACCAGTGGATCCAGGGAACGCGGCCGCAGACGCTCGCGTTCGCGCTCACCGATTCGCCGGCGGGACTGGCCGCATGGATCGTCGAGAAGTTTCGCGCATGGTCCGATTGCGGCGGCAACTTAGACTCGGTGTTTACCAAGGAGCAGCTTCTCGCGAATATCAGTCTCTACTGGTTCACCGGCGCAATCGGCTCGTCGTTCTGGTCGTACTACGCACGCATGCACGGGAAGTGGCCGATACCTGAAGGGGAAATGTGCGAGTGCCCACCGGCTACTGCGAGTTTCCGTGCGAAATCCTGCGGCCTCCCCGTTCGCTGGCGGCACGCACGTTTCCCGACATCCGTCGCTGGAGCGTGATGCCGCGCGGCGGGCATTTCGCGGCGATGGAAGAGCCCGACGCGCTGGCCCAGGAAGTGCGCGAGTTCTTCAGGCCGCTGCGCGGGTAGGTTGCAAAGGAACCGAAGTGTTCCGTAACGTCGCCACTATTTGATATCTCAGATCGACCAAATGTCGACAAGGCGCATAAGCGGAAAAGAAAAACGGCCTCACGTGGAGGCCGTCATTCTTGGGTTTGGTGGAGGTGGCGAGAATCGAACTCGCGTCCGGAAGCACTCTACAGTCGGGCCTACATGCTTAGGCAGTCATTGTGCTCTCATCCCGACGCCGTTGACGGCCATACGGCGGCAAGACCAGTCACCTATTTTTAGCGTGTCGCCCAAGTGACCCGGGCGCACGCGATCGCTCGAAATGTCCTCGCCGTGATTCGCTTTCGGCCCTTGCGGTCCTTGGCTATGTCACCCGGGCTGAGCGCCACCCGGTGCGAGGTCCGGCGGGATTAAGCCGCCAGAGCGTACGTTTCGTCGTTCGCAGTTAAATTTGCGATTGCCAGAGTTTTACGAGGACTGAGCGCCTCGGCATGCCCCAAGCTGCTTTGCAACCCCCGTCGAGACCAGATCACCCCCGGTATTCGATGGTATTCACCGCACCCCGTAGCGTTCAGCTGCGGGGTTCCAATGATACAGCGAAAACGTCATCTATACGATGCCGAACGGCGGGTCGCGACCATGGCGAACAGGACACCTGCAGCGATCGCAATCCCAACTGCGGTCCATGGGTCGCGGCGAATAAAGCTGGCGGTCGAATCCACCGCCTGCCCAGTGCGTTCGGCGGTTGCGTGACGAAGATCCTCCAACCTCGCCCGCGCCTCCGCCATCTTCCGCTCGAGCTCCGAACGCGCAGCAACGGCGCCTTCACCGGACAACGACTGGGCCTTGCGCAAAAGCGTCTCGGCGCCGATCACGAGGGTGCGAAAGTCGCGGCTGAGTTTGCGGGCAGGTGCTCTCAATTCGGCGCGCGCCGTCCGCGCGGCCCTCCGGGTTGTCGAGCAAGCGTGAGTGGAAGTGTTCATTAGCATCTCCTTGGAGGTCGGGAAGTCCCTTGCGACGGGGTTCGGCAGGACACCTTCCCTCGATTTATTGTAGCGTCCCCGGTGTTTGTTTCTTTGGGACACCTGCCTATTTCCTTGTAGGAAAACGAAGCATTTGCGTCCGTCGGCCGGGTCCTACACGGAAATGGGGAATCGGCGGGTTTTTCCTCCTCTCGTGCTCGCTAGAATCGAAATTTACGTTGATGCGGAGCAGAGCGGATTAGGCGGCCGCCTGGATCCGCCGAAAAAATCTGCGCGTCAATCCTTGAGAGGTCACTATGAGAAACGCATTTCCCGTGTTCGCCGCCATAGCAATGGTTTCTGCACTGACGGCTTGCGACACGCGCGATAACCGCGCGCCGAATCAAACTGGAAGTACCGTGGCCCCCACGCAAGCGGCGCCACCGAAGATGACAGCCGCCCCCGCCGACACCGCTCCGGCAACCGCCGTAGCGCCGATGCCCGCGCCGACGGCGGCCGAAGGTGCCCCGACTGCGAAAGACACGCCAAGTCCCGATCCGCTGAAGGCGATGTCCAAGGCCGAAGAGTCCAAATCGATGCCGATCCCCGGGCAAGGAGACAGTCATTCGTCACCGTCGCGAGACGCCAAGAAATAGCCCCTGAGCGAGGTTCCTGATGAAAAGCCTGATAAAGGCTGCTGCTCTGGCGGTGGTCGCGACCACGGCGTCGTGGGCGGTCAAACGATGGCTGGACAGCCGCTATACCCGCAAGCCGCGCGTGCAACGGCGGGAGATCAGCAGATGGGAAGACGAGGGCGGCAGTTTGGCGCCGCAAAGTGTGCCCGTCGAAACGTCGCAAGTTCCGCGCTGATCTATACACGGTTGTGAGCGTCGCACGGGCGTTGAATCGCGTCCCGGCGATTGGCGATCGACCCGGCGAACGCAGGATCGTTGCCCAAAGATAATTTGGAGGGAGTCCTCTGCGCTTAAGGACATCGCCGGCAACCCGCCTATTTCTTGCCGCGCATTACCCCCAGCAGTAGAAGGATGACGAACAGCACGACAAATATAAAAAAGAGTCCCGCCGCCACTAGCGAAAACAACCCCGCGATCCCTGTAAATCCGATCAGACCCGCGAAGATCGAAAGAACAAAGAAAATAAGGGCCAGCTTCAACATTGCCTATCCGACATCATGTGTGGGCCAGCTATCGTAGTCCGAACGTGTAATCTTCTACGGTAGCGTGTAACCTAAACGCTTGTAGGACGACATCTGATGTACCTGCATGATCGGCACCACAGTCGCAATGCAAGGGCTCGGTCAACTTCGCAAAGTGTTCGCGCTCATGCCACTCCCGTTCGTGCCGCGCCTGCTGCCGCTCAAGATCACGGCGCCATTGGTGTCGGGGATCGTACTTTCGATCGTGGTCATGGTGTACGCGACGCTCGGTTTTAATCGCCTGGATCTGCAGAATCGCTCGGCGTCGGGAATCCTCGAGACACAGGCTGCCTTGGTCGACATGCTGCTCCTGATCGTCGATGCCGAAAGTGGGCAACGCGGATACCTGCTGACGGGAAATCCGGAGTATCTGGAACCGTACAAGGCCGCCACGGAGAGATACGAGCATTCATTCCGCGAATTACTAAGAATGGATCGCGCGCACGGCACCATCGAGCAGCGCGAAAGGCTCGCGCGCTTGAGCACGCTGGCCGGTAATAAGCTCTTTGAGCTGGAATCGACGATCGCGTTGTTCGACGGCGGCAACCGGGACGCAGCGCTTGCCGTCATCAATACCGGCAACGGCAAAAGAACGATGGATGCGCTTCGCGCCGAATTCGCGCAGTTGCAACTCGAACTCGAGCGCCAGGTGACTACCGGCGTGCAGCACTGGAACGACGACATCAAGTTTGCCCGCCTCGGCATGTTCATGATGACTGCCTTTACGGTCGCGCTTCTGGTGGTGGTGTGGATTCTCGCGCGTCGCGAGATCGCCACCCGTGAGGAGCAGCGACGCAGAGTAGCGGGCGAGCGTGATCGGCTCGATCAGGAAGTACGCGAGCGCACCGCCGAACTGGCCGAGCTTTCCACGCACCTGCATGTGATCCAGGAAACCGAGCGAGCGAAGCTGGCCAGAGACATTCACGACGAACTGGGCAGCATTCTGGTCAGCGCCAAGATGGACGTCGCGTGGGTCCAGGACCGGCTACGCCGCAACGACCCGGAAAACTCGGAGAAGCTCGAACGCGCGTTGGGCACGCTGGACGATGGTGTCGATATCAAGCGCCGCATTATCGAAGAGCTGCGGCCCACACTCCTTGATAACCTGGGATTGAGCGCCGCGCTCGAATGGCAGTTGCACGAAATCTGCGACAAGGCGAAGATCGATTGCCAGATTTGCTTGCCGGACGCGGACGATAGCGGGCTACCGCCGTCGCAGTCGATTGCTCTATATCGGATTCTGCAGGAGGCGCTTACCAACGTTATCAAATACGCGCAGGCAAAAAAGGTGGACGTCAATTTTGCCCTGACCTCCGATCAGGTTTCTCTCACCATCGAAGACGATGGCGTGGGCATTCCCGAGCGCGCCTCCGACCACCGCCTGTCGCACGGCATCGCCGGAATGCGGCAGCGGGTGCGCGCCTTCGACGGCGAGTTTTCCATCGCGCGCCGTCCCCAGGGGGGAACGATCATCGAAGTCCGACTTCCGCTGCAGCGTAGCGACGAAAAAAAAGCCGGGACGGAAACAGCCCCGGCTTGAGGTTACCGACCCGCTCGGGCGTTGCGCCCGGAAGGGATCGGCGAGGGAGACGTTAGGATTTCCGAAACCGTACCTTCGCATCGCGCACGCAATTGTCCTTGGCGACGCCGCTCATCGCATCGCATTTTTCGATCGCGACCTTGTAATCGGCGTCGCGCTTGTCTTCAGCGGCATCCTTGCGTGCTTCCATTTTCTTGTCGCCCGCCGTCCGGTTGGTGTCGGCTGCAACTCGATCGACCTTGGCATCCGCCTTGGTCTTCGTATAGGTGGCCTTGGCTTCCTTGACGCAGACGTCCTTAGGGTTGCCGGACAAATCGTCGCACTTTTCCTTGGCGACGTTGTATTGCATATCGGCCTTGGCCATCCGTGCGCTTTCACGAGCGCGCGGGGTGTTCTTATAAGCAGCTTCGGCTTCCGCCTTGGCCATCTTCTCCTTGCCTTTCGCCTCCGCCATGCAGATGTCCTTGGCGTTGGCGGACATCGCCGAGCAACGTTCCCTGTCGGCCTTATACGCCGCAGCGGCGCGATCGCGCTCGGCGTTGTAGCTGTCCTTCGACATCGTTGCACTGGGTGTGGCCGGTGTTCGAGGCGCCGTGCTTTGCCCAATCGCCGTTCCGGCGAGACTCAAACTTGTCGCAGCGAACAGTGCAGTCAATAGTTTTGACATGGTCATCCCCTTACCTGAAGTCGTCGTCGCGAACGCGGGTACCGAATGCATCGACCTGCTCTTCCGCGTCATCTCGAGAAATCCCGTATTGCTCCTGAATCCTGCCGACAAGCTGCTCGCGCTTGCCACCGATGACGTCGATCTCGTCGTCGGTCAGGTCCCCCCACTGCTCCTTGACTTTGCCCTTCAATTGTTTCCAGTTGCCTTCGATGCGATCCCAATTCACGCCCCGTTCTCCCTTAAAATATCGGGCGCCGATCGCCCGACTATTGCGATTTATCTGCAATCCTTGTGCCAAACCGCATAACATTGACAATCAACTAGTTGCGCGCGAACTTCAATGGTAAATTCGCAATTCCGGGACGGCTTTACATGTAAATTCGGAGGTCCTGTAGGACTGCGACCACAGCGGGGCACATCTGCCGCCGCTAACATTGGCAGCGATACAATCTCCAAACTATCAATGTTGTGCGATGACGGGTCGTCAGCCAAAAAGAACAACGTTCGTAATCGAACACGCGCCACCGCTATTACCGAGCGAAACACGCGCGTATCTT
>Ga0136617_10003560_pt1 | contig 13922 bp, 12 predicted proteins | sample AntDrymUQ3222106_2_FD_129672 | JGI IMG/M metagenome (GOLD analysis project Ga0136617, IMG submission 129672) | Polar desert sand microbial communities from Dry Valleys, Antarctica - metaG UQ322 (21.06) | ecosystem: Environmental > Terrestrial > Soil > Desert | place: Antarctica: Dry Valley... | reverse complement strand
GCGTCGGGCAGAACGCCATCGTCCGCGGCCTCTCCGTACTCGGGGCCGGGTGCGTGATCGGTGGAGGCAACGTCCTAGACCAGGGCGTCCGCATCAACCCGGGCGTCGTCCTCCCACCACGCAGCATGAGCTTCTAACCGATAGCTCCTAAAAGGAGCAGCTTTGTACGAGCCCTACCTGAACGTCCTCGCGGACCTTTTCTACCCACAACGTTGCGTCGGCTGTTCACGGCGGGCCAGCGACGTCCTGTGCTGGGGGTGCTTCGATTCTCTGCCCTGTATAGGCTGGCCCTTCTGTGGGAGGTGCGGCGCGCCTACGGCCTTCGAGGTCTTCGGCTGCGGGGAATGCCGGGATAGAGACTTCTGGTTCGACGGCGCACGGGCTCCTTTGCGAAATAAGGGGGTGGGTGAGGAACTCGTGCATGCTCTCAAGTACATAGGCTACCTCCCCGTGGTAGAGAAGGTGATGGCGCCGCTCATGGCCGGTGTCCTCGGTAGTGGACGCTTCGACGCGGTAGCGCCGGTGCCGCTGCATCGCTCGCGCCTCAGCAGGCGGGGTTTCAACCAGGCGGAGCTTATGGCGAGGAGTGTAGCGAAGCGGATAAGCGCTCCGGTTTTGGATAAACTAAAGGTCGTGCGCAGGACCAGGGATCAGGTCGAGCTCTCCGCCGGCGAGCGGCGAACCAACGTCGCGGGCGCATTCGCCTCACGGGGACCAATCGCCGGTAGGATCCTCCTCGTGGACGAGGTCTTTACTACCGGCGCCACCTCGAGCGAATGCGCGGAGGTTCTACGGCGTGCAGGCGCCAGCGAAGTCCACGCCCTGACCCTGTGCACGACCTGTTGAGTAGCTGTCAGCAGTCAGGCGGATTATGAACGGCGGAAGGTGGCTCACTCGGACGAGTGCAAAACCAAACAGCCGAAAGCTGAAAGCTACTAACGACTAGAGATCCGCCGATGAAGGAGGCGCAGATGGAAGTAGCGGTCAAGGGGCGGAACATACCGGTGACGGAGGCTTTGGAGCGGTATGCCACGGAGAAGGTCGAGCGGATCGCCCGGTACTTCGACGACGAGCATAGCGTCTCGCGCGCGGAGATCGAGTTGATCCACGAACGCAACACCTCGAACCCCGAGCCCGAGGTCGCCGATACGACCCTATTTATAAACGGCACGGTCCTCAAAGCCAGGGAAACCTCGGCCGATATGTATGCCTCCATAGACCTGATGAGCCACAAGCTCGAGCGGCAGGTGCGGCGTTACCGGGGTCGCCAACTCGACCGCTGGCAGGGCCAGAAGGCGAAGCACGCCGAACGAAACGCTCCGGTGCAGGACACACAGCCCGCGCTCGTCGAGGAAGAGATAGAGGCGGTGGAGAAGGAGATAGGGGGGCATATCGTGCGCACCAAGCAGTTTCAGATGAAGCCGATGAGCCCCGAAGAAGCGGCGCTTCAGATGGATCTGCTGGACCATGCCTTCTTCGTCTTTACCAGCGCCGATACGGGCGAGATAAATGTGGTATACCGGCGACGTGACAACAATTACGGGCTAATAGAGCCCGCGAGGTAGCAAGCGGACGGGCACGAGGACACAACCCGCACGCCCGAGCGAGGAAACTTACTTTGGCTAACATCCTAACTAGAATCTTACGTATGGGCGAGGGCCGCAAGGTCAAGGCGCTCCAGAAGGGCGTGGAGGCTGTTAACGCCTTTGAGCCCGACATAGAGAAGCTCTCCGACGAGGAGTTGCAGGCCAAGACCGGCGAGTTCCGGGAGAGGCTCACGAACGGAGAGACGCTCGATGGCATCCTGTCCGAAGCCTTCGCGGTCGTGCGTGAGGCGTCGAAGCGTACTTTGGGGATGCGGCCGTTCGACGTGCAGGTCATGGGTGGCATCGTGTTGCACGAGGGGAAGATCCCGGAGATGAAGACCGGTGAGGGGAAGACCCTCGCCGCCACTATGCCCGTTTACCTCAACGCCCTCGAAGGCAAGGGTGTTCACGTCGTCACCGTCAACGATTATCTTGCGAAGCGCGACGCGACGTGGATGGGTGAGGTCTACGAGTTCCTCGGTCTCACGGTTGGCTTGATCCAGGATTACATGGGCTCCGAGGAGCGGAGGGTGGCCTACGGAGCGGACATTACCTACGGTACCAACTCCCAGTTCGGCTTCGACTACCTGCGCGACAACATCGCCACCTCCGTGGAGAACCTCGTCCAGAAGAAGCCCAACTACGCAATCGTGGACGAGGTGGACTCCATCCTTATAGACGAGGCTAGGACGCCGCTCATTATCTCCGGCCTGCCGGAGGCCGCCGCCGACACCTACCATCGCTTTGCCGCCATCGTGCCGCGCCTGAAGCAGGGTGAGGACTACGAGGTGGACGAGAAGAAGCGCCAGGTCGCTCCAACCGAGTCGGGCGTCGAGAAGGTCGAGAAGTTCCTCGGGGTCGAGAACCTCTACGACGACGTGAACACGAACCTCGTCAACCATCTCAACCAGGCGCTCAAGGCGCATACGCTGTTTCACAAGGACATCGAGTACATCGTCCGGGACGGGCGGGCCTTCATCGTAGACGAGTTCACGGGGCGTGTTCTGGAGGGGCGGCGGTATTCCGAGGGGTTGCACCAGGCCATCGAGGCCAAGGAGGGGGTGTCGATCGAGGAGGAGAATCAGACGGTCGCCACGATCACCATCCAGAACTACTTCCGCCAATACGACAAGCTCGCGGGGATGACCGGTACGGCCGCCACCGAGGCCGACGAGTTTATGCACATCTACAAGATGGCGGTCGTCTCCATCCCGACGCACAAAGACATGGTCCGCAACGACAAGGACGACCTGGTCTACAAGACCCGGAAGGCCAAGTATGACGCCGTCGCGGACGATATCGCCGAGCGTCACGAGAAGGGCCAGCCGGTCCTTGTTGGTACGGTCTCGGTGGAGGTCTCCGAGCACCTTGCGGCCCTGCTGAAGCGGCGGGGCATCAGGCACGAGGTTCTCAACGCCAAGCAGCACGAGCGGGAGGCGGAGATCATCATCAACGCCGGCGAGAGGGGCTCGGTGACCATCGCGACGAACATGGCCGGGCGAGGCACAGACATCAAGCTCGGTGAAGGGGTTGCGGAGGTCGGGGGTCTGTACGTGCTCGGGACCGAGCGGCACGAGTCGCGCCGGATAGATAACCAGTTGCGCGGCCGTTCGGGGCGTCAGGGGGACCCGGGCGAGTCGCGGTTCTTTCTGTCGTTCGAGGACGACCTTTTGCGGCGCTTCGGCGGGGATCGGATGCAGAGTGTGATCGAGCGCATAGGGCTCGAGGAGGACGTGCCGATCGAAGCGGGGATGGTCTCGGGGTCGGTGCGGCGCGCCCAGGAGCAGGTCGAGAGCCAGAACTTCCAGGTCCGTAAGCGCATCCTGGAGTACGACGACGTGCTGAACAAACAGCGCGAGGTGATCTACGCTATAAGACGCGACATTCTCATGGGCGAGGAGGTGGATACCTGGGAGTACGTCGAAGGAGTGCTCTCGGACTTGATCGACTTGCAGACCTCTGAGAACGTCTACCCGGAGAACTGGGACATGGAGACGCTCTCCGCCGAGGTCAATCGCTTCTACCCGAGCCAGATCGACTTCCAGAACCTCGACACCGAGAAGCTCACTAGCGACGCTATTATGGAGATGGTCCTCGATGACGCCCGCGAGCGTCTGGAGGAGCGCAAGGTGGAGTGGGAGGAGCGCACGGAGGAGCTCAAGAAGCGCGGTCTGGCGCGTACGGATGGGCTGGAGTCCTTCGATGAGGCGGAGCGGCGGACGCTGCTCTCCATCGTGGATAACCGCTGGCGGGAGCACCTCTACGACATGGAGGCGTTGCGCGAGGGCATCGGCTGGCGCGGCCTCTCCCAGCGCGACCCGCTCGTCGAGTACAAGCGCGAGGGCTTTGATATGTTCCAGGAGATGGAGCAAGGCCTCCGGGAGGACTACGTCACCTACATTTACCGCATAGAGAACGTCAAGCTGCGCGAGGAGGACATACAGCGTCTCTCCTACAGCGGCGGCGGCGAGGAGCCGAGCGAACGCCCCAAAAGCCCGCGCCAGCTAAGCTCCAACGAGAAGATCGGCCGCAACGAGCCGTGCCCCTGCGGCTCGGGCATGAAGTACAAGAAGTGCGGGATGCTGAATACTGACGAACACCAGCGGATGATGGCCAAGAACCCCAACCCCGCCGCCACCACTCGTTAGTGTCCGAGCTTAACGAGAAAGCCGCGGAGCTAGAGGAACGCCTCGCGGAGCTAGAGGACTTCTTCGGCCTCGACGCGCTGAGGCGCTCCTCGAAGAGGCTCGGCAAGGAGATGAGCCGTCCCGAGTTCTGGGACGATCAGGAAGAGGCCAGGACTGTCTCTGGGGAGTTCTCGAAGGTCGAGAGCCGGGTACGGCTCCTCGACGGCCTGCGGGCGCGATTCTCGGACGCGAGCGAGTTGTTGGAGCTCTCAGAGGGGGATGAGGAGCTTCTCGGCGAGGTCGAGGAGGAGTTGGGCAGGATCGAGAGGGAGCTGGAGGCGCAGGAGGTGGCGCGGCTCTTCAACGGAGAGTACGACGAGGGGCCGGCGATCCTGACCATCAATTCAGGGGCCGGCGGAGTGGATGCACAGGACTGGGCGGAGATGCTGGCCCGGATGTACCGCAGATGGGCCGAGCGGCGGGGTTACTCCCTGGAGACCATCGAGTATACGCTCGGAGAGGAGGCCGGGATCAAGAGCGCCACCTTCTCGATCTCCGGCGAGCATGCCTTCGGGCTGATGTCGGCGGAGCGGGGAGTACATCGCCTCGTCCGCGTAAGCCGGTTCGACGCCAGCGGACGCCGGCACACGTGCTTCGCGTCGGTCGCGGTCGCGCCGGTCGTGAACGACGCGGCCGAGGTCGAGATAGACGAGAAGGACCTCAAGCTGGATACGTACCGGGCTTCGGGGGCGGGTGGGCAACACGTCAACAAAACGGATTCGGCTGTCAGGATCACGCACCTCCCGACCGGAACGGTCGTGCAGTGTCAGAACGAGCGCAGCCAGCACCAGAACCGCGAGGTGGCGATGCGGGTCCTGAGGTCGCGGCTCTTCGAGCTAGAGCGGTCGAAGCGGGAGAGAGAGCTCGCCGCCGTGGAGGGGGAGCGGGCGGACATAGAGTGGGGTTCCCAGATCCGCTCCTACGTCCTCCACCCATACAAGATGGTCAAGGATCACCGCACCGGCGAGCAGTCCGCCGACGTCGACAAAGTCCTCGACGGCGACCTCGACGCTTTCATCTACGCCTACCTCAAGAGCCGCGCCACTGTTTAAGTTCCTGGCCGTGGCGATCGCCGGGACGCTGCTCCTGGTTATCGGTGTTTATGTCTTCGCGGCGCCGCTGCTCGAAGATCTCGTGGCTCGGAACCTGCAGAGCCGGCTCGGGCTACGGAGCGCCCCTGAGATCAGCCTGGAGGGAGGCCCGACGAGCCTGCTCACCGGCAAGTTCTATGGAGGGAGGGTCGTCCTACCCGGCTTCGACTTCGGCGACGCGCGCCCCGAAGAGGTCTTCGTGGATCTAGCGCCCTCCGACCTCAATGTGCTGGGAAGCCTGACGAGCGGCCAGCTACAGACCCGGACACCCCTCTCCGGTACCTTGCGTGCAACGCTCTCCGAGGCCGAGATAGCCCGGCTCGCCAGTATCGGAGAGACGTCCTTCCCGGTGAGAAACGTCGACCTCGAAGAGGACGTAACGGTGGTGGCATCTGAGACCGTTGCGCTTGGCCAGAGTATCCCGGTCTCCGTGGAGGGTGTAATTAACCTCCAGAATAACTCGCTGGTCTTCGAGCCGCGGAGGGTGGAGGCGCTCGGGTTACCGGTACCCGACCAATTGACCGGACAGCTACTCCAGGGTACGAGCTTCGTCTATCCCCTCGAACCGTTGCCCGGTGGCGGCACGTTTACCGGCGTCGATGTTCAGAGAGACCAACTTGTCCTCACTGGTAAGATAAACAACCTGGCGCTCCTTTGATCCGGCGCGGTTGCCAGACCTCGTGCTCTTTGGTATCTTTCGCACCGGCTGGCGGTTCCGGAGGGGGAACTTCGCGGCCGGGTATTGTGGATGCCCCTCTTAGTACAAAACCTGGTGCAAAACCAGCCGCGTATACATTATGAGCCTCGTCAAGCCCGCGGGGCACATCTGGAGGGTCGGACTTGATCTACTTCGATAACGTAACCAAGGTCTATGGTAGAGACGCCGTGGCACTGGAGAACGTGAACCTCGGCATAGAGGCCGGGGAGTTCGTCTTCCTGGTTGGGGCCAGCGGTTCCGGCAAGTCCACGATGATGCGCCTCATCCTCAAGGAGCTCGAACCTTCGAGCGGGACCATCAGCGTCAACGGTGTGAAGCTCGGGGCCATCCCGCGCCGGTACGTACCAAAGCACCGGCGAAACCTGGGGTGCGTGTTCCAGGATTACAAGCTCTTGCCGAACAAGACCGCCGCCGAGAACGTAGCCTATGCGATGGAGGTCACGGGCCAGAAGCGGCGGGCCATACGCACGAAGGTACCCCAGATACTGGACCTCGTTGGCTTGAAAGACAAGCTCGATGCGTTCCCGGGGCAGCTCTCGGGCGGCGAACAGCAGCGGGTCAGCATCGCCCGCGCCTTCGTCTCCCAGCCGCCGATACTCATCGCCGACGAGCCGACCGGGAACCTCGATCCGGACACCAGTGTGGGCATTATGCAACTGCTGCACAGGATCAACCGCATCGGGACAACGGTGCTCGTCGCGACCCACGACAGGGAGATGGTGGACGTGATGCGCAAGAGAGTCGTGGCGCTCGAAGCCGGGCGGGTCGTGCGCGACAAGGTCAGGGGAGGGTACGCAAATGAAGTCTAGTAACTGGGGCTTCTTCCTGCGCGAAGCGGTGAAGAACTTGCGCCTGAACATGCTCATGAGCTTCACGGCGATCACGACGACGGCGGTGTGCGTAACGATCCTGGGCGTGGCGCTTCTCGTCAGCGCGCATATCCAAGGGATCATCCGCAACGTGGGCCAGGACGTGACGATCTCGGCCTTCTTCCCCGAGAACGCAAGCCAGGAGACGATCGATGGCATCCTGAGTTCGGTCCAGGGATACCCGGAGGTCAGCGAGAGCACCTACGTCTCCAAGGAAGAGGCGCTCGAGAGGTGGAAAGAGACCTTTTCAGACCAGCCCGACATCGCCTCGGGCATCGGCAGCGATGTTTTGCCGGCCTCGATCGAGCTGCAGCTAAACGACCCGCGCGATTCGGGGGCGGTCGCCGAGAAGCTCCGGTCGGAGGGCTTCGAGGAAGGGGACCTCAACTACCCGCAGCGAACTATAGACAACCTCAACTGGTACACAGGCTACATGGTCTGGGCGCTGCGGGTGGCGACGCTCCTGTTCCTGATAGCCAGCATCCTGCTCATCTCCAACGCCATACGGCTCTCCATCTTCGCCCGGCGCAAGGAGATAGAGGTGATGAAGCTCGTCGGGGCCTCCGACACCTTCGTCAGGACGCCGTTCGTCCTCGAAGGGCTCGTGCAGGGTTTATTAGGGGCTAGCCTCGCCGCGGTCGTGGTGGTGTGGGCGAACTCGCTCTTCGTGGACTGGGCGCAGAGCTACCTCTTCTCCGTCTCCTCGGAGTCCGTCAACGCCTTTGGCTTGATGTTGATCCTCATCGCCGTCGGCGTCCTGATCGGCGTCGCGGGCAGCTACTTCTCGGTGCGGAGGTTCCTGAAGGTCTAGCACGGGGGGCGTAGGCCTCCGGCTCGTCGAGTAGCTCTAGCCGTTGCCTTCGGCCCGGAGCCGGTCGCGGAGCAGTGGATGGCTCATGGTAGAATCAGAGGGTGCTTTACTGTAGTAAGCAACCCTTCTTCGCGCTGTGATCCTGCCGGCTCAACTGGTCCGTCGGGGTAAATACTCGGTCGCGGATCCCCTGTTCGTCGAGGAGCGACGCCCGGTCCTCGTCGCTCGCAAACTGCGTCGCGGCGCCGAAGCCGGGGATATAGTGCTCGTCAACGTCCGCGAAAAGGGACGCTCCCTGCGCGGTGAGGTAACGAAAGTCCTCGGCCCTGCGGACGACCCGCGCAACGTCTACGAAGCCCTCTTCGCCTCGATAAACACCTACCGCGGCTTCTTCACCAAAATCGAAGAAGCAGCCACTGCGAGCGCCCGCATGGAGCCTGGCGAACGTGAGAACCTGCGTAGTCTGGCAACCGTCACCATAGACGGCGCCGATGCGAAGGACTTCGACGACGCGATCTCTGTCGAGCACGTAGAGGGCGAGGCTGGCGGCTACCGCCTTTGGGTTCACATCGCGGACGTGACCCACTACGTGCGGCTGGAGAGTCCGCTGGACAGGGAGGCGAGCAGGCGAGGCAACTCGGTCTACCTGCCGGGTACCGTGGCCCCGATGCTCCCTGCCCGGCTCTCCGAGGACGTGTGCTCGTTGCGGCCGGGCGAGGAGAAGGCGACCGTCACGGTGGAGATGGAGGTCGCGCGCTCCGGTGAGGTGAAGAAGTGCCGGGCCTATCGCAGCCTCATCGTTAGCGACGCCCGATTGACCTACGAGAGCGTAGATGAGTTTCTGCGTGGTGAGGGCGAGGTCCGGCAGCCCGGGTTGGTGAGGGCTGCTTACGAGTTGTCGCGGCGGCTGAAGACGCGGGCGGCGGTGCGCGGCAAGCTAGAGCTTGGGGGGCGGGAGCCCGAGTATGAGGTGGATGAGCGGGGGGTGCCCGTGTCGGCGAGGGTGCGCCGCTCGACACCGGCGCGGGAGTTGATCGAGGAGCTCATGGTCCTCGCAAACGAGGCCGTGGCCGGGATGTTGCGTGGGAAGCCGGGCGGTATCTACCGGGTACACGAGAGGCCCGACGAGGAGGACATGGAGAAGCTCGGCGAGAGGCTCGCCGCCGTGGGCGTGGACGTCCAACCGACGCCGGAGAACCTCGGTACCATCTCGCAGAAGGCCAAGTCGGACGCGGTCAACTACCTCATTCTCCGCTCAATGCCCCGGGCTTCCTACTCTCCAGCCAACCTCGGGCACTATGGGTTGGCGCTCGAGAACTACACTCACTTTACCTCCCCGATACGGCGTTACTCCGACGTTCTCGTCCACCGGGCGCTACTGTCGGGCGGCGAGGAGCCGGACGACGTGACCGCCGTCGCCGGACACGCCTCCGAGCGCGAGTGGCAGAGTACGGTCTGCGAGCGCACCGCTGACCAGTACACCTTGATGTGGCTCATGCGCGACCGCGTGGGGGAGGACCTGGAAGGCATGGTCGTGAGTACCGCCGCCTTCGGGCTATTCGTGGAGTTGGAGACCGGGGCGACGGGGCTGGTGCATGTCAGCAAGCTCCCCGGGTGGTGGGAGTTGGAGCCAAACGGGGTCGTCCTCTCCAACGACGCCATCGGCTCCTCCTACCGGGTAGGGGACCGGGTGGTGGTCGAGCTTATCGATGTGTTGCCGCTGATGCAGCGGGCGGAATTAAGGGTGGTGAAGCGATTGTGAGCAACAACGGGAACAGTAGGAAAGTATTCGCGCAGAACAAGAAGGCGCGGCACGATTTCAGTATCGAGGAGACGTACGAGGCTGGCATAGCGTTGACTGGTCCGGAGGTAAAGTCCATCCGGGAGGGCCGGGCGAACCTCAAGGAGAGCTATGCGCGGGTGAGGGACGGGGAGTTGTTCCTGATCGGCGCGCACATCTCGCCTTATGAGAATGCCGTCCGTACCGAGCAACTCCCGACGCGCGACCGCAAGCTCCTTTTGCATAGAGCGCAGATCTCACGGCTCACTGGTAAAGCTCAGGAGGATGGCAAGACCCTTATCCCCTTGAGGCTCTACGAGAAGAACGGCAACGTAAAGCTCGAAGTAGCCGTAGCCAGCCGCAAGCAGGAGTACGACAAGCGGCGTGATATCGCCAAAAAGACTGCCGCACGCGAGATCCAACGCGCCATCAAAGAGCGTGCCAGAAGCTAGAGTCGTCTTCGGTGAGGGGCCTTGCTCTGGAAGCTGCGAGTGTTAAAATAAGTCGAGTGTATGGGGGCGTTCCGGCTTCGACGTGAGCGGACAGCGTCCAGTGAGACGAGTCGAGTTTGCTGGAGACTCGTAAAACGCCGGCAACTAAACATACTCGGCAACGATATGGAACTTCAGGCCGCTTAACCATAAGCGCCTCATCGGCCCGGGCAGCCTACGGCTCGGTAACCGGTGTCATTCTAGTAGGATCACCTTAAGATCCCTGGCCCGGGGTTCGTAAGGGACATTCAATGGGCTAGCCCTCCCGCGGTGCCCCGGTTCGTGGGGTAGGGTGAAGCTAAACTGGGAGCAACGCTCGTACAATCTCACGGACGGCGCGTTCGCGGACGCGGGTTCAATTCCCGCCGCCTCCACTGTTTCTGGCTCGTCCTCTGGGGCGGGCCTTTCTCGTGCCTCCCGTTGTGTTGGGGTGTCTTACCGGCGCATAACGATCCACGTGTAGGAGGCGAACAAGAGGCGCGACCGCGAGAGGGGATCATGTACTGTCCGAACTGTGGGGTCCAGAACGCGAAAAGCGTGTCCCGGTGTCTCAACTGCGGAAACGCGCTCGGGCGCATCTCAATGTCCGCTACGGACGCGCCGCCAGGGGTGGACGGCGGTGCCGCCGGTGGCACCGCCGCCCGGAGCTACCTCGTGTGGTCCATCGTCCTGACGGCCCTCAGCTTCATGCTCGCCTTTCTTACGTTCGCCCTCACCGTCCCCGCCGTCTTCACCGGCGCGGCGGCCATCGTATTCGGGGCGTTGGTCGACAGTAGGATCGGCAGTGGGGACCACGCGGGTGCGACGCGGATGTCGAGGTGGGCCAGGGCCCTGAACTGGGTTAAGCTCGGACTTCTGGTAGCCGGCGTCGTCGTCGGCGCGTTGATCTTCGTGCTCATCTTCGTCGCGGTCTCCACCGCCGAGAACTCCGGCCTTTAGGGTAGAGCGGCTGCCCCAGCCGCTCTGAGCACTTGCTAGCTGCTTTATCCGATGGTCAGGACGACGCGGCCGCGCAGGCGGCGTTCGTTCATCTCATCGAGGACCTCGGCGGCCTCTTCGAGGGGGCGGCGGGTGATGCGGGGACGGACGTTATGGACGGCGGCGAAGTTCAGGGCGTCGCGGATGTCCTTGCGTGAGCCTGAAGGGGAACCTATGAGGTGGCGGCGTGCCCCGATCAGGTCCATCGGGCTCACCGAGATCTCTCCGGCCGCTGCCCCGAGGACCACCAACGTGCCGTCGGGGGCGAGTCCCGGGAAGGCGTCGGTCATGGATTCGCTAGACGGCGCGGTGGCGAGGACTACGTCGGCTCCGCCTTCCCAGTCCAGGAGGGCTTCGGAGAGAGCGGCACCTCTCTCGGAGATGAACTGCTCGGCGCCGAGTTCCTTCGCTTCGTCCTCTTTGTCCGGGCTGCTGGAGAGGACGGCGACGCGAGCGCCCATCGCTTTGGCGTAGAGAACGCCGAGATGTCCAAGACCCCCGAGCCCGATTACGGCGACCCTCTGTCCCGGCTCGAAACGGGCGTTTTTGAGGCCGTTGTATACGGTGAGGCCCGCGCACATCAGGGGTGCCGCGTCGGCGGAGTCGAGGGCGTCGGGGATTGGAGCGACGTAGGCGGCCGGGGCCAGCATGAACTCGGCGTAACCGCCGTCTTGCGTGATCCCGGTGACCTGCGGCGCCACCTGGCACAGCACCTCTTCACCCCGGGTACACTGCTTGCAGTGGCCGCACGAGGAGTAGAGCCAGGGCATACCGACCCGGTCGCCGGTTTGCGGCCACGTCACGCCCTCGCCGACTTCCTCGACCGTGCCGGCGACCTCGTGGCCAGGGACTATGGGGAATTGAGCGAACGGGAAGCCGCCCTGCAAGAGCCCAAGGTCGCTGTGGCAGACGCCGCAGGCGTGGACCCGGATCAGGACCTGCCCCATCCCCGGTACGGGTCTCTCGCGCTCCTCGACCGCCACCTCGCCGTTCTGCTCCTTTATCACTACTGCCTTCATAATGAGCCCTCTTCCTGATCTCGGTTGCCGGACTGTAAGGATGCGGCAACTGGCTCCGGCTCGCAACCCGAGTGTTTGTCCAGCCTTCGTGTCAATACACGCGGAGTGAGTATAATCTGGCGCCGTGAGCGATTCACGTCCCATAGGCGTCTTTGACTCTGGTGTAGGCGGGCTGACGGTGCTCTCCGAGATACGGGACCGTCTGCCCTACGAGCACACGGTCTATTTCGGAGACACGGCGCGGGTGCCTTATGGGGTGCGGGATCTCGCGGAGGTCAGATGGTTCGCTTTCGAGATCATCCGCTACCTCATCGACATGGACGTAAAGCTCGTGGTGATCGCGTGTAACACCGCTACGGCGGCGGCGCTCAAAGCGGCGCAGAGGACGTTCGAAGTCCCGATAGTTGGGGTTATAGAGCCGGGGGCGCGGGCGGCGGTTCAGGAGACGCTCGACCGGCGCGTTGGCGTTCTGGCGACGGAGAGCACGGTGCAGAGCGGAGCATACCGGCGCGCCGTCCACAACCTCGATGCCGGGGTGGAGGTCTACGAGCAAGCCGCGCCCCGGTTCGTGCCGCTTATAGAGCGTGGCATCGTCGATGGTCCGGAGCTAGAGAAGGTTGCCCGAGGCTATCTCACCCCGCTCAAGGAGCAGGGGGTGGATGCGGTGATTTTAGGATGCACTCACTATCCTTTGATCTCCGCGCCCATCAACCGCATATTAGGTCCGGAGGTGCGCCTGATCTCCTCCGCCGGCCAGACCGCCCTGGAGGTGAAACGCATCCTCTCCCGACGGGGCTACCTGAGACGCCCGAGGCACCCCGAAGACGAGGGCCAGCCGGTGTTCGTATGCAGCGCGGACCCGGAAGAGTTCGCGGCTCTGGGGAGCCGCTTTCTCGAAGAAGAGATAGAGGCCGCGACCCCTACCGTGGTGCTCTAAGCGCGTTTCGCACTCTGATATACTTTCTCCGGGCCTCGTACGGGGCGTGGCGCAGCCTGGTAGCGCACCTGCTTTGGGAGCAGGGGGTCGGAGGTTCAAATCCTCTCGCCCCGACCACAAGGCCGACAGCGAAGCCTCGCGGGTGTAGCTCAAAGGTAGAGCCCCAGCCTTCCAAGCTGGTTATGGGGGTTCGATTCCCCTCACCCGCTCTGTGCAGTCCCCGTGAGACTACCCACGCGCCCGTAGCTCAGCTGGATAGAGCAGCGGACTTCTAATCCGCTTGAGGCCATTCCTCAACGCCCCACGAGTATCGGCAAAACTCTACAATTTGCAGGTACTTCGAAGCTCTATGCTATTCGCTCAGTACCGTCTGATGTCGCCGGATGTCGTCCCTACTGCTGACACTACTGCTGCCACTTTCATGAGGCAATTCTGCGGTGCAGCAGGTGCCGTAGCAGACAAATCGTCTGTGCAAACAATAGCGCGACAATACAAGCGTCTACAGCTCCCACCGTATTATCTCTCACCGGCCTCCGCCGTCTTTGGGCCCACCGTTGCCTTGCGGACCTCCATCGCCTTGCGGACCTCCATCGCCTTTGGGCCCTCCCTTGTCTTTCGGGCCTCCCTCGTCTTACGGACCTCCGCTGGCTGGCGAGTCTACGCTACTTGGCGGACCTCCATCGCCTTTGGGCCCTCCCTTGTCTTTCGGGCCTCCCTCGTCTTGCGGACCTCCGCTGGCTGGCGAGTCTACGCTACTTGGCGGGCCCCCGCCGTCTTTGGGCCCACCGTTGCCTTGCGGACCTCCATCGCCTTTGGGCCCTCTGTCGTCTTTCGGGCCTCCATCGCCTTTCGGGTCTACGCTACTTGGCGGGCCTCCATCGCCTTTGGGCCCTCCCTTGTCTTTCGGGCCTCCCTCGTCTTGCGGACCTCCGCTGGCTGGCGAGTCTACGCTACT
>Ga0136617_10003559_pt1 | contig 13922 bp, 14 predicted proteins | sample AntDrymUQ3222106_2_FD_129672 | JGI IMG/M metagenome (GOLD analysis project Ga0136617, IMG submission 129672) | Polar desert sand microbial communities from Dry Valleys, Antarctica - metaG UQ322 (21.06) | ecosystem: Environmental > Terrestrial > Soil > Desert | place: Antarctica: Dry Valley... | reverse complement strand
CGTGATGGTCGGCGCCAACGTCGTCGTCGGCGCCAACGTCGTCGTGGTGGTCGGCGCCAACGTCGTCGTCGGCGCCAACGTCGTCGTGGTGGTCGGCGCCAACGTCGTCGTCGTCGTCGTCGAGGTCGCCGTCGCCGCCGCCGGCGCCGCCGGTGTCACCGACGTCGACGCCCCGATGGACGTTGTCGCCGCCGATGCGCCGGTCTCCTCCGCGTCACCGCCGCATGCCGTAATCGACGCGACAGCGACCAGACCCGCGAGTACCGCTCTCATGGCACCAGTCTGCCAGGCTCTCGGCGTTGAATCCGGGCGGCGGTGGCCGTCGCCTGGGCGACGCAGGCGGGCACCCCGATGCCGTCGTAGCTGGCGCCGGTCACGAACAGCCCGGTCGGCAGGGCGGCGTCGATGGCGGCGAGCCAGGCCCGGTGCCCGGGCCGGTACTGCGGGAAGGCGGCCGGCCAGCGGCTGACCCGCACCGCCGTCGGCTGGAAGTCGAAGCTGAGGTGGCGGCCCACCTCGGTGACGGCCCGATCGACGAGCGTGTCGTCGTCGAGGTGATCGACCGGCAACCCGTCGCGTCCCAACGAGATGCGCAGCACCTCGTCGTCCCGCCCGCCGTCGGCCCAGTGGGCCCACTTCTGCGAGCCGAACGACGCCGCCGTCACGGTGCGTTGTACCGGCTTGGGCACGAGGTAGCCGCTGCGGCCGCGCAGGCGGGCCGGCCACCCGTCGACGGCGATCGTCACGATCACGACCGACGAGTGCTCCATCGCCCCGAGCAGCCGGCTGGCCTCGGGGGCCGCCGCCACCAGCGGGGCCGTCGTGCGGGCGGGCGTGGCGAGCACGACGACGTCGGCGACGTCACCGTCGACCCGCCACCGCGGCCCGTCGGGCTCGACGGCGGCGACGCCCGTGCTCATTCGGATGGTGACGCCGGCGGCCCGGGCGGCGTCGGCCGTCGCCGCGGCGAGGGCGCCCATACCCGCAATGGGCGCGGCGAAGATGGGGCCCGTCGTCGTCGGGGCGGTCGCCCGTAGCGCCCGCCCGCTGAGCATGAGGCTGCGGCCACCCTCGGCCAGAGCGGCGAGCTGGGGGACCATGGCCAGGCTGAACCGGTCGGTGTCGGCGCCGTAGATGCTGCCGACCAGCGCGTCGACGAGACGCTCGTGCACCTCGTGGCCGAAGCGGGCCCGCACCAGCGCGCCGATCGAGTCGCCGGGGTTGCCGCGGCGCGGGAGCAGGGGTTCGAGCGCGGCGCGAGCGCGCCCGCGCACCGACAGCAGCCTGCTCGTCGCCAGCTTGGCGGCCTCGGTGGGCACGCCCAGGGCGAGGCCCGCCGGCAGGTCGTGGAGGCGGTCCCACCACACGGCGGCGCTGGCCGCCGCCGGCGATGTGAGGTCCTCGCCCAGCCCGACCCGCCGGGCCAGCTCGACGGCGTGCGGCACCCGCACCAGGAAGGCGTCGGCGCCCTCGTCGACGGCGGGCCGGCCGGCGAACGGAGAGGTCAAGAGGGCACCGCCCAGCCGCGGCGACGCCTCCCGCAGCTCGACGTCGAGCCCGCCCTCGGCCAGCGCCAGCGCCGTCGTCAGGCCGCTGATGCCCCCGCCGACGACAATGGACGTCACGACCCGGTGTCCAGGACCAACTCGGCCAGGGCGGCCAGCACCGTCGGGTCGGCGTTGAGCGACGCCGTGCGGGCGAAGGCCAGTCCGGCCGCTTCCGCTCGGTCCCGGGCCTGGACGTCGAGGTCGTAGAGGACCTCCAGGTGGTCGGCGACGAAACCGCACGGGCACACGAGGAGGCCGTCGGCCGCCTCGGACCGGCTGAGATCGTCGATCACGGCGAGGACGTCGGGGCCCAGCCACGGCTCCGCCGTGCGGCCGGCCGACTGCCAGGCCGCCGACCACCCGGACCACGGGGCCAGACCGGCGGCGGCGGCGACGGCGGCCGCCGTGGCCCGCAGCTCGGCCGGATACGGGTCGCCGGTGGTGAGGCGGGCCGGCAAGGAGTGGGCCGTGAACAGCACCTTCGTGTTGGCTGGGAGTGTCGCCCGTCGGCGGGTGACCTCGGCGGCGAGGAACTCGACGTAGGCCGGCAGCCGGGCCCAGCTGTCGATGCCGTCGTAGCGGGCGGCCACGGCGGCCGCCCGGGCGTGGTACTGGCCGACCGACATGGGCGAGTAGTGCGGCGCCAGGACGAGCCCGACGATGCGTTCAGTCCCGGCCAGCGCGGCCACGCCGTCCTCGATGCGCGGCGCCGCGTGCTTGAGCCCGATCTCGACGCGGAAGTGGGCCGGTTCGGCAGCGTCGAGCGCCGCCTGCAGCCCGTCGCGCTGGGCGCTCGTGATGGCGGCCAGCGGCGACAGGCCCCCGATCGCGGCGTAGCGCCGGCTCAGGTCGGCCAGCTGGTCGGGGGTCGGCGGGCGGCCGCGGCGGATGTCGGTGTAGTAGGGGAGGATCTGCTCGGGGGCGCCGGGCGTGCCGTACGCCATCAGCAGCACGCCGACCGTCATCCGGGCCCCGGTGCGCCCGTGCCGTGCACCAGCTCGACCACCGCCGCCAGGACGTCGGGATCGGACGCCGGGTCGACGCCGTGGCCGAGGTTGAAGATGTGGCCGGGATGGCCGCCGTTGTCGGCCAGCACCTGCGCCGCTCCGGCGAGCGCGACGTCGCGGCCGGCGAGGACCAGGGCCGGGTCGAGGTTGCCCTGGATGACTGTGTCGGGACCGAGACGCTGGCGCGCCTCGGCGATCGGGGTGCGCCAATCGAGCCCGATCACCCCCGGACCGGCGGCCCCCATCGCTTCCAGCAGGTGGCCGCAGCCAATGCCGAAGTGGATGCCGACGGCGTCGGGGTGGCGCGCGGCCAGTTCGGCGAAGACCCGTCGCGAGTGGGGGAGCACGAAGCGCTCGTAATCGGCCCGGCCCAGCGCCCCGGCCCACGAGTCGAACAGCTGGAAGGCCCGGGCGCCGTGGGTCAGTTGGACGTCGATGAAGGCGACGGCCATCGCCGCCAGCCGATCGAGCAGCTCGTGCCACGTCGCCTCGTCGGTATGCAGCAGCCCCTTCGTGTGTTCGTAGGTCCGGCTGGGGCGGCCTTCGATGAGGTAGCTGGCGACCGTGAACGGGGCCCCGGCGAAGGCCAGCACGGGCACGGCCGGATCGAGCTCGGCCGTGACGGTGGCGACCGTCGCCGCCACGTAGCCGATGTCGTCGGGCTCGAGCGGGCGCAGCCGGTCGAGGTCGGCGGCCGATCGGAACGGGCGCTCGGCCACCGGACCGGTGCCGGGGGCGACGTCGATGCCGAAGCCGACGGCGTGCGCGGGGACGACGATGTCGCTGTACAGCACGGCGGCGTCGACGCCGTAACGGCGCACCGGTTGGAGCGTGATCTCGGCGGCCAGCTCGGGCCGCTTGATCGCGTCCAGAATCGATCCCTCGCCGCGCACGGCCCGGTACTCGGGCAGGCTGCGACCGGCTTGGCGCATGAACCACACCGGCGGATGGGTCGGTCGCCGACCCGTGGCCGCATCCAGGAAAGCGGAGCTCAGGGGGGCGTCCATAGTGCTCGCTGGAGGGTACCGATAGAGTGCTACGACCCCTTTTCCGGCTCCTCACCCCCGATCGACGGAATGACGCAGCAGCACCCCGAGCTCGCCGAAGAACAGGCGTACGTCGACTTCGCCTATGAATGCCTCGAACGAACCAGGTCATCGGCCTGGCGTCTGCGCGACCTCACCGAGGCCGATCTCGGGGGCACGTTCCAGGCTCGTTTCGAACGCAACGCCTTCGACGAAGCCCTGATCAAGCGGCTCGCCGACCTCGATCTCGGCGACGTCGCCCTCGTCTTCGGGCGCATCGACCGGTTGGCCGAGAGCCCCGACGCCGTCGAGACGTTCCACATCGGCCGTCTGGCCGTCGCCGACGAGGACTCCGAGCCGGTTGTCGTCGACTGGCGGGCGCCTGTTGCCGAGCCGTTCTACCGCGCCACCGGGCGCGAGCCGATGGGCCTCGTGCGCCGCCGCCACTTCATCGTCGAGCGGCGCACCGTGCTCGGCCTGGAAGACGAGCTGTTCGGCGCCGGCCACCTCGGCGTCGGCCACGACGAGGGCCTCGCCGGCGAGCCGCCCGGGCCGCCGATCCGCGGCTACTCGACGTTGCTGGCGGCGCTGGAACGGGGCCGCACCGGCGCGCTCGGCGACATCGTGGCCACCATCCAGGCCGAGCAGGACGAGATCATCCGCTCGCCGCAGGCCGGTGTGCTCGTCGTCCAAGGAGGCCCCGGCACCGGCAAGACCGTCGTGGCCCTGCACCGGGCCGCCTACCTGCTGTACACGCACCGGTTCCCGCTGGAGGACCAGGGCGTCCTCGTCATCGGACCCAACCGGGTGTTCCTGCGATACATCGAGCGCGTGCTGCCATCGCTGGGTGAGGCCGGCGTCGAACAGGTCGTGCTGGCCGATCTCGTCCCGGGGGTGTCGTTCGCCCGTCTCGGTGTCGACCCCGACGACACCCCGGCCACGGCGAGCGTCAAGGGCGACACCCGCATGTCGGCCGTCATCGACCGGGCCGTGGCCGATCGCCAGCGGCTGCTGCGCGAGGACCTGCGGGTGCCGTTCCGCAGCGGTTTTCTGCGCCTCTCCCGCGACGAGTCGACGCGCATCGTCAGGGCCGCCCGCCGCCGAGGCCGGCGCCACAACGCCGGGCGGCGCTTCGTCGAGGCGGAGTTCTACGCCGCGTTGGCGGCGTCGTGGCGGGGCGAGCCGGTGTCGGTCGGCGCGGTTCGTCAGGAGCTACGCGGTGAGACCGCCGTCCGCGTCGCGTTGGAGTGGATGTGGCCGGTGCTCACCCCGGCCCAGCTCCTGCACGACCTGTTCGGGTCGCGCGCGCTGCTGCGCCTGGCCGCTGGTTCGACGCTGACCGACGGCGAGACCGCCGCGCTGTTCCGGGCCCGGAGCGCTGACGTCGCCGAGGTGCGCTGGACCGCGGCCGATGTCGCCCTGCTCGACGACGCCCGCGAGGCGCTCGGCCCGCCGGCCGGCCGCAACGGCAAGGTCGACGAGGCCGACGAGGTCCGCACGTACGGCCACATTGTCGTCGACGAAGTGCAGGACCTCACGCCGATGCAGCTGAAGATGGCGACCCGCCGCTCGCTCAACGGCTCGATGACGGTGGTCGGCGACCTCGCCCAGGCCACCGGTCCGCTGGCCCCCGCGCGGTGGGACGATGTGCTCGCCCACCTGCCCGACCGCCAGCCGTCGCGCGTCGTCGGTCTCTCGGTTGGCTACCGCATCCCGGCTCAGATCATGGCCCTCGCCGACCGGGTGATGGCCGTGGCCACGCCGACGCTGCGCTCGCCGACGGCGGTGCGCATCGGCGACGCCGCGCCCGAGATCGTCGCCGTGGCCGACCCGGCCGATCGAGGTGCCGCCGTCGCCGAGCAGACGGTGAAGATGATGCGGGCCCTGGCCGGCAGCGTCGCCATCGTCACCCCCGACGAACTCGTCGACGAGGTGTCCGACGCGCTGACGGTGGCCGGCGTGGCGCACGGCCGGGCCACCCGCCACGGGCTCGACGACGACGTCACGGTCGTGCCCGTGAGTGTCGTCAAAGGATTGGAGCTCGACGGGGTGATCGTCGTCGAGCCGGCCCGCATCGTCGCCTCCGAAACGCTCGGCCTTCGGGCTCTCTACGTGGCGCTGACCCGACCCACGCAGCGACTCACCGTCGTGCACGCCGAGCCCCTGCCCGCCGCCCTCACGAGCCAGAACTGAGTTCGGCGATGAGGGTGCGCAGGTTGGCGGCGGACTTGTCGCCGTCGGCCGGGCGCCTTCGCTCGACGGCCCGGCGGGCGTAGTCCACGGCCGCCTCGAACTGCGCCAACAGGTCGGGCCGGGCCGACTCGACGTCGGGGCGCACGGCCGTCCACAGCACCTCGATCCGGGCGAGGGCCGCCTCGTCGCCCTCGTTCTCGACGATGCGCTCGCTGAGCGCGGCCGCTTCGGCGACGAGGCGCCCGAGCAGCTCGTCGGTTGACCCGCCCGGCACGGTGCTGGCCGCGGCGGGCACCGTGGACTCGGCCGTGTCGAGCGTCGTCGGCGAACAGCCGACCAGCACGACCAGCCCCACCAGCGCGCCGCTCCTCACGCGCTGACGAGGATGCGGGCGCTGGCGAACGAGCCGACGCCGACGGCGCTGCCGTCGATCTCGACGGTCACCGTGCCGTCGGGCGAGGCGGCGGTGATCACGCCGTTGCGGCCGGGCTGCAGCGAGCTCGACTCCAGGAACTCCAAGAGGCCGGGAGTGAACTCGAGCTCCTCGGTGATCCGTTGCACCGTGAAGACCTCACCGACGGGCACGTCGGCCAGCGACCGGAACGACGGCTCGACGTAGTCCGATCCGGGGATCGGGTTCCCGTGCGGGCAGGTGGTCGGATGGCCGAGCACCCGGGCCAGCGCGTCCTCCACGGCCGGGCTCATCACGTGCTCCCAGCGGCCGGCTTCGTGGTGGGCCTCGGCCCACGACAGCTCGAGGATGTCGGTGAGGAAGCGCTCGGCCAGGCGGTGGCGACGCACGACGCGCTCAGCCAGCTCGCGTCCGGCGGCGGTGAGGCGGATGCCACCGTCGGTCGTGATGAGGCCCTCGGCGTCCATCCGCCGCATCATCTCGCTGACGGCCGGGCGGCTGATGTTGAGGCGTTCGGCGATGCGGGCCTGGATGACGTCGACATCGTCCTCGGCCAGTTCGAAGATGCACTCGCAGTACTCCTCGAACGCCGGGTGATGCTCACCACTGACGGCCATGGGCGCGGAGCCTAACGTCGGGTCGTGCCGCGGGTGCTCGTGCTCGGTGCCGGTTTCGGCGGGCTGGCCGTCGTCCGCGGGCTGCGCGGCGCACCCGTCGAGCTCACCATCGTCGACGCCAACAACTTCCACACGTTCCAGCCGCTGCTCTACCAGGTGGCGACGGCCGGCCTGGACGCCGACGACGTGTCGTTCCCGGTGCGCGGCATCGTGCGCGGCCGCTGGCGGTGCAGCTCCGTCCGGGTGCGCATGGCCCGGGTCACCGGCGTCGACCTGGCCGCCCACACGGTCGCCCTCGATGACGGTGACCACCTGTCCTACGACATGCTGGTGCTGGCGACCGGCGCGGTCTCGGCCGACTTCGGCGTGCCCGGCGTCGCCGCCCACACGTTCCCGCTCAAACAGCTCGACGACGCCCTCGCCCTGCGCGCCCATCTGCTGGACCGTTTCGAACGGGCGGCGGCCGAGCCCGACCTGGTCGCCGCCGGTGGCATCGATGTCGTGGTCTGCGGCGGCGGGCCCACTGGTGTGGAGATGGCCGGCGGGCTGGCCGAGCTCTACACGAAGGTGCTGGCCAAGGACTTCCCCGATCTCCCTGTGACGGCCGGCCGGATCACCCTCGTCGAGATGGCCGACCGACTGCTGGCGCCGTTCCACGAGGTCTCCTCGGCGCGCGCACTCCGGACGCTGCGCCGCCGCGGGGTCGATGTGCGCCTCGGTACCGGCGTGGCCGCCGTCGACGCCACCGGGGTCACGCTGGTCGACGGCACGTTCCTGCCGGCGGCGACGGTGGTCTGGGCGACCGGCGTGGCCGCCGAATCGGTCGCCGCCGCCACCGGGGCGGCGACCATCCGGGGCGGCCGGCTCGTCGTCGAGCCCGACCTGTCCTTGCCCGGCCACCCCGAGGTCTTCGCCATCGGCGACCTCGCCGGCACGCTGCCGCAGGTCGCCCAGCCGGCGATCCAGGGCGGGCGCCACGTCGCCGCCCAGATCCGCCGCCGACTCGCCGGCCAGGCGACCACCGCCTTCCGCTACCACGACAAGGGCCAGATGGCCACGATCGGGCGCCACGCCGCCGTCACCGAGCTGGCCAACGGCTGGCGCATCGGCGGGCCCCTGGGGTGGCTGTCGTGGCTCGGCCTGCACCTCGTGTACCTGATGGGCTTCCGCAACCGGGTCAACGTGCTCGTCAACTGGGCCTGGAACTACCTCACGTTCGATCGCGGCAGCCGCATCCTCCGCGAGTCCGAACGGCGTCGTCCGTAGCATCGACGGTCCCCATGGCTGCTTCTCGCGTCTCCCTGCGGGCCCGTGACCTCACCGTGGTGCGCGGGCCGGCCACCGTGCTCGACGCTGTTGAGCTCACCGTCGCGCCCAGTCACCGGGTCGGCGTCGTCGGCCCGAACGGCGTCGGCAAGACGACGCTGCTGCGCGCCCTGGCCGGGCTCGTGCCGCTCGAACGGGGCCGCGTCGAGCTGGCCCCGCCGTCGGCCACCGTCGGCTACCTCCCCCAGGAAGACGAGCTTCTCGGGCTCCGCCGACCGGCACAGCCGGATCGGCTGCGCCGACCGGGCTCGCCTTCTCCGCTCCGCTTCGATGCTCGCCCAACCTCCACTCCGTCCACAAGTTCTGAGACCGTGCGCCACGCTCTCGGCCGGCGCACCGGCGTCAGCACCGCCCAGCGCGAGCTCGACGACGCGACGGCGGCGCTGGCGGCGGGTTCGCCCGACGGCGCCGACCGGTACGCCGTCGCCCTCGAACGCTGGCTGGCGCTCGGCGCCGCCGACCTCGATGCTCGGGTCGGTCAGGTGTGGGACGAGCTCGGCCTCACCGCCCGCCTGCTCGATCGACCGACCGCGGTGCTGTCCGGCGGCGAGGCCGCCCGCGCCAGCCTGGCCGCACTGCTGTTGGCCCGCTTCGACGTGTTCCTGCTCGACGAGCCGACGAACGATCTCGACCTCGACGGCCTCGCCCGTCTCGAACGCTGGGTGGCCGAGCTGCCCGCCGGCATCGTGCTCGTCAGCCACGACCGCAGGTTCCTCGAGCGGGTGGTCACCGATGTCGTCGAGCTCGACGAGTTCACCCACCGGGCCACCCACTTCGGCGGCGGGTGGGCCGCCTACCAGGCCGAGCGGGCCGCCGCTCAGCGCCACGCCTGGGAGCGCTTCGAGAGCTACGACACCCAGCGCAAGGGCCTCGCTGAGCGGGCCCAGCGTGAACGGGAGTGGGCCAGCCAGGGTGTGGCCAAGGTGCGCGCCTCGGGCGAGACCGACAAGTTCATCCGCCACTACCGCAAGAACCAGACCGAGCAGCTGGCCGGGCGGGCCGCCCGCACCGAGCGGGCGATCGAGCGTCTCGACGTGGCCGACAAGCCGCGCCAGCCGTGGCAGCTGCAGTTCACGATCGGTGCCGCCGGGCGCAGTGGCGACGTCGTCGCCCGCCTCGACGGCGCCGTCGCCACGCGGGGGTCGTTCACGCTGGGGCCTGTCGATCTACTCGTCACGGCCGGCGAGCGCATCGCCTTCGTCGGGCCCAACGGCTCGGGGAAGTCGACGCTGCTCGACCTGATCGTCGGGGCCAAGGGGGCCAGCGTGGTCGTCGGCGAGGTCGAACAGGCCCGTCACCAGCTTGCCGGCGCCGGATCCTTGTTACGCGCCTTCCAGGGCGAGACCGGTCTCGACGCCGCCGACGCCCGCACGCTGCTGGCCAAGTTCGGCCTCGTCGCCGACCACGTCACCCGGGCCACCGAGACGCTGTCGCCGGGCGAGCGCACGCGCGCCGCGCTGGCGCTGCTGCAGGCCAACGGCGCCAATGTGCTCGTGCTCGACGAGCCGACGAACCACCTCGACCTACCGGCGATCGAGCAGCTCGAACAGGCCCTCGAGGGCTTTGCCGGCACGCTGCTGCTCGTCACCCACGACCGGGCCCTGCTCGACCACGTGCGCCTGACCAGGATGATCGAGCTGGCCGAGGGACAGATCGTCCGAGACGAGGCGAGCTGATGCACGTACTGGCGCTGGAGCTGGATCTGCGGATCCCGCAGGCGCACTCACTCAAGGACCGCCGCCAGGCCGTCAAGCCGCTGATCGAGGGCGCCCGCCGCCGGTTCGGCGTGTCGGTCAGCGAGGTCGGCGCCCAGGAGTCCTGGCAGCGAGCCGTGCTCGGCTTCGCCGTCGTCGCCTCCACCGCCCACGGCGCCGAGCGCGTGATGGCCGACGTGGAGTCGTTCATCTGGGACCACCCCGACGTCGAGGTCGTCGCCATCACCACCCACTGGCTGGAGTGACGAGGGTATGACCAGGTGATACCGTGGCACTCGTGAAAGTAGCCGTCTCGATCCCTGACGACGTCTTCGACGCCGCCGAGGAGTTGGCTCGACGGGCCGGGACGACGCGCAGCCGGTTGTACGCCGACGCGCTACGCGCGCTGATCGCCGACGCCGCCGCCACGACCGAGGCCCTCGACCGGGTGTACGGCGCCGACGGCGCTACTGACCCCGCACTGCGCAACGCGGGCCGGCGGGCGTTCGCCAACAGCGAGTGGTGAGCCCCCGTGCCGGCGCGCGGTGAAGTGTGGTGGACCGATCTCGGTGAGCCGCAGGGGAGCGAGCCGGCGTTCGTGCGCCCGACGGTCATCGTGTCGGCCGACGCCTACAACCGCAGCCGGATCGCCACGGTCGTGGTCGCCGTCGTCACGTCGAATCTTCGACTGGGCGATGCGCCCGGCAACGTCGTGCTCCGGCGCGGGGAGGCCGGGCTGCCGAAGGCGTCGGTCGTCAACGTCACGCAGGTGGTGACCGTCGACAAGGACGGCCTCGTCGAGCGGATCGGCACGCTGGAGGCGGCCCGGTTGGAGCTGGTGGACGCTGGGCTCCGGCGCTCACTCGCGCTGTAACGGGAAGCTCGGGTCCCTGCGGGCCGGGTGCAGCGCCAGCAGCCGGCGGGCGCGGGCCGTATCGACCAGGCGTTCGTCGGTGGCGGCCTGGCAGGACGGGCACCACACGGACCGTCGGCGCCACGGACTGGTGCGCTCGCTCCATCCGTCGAGGGCTGCGCCGCACACGGGGCACCGGCGCCGGCCGTAGATGAAGTGGTCGCTCTGGCTCAGCCGGCGACCCGTGGTGTTGCGCGGCCCGCGCACCGTGTTGACGCGGATCAGCGCCGTCCCTAGCCCGGCCAGGTCGCGTAGGCCGGCGACGCGGCCGACCGGCTGGTTCGGGGACACGCCGACGAGGAACGGCAACTCGACGGCGTAGACGTTGCCGAAGCCGGCCACGTTGCGCTGGTCGAGCAGCGCGCCGGCCAACGGTTCGTCGGGACGGTCGGTGAGGCGGGCGACGATCTCGTCGAGATCGGGTGCCTCGGGCCCGCACAGGTCGGGTCCGAGATGGCCGACGACCGAAGCCTCCTCGGCCGTGCGGACGATCCCGAGGATCGGGACGTCGATTCCGGTCAAGCGCCCGTCCTCCAGCCACAGCTCGACGCGCCGGTGCCACTCGGCGACGTGCGCCGCCGGACCGACGAGGAACGCGCCATCCATGTGCAGGTGAGCGTGCAGCGTGCGGCCGTCGTCGAAGCGGACGAGTAGGTGCTTGCCGACGGCGTCGGCACCCGTCAGCGTCGCGCCGGCGAGGTCGACCCCGACCAGCCGCGGGTCGCGGGTGATGCATCGCTCGACGCGCTGACCGGCGAAGCGGGCGTCGATGCGGGCCGCCAGCTTGCGGATCGTGTCGCCCTCGGGCACGCGGTCAGCCTGCCGGGTACTCGGCCGCGATCCGGTCGGCCGCTCGCAGCATCAGGTCGCCCCACGGCTGCAGATCGACTTCGATGCACAGCAGCCCGGTGGAGACCCGCTCGACGACGCCCCACTCCCAGATCGCCGACACGTCGCGGCCGGTGAGGGCAGCCAGGCGTCGAGCCCGGGCTCCCGGATCGCCGACGAGCAACTCTTCGGGGTCTTCGCGCATGATGATGCCGAGGTCGTACTCGGCGTCGGCCAGCAGCCCGTCGGGATCGACAAGCTTCCAACCCTCGCCGGCGCGCAGCGTGTTCCACTGGTGGACGTCGCCGTGCACGAGCACGGCCCGCTCGTCGTCGTGGGCGAAGATGCGGCGTTCGGCGCAGTCGAGGGCGTGTTCGATCGTCCGCTCCGCACACGGTCGATCGAAGGCGTGCCACTGGCGAATGATCTGGGCGGCCAGCCATTGTCCCTTCTCGGCGCCGGTGGGCAGCCCGGCGCCCGTCGCTGGCCGCCACAGCCGGGCGGCGACGGTGCAGAGGATCTCATGGCGCTCGTCGACCGGGCGACGGAGCTCGAACAGGGATCGGCCGAGGCGCTCCAGCAACATCGCGCCGCGCGTCTCGTCGGCGCGCAGCAGGCGGGCGCAGCCCTCGCCCCCGGCGAGGTGGAGCACCGTGATCTCGCGGCGGGCGGCGTCGCCGTCGCGCGGCACGAGCAGCTTCAGCACCGCTGGCGTGCCGTCGGCCAGGGTGACGGCGATGACGTAGGCCTCGGTCGAGTCGGCGAACGAGGCACCCGGCGTGAACGACCACTCGCCGGCCAGCTCGTCGACCAGTTCGGGCAACCCGGCCAGCCAGTCGTCGGCGCCGGCGACGCGGGCCTTGTTGCGCACGACGGCCGGAATGTCCACTGAAGCAGTCTGGTGCGGTAGGAAGGTCACCGTGCTCGACACGCTGCGCTCGGTGTTGCGCTTCCGCCGGTTCGAGACCGATCGGGTCGCCCGGCGCCTGCGACCGGTGGCGTCGGTCGACGACCTGCGCCGCCTCGCCCGCCGGCGGCTGCCGCGCGGCGTGTTCGACTACATCGACGGCGGGGCCGAGGACGAGCGCACGCTGGCGCACAACGTCGACGACTTCGCTGCTCTCTCGTTCGCGCCGCGCGTCCTTCGCTCGGTCGGGACGGTCGATCCTTCGACGTCGCTGTTCGGCCGGCCGTTGCCGGTCCCGCTGGTGCTGGCGCCGACCGGCTTCACCCGCATCGCCGACCCCGACGGCGAGTTGGCGGTGGCGCGCGCCGCCGCCCGCGCCGGCATGCCTTACGCGCTCTCGACGATGGGCACCCGTTCCATCGAGGAGGTGGCTGCCGCCGCCCCCGGCGGACGCAACTGGTTCCAGGTGTACGTGTGGCGCGACCGCGCGCTGGTCAAGGAACTGATCGACCGGGCCGCGGGCGCCGGCTTCGAGGCCCTCGTGATCACCGTCGACACGGCCGTGCTGGGCCGCCGAGAGCGTGACGTGCGTCGTGGGTTCTCGCTGCCCCCGACCCTTGGCCCCGGCACGCTGCTCGACGGCGCCCGCCACCCGGCGTGGACGTGGCGGCTGCTGCGCAGCGAGCCGATCCGCTTCGCCAACGTCGTGGGCCACTCCGTCGGCGACGGCGCCGACGCCGTGTCACTGTCGTCCTACGTCGCCGCCCAGTTCGACCCGGACCTCTCCTGGGACGACGTCGAGTGGTTCCGTTCGAACTGGTCGGGACCGATCGTGCTCAAGGGCATTCAGACGGTGGCCGACGCCAAGCTGGCCGTCGAGCACGGGATCGAGGCCGTCGCCTTGTCCAACCACGGTGGCCGCCAGCTCGACTCGGCGCCGACGCCGATCTCACTCGTGGCGCCCGTGGCCGACGCCATCGGCGGCCAGGCGGCGATCATCTGTGACGGTGGGATCCGCCGGGGTAGCGACATCGTCAAGGCCGTCGCCCTCGGCGCCACTGCGGCGATGGCCGGGCGGGCGTACCTCTACGGGCTCGGGGCGGCGGGGGAGCGCGGCGTCGACCACGTCCTGCGGTTCCTGGCGGAGGGCGTCGGCCAGACGATGGCGCTCGTCGGGGCGGCGACGGTCGATGACCTCGAGCCGTCGCTGGTGACCTCGCCCAGCTAGAGAGGTTGGGCGAGCGCCGATCCGAAGGGTCGGCGGGGAGCTCGGCAGGCGCAGCCGATCCAGCTTGGCTGGTCGGCGGAGCCCGATGGTGTAGTCGTCGCATCGGTCAGGTGGGCGAGTGCCGATCCGAAGGGTCGGCGACGAGCACGGAGGCGCAGCCGATCCAGCTTGGCTGGTCGGCGGAGCCCGAGAGAGGCTCAGACCAGCCGGTAGCCGGCGGGCAGG
>Ga0136617_10003558_pt1 | contig 13923 bp, 11 predicted proteins | sample AntDrymUQ3222106_2_FD_129672 | JGI IMG/M metagenome (GOLD analysis project Ga0136617, IMG submission 129672) | Polar desert sand microbial communities from Dry Valleys, Antarctica - metaG UQ322 (21.06) | ecosystem: Environmental > Terrestrial > Soil > Desert | place: Antarctica: Dry Valley... | reverse complement strand
GCCGTCGTCTCCAGTCGACGCGCGGCGCATGCCGCGGTGATCGCTTCGGCGCGCCAGTGCGTCGAGCTGGACATCCTGGCGGCCCTCGCCGCCGAGCTGCGTTCGGGTCGGCATCCGGTCGCCGCGCTGGTCGCCGTGCAGGCACCGGGCGATAGTGGTCTGGAGGCGGCGCTGGTCGCCGCGCGAGCCACCGCAGCTCTCGGTGGTGACGTGAGTGCGTCGCTGCGCCGCAACGGGATCAGCGCCGCGCTGTCGAAGCTGGCCGCGGCGTGGCAGCTGAGCGAGGAGTGCGGCGCGCCGTTGGCCGACATGGTCGCCAGGGTCGCTGGCGACGTGCGGGCCACTGTGAACCTGCACCGAGACGCCCAGGTTGAGCTGACCGGGGCCCGGGCCACCGGACGGGTGCTTGCCGTCCTGCCGTTGCTCGGCGTGGCGCTCGGCGCGGCGATGGGTGCGCATCCACTCGGGGTGCTTCTGCACACGCCCGCCGGCGCGGTGTGCGTGGCCGCTGGCCTGATGTTCGAAGTGGCCGGGCTCGCCTGGGTCCGCCGGCTGGTCAACGGCGCCCGCGGGCGCGGCGAGTGACCCGGTCCGCCGCGCCGGTGTTGCTGATGCTGGCAGCCCTGGCGCTGGTCCTGGGGCCGGCGAGCGCATGGTCGCCGCGTCGGCGCGGCTTCGGTGGGCGCCGGGCTGCTCGCCGGCGCGCCCCTTCGGGGGAGCCCCGGTTGCGTGGGTCAACCGTCTTGCGGCACTCGGCGCCTGCTGGCGTCGGCCTGGTCCGCCGCCTCGGAGCGGCGGCTCGCACTGAGCGGGACAGGGTGCTCGCCGACCTGCCGCTCGCCCTGGACCTGCTGTCCTGCGCCCTGTGCGCCGGTCAGCCGCCATCGACGGCCGCCGCGGCGGTAGCTGCTGCTGTGGGCGGGCCGGTTGGAGACGCTTTGCTCGCCGTCGCCCGCGCGGTTGCGCTGGGTGCTCCACCCGACATCGCCTGGCAGCCGCTGGGTCGACTCACCGGCGCGGCAGTCGCCGCCCGTGCCGCGGCCCGGGCGGCCGAGAGCGGCACCCAGCTAGCCGATGAGCTGGGGCGGATCGCGACCGACCTTCGCGCACGTCGAGCCGCGAACGCCGATGCGCGAGTGCGGCGGGCCGGAGTCTTGGTCGTGCTGCCGCTGGGGCTGTGCTTCCTGCCTGCCTTCGTTCTGATCGGCGTGATCCCGATCGTCCTTGGGGTCGCCGGGGCGGTCCTTAGCTGACGTCCGGTGTCGCTGCGTGGGCTTGTCCACAGCGGCCCGCTGATCCACAGATGGCTGCCGTCAGCGCCACGAGCACCGCCTCTGGCGCGACGGTGAGGGAGCTGCCGGATCCGCCGGCGGGCCGGCTGCGATACCGACATGAGAGGGCGATGACATGACACGGCGCCACGTGACAGGGTTTCACTGGGCAGGGCTCCACCGAACTGGGCACTCTAGAAGAGGGCTTCATCATCAGAGATGGCTGGCGCCAAGGAGCCTGCTGCGTCGGGTCGACGACGGGATGAGCACAGCTGAGTACGCGGTGGGCACCATCGCGGCGGTGGCCTTCGCCGGGGTGCTGTTCAAGGTGGTCAGCAGCCCGGCCGTCCGGGAGGCGCTGACGGCTCTGGTGGCGCGTGCGCTCAAGGCCCCGTTCTAGGTGACGAGGTTCTCGATGACGCAGCGAGATCGCGGGTCGGCGACGGCGGAGCTGGCGACCGCCCTTCCTGTCCTCGTCTTGTTGCTATGGGTTGCTCTCGCGGCGGTGGCCGCTGTCACAGCTCAGTTGCGGTGTGTCGATGCCGCCCGGGAAGGCGCCCGGGCGGCATCCCGCGGCGAGCCACCGGCCCGGGTAGCCGCCCTGGCTGGTCAGGTCGCGCCGGACGGCGCCCGGGTGCGGGTTGCTCCGGACAGCCCCGACACCGTCGCGGTGACCGTCACCGGCCGTGTGCCGCTGGTCGGCCGCCTGCTCTCGCCTATCACTGTGCGGGCCCGTGCGGTGGCTCTGGTCGAGCCGGGCGTGCCGTCGTGAGTGGCGATCGCGGGTCGGCTTCGGTCTATGTCCTGACCGCAGCGGCTGTGGTGCTCCTGGCCGGCATGGCCGCGACGGTCGTGGGAGCAGCCGTCGTGGCCAGGCATCGGGCCGCGACCGCGGCCGATCTTGGAGCGCTGGCCGGGGCGGCGTCGGCGCCGATGGGGGACAGGCCGGCTTGTGCGGTCGCCGAGCGGGTGGTTGGGGCAAATGGCGCCCGCCTGATCGGGTGTCAGCTCCTCGGTGCCGATGTGCTCGTGACAACGGCGGCCTCACCGATGGTCTTGGGCGGCTTGGGTGGCGAGGCTCGGGTGTCGGCCCGGGCCGGACCGGTGGACCGGGGGCAAGCGCTCAGCTGAGTGGTCGGCGCCCTTCCTGTGGGCTGTCCGCGCTCGATGCGGGGCCACTCGCCTTCGGCGTCATCGGTCGAGTCTGGTCTGGTCCACCCTGTGATGCGCCCTGCCAATCCGGTTCGGTATGTGGTTCGTCGGGGGCGGTGATCGGAGCCGATGCGGACCCGTCGGCTCGGCGTTGCTGATCGAGCTCTCGGGCCAGCCGGGCATTCTCCTCCTGCAACTCCTGCTCGCGGTTACGCTTGGTTTTCTGCTCAGCGCGTCGCTCGCGGCGCTTTCGACTGGACCGCCGCATCCCAGACAGCAGCAGCGCAAGGGACAGGCCGGCGACGATGCCCGTAACGATGCCGACGACGAAGATCTCGCCGCCGGTGAAACTGCCGGGTTCGTAGCCGAACACTTCGACCTGGCGGCTGCTCGTGTTGCCCAAGAGGATTCCGGCCGTGAGCGCTCCTGCAGCTAGCAGCAGCACCAGTCCCAAGATCAGCATGAGGGAAACTCACCTTCCGCAGTGACGGAGTTGCAACGCTCGAACCCTACTGCGAGCCGCCCTGCCCGATGCCCAAATGTGGTCGCGCCTCGCCGGTGGTTTGCGTCGTGGTGTCGGCCTCCATGTCGAACCCAGTGTCGAACCCAGTGTCGAACCCAGTGTCGAACCCAGTGTCGAACCGCGGATCGTGCACGGCACCCAGGATGGCACCCAGCACGATGTCGAGCAAGCGCACCGCACCGGTCTTGTCGAGCGGCTCGTTGCCGTTCCCGCACTTGGGTGATTGCACGCACGAGGGGCAACCGGACGCACACTCGCAGGAGGCGATCGCGGCTCGGGTGGCGGCCAACCAGTCCGTCGCTGCCGCGAAGCCCTGAGCGGCGAAGCCGGCCCCACCGGGATGGCCGTCGTAGACGAAGACGGTCGCTCGGCCGGTGTCGGAGTGGATTGCCGTTGACACTCCGCCGACGTCCCGGCGGTCGCAGGTGGCGTACAGCGGGAGCAATCCGATAGCCGCATGTTCAGCGGCGTGCGCGGCACCCGACACGTCCGCGGGCCGCAGACCGGCGCGCTCGAGGGCGCCGGCCGCGACGGTGTACCAGACGGCGCGGGTGCGTAGCTGGCGCGGTGGCAGGTCGAGCGGCCGCTCGTCGATGACCTCACCGGTGGCCACCCGCTTGCGTAGGTAGCTCACCACCTGGTTGGTCACGTCGACGGTGCCGAACGCGAGGTCGACTTCGACGGAGCCGCGCGATCGGGTCGTGCCGACGATGCGGATGTCGGTGACGTCTCGGGCCAATGTGGTCCAGTCCGGTTCCCCGGCATGCACGATCGCTACCGCATCGTCGAGGTCGAGCGCGTCGACGAGGTATGTCGCTCCCTGATGCAGATACACCGCCCCGGAGTGCACCTGGCTGTGTGCCGAGCCGGGATCGACCGTGCCCAGCAGCCGTCCCGTGGCGCCTTCCACTAACTGCACCGGCTCGCCGCCGACGCCCCGGAGGTCGACGGTCGGCCGCTGTCGCGACGTCGGAAACCACCCGGACGGCCGGTGTCGTAGCAGGCCGCGGCGCACGAGGCCGGGCAGCAGGGCCGCAGCATCCTCGCCGCCGAACAGCGGCAGGTCGTCGTCGGTCAGCGGCAGTTCCGCCGCCGCACAACACAGCTGCGGCCCCAGGACGTACGGATTGCCGGGGTCGAGCACCGTCGCCTCGATCGGCCGGCCGAACACGGCGTCCGGATGGTGCACGAGGTAGGTGTCCAGCGGGTCGTCCCGTGCGACGAACACCGCAAGGGCGCGCTGCCCGCGGCGCCCGGCGCGGCCGGCCTGCTGCCAGAGCGAGGTCAGTGTGCCCGGATAGCCGGCGAGCACGACGGCATCCAAACCGACGATGTCGAGCCCCAACTCGAGGGCGTTCGTCGAGGCCAGCCCCAGCAGCCGGCCCTGCTGAAAGGCCGCCTCCAGATCACGGCGTTCCTGGGGCAGGTAACCGGCCCGATAGGCGGCCACCTGGTCGGCCAGCTCCGGGGTGGCATCGGCCAGCGCTCGTCGGGCACCGAGGGCGACGATCTCGGCGCCCCGCCGGGACCGGACGAAAGCCAGCGTGCGCGCTCCCTCGACGACGAGATCGGCCAGCAGCGAAGCCGCCTCGGCGGTGGCTGTGCGGCGTACCGGGGCGCCGTGCTCCCCGGACCGGCCGGGAATCAGCGGTGGCTCCCAGAGCACGAAGTCCAGGGCGCCGCGCGGCGAGGCGTCCTCGGTCACCGCCGCCACTGGCAACCCCACCAGCCGCCCGGCCGATTCCGCCGGCGTGGAGACGGTAGCCGAAGCGAGCACGAAGACCGGTGCAGCTCCGTAGTGGGCGCAGATCCGGCGCAGCCGCCGCAGCACGTGCGCCACGTGAGATCCGAAGATCCCACGGTAGCCATGACATTCGTCGATCACGACGTAGCGAAGCCGCCGGAAGAACGATGCCCACCTGGCGTGCCCGGGCAGGATCCCGCGATGCAGCATGTCCGGGTTGGTGAGAACCATCCGGCCGTGCGCCCGGACCCAGTCGCGTTCGGCCGGCGGGGTGTCCCCGTCATAGGTGGCCGCCCTGACCTCGGCCAGGGCGAGCGCGTGTAGCGACCGCAACTGGTCAGCGGCCAATGCCTTGGTGGGAGCAAGGTACAGAGCGGTCGCCTTGGGGTCGGTGAGGACGGCAGAAAGGATGGGAAGGAGATAGGCCAGCGACTTTCCCGACGCGGTGCCGGTGGAGATGACTACCGATTCGCCGCCGTGAGCGATGCGGGCGGCCGCCGCCTGGTGATGCCAGGGGGAGGCGACGCCGGCCAGCGCGAGCCGGTCGATCAGCAGCGGCGGCACCCAGTCCGGCCACGCCGCCGTGCCCCCTTGTCGCGCCGGCAGCGACTCGACATGCGTCACCGGATCCCGCGTGCGTCCGGCCGCCAACCGGTCGAGCAGCGGTGGTGCCGCGCTCGGGTCCCCAGGCGTCTTGGCCTGCCCCACATGCCACCTCGGTCGTCTCGGTGGTTAGATTCTGCCAACGTCGCTCGACCGAACAGGAAGGATCGTCGTGGACCTCTCCCTGTCCACCCGCACCGAGGGCGCTCACACCATCGTTGCTATTGGTGGAGAGATCGATGTCTACACGGCGCCGAAGCTCCGGGAGCAGTTGATCGATCTGGTCAGCAATGGCAGCCACCACCTGATCGTGGACATGGAGGCTGTCGAGTTTCTCGACTCTACCGGTCTCGGCGTGCTGGTCGGGGGGCTCAAGCGGGTCCGCGCACACGATGGCTCGCTGCGTCTGGTGTGCAGCCAGGAGCGGATCCTGAAGATCTTCCGGATCACCGGCCTGACGAAGGTGTTCTCTATCTACGCCTCTGTTGACGAGGCCATGGCGGCGACCGACTAACAGCGGGATGGCCCGAAATGCCGACTGTTCGCCTGCAGATCTCGCCAACGCCGGCGCAGGTACGCACTGCGCGGCTGGTGGCCGCTGCGGTCGCCCGCCGTAGCGGCCTGGCCGGCGGCGCTCTCGACGAGATCCGGCTCGCGGTGGGTGAGGCCTGTTCGCGAGCCGCCGGCCTGCACCAGGAGTACGCCCCGAGTGACCTGATCACCGTGTTGCTGGAGGACGAGGGAGAGTTTGTCGTCACGGTGCGTGATTGTGCCCCGACGGGCATGCACACCGAACACATCGATCCGCTGGCGTTTCTGACCGATGTCGGCAACGCGCAGCACCCGGTGACCGGCGTGATTCCGTCGGGCTTCGGGATAGCCGTCATCGACGGGTTGGTTGACGACCTGGAGGTGGTTCCGGCCGACAGCGGGCCGGGCACCGTGGTTCGGATGAGTTGGCCCCTCACCACCGGCGTCGAATGCGGCCGTACTCGTCGCTGATTGTCAGCCTCGCCGGGCTCGGCGGGTCGACGGTTCGACATATGCCGGGTCCCGTAAACTTCACGGTCAGCGCGAAGGCCGCCATCCGGGCGGGCTTTCGCAGTGAACGGACCGCCCCTGCCCGCCCGGCTCTGGGCTGCCCGCCTTCGCCAGTCGTCTCAGGAGGACGTATGTCGGGGCTCACCCTCGTCGCCGCGGACACCAGCACCAAAGTGCAGGGGGGCGACTACACGTTGGTCGTCGGGATCGCGGTCCTGGCGATACTGGCTCTGTTCTTCGCCTACTACCTGGTCCGCGAGGTGCTCAGTGCCGACCAGGGCACCGCCAAGATGCAGGAGATCTCCCGGGCCGTGCAGGAGGGCGCCGCCGCCTACCTGTCCCGGCAGTTCCGCACGCTCGCGATCTTCGTCGTGCTGGTCTTCTTCCTCCTGCTCCTGCTCCCGGCCGACACCACATGGGTACGCCTCGGCCGCTCGATCTTCTTCGTGGTCGGTGCCGGCTTTTCCGCCCTGGTGGGTTTCGTCGGCATGACGCTGGCCACCAGGGCCAACGTTCGGGTCGCGGCCGCGGCCCAGCAGTCCGGCCGGAATCGGGCGATGCGCATCGCCTTCCGCGCGGGCGGGGTGTGCGGCATGTTCACTGTGGGCCTCGGCCTGCTGGGCGCGGCCGGCGTGCTGCTGATCTACAACAACAACGCGGCGTCGGTCCTCGAGGGATTCGGCTTCGGCGGAGCCCTGCTGGCGATGTTCATGCGGGTCGGCGGCGGGATCTTCACCAAGGCCGCCGATGTCGGGGCCGACCTGGTGGGGAAGGTCGAGGCGGGCATCCCCGAGGACGACCCGCGCAACGCTGCGACGATCGCCGACAACGTCGGCGACAACGTCGGCGACTGCGCCGGGATGGCCGCGGACCTGTTCGAGTCCTACGCGGTCATGCTCGTGGCCGCGTTGATCCTCGGCGAGGCGGCCTTCGGTGCCAAGGGCCTGGTCTTTCCCCTCATCGTCCCGGCGATCGGCGTGCTCACCGCTGTTGTCGGAATCCTCGTGGTCGCGCCGCGCGAGCGCGACCGGAGCTCGATGTCGGCGATAAACCGGGGATTCTTCATCTCCGCCGGGGTGTCGGCGATCGGCGTAGCGCTAGCCGCCTACCTCTACCTGCCGGCCACCTTCGCCGAGCTTGGCGTCGACGTGACCGCGCAGACCAGCCCACGCGTGGTGGCCGTCGGTGCGGTGCTGATCGGCCTCGTGCTGGCCGCCGCCATCCAACTGCTCACCGGCTACTTCACCGAGACGTCCCGAAAGCCGGTTCAGGACATCGCGCGGTCGTCGCTGACCGGGCCGGCCACCGTGATCCTTACCGGCGTCGCCGTCGGCCTGGAGTCGGCGGTCTACAGCGCCTTGCTCATCGCCGGGGCGGTGTACGCCGCCTTCCTGCTGGGTGGCGGGTCCGTGGTCGTCGCGCTGTTCGCCGTGGCTCTGGCCGGCACCGGCCTGTTGACGACGGTCGGAGTGATCGTGTCGATGGACACCTTCGGGCCGGTCAGCGACAACGCGCAGGGGATCGCGGAGATGTCCGGCGACATCGACGAGTCCGGTGCGCAGGTGCTCACCGACCTCGACGCGGTGGGCAACACCACCAAGGCGATCACCAAGGGCATCGCGATCGCGACGGCGGTGCTCGCCGCGACCGCGCTCTTCGGTTCCTTCCGCACTACCGTCGAGGAGGCACTGATCGCGGCCGGCATTTCCGGGGACCAGTTCTCCCTGTCCATCGACAAGCCCAACGTGCTGGTCGGGCTCATAATCGGTGCCGCGGTGGTGTTCCTGTTCTCCGGGCTCGCGATCAACGCCGTGTCGCGCGCGGCCGGCCGGGTGGTTTACGAGGTGCGGGAACAGTTCCGTACCCGACCCGGGATCATGGACTACACCGAACGGCCCGACTACAGCCGCGTCGTCGACATCTGCACCAAGGACTCGCTGCGCGAGTTGGCCACGCCCGGGCTGCTGGCCGTGCTCGCCCCCATCGCGGTCGGGTTCACCCTCGGCTATGCGCCGCTAGGGGCGTATCTGGCCGGCGCGATCGGCGCCGGTGTGCTGATGGCCGTTTTCCTGGCGAACTCCGGCGGCGCCTGGGACAACGCCAAGAAGCTGGTGGAGGACGGCAACTACGGCGGCAAGGGCTCCGAGGCGCACTCCGCGACAGTCATCGGCGACACGGTCGGCGATCCGTTCAAGGATACCGCGGGCCCGGCCCTCAACCCGTTGATCAAGGTGATGAACCTGGTGGCCCTGCTGGTCGCGCCCGCCGTGGTGCAGTATGCGGTGGGCACGGAGGCAAACACCGCCCTCCGCCTGGCCATCGGGTTGCTGGCCACGGTCATCGTCGCTGCCGCGGTGGTCTTCTCGAAACGCCGCAGCGTTGCTGTCGGGGCCGAGCTGACCGGCAAGAGCGGCCCGGTCCAGTCGGTCCCTCGTTAGACACGGGCCATTCGAGAAGGAATCCATCGGCGATCCGTCCGCTTTCGGCGGTCTGTCCGCTAATCGTGAAATTGGCAACAAGCACCGGTGAGCCCTACGCTGCGGCGGTTCTCTATCTTGCCGCCAGCCCGAAGGAGTCTTGTCGATGTCCGTGCCCACGCACCTTGATGCCAGCACCCCATGGCGGTTCCGCGTCCGCCGGACGGTGATTGCCTGCGCGGCCCTGTCGGTCGCCCTTGGCGCCGGATCGTGCGGGAACCTGCCGGGCGCCAAGGCCGAGCCCAAGGCGTGGGCGAAGGATGTCTGCGGCGCCATCGTGCCCTGGTCGACGGACATGACCAAGACGTTGGGCGACTTCCAGGACGACATCGACGAGAACGCTGACCCGGCAAAGGTCAAGGCCGACCTCGACAAGGCGCTGGGGGCGTCCGTGACGTCGACGGACAAGGCAATCAAGGGAGTGGACGACGCCGGGGTGCCGGACGTCTCCAACGGCGAGAAGGTCGCCAAGGACTTCCGTGGCTCGCTTGTCGAGACGAAGTCGGCGTTCGAGAAGGCCCGTAAAGGCGTGCAGGCGCTCGCCACCGGTGACAAGCCGGCGTTCTTCGAGAAACTAGCTGGGGTCATGACGCAGCTGGGCAAGGACGTCTCGCGATCCGGCAAGAAACTCGACAAGATCTCCTCGCCGGAGCTGGACAAGGCCTTCGACTCCGAACCCGCCTGCAAGACGGAGTGATCCTCGGCTGATCCGCCTTGGACGCTCGGCCGCTGGCCCGCGTCACTACCCTGCCGGTATGTCGGGGCAGCTGTCCTTCTTCACAGCCGGAGCGCTGCCGCCCGCGGTTGACGACCTCGAGGGGTTGCTGGCCGGGCCAGGCCAGCTCGTCCGGCGCGGTGAGCGGGCGCGAGTCGGCGTGGTCGTCAGGGAATCCTGGCGGGCGGCGGCGTTGCTCGCTGCCTTCGACGAGCGCGGGCTGGCCGGCGAACAGACGGTCACCACCGAGGGCCTGCCGGCGGTGCGGACCGCTTTCTCGCCCGCGCTGGCGACAATGGCGAATCGATGGACCTGGGGCGCTCGCATCCTGCCACCGGACGGGTTCACGTTGGACGGCGCCCGGCTGCGGATGTGGGCGGTAGCCGCGGGTCGAGCCGATCCGTACGGCTACGCGTTCGAGCTCGGCGGGACCGACGATGGTGCGTGGGTCGCCGTCGGCTCGGCCCTGCACTCCGCCGGCGTCCCCGGCACGTTGATCGGCCCCCGCGCGGGCGGCCCGGCGTACCGGATCACCGGCAACCGTCGGGTGGGACGGCTGCGGGAACTGGTCGGTGACCCGCCTCCTGGGGCGGCTGATCGCGACTGGCCGGGCTGAGCGGAGCCCCGCGGGCACCCGGCGGTCAGGTAAGCCGTTACCTTGACACGGTACGTCGACGAGTGAGCACGTTCTTGCCGCCGTTCCCGTCCCACTCACGACTCTGGAGCACCGTGCCCGCCACCCGCAGTGCCTCGTCCGCACCGGACGGGATTCGGCTCGTCATCGTCGAGTCACCGGCGAAGGCGAAGACAATCGCCGGATATCTCGGCAAGGGATACCTGGTCGAGTCGAGCATCGGGCACATCCGCGACCTGCCGCGAAACGCCGCCGACGTCCCGGCCACGCACAAGGGTGAGGCCTGGGCCCGCCTCGGTGTGGACGTCGATCACGGTTTCGCCCCGCTCTACGTGATCAGTCCCGAACGCAAGCAGCAGGTGGGCAAGCTCAGGAAGTTGCTCGCCGGGGCCAGCGAGCTGTACCTCGCCACGGATGAGGATCGCGAGGGCGAGGCCATCGCCTGGCACCTGGTGCAGACCCTCAAGCCGACCGTCCCGGTGCGCCGAATGGTCTTTCACGAGATCACTCCGGACGCGATCACCGCAGCGGTGTCGAGTCCGCGGGAGATCGACGCGGCGCTGGTCGACGCGCAGGAGACCCGGCGCATCCTGGACCGGCTGTACGGCTACGAGGTCAGTCCGGTGCTGTGGAAGAAGGTGCTGCCCAAGCTGTCGGCCGGCCGGGTGCAGTCGGTGGCCACCCGGATCGTGGTCGAGCGCGAACGGGCCCGGATGCGGTTCCGGACCGCCAATTACTGGGACATTCAGGGCACCTTCGATACGAATGCGCCTGATCGGTCGAATCCCACGGCGCCGACCCGGTTCACCGCCAACCTGGTGGCTCTCGACGGCGATCGGGTCGCCAGCGGCCGCGACTTCGACGCCGCCACCGGCCGGGCCAACTCCGATGCCGTGCACCTCGACGAGCCCGGCGCTCGCGGTGTCGCCGCACGCCTGGACGGCGCCCAGTTCGCGGTGGTCCGGGTGGAGGAGAAGCCCTATCGCCGCAAGCCGTACCCGCCCTTCATGACCAGCACCTTGCAGCAGGAGGCCGGCCGCAAGCTGCGGATGTCGAGCCAGCAGGCGATGCGGGTCGCCCAGCGGCTGTACGAGAACGGCTACATCACCTACATGCGCACCGACTCCACCAACCTGTCCGAGACCGCGTTGACGGCCGCGCGGACCCAGGCGCGCGAGCTCTACGGCGACGCGTTCGTCCCGGCCGAGCCCCGCCGCTACGTCCGCAAGGTCAAGAACGCGCAGGAGGCGCACGAGGCGATCCGGCCCTCCGGCGACAGCTTCCGGACGCCGGGCGCCGTCGCCGGCGAGATCAGCCAGGACGAGTTCCGCCTCTACGAGCTGATCTGGAAGCGCACGGTCGCCTCGCAGATGGCCGACGCCGTCGGACAGAGCGTGTCGCTGCGGCTGGCTGGTGAGTCGTCGACCGGCGAACGGGCCGAGTTCGCCGCCACCGGCAAGACCATCACCTTCCCGGGATTCCTCCGGGCCTACGTGGAGGGCTCCGACGATCCCGACGCCGAGCTGGAGGATGCCGAGCGCCGGTTGCCCCAGGTCGACCGCGGGCAACCGCTGTCAGCGGTCGCGCTCCAGGCGCAGGGTCACACCACGCAGCCGCCGGCGCGATACACCGAGGCCTCTCTCGTCAAGGCGCTCGAGGAGTTGGGCATCGGCCGTCCGTCCACGTACGCGTCGATCATGCAGACCATTCAGGATCGGGGATACGTCTTCAAGAAGGGCACTGCGCTGGTGCCGACCTGGGTCGCCTTCGCGGTTGTGGGTCTGCTGGAGACCTACTTCGCTCGGCTGGTCGACTACAACTTTACGGCCGCCGTCGAGGAAGACCTCGACTCGATAGCCACCGGCCGGGAGAAGTCACTCGACTGGCTGACCAGGTTCTACTTCGGCCCGGCCGACGGCGATCCCAGCGGCCGCGAGGGTGGCATCGTCGCCTCGGGTGGCCTGAAGAAGCTGGTGAGCGAGCGGCTGGGCGAGATCGACGCGCGGGGTGTCAACTCCATCGCCCTTTTCGCCGACGTGGTCGTGCGGGTCGGCCGCTTCGGGCCGTACCTGCAGCGCGGTGACGAGGACAGCGTCAAGGCCAGCGTCCCGGAAGATCTCGCCCCGGACGAGCTCACACCGGAGAAGGTCTCCGAGCTGCTGTCGGCCCCGTCCGGCGATCGGGAGCTCGGTGCCGATCCGGACTCGGGCGAGCCGGTAGTCGCCAAGACCGGCCGGTACGGGCCGTACGTCACCTCCGGCGAGCGCACCGCCAGCCTTTTCAAGGACATGTCGCTGGACACCGTCACGCTCGACGACGCGCTGCGGTTGCTCAGCCTGCCGAGGGTGATCGGCCGCTCACCCGACGGCCAGGAAGTCGTCGCCCAGAACGGGCGTTACGGCCCGTACGTCAAGCAGGGCAAGGAGACCCGTTCGCTGGCCAGCGAAGGTCAACTGCTCACTATCGGCCTCGACGAGGCGTTGGCCGTGCTCGCCCAGCCCAAGTCCCGAGGCCGCCGTGAGCCTGCCGCGCCGCTGCGCGAGCTGGGGATCGATCCGGTCACCGCGGCGCCGATCGTGGTCCGCGAGGGCCGGTTCGGGCCGTACGTCACCGATGGCGAGACCAACGCCAGCCTGCGCAAGGGCGATGACGTGGAGTCGGTGACACCCGAGCGAGCCGCCGAGCTGCTGGCCGACCGGCGGGCCGCCGGGCCGGCGAAGAAGGTCACCCGCAAGCGTGCCCCCGCCAAGAAAGCCGCCAAGAAGGCAGCCACGTCCAGAGGCTGACCAGCAATTCGCGCCTATCGCAGTGGGAAGTGCGGCGGCGCACCTCGGCCACCTACAGTGTGCACGCGGGCACCGGCAGCCCGCTGTCCGTGCGAGGTCGACCACGGGAGCCTGCGATAACCACCGACCACACCCCACCAGCGGGCACGGCCAGCCCGCTTGCCGCCGGCCCGGGCGAGTCCGGTGATCTCGGGGGCATCCGAGCCGTGCTGGGCGTTCCGGCCTTCCGGCGGCTCTTCGTGGTCCTGTCGCTGTCCAGCGTGGGGGACTGGCTCGGCCTGCTGGCCACGACGACCATCGCCGCCGAGCAGGTGTCCGGCACCGCGGCCAAGGGAGCCGCCTTCGGCGGCATCGTCGTGATCCGCTTGCTGCCGACACTGCTGCTCGCACCCATCGCCGGCGCGTTCGCCGATCGGTTCGATCGCCGGATCACGATGATGGCGTGCGACGTGCTGCGGTTCTTGCTGTTCTGCTCGATCCCGTTGGTCGGCAGGATCGGTTGGACGTTGGCCGCGTCCTTCCTGATCGAGGTCGTCGGCATGTTCTGGACTCCGGCCAAGGAGGCGTCCGTTCCCAACCTGGTGCGCAAGGACCAGCTCGAGTCGGCGAACCGAGTCTCGCTGTTCACGACCTACGGGCTGTCGCCCGTCATCGCCGCGTTGATGTTCGCCTCGCTCACCACCCTGACCCGGGTGCTCGCCGAGAAGCTGCCAGGCGGATACTTCGCGGCCAACCGGGTCGACCTCGCGCTGTATTTCAACGCCGCGACCTTTCTCCTGTCGGCGGTCGTGGTCGGCTTCATCCCGCAGATCAGCGGCCGTCGTGACCGGTCCGTAGCCGGGCCCGCCCCGCTCCCAATGTGGCGATCGATCGGTGAGGGTTGGGCCTACGTTCGCCGCTCCGCGTTGGTGCGTGCCCTCGTCATCGGCATCGTCGGCGCCCTCTCGGCCGGTGGCTTCCTGATCGGTACTGGCCAG
>Ga0136617_10003557_pt1 | contig 13925 bp, 6 predicted proteins | sample AntDrymUQ3222106_2_FD_129672 | JGI IMG/M metagenome (GOLD analysis project Ga0136617, IMG submission 129672) | Polar desert sand microbial communities from Dry Valleys, Antarctica - metaG UQ322 (21.06) | ecosystem: Environmental > Terrestrial > Soil > Desert | place: Antarctica: Dry Valley... | reverse complement strand
TGAGGCACACCCGGGTGAAAAAATAGGACGGCCCCTCCGCGAGCCGGATGCGGCTGAGCCGTGGGAGACTGTCCGCGCCCGTGCGGAGCCTCAGCCCAGACTTCCGAGTCAGCGTTCTGATTTGGTGTGATCAGCTGCGACAGTCCTCGTGTCGCTCTCCGCTCCCTACTCCTAAGCGGACCGCCGCCCGTCCTTTGCGGTTACGCAGATCATCACTTGCCGTGCTCAACGCCACGAAACGAAAGATAACTTATATTGAATTCTCTCAAATTCGTTACGCCCTAACGAATCGTTTTTTTGGAGCCTAGGGGGTCCGTTCCCCTTTTGTGAAATCCGCTTAGTTTGGCGAAAAAATGCGCTTAGGAAGCGTTGATTTCTCCAGGGTCGAACCCCCTCCGAGACCTTTTTGTGAATTCCCTTTCCCCCCGCAACTTTTCACACGATCTAACGCAAGCGGATGATTTGACATTTGCGGCTAAATGCATGCGAAAGTTGAACGCAGTGGCCACTCCATCCGCGGCGTTGAGTCCTGCGAGGTTGTTGCGCGCTTGCCCGCCGATCGTATCAAAAAGCCCACCCGCGTAGACGGTCGAGCCTGAGACCGCGAGCGCGGCGACGGTGCCGCAAGCCGCGCATCCACTTTTGCTCGGACTGGGGTTGAAGCCGGGCACGGCAACGCCATCGAGCGGAACGCCGAGACTAAGCGCTGCGATGTTGTTGCGCGGCTGTCCGCCAATGGTGTTGAAGGAACCTCCCACGTAAAGGGTCGAACCCGAGATGGCGAGCGCGTCAATCACACCGCTGCCGAGAGTACCGGTAGCATTCGGGTTGAACGTTGGCGTGGCGTACCGTCGCCTGCGTTCAGCGCCGCGATCGCAATCCGCGGCAGCCCCCGGATGATTGTGAATCTTCCGCCGACGTAAACGATCGAGCCATCGCTCGATATCACCAGCGCCTGGACATCGCCATTGGCATTGGGATTAAACGCCGTCACGCCGCCGTCCGCGCCATTGAGCGCCGCGATCTTGTTGCGGGTCTGGCCGCTGATCGACGTGAACAGTCCTGCCGCGTAAATTGTCGACCCTGAGACCGCGAGAGTCTGAACAGCGTCATTTAGAGATGGATTGAAGTTCGGGTCGACGGTGTGGTCCGCGCGGATATGGGCGAGGTTGGTGCGCGCGACTCCACCCACATGAGTAAAGAGTCCGCCGATATACCAGCCGCCAGTGCCGTCCGCGGCCACGGCACTTAAATAGCCACCAGCACCGACGAGTGAACTCGGACCGGCCCCTGAGATCTCGGGGAGCCCTGCGTTTTGGGTTCCAGCGAGCGCGACTTCTACACCCGGACCGGTGCGCGGTCCGACCCGGTTAAACTGTCCGCCAATGTAGATCGTGCCGCCTCCGCGCACGATTGCTTGCACAGGTCCATTGGTCACGAATGTGCGATCCGGCAAAGTCGCGGCCAAGCTGGCGCTGAGAGATAACGTGAGCAGTAGCAGCTGCGGGCCGATCTGATTCGCTTTCATAATTATTTCGCGGCCGGCTGCGCCCGCTGAAAACCGGCCTGAGCTTTGACGAAATTGACATCGCCGACGTTGATGCGGCCATCCAGATTCACGTCGGAGCGAAAGTTGTCTTCACTCGTTAGGCTGCCGGAGCGAGATTTGGTTTGGTTCGTGTCGCCGACATTCACGCGCTTGTCTTCGTTCGTGTCGCCAGCCACCACCATCATCTGCACGGCAACGTCGTTGCTGTTGCCGGCGGAGTCGTTCACGTTCGCCAGGCTGACGGTAAGAACCTGCGCATTCGGAACGCCGGTGAGGTTCACTATGTATTCCTTCCGGTCAGCGGAATTGACGAAGCCCGTGGCGGTGACCGGTTGATTGCCACCTCCGTCTTTCGTAGCGGAGGCGCTAACGCCATCAACGCTCGTCAGCTCGTTCGCAAATTTGAAGACCATCGTGTAGTCGCCGTTCGCGCTGCCGCTGCGGCATTCAATGGCGGATGCACCGGTCAGCGGCAAATTGATGTTAAACGGGCCGGCGTTGCCGTGGGTTTTTCGGGAGACAACGCTGGTCAACTGCACGGGCGTCGGCACGGGGAACGCACTGATCTTGGCGACAAAAGCATCGAAGTTTCCATGGTTGCTGGGTTGAATGGCGTTGACGGTCGGGAAGTTCGTCGAGAGTGTATATCCGGTCACATAGGCGTTACGTGACTCGTCGAGCGCGATATCGTGGCCACTCATATCTTCGAAATCGCTGCCGCCAAGATAGGTGGAATAGATAAGCCCCGATCCATCGGGATTGAGCTTCGTCACATACCCATCAAAGTTTCCGCCATAGGTCGGCTGGACCGCGTTGAGCGTGGAAAAATTGGTCGAGCCGGTTTGGCCTGTGACATAGGCGTTGCCTGCTCCGTCCACGGCAAGGCCTCTCCCGTTATCACTGCCACTGCCGCCGAGGTAAGTGGAATAAACAGGTGCTGAGCCGGTTGGATTTAACTTCGTCACGAAAGCATCGAAACTCCCGCCGCGTGTCACCTGGAATGCGCTCGCTGTCACTGGAAAGTTGCTCGAGCTAGTAGCACCAGTGATGTAGGCACTGCTATCCGAATCGACGGCGATCCCAAACCCTCCGTCGGTGCTCAAGCCACCAACAAAAGTCGAGTAAACGAGCGCGCCGCCGTCTGGCATTAACTTACTAACAAAACCATCAAGATCGCCTCCACCATAGACCGGTTGGAACGCGTTCTTGGTTGGGAAATTAACCGAGCTCGTCTGGCCCGTAACGTAAGCAGCCCCGGTGGAATCGACGGCAATGCCGAAAGCAAAGTCCGTCGCGACACCGCCAAGGTAAGTAGAATAAATCAAGGCCGTCCCTTCGGGATTTAGCTTTGTCACAAATGCATTGGCGAGCAGGCTCCCGTTTGATGGCTGGAATGGATTGCGTGTCGGGAAATTCATTGAGCTCGTAAAACCGGTGACGCAAGCGCTTCCGGCGGTATCCACCGCGATGGCCGTACCAGAATCCTGTCCTGACCCGCCGAGATAGGTCGAGTAAACAAGAGCCGAGCCGGAGGGATTAAGCTTTGCGACGAAGGCGTCGGTACCGCCGCCATTATTGGCCTGCGCCGGGTTGACGGTTGGAAAATCGGTGGAATCGGTGATGCCCGTCACGTATGCGTTACCGGAAGCATCGACTGCGATCCCATCGGCTCGCTCCTGGCCGTTGGCCGGTACATCGCCACCAAGATAGGTGGAATAAATGGTGGCTGATCCGCTAAGGTTAACTTTCGTAATAAAAATATCGTTGGCGCTTGTCTTGCTTGTTTTGAGCGCACCTGCGGTCGTCGGGAAGTCGCTCGAATTAACGACGCCGGTAATATAGACGCTGCCGTCCTGGTCCACTGCGATCGCTTTTACGTACTCCGTGCCGGTGCCGCCGAAGTAGGTCGAATACACTAGCGTCGGATCGATAACAAGCGCCTTAGCCCGGTCATAGGAGCCGACATCGAAGGTAATGCTGCGGTCTGCAGCGATCGCATAGCGGGTATTCACCCGTACGCGCTCTCCATCAATCTCCTGCCATGCTACAGGCGCACGCTCGACTAATTCGCTCGCATTCTCATTCTTCCCCGGGCTAGCCACTCGAATGTGAAGATCGCCCGCCTCATCTATCGATGCGTCCTCCACGCCTTCGTAACGCCACCGAATGCCCGAAACATCGGCGCCTGCTGCGACTGTATAGGTCCCTTTCAATTGGCCAGCTGTGCCGTCATAGCTCAAGTCCACGCCAGGATAGAGTTCGTGGTAGATAATGCTGGAGTGAGTGGGAAGATTAGTGCGCCATCGGCGCCGATCGTTGCCCACAAAGTAGTTGACCTTGCCCGCCAGCATCTCTCCTCCCGTGATTGTTGGCGCGAAGGCGGCTCCCACAAATCGCAGCCTTACGATCCGCGCCGAGGCGGCCAGGTAGCTGCCGCTAGTGAAAGCGATTTTTGATGCAGTCCCTTCCAGTTGATTCTTGCTTGTCCCATTGCTTTCTTTGAGCGCCAGCACGACTTCGGAAGGCGTAAAGAAAATTGTCGATCCTGAGGCATGCGCCATGAAGCGCACCCGAGCGTTCGTCTGCCCAACGTTCGGCTCAAAGCTAACCGGCAGGCTGGCTACAGAGCTGTTGACATGTGCGTGATCCGTTCTGTGACCGCCGGACCTTGGTAGCTGTCTAGAAGCCGTCATTATGCCTTTGTACTGGGCAGCGAAGATGCTCAGCAATAGGACTGTTACTGCGGTAATGGCTAGCGGAATGGGTCGTCTTTTCATTTGATTCTCCCGGGGTTTTTCTCTCTTTCTGCCTATTTGCCGCGCATAGTGTTGATGTTGCCGTCCGCTGTGCCAGCCGCAGACCAGCGCATATTCAGTTTCGCTTTACGCCGGCTGGAAACTTTCCCTTGAGGCGCAACTGTGCGTCTGGTTGCGGTCCTGGCCAGGACCACCCAAGAAAAGTCGCTCTGGATTTCTTTGCCCAATCCGCGGGCGTGCCGGCGACGGTTAAGAAGGCGAAAGTATCGCAATTCACGTGCACGCCCGGCTGCTCGACGCAGGCAGCCTCAAGCCATCGGAATTGGAAGCGCCGACGGCGGCGGTACCATCCACGAGATCGTCGATGACCCCGGCATGATGGTGCCGGCCGGAGGATTGGCTGCGCCCGCGCGGAAGACGGCCAGGATGCAGGCGATTGCCATGACAACCAGGACGCTGCAAAGCGCACAACGTCTCTTGTTCATGCGTGTTGCTCGATTGTTTCTGCTGGGTTGAACGCGAGCGCATCGCGGCTGGCCGGCCCGACGATCCGGAATGCGCCTTCACGAAGTTCACGTCGCCGACGTTGATTCTGCCATCCAGGTTCACATCCGTGCGGAAGTTGTTCTGGTTCGTTAGGCTGCCGGAGTTGGACTTGGTCTCGTTCGTGTCGCCGACATTGACGCGTGTGTCGGCATTTGTGTCACCGGCGAGCACGTTCATCGACGCGGAAATGGCTGAGACGCTGTTGCCGGCGGAGTCTCTTACGTTACCCAGGCTGACTGTGATGATTTGGGCGTCGGTCACACCGGTGAGATTGACTATGTAATTATGCGCATCGCTGCTGTCGATTCCGCTGCTGCTGACCGAGCCAGTTCCGCTCGTAACGCTCGCGCCGGTGACGTTGCTTAGAGGATTCGTAAATCTGAAGATCATCGTGTAATCGTTGTTTGCGCCACCGCTTCGGCACTCAATGCCGGGGTTTCCGGTGAGGGGTAGAGCGACAGCGAAAGTTTCGGTGCTCCCATGAGACTTCCGTGAGACAACGCTCGCCAGTGCCAATGGCGCCATCGCTGTGTAATGCTCCGTAAGCGTCTGGTTGCTGCCCTTGGCGTTGACGTAGTAGCCGACGGCCCAGCAGTCCGCCGCCGACGCGCACGTCACGGCAAAGAGGAGGTTGTTCTGCGTCGCGCTGGTGTTTGGCGAACTAACGATGGCCCACGAGGTCCCATCCCAGCGCTCGATCAGGGTCTGCACAACGCTGCTGGCGGTTGTGGCGAAGCCGATAGTCCAGCAATTGGACGCTGACTCGCACGTCATGCCCACAAGAAAGTTGCTTTGCGTGGTACTGGTGCTGGGCGAGGCGACGATGGCCCATGAGGTTCCGTCCCAGTGCTCGATCAGGGTCTGATTGGCGCTGCCATTGGAGTAATAACCGACGGCCCAGCAGTCGGAGGCGGATGCGCAGGTGATCCCATGCAGAAGATTGGTGCGGGTGTTGTTGTTGGGCGAGGTGACGATGGACCACGAGGTCCCGTCCCAGTGCTCGATCAGGGTCTGATAGGCAACGCCGACCAGGTAGGAGCCGACAGCCCAGCAGTTGGACGCTGACTCACACGCCACGCCGGCGAGGGCGTTTTGCTGTGTAATGCTGGTGTTAGGCGAATTAACGATGGCCCACGAGATCCCGTCCCAGTGCTCGGTCAGGGTCTGATTGGCGCTGCCATTGGAGTAATAACCGACCGCCCAGCAGTCGGAGGCAGACGTGCACGTCACCGCTGCGAGGGTGTTGCTCTGCGTAATGCTGGTGTTGGGCGAGGCGACGATGGTCCACGAAGTCCCGTTCCAATGCTCGATCAAAGTCTGATTGACGCTGCCGTCGAAGGAGAAGCCTACGGCCCAGCAGTCGGACGCCGAGACGCAGGTCACGGCTGAGAGGCGGTTGCTCTGCGGAATGAGAGGATTGGGCGAGGTAACGATGGCCCACGAGTTCCCGTCCCAGTGCTCGATCAGGGTTTGATTGACGCTGCCGTCAAAATGGTAGCCGACGGCCCAGCAGTCAGACGCCGTTGCGCACGTCACGCCCAAGAGGCGGTTGTGCTGCGTGATCAGAGCATTAGGGGAGTTGACGATGGACCACGAGGTTCCATCCCAGCGTTCGACCAGGGTCTGATTGACGCTGCCATTGAAGTGGTAGCCGACGGCCCAGCAGTCGAGCGCCGCCGTGCACGTCACCGCCGAGAGGGCGTTGTCCTGCGTGATGAGGGTGTTGGACGAGCTAACAATAGACCACGCGGTCCCGTCCCAGCGTTCGATCAGGGTCTGATCGACGCTGCCGTTGAAGTAGGAGCCGACGGCCCAGCAGTTGGACGCCGACACGCACGTCACCGCTGCGAGGGCGTTGCGCTGCGTAATGAAGCTATTGGGCGAGCTAACAATGGCCCACGCGGTCCCGTCCCAGCGCTCGATCAGGGTTTGATAGGCGACGCCGTTGAAGTAGGAGCCGACGGCCCAACAGTCAGACGCCGTTGCGCACGTCACGGCTGCGAGGGTGTTGCCTTTGGCAATGCTGGCGTTAGGCGAGGCGACGATGGACCACGAGGTGCCGTCCCAACGCTCAATCAGGGTCTGATAGGCGACGCCAGCCAAATGATAGCCGACGGCCCAGCAGTCGGATGCGGATGCGCATGTCACGCCCGCGAGGATATTGTCTTGCGTAGGGCTGGTGTCGGGCGAAGTAACTATGGTCCACGAGATACCGTCCCAACGCTCGATCAGGGCCTGATAGGCGCCGCCGTTGAAGTAGGAGCCCACGGCCCAGCAGTTGGACGCCGACTCGCACGTCACGCCCAAGAGGAGGTTGCGCTGCGTAGGGCTGGTACTGGGCGCACTGACGATCGACCATGAGGTGCCGTCCCAATGCAGGATCAGATTCTGCAAGGCGCTGCTCGCCAGGTAGTAGCCGACGGCCCAACAGTCGGACGCTGACGTGCAGGCCACGCCGACGAGGAAGTTGTCTCGCGTGATGCCGGTGTTGGGCGAGCTAACGATGGTCCAGGAGGTTCCGTCCCAGCGTTCGATCAGGGTCTGATTGACGCTGCCATTGTAGTAATAGCCGACAGCCCAGCAATCGGACGCCGAGAGGCACGTCACGCCAGCGTGGTTGTTGGGCGTCAGTACGGGGGGCGTGTTGGGGGAATTGACGATCGACCAGTCACTCGCCGCTCCTGAAGCGAGCGGCATGCTTTCAGACGCAGCAGATTGTTGGTTGGCGAACCCGGGATTCCCCAGCGCGGTGGCACCCCTTGCCGTTCCTGGCCGGAGCGGCATTCCCGCAACTCCCGGAAAGCCGACGGTAGGGCTACTGCTTGAGGGATCGCCCTGCCCCGAGACAGAAAATTGAGCGCCCAGAGGGAGCGGCACCCCCGGCGGCAGACGATTGGCGTTTTTGCCCGACGTCGATGTGCTCAGGAAGTTTGCGGGATCAGGCGGCACGCTGGAAATGGCGCGTGTCGTCTCGACTGGAGGCGTAGCCGCGAGGCTGAACATGCCCAGAAGGACTCCAAACGAACAAAGCGCGAAAGCAAGGAGGACGCGCGGAGTAAAGATGCCGGATTGAGACGTGATGCGACTGGTGTTCATACTGTGGATTAGTTACGTAGCGGGAACTCGCCGGCCCGCGCGCCGGTGAAGATTAGAGTTTTGCTATTTTGGATTCTCGCGATTAACCGACCGCCGCACCGCTTGCCACGCGCCCGTTGCGAGATGATCCCTGGCTGGCGCGCGTTTGGGGTTGGAGAGAATTGGAGTCTTTGCGCGGCGGTGCCTTTTTCGTCCGTGCCGCGCGCAGCGGCGCAGAGCGGTCCCAGAAGAAGTCGAAAAGAACGCTGAGCGTGTGCGCCAACTGCGGATGAGTCACGACGAGGGCCCGCATTTGCGCCCCCGGTGTGACCAGAGGCATCAACCGTTTCTGAAATGTAAAGGTTCCCAGCGGGATCGCCCGCGACTGCCCATGGATGGATAAGCGGGGTATCGATCGCGAGTCCGCCGTCCCCGGAAACGGCCTTAGCGCCAGTCCCCGCCACGGTCGTCACCAGGTGCTGAGATGTGGCGTCGATTTTGCGGACCCGCTGGTTCGAAATGTCCGCGAAATAGATATTCCCGCTCCCGTCGAGATGCAGATCCCATGGACCGTAAATTTGCGTGGAAGTAGCAGGCAGGCCGTCGCCGTTGTAGCTACCCACCCCGGTTCCGGCATATGTCGAGATCACGCCCGTTGTGTCCACTTTGCGGATACGGTTATTGAAGGCATCGGCAATGTAGATGTTCCCAGCCGCGTCGTGTGCGACTGTCAAAGGCTGATTGAGCTTGGCCGAGGTCGCAGGGATGTTGTCGCCGTTATAACCGCTCACGATTGGAGCGTTAATACATAACGCCGTCCCCACCCCGGTCCCGGCCACGGTTGAGATCGTAGGATTTCCGCCCGCAGTAACCTTACGAACGCGATGGTTGCCCCAATCGGAGATGTAAACGTTGCCGGCATCATCGACATCGACGCCCGTCGGACAGGCGATTTGGGCGCTGGTCGCCGGGATGCCGTCGCCATTGTAGCCAGGTTGACCATTGCCGGCCACAGTCGTGATCGTTCCCGTGCCGTCCAGCTTGTCCACTTTGCGCACGCGTTGATTCGCGAAATCGGCAATGTAGAGATTGCCGGCGGAATCGATGGCGACATCATGCGGCTGGTTGAGTTGGGCTTGCGTGGCAGGAATGTTATCCCAGCCCGGAATGGTCGAGCCTGCGAGTCCTCCAGTCGTGTAGCCATTCCCGGCGATGCCGTTTCCGGCGACGATGATCTGCTGGCCTGTCGCCGGATCGATCCGGCGGACGACGTTCCCTAGGTTGTCCGCCACGTACAGGTAGCCATTATGAAAGACGCTGCCGTAAGGCATAAGCGATGTATTAGTCGCCCGACCGATACTGCCGCCGTCCCCTGTGAAGGTTGTGATGGTGCCGGGGGCGGGCGTGGGTGTGGCACCGCCAAGCGAAAGCGATCTCGGCTCAGCATGAGTCAGCGCCACCAAGCCTAGCAGGCCCCCGACCGAGCAAAGACTAAACGCGAGTAAGACACGTGAATTGAAGATGCCGGATTGAGAGTTGGGATTTTTTTGCATGTTGGCTTTTCCGTTGGGCTCGTTGGGGATTGAGATCGTTCAGCCAGGGATGTGGCACCTTCGGTTTAAAAATTGACTTCCCTACGTGGTCGGTCACTCAGAACCTTCGGCAAAAAGCTGCGTTCGAGTCCGCACCTCCCGTGCGCGGTGAGTTCTCGCCGCTTCAAAGCCGGCCTGCGCTTTCACGAAGTTCGCATCACCGACATTGATTCTGCCGTCGAGGTTTACGTCGGTGCGGAAGTTGCCTTCATTCGTTAGACTACCGGAGTTGGATTTGGTCTGGTTGGTATCGCCGACGTTTACCCGCGTGTCCGCGTTAGTGTCCCCCGCGACGATCCTCATGGGAATGGTGACGTCCGCCTGATTGTTCACATTATGCAAAGTGATGGTGAGGGTCTGCGCGTCGCTCACGTTTTTGAGGTTCACGATCACTTCGTTCGCGTTCGTGCTCGTGCTGTCCACCTCTGCGGTTCCTCCGGGCTCCGGAGCGGCCGAGGCCCCGCTGTATGTCACTCGCTGGGGAAACAGGAGCACGACCTGGTGGTTGTTGTTTTCCCCACTCGCGCGACACTCTACGCCCGGCTCGCCAGTGAATGGCAGGTCGATGTCAAACGTGCCTGCCGGACCATGACCTTTGCGCGAGATCGCGTTCAGTGCCTGAACCGGGACCTGACAAGGATCGTGATAACGCTGCACGAGCGTCTGATTCGCCCGGTCACTTCCGCCGCGGGCTGCTCCCACCGCCCAGAGCTCACGCGGACGCTGCGCAGTGGCCGGAATCGCGCCGACACCGGCCAGTCCGTTGTCGTCCATGCCAGCGTTCGGACTTGGCACCACGCTCCATTCAGTGCCATTCCAATGCTGCACCATGGTGCGCAGAACGACCGCATCTGTGTAATAACTTCCGACCGCCCAGACGTCGTTCGGCGCGAGGGCGACGACGCTGGCGAAGGTGTTGAAGTTCGAGACGTTCGGGCTCGGCACCAGGCTCCAGGCCGCGCCATTCCAGTGCAGAATCAACGTGCGCGCCACGTTCGCGCCCACCGCGCTGTAGCCGACCGCCCAGACGTCATTGGAGGCAGTGCCCTCGACGGCGGTGAGAATGTTCGAGTTTCCAGCGTTCGGACTGTTCACAATGCTCCAGTTCATGCCGTCCCAATGCAGCGTCAGCGATTGATAAACTCCCGCGCCGTTATCGAAGGAACCGACGGCCCACGCGTCATTAGCCGAAATGGCTTTCACGCCGAAGAGAACATCCTCTCCCCCCACGCCCGCCTGTGGGCTGGGCACCACGCTCCAGGCGGCGCCGTTCCAATGCAGGGTCAAACTCTCGTAGACTCCTTCCAGCGGGACATCGCTTCGGGTGCGCGCTTTGCCGACGGCCCACGCGTCACTGCTGGACGAGGTGCTGATGGCGTAGAGGAGGTTATCTCTTCTGGCGTTCGGGCTGGGCACCACACTCCATTGCGTTCCGTCCCAATGTTCGATCAGCGTCTTCACCCCCTCGCTGCCCGCATCGTAATAGCCTGCCGCCCAAACATCATTCGCCGACTGCGCCGCCACGCCGAAGAGCGCGTTATATGATGTGCCCACATTCGGGCTTGGGATGAGCTTCCATTGCGCGCCATCCCAGCGTTGAATCATGGTCTGGAACAAATTGATCCCCGTGATGGTATAGCCTACCGCCCAGACATCATCCGCGGAGACCGGCGCCACTTTCCGCAAAATGTTATCCATCACGCCGACATTTGGGCTCGGCGTAATGCGCCATTCAAAACCGCACCCCGGTAACGGCGGCGCCGGATCATCGTCGTAGGCGGCGAGGAAAAAATCTGATGAAAAGAGCGTTTGAGCGATCTCAATCCCGACGCGAAGCCGGCGCCCAGCAACGTCCATGAAAGGCACAGACGGCGGGAAGTTATCGATCGTCTCGGGTGGTCCGTAGCGCGCGTCCCATTGCAGCTCGCCATTCGACGTGTCGAGCGCCAAGGTTGTCAGCGAGCGGGTGCTGCCGTTTAAGACCGACACTCCCGAGAGGTAAACGCGGCCACCATCGCCGCTCACGACTGCCTGTGGCTGGATTTCCGCCTGGCCGAGAAAGTCGTAACGAAAAGTCCAGGCAACTTCTCCGGACGCGCCTCGGTGGGCTACGACCACGAAGTCCGGATCGCCACCAGTCGCAGGATCGGCGCCGGAGCCCGTGACATAAACTTCGCCGGTGGTGGGGGAGACGGCCAGCGCAGGATTACAATAATCACACGAGCCTGCGCGTCGATCGCGCCACACTTCTTCACCAGCATCAAGTCGGTAGGTGATGAGCAGTGTCTCCGTTCCCAGCGGACCGAGCACATGCACGAGCGACGAGTCGGGACTGATCAGCACATCGAAAGATGTGATGTAGCTCCTCTCTCCGAGATTGGCGCTCTGCAGCCAGCGGCGCTCGCCCGTGGACGCGTCGTAGACCGCCGTGCCAAAGCCGCGGATTTCCGCAGCGTTTTGGTAGGTGCCAGTGGTCGCCACCGTCGTGCCGTCGCGGCTCACGGCGATCGCGAATGCCTGATCTTTTCCATCACCCGGCGATGCATTGCGCGTGAGCCACAAGCGGCTGCCGTCGTTTGTCGCGAAGGCGGCGGTCACTTGATCGTAATCGGAGGCTGGACCCTCCGGCGGGATGCTGCTTCCGGTAACGTAAACGCGCGCACCATCCGGCGAGAAAGCCATCGCCGAAGGCAGATCAAAGCCGCCCCCATCGAAGGTGGCGACCCACTTCTGATTCCCGGTCGCCGCCTCGTAGGCCACGACCGCCCAGTCAGTCGTGGAATTGAGACCTTCACGGTTGTGGTTCTGCATGCCCGCGGCGACAACGGTGGCGCCGTCCGGGCTCACCGCGATTGCCCACGGCGTATCATCGATGCGAGCAGGGCCGTCATAGACCTTCTTCCAGAGAAAATTTCCGTCGGCGTCGTAGGCGATCGTCACGAAATTGTTGTTCCGATTCGGCAACGTGCTTGCGCCGGTCAGGAATACGCGATCGCCTGTCGGACTCGCGGCGATCCCTCGCACGATATCGATGGGGAAATGATCCTGACGCCCCGTCCATGTCTCGCAGCGCGCGTCACCTGGAACACCGCAGACCTGAGCGAGGGTTTCTGAAACAAGTGTGCCCGCCAGAAGCGTCCAGGTTACGGCTGTCCTCATAAGCGGCGCCCTTCCGCGTCTGTTGGTCAGCGTGATTGACATCTGAGTTCTCCTCGTTAGGGCGATCGCGCCTCGGACTTACCTTTTGTCCCGATGTAGCGCTGTGATTTCGAAGAAAACGCCAGGGCGTCGGAGCCTGCATGCGCTTTCACGAAGTTCGTGTCGCCGACGTTGATTCTGCCATCGAGATTCACATCGGACCGAAAGTTGTCCTCATTCGTTAGGCTGCCGGAGCTCGATTTGGTTTGATTGGTGTCGCCGACGTTGACGCGCGTGTCTTCGTTCGTGTCGCCTGCGAGCACCCGCATCGCAGCGGACACAACGCTGCTGCTGTTGCCAGCCGAATCCTGCACACTGGCCAGCGAGACTATGATTGTCTGCGCGTTATCCACCCCGGTCAGGTTCACGATATAGTTGCGGGCATCGCCGCTCTCGATCGCGCTGCTGCTGACACTCCCGGTCCCGGTCGTCACACTTCCACCGCCGACGCTGGTGAGGGGATTCCCGAAAGTGAACACCAGGGTGTGCTCCCCGTTCGCGCTGCCGCTGCGGCATTCAATGCCGTGCGGCGCGACGAGCGGTAAATCAATCTGGAACGTGCCTGCGTCACCGTGAGTCTTTCTCGATTTGACGTTGGTCAAAATGGGGACGGCGAGGTTGTAGCGCATCGTCCCAAAGTCGCTGTAATTCCCCGGTGGGCTGCCTTCAGCGTATCCGAACTTCCCACTGACGAAGAGCGCGTTACCCCCGCGGTTCACCATTAATGCGGAGGCGAAGTTCGCATCCTGACCTGTGAGCGAGGTGTTATATCGGGCCATCCCGGACTCGGCGCCGCTCGAGGCGTCGTATGCCACCGTCGCAAAGTCCACACCCCCGGTGAGGAAATTCGAAAGACTGGTTATGCCGGTGACATAGGCGCGCGCCCCATCCGGGCTGAATGCGACGGCTCGGGCGATGGCGAAGGCGTCCGTTAATCCCGTATATTGCGAGGCCCACTTCTGGGTACCCGTATTGGAGTCATAGACCACGGTGTTGTAGGCGGCGCCGAGAGTGAGCGGATTGCTGCTGCGGCCGGTCACTGCGATGCGATCGCCCGCAGCGCTGACGCTCATGGCGATCGGGACGTTGAAACCGTCCAAGGAATCCTGATAGGTCGAGCGCCATACTATTCCTCCAGTGCGAGCCTCGTATGCGATGGTGCCGTAACTGCTCGTGACGATGAGACTGCCATTATACTGAAGATCCTGC
>Ga0136617_10003556_pt1 | contig 13927 bp, 14 predicted proteins | sample AntDrymUQ3222106_2_FD_129672 | JGI IMG/M metagenome (GOLD analysis project Ga0136617, IMG submission 129672) | Polar desert sand microbial communities from Dry Valleys, Antarctica - metaG UQ322 (21.06) | ecosystem: Environmental > Terrestrial > Soil > Desert | place: Antarctica: Dry Valley... | reverse complement strand
TCCCTGACTCAGTCTCTTGCAGTTCATTAGATCTGGTTGGGCTCGCCGACTGACTTGTGGAGTGCAATTTTTAGTGGGGCGGCTAGAGGGGCTCGAACCCTCGACCTCTTGATCCACAATCAAGCGTTCTAACCGACTGAACTATAGCCGCCACATGTTGATGTAGCTGAGAAATATTGCCCCCGGCAGGACTCGAACCTGCGGCCCTCTGCTTAGCTTCCAGCATCAGGCTTTCCCTGACCGCCCGCTCTAAACCGGGTTTGCTGGCTGGACTATATCTTGGACATCTCAGTCCCGACCCGTATAGTCTCTGAGGAACCCACCGACGTATTTAGCACTTGGCGGTTTCCTGCGGATTACCCAATCCTCCGTGGATTTTTACTCAGTGCTAGATACTGAGTACCAGAGGCTCTCAGGGCGTTCCCGCATATGGGGTCGTCCACTTAATAGGTTCCTATAAAGACTTTACCCATTAAGGCTCCGACAAGGCAGATGCTCTATCCGCTGAGCTACAGGGGCGCATTGCCGATGAGTCGCGATGTTAGCATGTTGACGGCCATTCGGGTCAACCGCACCGAATGGCCGAAGCAGATTTCGTGGGCACCGTTTCAAAATCAAAGAGACCGACCCTCAAAGGGGCGGTCTCTCGGTTTGTAATTGGCTGGTTCGAATTACGCCGCGCGCGGGTGTTCGGTGGTTTCCGCGAAAACCCTGCGACCATTTAATGCGTCGTCGATGATTTCTCGAACCGCTGAGGTGTCAGGATTAACGTCCATACGGTCACAGGCACGAAGGTGCCGCAAAATCCCCTCGGTTGCGATCTCCAGGGCCACCCCGGTTAGTTTTGAATACCTGCGCGCTTGGATATGATCTATCCTCAGAATCCGCTCATCCAGCGGTAAGTGTCTATCGAAAGTCACGATTACTTTTCACTCCTCTAAGGCCCGAATGCGTCGGGTTAATAATTACCACAGTCTAGATGCGCCGTTGAACTCCGGAGATGTCAAAACCCTAACAATCCAGTTTTTCGCGTAGCTGGCTGGTGGTTCAGACAGTTTGCTTGCCCGGCTGTGCAACGAAACAAAGAATTATATAGAAGACTTACGAAAAAGGCTAGACTTTCTTACAGGGGCATGTTTTCTTGAAGGAGTAGTCAAGTTAAGTCCTTTGCTAACATAATTTGACCTGCCAGACAGGGGGGCCGCAATGCTTCACGGTCTCACCTAGTCGAACCCTCGGTCATTCGTTGTTCAGGCCGCTGACTGAGGTGCCCAAAACGTAAGCGCCGCTCTAGTTCATCCAAGCATGAACTGGGGCGGCGCTTCGATCTGATGAGAGCCAGAGAGCGAATGATCGACCTGTTATTTCTTCGGCAAAACTGTGTCTTTCATGCCTTTTCCGACACGAAACTTAAGAGTGGTCTTCGCCGGGATCTGAATTGTCTCCCCTGTTGCGGGATTTCGACCCTCGCGCGCTTTTCTCTCAGACTTAACGAGCTTCCCAAAACCCGGAAGCACGAACTCACCATTGGATTTGACTTCCCGTGTGGCGAGATTTGCGATCTCCTCAAAGAATTCCTTTACTTGTGCGCGCTTCATGCCCGTCTTCTCAGCAAAGTAATTAACTACCTCCGACTGCGTCATGCGCTTCTTGCCTGTCGCGGCTTTGGTCGACATAGTCTAGTGAACACCTCCGACGAAACGTTAATTGAAAAGCTATGGGAACAGTCATATATCACACTCAGGCAGCAAAGTCTCGAAAAATCGCGATTTCCGGCGCGATTAGTCAAAAAACTTTTGATCTAACCGAGCCTCGGCGGCGTGCTGTGCGCGGGTTCTCCAAGTCGAAGGAACCTGCTCAAAAAAGAGTAGTTGAGATTAAATATGGTCGGGGCGAGAGGATTCGAACCTCCGACCTCTCGTCCCCAAACCATCGGTCCGGCACTTCATAAGTAAGTGCGTTTTCAAAGGTTGCAGCCACGGAAGATTCTCAAGCATTTTGCATCCTTTCCCATTCGCTACCGTTGGCTACACGTCGCGTGCTGGAAATTTTGTCCACAAATTGGCTACCGGGGAATCTCGACCTCTTTCTTTAACCGATCTAACGAGAAAGGAAGTGAGATAGGCTAAGCGGAGCGGAGCAATTATGCGGTGAAAGGTCACAAGGGCAATACCTTGTCATCAGCCGTGTCGTTCTGGTATCCGAGACCGAACATGAGTTGACAAGGTAGGCGCAATATCGCGTAAGGTAACCTTCCCCAGTTGAAATTCTAACCGAGCTGGATACATAGGATTTGCAAATGTTTGACCGAATTGCCTGGAGTACGGGCGAGGTTCTAGCTCACACTATCGGGCGGGCTGACGAGATCGGGCTTGAGGTCGAGCTGCTTCCTCCCTGGGACGATGTTGACGAAGGCGCGACACTCAATCAACTTTGCGAAGAGTTGTTCTTGTCGCGTCGGCGGGACGGTAATTACCCCGCGCCGCACACGCGAGAATACCTTGCTACGCTCATCGAATCACGGCGCGTATTCCCGGAGCTGGCCGCACGTACCACGATCTAATGGAATCACCGTTTCCTACTTCCACGAGCTCGAACCTAAAGTGGATCACGGTCGCGCTTGTAGTAGTTGGTGTGACGTCGCTTGTGCTTTACCGCGTTGGTTTTCGAGCAGAAGGCACGAAGGATATACTTTGGTTCCTCAAACTTGCTGCCTGCCAGGTGATACTTTACTTTGTCGCCTCTTGGGTGATCTTGCGAGCACGACCAGCTGGATCGCTCTTCCTGATCGTAATTCTCTTCGCCGTCCTCTTTCGTCTCAGCCTCCTGTTTTCGCCGCCCTACCTCTCGGACGACATTTACCGATACGTTTGGGACGGTCGCGTACAGGCTGCGGGCATCAATCCCTACCGCTATATTCCCGCCGACCCATCATTGGCCCAGCTTCGTGATGACAAGATTTATCCAAAGATTAACCGCCGCGATTATGCACGGACAATTTATCCTCCAGCCGCCCAGGCGGTCTATTTTTTGACGACTCGCATAAGCGAATCCGTGACGTGGATGAAGGCAACGATGTTGGCCTTTGAGGCCGTCGCGATCTGGGCGCTCGCTCAGTTACTCGCTTCATTCGGTTTGTCGCGACAGCGCGTTTTGATTTACGCGTGGCATCCTTTGATCGTTTGGGAGTTTGCAGGCAGCGGTCATGTCGATGCTGTGGCCATAGCATTAATCACGCTTGCGTTATTGGCACGACGCCGAAACGCCGAAGCCTTGGTCGGAATCACACTGGCCTGCGCCACTCTCGTAAAGCTCTTCCCTCTAGTCCTGTTTCCAGCGCTTTACAAACGCTGGAGCTGGAAGATGCCGTTGGCGTTTGCAATCACGGTTGTGGTTGCCTACCTACCCTATCTAAGCGTTGGCCCCCTCTCGGTGCTGGGATTTTTGCCTGGCTACGTAACGGAACAAGGTCTGGCAAGCGGCGAGCAATTCTATATCTTGAGCGTGGCGCGTAAGCTTGTCGGCGGCGCAAGCGTTCCCACCACCGCATTCCTGATCTTCGCTCTCATGGCAATGACTGGTATTTCCACCTGGTCACTCTTCAAGGAGGAGCAGCATGTTCACAGCTATATTAAGAGGGCCTGCATCCTTGCAACCGTTGGTATCGTGCTTTTCGCGCCGCACTTCTCCTGGTACTTTGCGTGGCTCGCCCCGTTTCTGTGCTTTGTGCCACTCCCATCGCTGTTTTATCTTACTGCCGCGAGTTTTGTTCTTTACCGGAGCTGGCTGGGCGACAAGCCTGAGCAGATGTTTTGGTTGAACACCGCCATCTATCTGCCCTTCGCAATGCTCCTTGCGATCGAACTACTGGCGCGCAGTCTGCGCCTCCAATTGACGGGGCAAACTCAAAAGGAAACTTCGCTTTAGGTAGCGGAATCGACGGATTGTTTGATTACTTGGATAGAAGCATGCGAGCACTGATAACAGGTGGAGCCGGACTGATTGGATCACACATCGCTGACCTGTTGATTCGGGAAGGCTGGTTCGTACGCATTCTCGACAATCTTGAGCCGCAAACCCATCGGAACGGTAAGCCCTCCTGGATACCTGCAACAGGTGAGTTCGTTGAGGCCGACATTCGCAATCGGACAACCATAACCGCGGCGTTGCGCGATATCGATGTTGTCTTTCATGAAGCCGCCTATGGCGGGTACATGCCAGAAATCGGAAAGTTTGTTGAAGTCAACAGCTTTGGCACTGCCCAGATGCTCGAGGTCATTCGCGATGAATCTTTGCCTGTGAAGAAGGTAGTGGTCGCCTCCTCGCAAGCCGTTTACAGCGAAGGTGCAGCAAGTTGTCCCCAACACGGGCTGGTCTTTCCCAAAGTCCGCGGGGTCGAACAACTCAGCTCCGGAGATTTCTCAGTCCACTGCCCGCAATGTGGCTCAGAAACTACTTCCACACCGACGCCTGAAGAGGCTCCGATTGGCGGGGAAACGGTGTACGCCATTACGAAAGTCGATCAAGAGCGTCTCGTCCTGACGTGGGCGCGGCAGACAGGCATTCCGGCAGTTGCGTTGCGATACTCATGCACGTATGGCCCACGCCAGTCGATCTTCAATCCGTATACGGGCGTCATCGCCATCTTCTGCACCAGGCTATTAAACAATCAGGCGCCCCTAATGTACGAGGATGGCTATCAGACTCGCGATCTCTGCTTTGTCGAAGACATAGCCCGAGCTAACCTGCTCGCGGCCACGACAGGCAAACTCGACGGACTGGCCGTTAATGTCGGCAGCGGCAAAGCCGCGACTATTCGCGAAGTCGCCCGACTGATCTCCGATGCTCTGAACATTCATATCGAACCAACGACTCCGGGCGAGTTTCGTCCTGGTGAGATGCGTCACCTGATCTCGGACATCACGCGGATTCGCTCGCTCGGTTTCACGCCTGAAGTGGATTTGGAAACCGGCATCGCACGATACCTGGATTGGATTCGTGCCCAGGCTGACGTGCGCGATTATTTCGCAGAGGCTAAATCGATCCTCCGCTCGAAAGGGATCGTGCACCAAGTTCAAAAAGAATCGCCGCAAAGCGTACCGTAAGAACTAACAATGACACTGATGCGCTTCTTCTTGAGCCTGGTGCTAATTGCCGCCTTCACAGTTTTCGCGGGCTGCAAATCCGGCGGTTCTGACCCATCAAGACCCACTCTGCGCCTAAGCATGATTCCCACTAACGATCCCGGAAAGATGCTGCGGGACAGCGACCCGCTGGTTTCTTATCTGGAACAGGAAACCGGAGCAAGAGTCCAGATGACGATCCCCACCAACTATGCGGCGGTCGTCGAAGCAATCGCCAATGACCAGGTGGACATTGCTTATCTCGGTGGCTTCACTTACGTCCAGGCGGCGAGACGAGCGGGGGTGATTCCGTTGGTGCAGCGCGATCAAGATCAGAACTTTCATAGCCTGTTTATCACGCATCCTGACTCCGGCATCAAAGGTCTCAACGATCTCAAGGGACACTCGTTTGCTTTCGGTGACGTCAACTCGACGTCGGGCCATCTCATGCCAGAGTACTTTATGCGTCAGGCGAATGTTGATCCCGAACTCCTAAGCAGAGCGGTTTATACAGGAGGACACGATGCCACGGCGCTTGCTGTTGCCAACCGGAAAGTCGATGCCGGGGCGTTGGATGAGACTGTCTATCAAAAGATGGTGAAAGACGGCAAACTCGATCCGGCGAAAGCCACGGTGTTCTATACCACGCCACCTTATTTTGATTATGTTTGGGCTGCACGAAAGGGGCTCGATCCAGAACTCGCAGAAGCTTTCGCGTCGGCTCTTCTGAAACTTGGCGCTAACAACCCTGAGGACAAGGCAATTATCGAGTTCCTCCGAGCGACCAAATATGTTCATGCGAATGACAGCGATTACGATAAGTTGCGCCAAGCGGCCAGGGATGCAGGATTGTTAAAGTGATCTACTCACTTAAGGACGTTTGCAAGAGTTACGGCACACGCAACGGCGCAGTGCGGGCTCTAGAGGGTCTCACCTTCGACGTGCAGAAAGGTGAGCGTGTTGCCCTGCTTGGGCCATCAGGAGCGGGCAAGACCACACTCTTTCGTCTGTTTAATGCGACATTGCGGCCTAGCAGCGGAGGCTTGAGATTTGACGGGCGAGATCTTACCGTTATGTCAGGCCGGGATCTACGCTCTACTCGACGACGCATCGGCACTATCTATCAGCAACCGCACCTGGTTCCCTCGCTCTCAGCGCTACAGAACACGCTTTGTGGAAGACTCGGAAGTTGGTCGCTGATACATACAGTGCGTAACATCGTTCGTCCCAACCAGTCTGATAACAAACAAGCAATCGCCGCCCTGGAATCCGTAGGCCTTGCGGATAAGCAGAATGCCCGAGCTGACGAACTCTCGGGCGGCCAGCAGCAGCGGTTAACGATCGCCCGCGTGCTGATGCAAGACCCGGAGGTAATCCTCGCCGATGAGCCGTTTGCCTCACTCGATCCTGCGCTTACTGAAACAGTAGGCTTGCTGTTAATTAACCTCGTCACTAACGGAAAACGCACATTGGTAGCCACTATGCATGACGTTGAGTTGGCGGTGCGTCTTTTCCCGCGCATCATTGGCATCCGACACGGACACATTGTTTTCGATAAACCCGCTGTCAGAGTGGATCATGAAGCGATCAGAGCTCTCTACGCAGGAGAGCAAGTAACAAATGCCGCGCGTCTTGATTCTGAAAATTGGCCCGAAGCAGCAAAAAATGAATCCAGCCGTGAACCAAGCTGCGCACGTTAGCGAGCAATACTGGCGCCAGAAGAGCGGTCTAAAGCTCAAGCGGCTTCTCTCGTGGACAACGATCGTCCTTGTGCTCGTCATTTCCTGGCGTGCTGCCGAAATTCGTCCGACCGCGTTTTTCGAACCAAGTGCCGTGGCTTCAGTCATAGCATTCCTTCGAGGCCTTTTTCCTCCGGATCTTTCTCCATCATTTTTACGTGTAGTAGGCGCTGCTGCTTTGCAGACATTGGCGATCGCAATTGCCGGTACGGCGCTCTCAATTGTCATCGGCATGCCTTTGGGAATGTTGGCGACTCCGACATTGTGGCAGCGCGGCGTTCTGGTCGCGGGAGAGCGCCCTGGGGCCAGCAAGCTTTTGCTAGCCGGCTTGAGTCGCGCCACGCGTGCATTGCTCGGGCTTTTGCGGGCCATTCCTGATCTGGTCTGGGGCTTGTTGTTTGTCGTAGCGGTGGGGCTAGGTTCGCTTGCAGGCACGCTCGCTTTGGCTGTCAGTTATGCAGGTGTATTGGGACGGGTCTACGCTGACGTTTTTGAGGATGTGGACCAGCAGGCTCTTGAAGCACTCCATGCAACGGGCGCAACTCGAACGCAGGTTTTTCTGTTCGCGGTGTGGCCACAGGCGGCCGCGAGCATTAGCGCCTACACACTGTACTCCTTCGAATGCTGCGTTCGAGCCGCTTCCGTGTTGGGTTTCATAGGAGCGGGCGGTATCGGATATGAAATCAACATCTCGATGCGCCTGTTTGAATACGGACAGGTCTTGACGCTTGTCGCAATGCTCCTGGGGCTGGTGGCTGCAACCGATGCGGCAAGCCGTTTCATACGCCGACGGTTGCGCGCTAATGCCCCGGCGGGTTCACTTGCCCACCAAAGGGTTGAAGACGAAGAGAACCCGCGACCGCGCCGTATTTTTACATCGCAAGTAAAGAGACGCGTGGCACCGGCGGTTCTTACTATCGTAATTGCAGCCGGTTTCTACTTTGTCGGATTCTTAGACTTGGTCTCTGCCGATTCCGGAGTGCTCACGCGTTCAGCCCGCTTCGTCGCAAAGATGTTCCCCCCCGAGCTTGATCCAGTTTTCCTGCGTTCGCTGATGGTACCGTTAGTTCAGACAATCGGGATCTCGGTAATGGGCACCTTGATCGGCGTTTTTATTGGCGCAGCTCTGGCTTTACCAGCCACGTCAACGGTGGTATTTGGTGAAGACGACGAGAGTGGTAGACGTTTCTTTCTCAAGCGGTCGGCAAGGAGAGTTGTCTATTATTCGGCACGCCTTGTTCTAAACATTCTGCGGTCCATACCCGAACTCATCTGGGTCCTTGTGTGTGTACTGGCCGTAGGGCTTGGGCCATTTGCGGGTACACTTGCGATCGGCCTCCATACCGGAGGCGTGCTGGGCAAGCTCTATGCGGAGACACTTGAGGAGGTACCAGCCAGGCCCATCGAAGCCTTGCGCGCAGCAGGCGCGCGGCCGCTGCAGATACTGCTCTGGGGCGTTTGGCCGCAGGCCAGGGCCATGCTTGTGAGCTATACCGTCTTGCGCTGGGACTTCAATTTGCGGGTTGCGACGGTGCTCGGCCTGGTTGGCGGCGGCGGGTTGGGCCAATCGATCTACAACAACATACAGTTGGGGTTTTATCCGAGAGTGTCAACGCTGATCGCAATCATCTATATCCTGGTTCTTGTGACGAACTGGCTCGGCGACAAGTTGCGTCCTCAACGCGTTGCTCTGTGAGGAGATTTGAGATGAATTCCGCACAGACAAAACTCTCAACAGAAGAGCTGGTCGAAGCGCTGGAGGAGGCACGCGCGCGCACGCTGGAGCTCATCGCCGACCTTAACGACGAGCAGTTGATGGGTCCGCGCTTGCAGATTGTGAATCCGCTCCGCTGGGAGGTTGGCCATGTGGCATGGTTTCAGGAGTTCTGGGTGTTGCGGCACTTCGGCGGGCAGCCGCCGGTTCTGGGACACGGCGACGAGCTTTACGATTCGGCCCGGGTCAATCACGACACTCGATGGGACCTGCCTTTGCTAGCCATGAACGAAACCCTTGCTTATATGCGGCAGACTCTTGAGCGGATAATTGAGCAGACCAGCCGTGACGTCGTGTTCTTGAGAGATGCTGAAGGCTACGACGAGGATTACTTTCTGAATCTGGTGTTGTTGCACGAGCAGATGCACGACGAAGCAATCACTTACTCGCGCCAAACCCTCAGCTATTCCCCGCCCGATATTAGTGTTGCGGTAGTGCAAGATGACCACGACGCAGTATTTGAGAAGGGGCGGCTGGCGGAACAAAATGCGGCGCTCAGTCACGCCGACGGTTTGAATTGCGCGAACGGTGACGCGCAGATCCCCGGCGGCAGGTTCATCCTCGGAAGCGGCCCCGATCAAGGCTTTGTCTTTGATAACGAGCAGTGGGCTCACGAGGTTGAGATTGCACCTTTTGCGATCTCAAAGACTGCCCTGACCAATGGTGAATTCAAACACTTCGTCGAAGACGCCGGCTATCGAAGAAGCGAACTCTGGACCGCGGACGGTTGGCAGTGGCGCGCGAGTGTTGGCGCCGAGCAACCGGTCTACTGGCGGTGTGAGGGACACGGGCGCTGGTTGCGCCGCAACTTCGATTCGTGGGTACCGCTTGCAGAGCGACTTCCAGTCATCCACGTCAACTGGTACGAGGCCGATGCTTACTGCCGCTGGGCCAGAAGACGCCTGCCGATGGAAGCAGAGTGGGAGTTGGCAGCGAGCGGAGAGCCAACGGCTGAAGGTCGAGGCCTTGCAGCGTCCAAGCGTGCGTTTCCCTGGGGTGACGATCCGCCTACACTCGAGCGCGCCAATCTCGATTGGCGAGCGATGGGTTGCATCCAGGTTGACGCACTGCCCGCAGGCGATAGCGCCTTCGGTTGCCGGCAGATGATCGGGAATGTCTGGGAATGGACCGCAACCACATTTGGCCCATATCCTGGGTTTGCTCCCGGCCCTTACAAAGAGTACTCGCAGCCATGGTTTGGTGATCACAAGGTACTCCGTGGCGGCTGTTGGGTAACGCGTTCGCAATTGATTCGCAACGCCTATCGCAACTTCTACATGCCTGACCGTCGGGACGTCTGGGCCGGATTTCGCACCTGTGCCTTGCAGGTGTAGCAAGCGCCAGCCGCCAAAACGTTGGAGCCGATCTGAGTAGATGAGAATCGGAATCGTCACTCCTGCCCCTCCTCGATCAAGATCCGGCAATCGGGTGACAGCCCTTCGCTGGGCACGGATTTTGAGAAGCCTGGGCCACGGCGTCAGTATCCTCCGGGAGTACGACTCAGAAAGCCTCGATTCATTGATTGCCCTGCACGCCCGCCGTAGTCACCAATCCATAAAGCTCTTCCAGCGAGAGCATCGAGACCAGCCAATCATTGTTGCGCTCACGGGCACTGATCTGTATCGCGATCTGCAAAAGAGCAAGCACGCTCAACAATCGCTTAAACTCGCCACGCGCATCATCGTGCTCCAGCCAAAAGCCCGCGACGAGCTTGATGCGCAATTGCGCCAGAAAGTACGGCTCATCTATCAGTCAGTTGAAATGAGGTCACCGCGAAAGCACAAGGAATCGTCATCCTCTCCAGGATCTTTTAGTGTCTGTGTGATCGGTCACCTCCGTAACGTGAAAGATCCCTTTCGCGCAGCGATGGCGGCGCGACTGCTACCGTCATGGTCGCGCATTCGCGTCACTCAGGTCGGAGGCGCGATGACAAACCTCATGACAACTCGTGCGCATGAAGAAATGAAGGCGAATGCTCGCTACGGTTGGCTTGGCGAGTTGCCTCAGTGGCGCGTACGCCAGGTGCTTTCCCGGTGCAGGGCATGTGTTGTGTCTTCGAAAATGGAGGGAGGAGCGAATGTTTTGTCGGAAGCAATCGTGGCAGGTGTGCCCGTGCTTGCCTCACGCATACCGGGAAATGTCGGGATACTAGGTGACGATTATCCAGGCTATTTCAAGGTCGGCGACACGAGTCACCTTGCACAACTCCTATTGCGCGCAGAAACCGATGCCCGGTTTCTGGAGAGCCTGAGACAACAATGTGCCAAGTTAGCTCCCCGGTTCAGGCCATCGCGCGAAAAGGCAGCGTGGGCAAGCTTGCTAAGGGAAGTGTTTCGGCGTAGGAAGGACCGAGAGAGCTGATGAGAGTCTCCGTCATTATTCCCGCCCTTAACGAGGAAGAAACTATCGCTGATGTCGTTCGCGGTGTCCCGCTTGCGACGGCAAATGAAGTTATTGTCGTGGACAATGGCAGCGAAGATCGTACTGCCGAACGCGCGAGCAGCGCGGGCGCACGCGTCGTTGAGGAACCACGGCAGGGTTACGGCCGCGCCTGTGCCGCCGGAGTTCAAGCGCTTTCTCCTGATTGTGAGATCGTCGTTTTTCTTGATGGTGACGGTAGCGATTGCCCCGAACTGATGGATCACCTCGTCGAGCCGATCAAGCAAAGCCGTTACGATTTTGTTATCGGCTCGCGCACACGAGGGCGTCGCGAGCCCGGCAGCCTGAACCTCCAGCAGGTTTTTGCCGGACGAGCAGCCGGATTATTCCTTCGCGCTCTTTACGGTGTCCGCTACACGGATATGTGTCCCTTTCGCGCCATTCGCCGCGAGATGCTTGAATCTCTCGGGATGCGCGAGCAGACCTACGGTTGGAATCTGGAGATGCAGATGCGATCCGCTCGTGCGGGCCTGCGCATCCTCGAAGTGCCCGTGAACCATCGCCGTCGTGCTGGAGGAGAGTCGAAGGTTTCCGGAACGCTGCGCGGTACGCTTATGGCTGGAGCGCGCATACTGGCGACGCTGGCACGGGTGGCGACGGAGCGTCGCTGAGCGATGGCTAGCAGGGCTTAATTAGTCACGTGCGATTACCACCGTCGTGCAGGCGCTGCCAAGCTTGGGAAGATCGCGCGTTGGCGTCATTTCGATTTCTAATCGAGGACGCTCGCCTCGCACGATCGGGCAATAATGGTCCGGCTGGTCCAAAGCCCCTTGCAGAATTCGCCGCCCGGCACATCCTCCCCGGCATGCTTCCCGAAATTGGCACGGTTCGCATGCCTGAGGCAGCATGCGAGCCGCGACGAATGAGGGTGTGTGGCGAATGTCTTCGCCAGCGTGGAGCAGATGTGATAGTGGCTCGCCGACGCCCGGCCAATACACGCACGGCTGCGTAGTGCCACGCGGCGTTACTCGTATCGTAGCTACTCCGCAGCCGCACTCTGTCTCAGGCGGCGGCAAACCTGCCATCGCCCGTACCAACGGTTCGCCAATCGCGATCACTAAAGTCTGGGCGAACAGACTGCGAAATCCTTCCCAATATTCCTCGTAAGTTAAGGCATACGCATCAGTCCTTACCGATTGGTACACATTGACCCGCAATGGCGCCTGCATCTGCTTGGCGACGAGTGCAACCTGGGCGAGTTTAAGATAATTCGATTTCATCATCACCGCGATGATCGTAACCGGCACGCCCAGACGGCGGCAGCGCTCCGCCTGCCCGCGGATCAAAGTCCAGTTTCCCGCGCCGCGTTGAGCGTCCTGCTCCACTTCGGTCGGATAGTCCAGCGAGAATTCCACATCGTGGAAAGCGCGAACGTGTTCGTCGTCGAGAATCGCGATGCTGTGGCCGTTCGACGTTATTGTAAGCTTGATGGGTTGGGCTCGCAGGAAGTCGATGATCGAGAGGAAATCCGGGTGCATTCCATTTTCGCCCGTGCCGAGATTCACCGAGCGAACAGGAAGACGGTTCATCACCGCGCGCACTTCATCAAGTGTCAGTCGATCAATGCGCGTGGGATCGCGATAGCAGAAAGAGCACGCGAGATTACATTCGTTTGTTAGTCCGAGGCCAAGTGCGAACCCGGGCGTCGATGCGTTTCCCGGTTCAGATAGTCTTGTTCTATCGAAGGACATTTACCTAGCTCTGCAGCGACAAAATCTGATGGTCGTGGCGTGAGTTTAGCTCAAGATCAGGCTTTCTGAGTAACAACTAGACAAACTCAACCGCCAGCGCTCGCAGGCGAGATATCCGCGCTCACGAAATCCACCAGACCACCCGTTTAACTAATCCCCCGGTGGGTGCAGTCCGCGGAGCAATCAATGCATCAAGGCCCAAAGCTCGCCCCGCTCGAAAGACAAGGAAGAGGCAGTTGAGCAAGATCAGAAAGAAGTAGGTCCACGGCCACTCGTTAGGTCTATGATATAGACCAAGCCAAAGGTTAATGGCCATCAACATTCCCGCCAGCCCCCCCAGTCGCGTGAACAAGCCGAGCAGCAGCGACACTGCGATGAACGTCTCCCCAGCCCACACCTGGAACGCGAACAGCTTAAAGTTTGGCAGCATCAGATCGTTTACGAGCGACGCATGGGGCTTGAAGGCGGCATACTTGACCATCTCGCCCATCCAGTAGCCCAGACCGCCACTCCCATCCGGATTGTCAGTGAAGGTGGGTGGCATCTTCCAAAGCATCTGCTGGTACCACATGCCGCCAACGAAGAAGCGCGCTAGCCACATGTAAACGTTCTGAATATTTCGTTGCTCGGAATCTCGCGCGAGTGTGATTAGCGCGATGACTACGCTCGCAATCAACAAGAAGATCAACGCGTAGATTGGAAACCGACCGTGCAGCGTATTCTTCTCAAAGAACGCGAAAAGATCTTGGAACGGATTTAACATGATTAACTCCCTGGAGAGGTTCGGCCTCTGAATTTAGAATTAAGAAACTCTCTGCACAGGCGAGAGTCAAGATCGCCCACGAGGTGCAGAAAGCCGCGAGTTTTTCCCCAACAACCAGATGAATTTTCCTGCGCCGGCGATCATCGTAACGGGAAAGGTAGGTTCCTAGATCGACCAACTTGAGAATGTCAAAAAAGAAGGACACCAACAAGTCAGAAGAACCGCTCAACACTCCCAAAGCGCCTATTAAGTTCTGACACTTGCGTTGAATGAAACTGTTAAGCTCGAAGGTTCAGCAGCTAATGAGTTGCTTTCTTCTTCATCAATTGCACCTGGGAATCTTGACATACCTGCGGAGGGCGATAATAGTACGCATATACTGAATTTCCATCGCGAGG
>Ga0136617_10003555_pt1 | contig 13928 bp, 12 predicted proteins | sample AntDrymUQ3222106_2_FD_129672 | JGI IMG/M metagenome (GOLD analysis project Ga0136617, IMG submission 129672) | Polar desert sand microbial communities from Dry Valleys, Antarctica - metaG UQ322 (21.06) | ecosystem: Environmental > Terrestrial > Soil > Desert | place: Antarctica: Dry Valley... | reverse complement strand
CTGGGTGGTGCGATAGGCGCTCTGCCACGGCGTGATGTGGTCGGCGATCCCGGCGACCAGGTAGGTGTCCACGGTGATGTCTCGCAGGTCGACCGGCGTGCCCAGCACGGTGGCGGCGCCCGGCTCGACCAGCAAGTTCTCGAGCGACAGCATCATGAAGTCGCGGTGCAGCGCGGCGGGCATCCTCGTGGTGTCGGCGTTCCAGAAAAGGACGTCGAACGCGGGCGGGTCCTTGCCGAGCAGGTAGTTGTTGACCCAGTAGTTCCAGATCAGGTCGTTGGGGCGCAGCCAGGCGAAGACGCCGGCCAGAGCACGGCCGTCCAAGTACCCCTTACGGGCGGATTGGGCGACGGCCATCGCCGCGACGCCGGGGTCCATCAAGGCTCCCGTCGTGCCGGCTCGCTCGTTGTCGATCACGCAGACTCCGAGCGTCATGCCCGCGATCCGCTCCTGCTGGTCCGTGGCCGCCAGATGGGCGACCGCGCAGGACAGGACGATGCCCCCGGCACACAAGCCGAGCACGTGGGTCGAATCGCTTCCCGTGATCGACTCGACGGCGTCCAACGCGTCCAGCACGCTCTGCGCGTAGGCGTCCAGGCCCCAGTCAGAGTGGCGCTCGTCGGGATTGCGCCAGGAGATCGCAAAGGTCTGCTGGCCGTCGCGGACCATGTGCTCGACCATCGAGCGCTCCGGCGCAAGGTCGGTCACGTAGTACTTGTTGATCATCGGCGGCGTGACGAGCAGCGGGCGGTCGCGGACCTTGCCGGTCTGTGGCTTGTACTGCAGGAGCTCGAAGATCGGCGTGCGAAGCACGACTTCGCCCGGCGTCACCGCAAGGTCCTCGCCCACGGTGAAGGCGGACTTGTCGACCATGGACGGGACGCGCGGAGGCGACGACATGTCGCGGACGAAGTGCCCGGCGCCGCGAACGAAGTTGCGCCCGCCCGTGTCCACCACCGCCTTCAGGACCGCCGGATTGGTGACCGGGAAGTTGCTGGGCGCCAGGGCATCGACGACGTTCTCCACCGCGAAGCGCACGCGCCGCTCCGCGCGCCAGTCGAGGCCGGCGTCCTGGACCAGGGTGTCGACCGTCCTGCCCGTCGCCAGGTAGCCCTGAGCGAGGCGGCGGAAGGCGAAGTTCTCGGTCCAGCCCGGATCCTTGAACCGGCGGTCGCCCTTATCGGGCGCGACCTTCGACCGCCCGACGGTCACCTTGGCCAGCTCGGCGGCCAGGCCCGCGCCGCGCCGCGCGACCTTGTCGGGCCGGACCGCGAGCCGGGCAGCCACCTCGATCCCGGCTCGCCCGGGGAGCCAGCGCCGCGCCGGCCCCACCGCGGCGTCGGTCAGCAGGACGTCGAGCGCCCCGCCCGTCTCCCCCGAATGCTCGTTGCCGGCCACTCGGATCGACTTACCCGGGGCGACGGGCGCCAAACGGTGTTGCTCCTGCCCGCGGTGACCCGAGCTGAGCGCGCGGCCGAGGGCCCTAGCCTCGGTGGCTCGTGCGCACGCTCGTCGTCTCCGATCTCCACCTCGGTTCAGCGCTCGGCCGTGACGTCCTGCGTCGGCCGGTCGCCCTCGACGCCCTGCAGGCGGCGGTCTCGGGCGTCGACCGGCTCGTGCTGCTGGGCGACGTGGTCGAACTGCTCGAGGGGCGCCCGCGCCGGGCGTTCTCACGCGCCCACCACCCGCTGCGGGTCCTCGGAGAGGCACTGGGCCGCAGCCGCGAGGTGGTGATCGTTCCCGGCAACCACGATCACGTCCTCGTCAGGCCCTTTCTGCGCGAGCGGCGCGCCACCGGGCGACCGCTCGGGATCGCCACGCGCGTTCCCGCCCGCAGCTCCGTGGGGCTTGGAGCTCTGGTCGCCAGCCTGAGGCCCGCACGGGTGCGGGTGCAGTACCCGGGCGCGTGGCTCGCCCCGGGGGTCTACGCGACCCACGGCCACTATGTCGACCGGCAGCTGTTCCCCCGAGCCAGGGGCGTCGTGGCGCGCGGTCCCTTCGCCGTCCTCCCCGATCGCGGCGCGACTCCCGACGACTACGAGCGCACGGCCGGGCCCTCGCTCGACACCCTCAATTCGGTCGTTTCGCAGGACCTTCCCGAGGTGCTGACCGACGGTTTGGATCGGGCCGCCGGGGCCCTTCGCCGTGCCACTGTCGCCGCGGTCCCGATCGCCGCCCAGTTCCTGCGCAGCCAGGGCCTCGCTCCCCTGACGGCCGGAGTCCTGGGAATGCAGTTCCGCCGCGCCGCCCTGCCGGCCATGTCTGCCGTGTTGTCATCGCTCGGGATCCACGCTCGGCACGTGCTCTTCGGGCACGTGCACCGAACGGGACCGCTGAGGCATGACGACCCCGCCGAGTGGCGTCCCGAAGGGCGCGGGGCGCAGCTGCACAACTGTGGCTCGTGGGTATTCGAGCCGCTCTTGCTGGCGGGCACCGAGCCGCCCCACCCTTACTGGCCGGGTGGCGCGGTGCTGCTCGAGCCCGGGGCCGCTCCCAGGACGCTCACCCTGCTCGACGACGTCCCGCCCGGCGAGCTCGCCTAGGGCTGGCCGGCGAGGGGTAGCGGCGAAGCCGGCTTGAGCTCCTCCAGGCGCAGCAACGTGGTGATGCGCTGGCCCCCGCGGGTGGAGAGCTTCATGTAAACGCGTTGAAGGTCGGCGACGTCTCGAGCCACCACCATCAGCATGACGTCCGTCTCCCCCGCCACCCAGTCGGCCGCGATGATCTGCTCGATCTCGCGCACCGCTTCCTCGAAGCGCCGATTGGCCTTCTCGTCGTGGCGGGCGAGCGTGACGGCGACGTAGACCTGAAGGGGGAAGCCGGCGGTGGTCGAGTCCAGCCTGGCGCTGATGCTCCGGATGACACCCGACTCCTTGAGCCGGCGGACGCGGTGAAGGGTCGCCGCCGGTGAAAGGCCCACGAGCCGCGCGAGCTCGACGTTCGGTCGGTCCGCGTCGAGCTGCAACTCGGTGAGAAGTCGAACGTCAATTTCGTCAAGCGCAACGGCCACTTGACGAAATATTGTTTCGTCAGAACCCGTCACTGTCAAACGCGGCTTGGATATCGGGGGTTTTGACTCACAATGTGGACATGTCCCATCGCCACTCCGCTGTCGCCGCTCTGATCGCCGCCGGCCTGCTGTGGGGTCTCACCGTTCCGCTCTCGAAATGGGCGCTCGAATGGCTCGATCCGGCCTGGCTGACCGTGGTGCGCTTCTCGCTCGCCGCGCTGCCGCTCGCGCTGCTTACCCGGCGTCGGCTGCGCCGCGCGTTCGCCTTCCCGGTCGTCGCATGGGGCGCAGGCGGCTACGGCTTCGTCATCATCCTTCAGAACCTCGGTATCGAGCACACGAGCGTCTCGCACGCGGCGCTCATCGTCGGTGCCGCCCCGGTGCTCGTCGCCCTGCTCACCGCCGCCCTCGGTCGGGGAACCGCCGGGGTACTCGCCTGGACGGGCTTCGGGCTCGCGCTGACCGGCGTGGCGATCGTCGCGGGCGGCGGCGGCGGCGAGGCGACGCTCGCGGGCGACGGACTCGTCCTCCTCTCCGTCGCCGGCTCCGCGGCCTTCATCGTCGCTCAGCCGCGGCTGCTCGCCGGTCGCGACCCGGCGGCGGTGACGGCTCTGCAGCTCGGATCGGGGGCGCTCATCGCTCTGCCGCTCGCGCTGGCCTTCGAAGGTCTGCCGGCGGCGATGCCCGGCACCTCGACGCTCGGCGCCATACTCGCGCTCGCCTTCGCGGGCACCCTCCTGCCCTTCGTGCTCTTCGCCGTCGGGCAGGCGCGCGTGGCTCCGGAGCTCGCAGGGGCATTCGTCAACCTCGAGCCTCTGGTGGGCGGGGCGGTGGGCGCGCTGGCCTTCCACGACGCCTTCGGCGAGCTCCAGCTGGTCGGCGCGACGGCGATCCTGACGGGCATCGCCCTGAGCGCCGCCCCTCGCCGCGCGCGACCCGGCGCTAACGGCGGCGTCCTCGACGATGGCCGCGGGCGGACACGACGGCCGCGCACAGCTCGTCACGGAGGGCGAGCTCGGATCGGACGGGCTCGATCACGAGCTCACGAGCCACTTCCTCCACCCGCTTGCGCAGGGAGCGCTCGGCCGCCCGCGCCCGCCGGGCGGCGCCGATCCCGGTCAACCACCTGGCGAGCAGGGCCAGGAGCAGACCGGCGAGCAGCCCGCCGGCGAGCATCAGCGTCGGCACGGGAAAGCCCTCGTATTCCGGGAGCGGAATCGCGTCCTGGAGCTGCACGAAGCCCAACCCGGCGATCACCAGCAGCCAGAGCAGGCCGACAAGCGCCACGCCGGCCAGGGCCTTCTGGAGCAGCCCGGCCACCGTCCACCAACGCGGTCGCCGCACCTTCAGGTCGGCCCCGGCGACGGCGCGATCGAGCCGGTCGGGCAGCGCTTCCTCCTGAGCCGTGGCGGCCGAGCGGATGGCGTTCGGCCACGGATCGGGCAGGGTCCCGGCGGCTCCGGCGGCGAGCGTGCGCGTCGCGGACGCCGCTTGCGAGCGTTGGGCCGGGGTCGACGGCGGGAGGGCCGAGTGCTCGCGAGCCTCGATCTCGTCGTGCGAGCCATCGCTCAGACGCAGCCGCTTGAGCGGGTCGGGACGCAGGCGGCGGATCCAGCGAGCCAGCGGCCAGCCCGCGGCGAGCGACCCGCGGCGGCGATGAGCCCGGGCCACCGCGCGCGTCACCACCGGGACACCCGCCGCATCGGCAAGCGCCGCCACGAGCCGGTTCTCGTCGCGCCCCGCGATCTCCCCCTTTCCCTCCGCCGTCCGGCACGCCGGCTCAAAGCCGTCCGCGGCGGCGTCGACATCCGCGGCGAGGCGTGCCACTGCCGACGCACGAGCCGCCGTGCGCTCGCGGAGCACTGCCTGAAGCTCCTCGAGCCCGCGCCCGTCCCGCGCGGAGACCGCGAGGACGGGTAAGCCGTCGAGTCCGTCGCGGGCAAGCAGGCGGCCGAGGTCTGCTCGACACGCCGCGAGCCCGGCTTCGTCGAGCCGATCGGCCTGGTTGAGGACGACCAGCATCGTCCCTCGATGACCGGCCAGGGGACGGAGATAGCGGTCGTGCAGGGCGGCGTCGGCGTACTTCTGCGGGTCGACCACCCAGATGAGAAGGTCGACCAGCTCGATCACGCGCTCCACCTCGAGCCGGTTGCTCAACTCGACGGAGTCATAATCGGGCAGGTCGAGCAGCACCAACGTCTCCGTCCCGCCCTGGAGCGCGTGGCGGCTCGGAACCTCGAGCCAGTCCAGGAGCCTGGGATTCACCTCGCCCCAGACCGCCGCCGTGACGGCGCCCGTGGTGGGCCGCCGCACGCCGGCGGGGGTCAGATCCGCCCCCGCCAGCGCGTTGAAGAGCGAGGACTTGCCCGCCCCTGTCGGCCCGGCGAGTGCCACCACCGTCGTGTCCACTCCCAGGCCGAGTCGCACTCCGGCGCGCTCGACGACGGTTCGGGCGGTGAGGACGCGGTCGGCTTCGAGGCGGCCGTCGGCGAGCTCGGCCGCGCGGGCGAGCGCCGCGAGCCGGCGGTCGATGTCGTCGCTCATCGAGCGTGCTGTACCGCGGCGAGTGCGTCCTCGAGCCTCGCGGCCCGGCCTACGGAGGGGGAGACGGGAGCGAGCCGCGAGAAGAATCGCTCCGCATCCAGGGTCAGCAACTGCTCGACCCGCTCGAGCAGGTCGACCCGTGCCTTGGCGGCGAGCGAGCGCACTGCCTGGTCCCCGAAGATCGCCTCGAGGACCTTCTGGCCCACGGCCGAGGTACCGCCGGCCACCGCGACCTCGGCCCCTGTGAGGCCCCCCGTCTGGATGAAGACGGCGAGCATCACGGTCAATCCCGCGCCGTTGACCCCGAGCGACGCAAGGCGCGCGGAGCTGCGCTTGTCCTGTCCCTCCTCGCGGACCAGCTCGAAGACGAAGCGCTGCCAGTCGCGCACCTGCGCGCGGGTGGCTTCCTCGAGCTCGGGCGACACCGCGTCCAGGCGGGCGGCACCCTCGACGTCGAGCAACCTCCGGCCCGCCGGACGCGCACGCCATGAACCCGCCGCCTCCTCTGCCGCGCGATCGGCGGCGGTGTGCACGAGCGCGTCGACGCTCGACTGGACCGCCGTGCGCAGCTCGGTGTCCGGAGCCGGCGTCCCGGTGACGAGGGAGCGCACGCGGTCGCGCAGCCAGCCGATCCTCGTCTCGAGCGCGCGCATCACGTCGCCCGTGCCGACCACCTCATGCCACCGGGCCAGCACTTCGCCGCGCAGCAACGCTCCGCCCTGCACGGACGTGTCCACCTCGTCGCGCGCGCGGTCGTAGGCACGCTCGACGTCGCTCGTCAGCTGATCCGCCACCGCCTGCTGCTCGGACACGGTCGCCACGACGGTCCCCACCCGATCCGTCAGGGAGTCGAGGGCGCCGGTGAGCGTGCGCCGGACAAGTGCCGCACGGGCCTGCGAATCGGCGGCGAGCGCGTCGAGCCACCGGCTTACGGGCAGGAGCTCGTGATCGGGCAGCCGGCCGTCCTCGAGCACCGCCTCGCGGACCACGAGGAGCTCTGTGTCTCCGAGGCCGCGCCCGGCGAGCATCTCCCCGAGGTGCGAGGAAACCTCGTCCTCCGCCCCGGGCGGCACCCGATCGAGCACGAGGCAGAGGGCGGTGCCGCGCTCGCGCGCGGACTGCAGGAGATCCCACGGCACAGCATCGGCGTAGCGGGCGGCAGTGGTCACGAACAGCCACGAGTCCGCCGCGGCAAGAAGCTGGCGGGCGAGCGTCCGGTTGGCTTCCACGACCGAGTCGATGTCCGGCGCGTCGAGCAGCGCCAACCCCGGCTCCAGCGCCTCGGTGGCGGTGAGGCGGAGGCCGCCCGGCCCAGCTGGAGCCCCGATCGTGCGGGGCATGCCCGGCAGCACGCGGTCGTCGGCGAACCATGGCACGTCCTCGGGGCTGCACACGAGTACGGGCGCGCGCGTGGTCGGCCGCAGGACGCCGGACTCGGACACCGAGGCGCCGACGAGCGAGTTGACCAGGGTCGATTTGCCGGCTCCGGTCGACCCTCCGACCACCATCAGCAGTGGAGCCTCCATCTGGTCGAGGCGCGGCAGCAGGTAGTCGTCGATCTGCCCGACGAGCTCGCCACGCACGAACCTCGCCGATTCGAGCTCAGGCACCTCGAGCTCTAGCTCGACGGCCCGGAGTTCGTCGCTGAGGCGGCGCAGGGCGGCAGGCAGCTCGACGGTCATGGCCTCACTCCTGCCCGTTTCGGTACGCCGCGACGCCCTGCCCGCCGCTCAGCTGCGAGTGCAGGCCACGGCGAGCCGGTCGAGCAGCCAATCCGCTGCTCCGCCCTTGACCAGGGCCACGCTGCCGCGGCAGCGATCGGTGTAATCGACGTGCGTCGCGGTCGTCGTAACCGCGACCGTCGCCGCTTGAGCCGACTTCGCTTCGAGCGTGATGCGGTCGAAGGCCACCGAGCGCAGGCTCGCGAACTGGGCCGTCAACTTCCCGCACCCGAACCGCGCCTGCAGCCGCGGACCCCGCAGCGCGCAGACGCCGACCGCGTCCTGACGCGCGGCCCGCCCGTAGAAGGCCCGCACGGCGCCCACCGGCGTGGCGGCCGACTCGGCCTCCGGCGCAACCGCAGCCGGCACAGCCCCGATCGGCGCTTCGGCTTCCGGCGCTCCCGCGGACTGTCCGGCGACTTCAGTTGCACCTTCTCCGTCGTCGGCCGTCGATGGGGCGACCGCGCTTCCGCCGGCTTCGGCGTTCGGCGGCGCGTCGTCGGGAGTACTTTCCCCGCTCATCCCTCCCACCGGCGCCTGGCCCCGCCCGTCCGCATCCGCGGGCGTTCGGTCCGCCCTTTGCTTCCCTGCGGGATCGTCGCCACCCGAGCCGCCGCTGAAGAGGAGCGTCGCGAGGCCACCGGCGACGAGCGCGAAGGCGATCACCGAGATCAGGACCGCCAGGCGCCGGTCCGGCGGCGCCCCGCGCCGCGTGGTCGGCCGGACCGCCGCACGCCGTGCCGCGGGCGACGCAGTGGCAGAACCCTTGACCGGACCGGGGGGCTCGGCGTCCAGCGGGGGGACGGGCAACGCAGCGGCCTCGGCGCGCCCGAGGGCGTCCGACAGCGCGTCGACTAAGACGCCCGCTCCGGCCGGCCGGTGCGACGGGTCGCGCGCCAGACCCCGCTCGAGCACATGGGCCACCTCGCTCGGAACCCTCTCCCACGCTTCGAGGTCGACGGTCGTCCTGGGGTCCGCCTCCAGGTGCGCCCTGCGGCCGCCGAAGAGCGCGAGGGCGACCGCCGCCAGGCCGTACACGTCGCTCGCCGGTGTGCTCTTCTCGCCCATGAACTGCTCCGGTGCCACGTTGGAGACCGGGCTGGAAGCGGTGCCGGCCTGCGTGATCTGTGTGCTGTCGGCCGACTGGGCGATCCCGAGGTCGGCGAGCTTCACCATCCCGTCGCGGCCCAGCAGGATGTTCTCGGGCCTGACGTCCCGGTGCAACACGCCGTGCTCGTGCGCGTGATCGAGGCCGGCGGCGACCGCCCGCAGGATCGCAAGCCCGCGCTGGTGCCCGATCTCCTCGTTCTCGAGTGCCTCGGCGAGGGTCTCGCCCTCCACGTACTCCGTGACCACCACGAGGTCGCTCCCGTGCAGAAGCGTGTCGAAGACGATCACGAGGTTGGGATGGTTGAGCGAGGCGCCGATCTTGGCCTCGCGCAGCAGCCGCCGGGCCATCGCCTCATCGCCATGGGGATGAAGCAGCTTGACGGCGACGCGGCGGCGCAGGAGCTCGTCCTCGGCCAGGACGACGGTGGCCGTCGGGCCCTCGCCGAGTGGCCGCAGGAAGCGGTAACGGTCGGCGATCAGAGTGAGCGCCTGGCTCACAGCGCGAGCACCTCCCGCCCACGGTGGATCCCGTCTTGGAATCGAGCGTCGGTCGTGCCCGGGTTGCGCGTGGAGTGCTGGGTCAAGGAATTGCGTCCCTTCTCCTGGACGTCCGGCTGAAAGGTAGCGACGGACGACGCGGCCGAATTGTCTGATTGTCAACGTTCTGGCATCGTTGCCCGGCACCCAGCCGGACGGATCATCGGCGTGAGACAGTGTCCGGCGCAGAGCAACCAGACGAGGGGGAGCACATGGCGGAAGGCGGCGTATACCGGGTCACCGAGGTGATCGGCCTGAGCAGCGAGGGATGGGCGGAGGCCGCGGCCAACGCGGTCGCCACGGCGGCCAAGAGCGTGCGAGACCTGCGAGTGGCCGAAGTGGTGCGCCAGGACGTGACGATCCAGGACGGCGGCGTCGTCAACTACCGCGTCCGCCTCGCAATCTCGTTCAAGTTCGAGAGCGGGGAGTAGCACCCCGATCAGTCGGCCCGCCCGCACTTGGCCGGGCGGGCCATGCGGTTGTGCCCGCGTGCTAATCCGAGAAGCTACATTCGTCGCAGGTCGACCAAGAAACCGGCGCCGGGTGTTCCTACCTTGGAGGGCATGGCTAATCCTGAGATGTCCTCGCTCGAGAGGCGCATAACCGTCACGGCGGTCGTGCTGCCCTTCATCGGCTTTCTGGCCGCCCTCTGGCTGCTCTGGGGCGGAGCGGTCACCGGCCTTGATCTGGGCATCATGGCGGTGATGTACATCCTGGTCGGCTTCGGTGTGACCATCGGCTTTCATCGCCTCTTCACGCACCGTTCCTTCGAGGCGAAGCCGTGGCTGCGCGGTCTTCTCGCGATCCTGGGCTCCATGTCGATCCAGGGCGCGGTCATCCACTGGGTCGCCGATCACCGCAAGCATCACACCTTCACGGACGAGGAGGGCGACCCCCACAGCCCGCACACGCACGGCGCTCGCGGGTGGCGCGGGGTGGTCAAGGGTCTCTTCCACTCGCACATGGGGTGGCTCTTCGACGGAGAGCGCACGTCGGCCAGCCGCTTCGCTCCCGACCTGAAGAAGGATCCGCTGATTCGCAGGATCGACAGCCTCTTCCCGGTGTGGGCGCTGCTCGGGCTCGCCATCCCCTTCCTTGCGGGCTTCGCGCTCTCCGGCGGCGACCTCGTCGCCGGCGTGACCGCGTTCGTCTGGGCGGGACTGGTTCGGGTTTTCCTCCTGCATCACGCCACTTGGAGCGTGAACTCGATCTGCCACATGTACGGCGAGCAGCCCTTCGCGATCAAGGACCAGAGTCGCAACAACTGGATGGTGGCTCTCGTGTCCCTGGGCGAAGGTTGGCATCACTCCCATCACGCGTTCCCCACCTCCGCGCGTCACGGACTCCAGCGCCTGCAGTTCGATCCGTCCTACGCCCTTATCCGCGGCTTCGAGCGCCTGGGATGGGCGTGGAACGTCAAGTCACCGAAGCCCGAGCAGGTCGAGGCCAAGCGCCGTACCGACGCATTCGAGCAGGAGCTGACCGAGCCGCCCGCTCCGGTGGCTGAGGTCGAGACGCGCGAGCCCGTGGGCGCCGGCGACCGGGGTTGAGCGCGGGCCCCCGCGGGGGCAACGGTTGACTGACCCGCCCGGCACTCTGCCATGGTGAGGGGTATGTCCTCATCCTCGCCCCGCAGCATCAAGATCTCCGAGAGCGAACGGGGCGGATGGTCGTCCGAGCGGCCGCGCCGGCCGGGCGAACCCGAACGGCCGCCGCGGCTGCCCGATGTGAGCGTCCGCGGTCGCGTCCTGGCCCCGAGCGACCGCATGCGCTACTCGCCGGGCAGCCTGGTCGTGGTCGTCTGCGCCGACCCAGGCACACGGGAGCGGTTCTGTGCCCGCGTGCTCGAGGACCCGAGCGCGCTGCTGTCCATGGGCAAGGTCCGCGGGCTGCTGCAGGGCCGTGTCGCCGAGGAGGAGATCGAAACGAAGGCGCGGGCCCTGATCGACACCGCGGCCGCCAAGCGCCTGACGGGTGGTCAGACGGTGGTCATCGCGATGGAGGCTCTCGATCCAGCCGAGCGCGAACGCTACGTCCGCATGGCCGCTGAGCATCGCCGCCCGCGCCATCTCGTCCTCGTCGAAGCCGGCAAGGAGTCCGTCGCCGACGAGGATCGCGCCGCTCTGGCGGAGCTCCGCACCACGCTGGACGCTGGCGGCCTGGGAGCGGAAGGCTTCATGACGTCACTGCGACTCGGCGGGCGCACCGTCGATGAGCTCAAGCGGATTGTCTTCGCCCGGCCGCCGGCCGACGACTGACATCAGCTCGGCCGCTCCGGGCGATTGAGCGTCTCGCGAGGCGGGACGCCTTCGGACAGCTCCTTCTGGCGTTCGATCTCCGCGTTGAGCTCCGCGCCGAAGAGCAGCGCGACGTTCGTCAACCACAGCCACGCAACCAGCACGATGGCCCCCGCGAAGGTCCCATAGATCGCGCCACGTTCGCGTAGTTGGAGATGTAGGCCGAGAATCCGATGGACGCCGCGAGCCAGAGCAGCACGCCGACGATCGCTCCCGGCGTCACCCACCGGAACGACCGCTGCTTCACGTCGGGGGTCACGTAGTAGATGTACGCGAAGACCAGCATCGCGACCATCACCGCCCCCGGCCAGCGGGCGAGGCTCCACGCTCGAGCGGCGGAGGGACCGAGGCCCACGAAGCCCAGCACGTCCTCCGCGAACGCCCCGCCGACGAAGACCATGACCAGGCTGACGAGGATCAGGACCATCAGGATGAGGGTGGACGCCACGTCGATCGCCTTGCGTCGCAGGAAGCTGCGATTCCCGGGGACTTTGAAGACCACGTTGAGCGCCCGGCGCGCCGCCTCCAGCACGCCGGTGGTGCCGTACAGCGCGACGACCGCGCTGACCGCCAGCGCGGTCGCCGCGGTCCCCTTGCTCTGCAGCGCTCCGCGCAACGACGCATCGAGTGGCTCGAGGACCGAATCCGGAGCCACCTCGCGGAGATAGCCGATGATCGCGTCGTAGGTCCGCGGGTACTCGCCCACGACGCCCAGCAACGAGAACGCCAGGAGCAGGGCGGGGAACAGCGACATCAGCGCGTAGTAGGTGAGCGCCGCGGCGTGGTGCGTCATCTGATCGTCGTAGAACGACACCAGCGTGCGCTTCGTGACTGCAAAGGCTCCCTTCATCGCACCACGAGCTACTCCCCGGTTCCCCACATCTCAACCACTCCTCGGACGGCGCGGCCGGCAACTATGGTGCCAAGGATGGCCCGTCCCTTTCAGCCGGTGATTCGCGCGACACTTCCCGCGATCCTGCTTTCGGGCTCCTTCTCCGCTCCGGCGCAGGGGTAGATCGTGCCGCAGCGCGGCGTTGCGTCGGACTCGTCGTCGGCTGAGGTCTCGCGACCCTTGCGGATCGGAATCCAGCTTCCCGAAGTCGAACGCGAGGTCCGCTGGCCGGAATACCTCGCCATGGCGCGTGCCGCCGAGGTGGCCGGCTTTGACTCCATCTGGCTTGGCGATCACCTGCTCTACCGCGGTGACGGCCGCCCTGACCGCGGGCCGTGGGAGGCGTGGACGCTGCTGTCGGCTCTCGCCGCCGCGACCGAACGAGTCAGCCTCGGGCCACTCGTGGCCTGCCTGGGCTTCCACCCGCCCGGGCTCATCGCGAAGATGGCCGCGACGCTCGACGAAGTCAGTGGGGGCCGGTTCGTCCTCGGCCTCGGCGCGGGATGGAACGAGCAGGAGTTCCGGGCCTTCGGCCTCCCCTTCGATCACCGGGTCTCCCGCTTCGAGGAGTCGTTCTCGATCGTCCGCCGGATGCTGGCCGGAGAGCGCGTGAGCCTGAGTGGGCGCTTCTGGCAGGCCGAGGATGCGGTCCTGCTCCCGGCCCCCGCTCGCGCCCCACGTCTCATGATCGGCAGCAACGGACCGCGCGTCCTCGGCATGACACTGCCGTACGTCGACATCTGGAACACCTGGTACGACGGCTACGGGAACACCGCAGAGGGCTTTGGCGAGCTCAACGACCGCATCTCGAGTGCGGCTCGGCAGGCGGGGCGCCCACCGGAGGAGATCAAGCGCAGCGCCTGCGTGTTCGTCCGGTTGGACCGCTCGGCCGACGAGCGCCCGGTCACGGAATCGGCACCGCCCCTCGAAGGTTCACCAGAGCGTGTGGCGACGGGGTTGAGGGACCTGGCCGAAGCGGGCGCCGACGAGGCGATCATCGTCGCCAGCCCGATCAACGAACGATCGATACGCGAGCTCGCGCAGGTCCTGGCACTCGTCTGAGCGTGAGACGGACGAGACGGGCGCCGAGCGCGGCGCGTATGGTGAGAGTCCGATGCTGCCCGACGATCGATCTCGCAGGGCAGGTCCGACGACACCGTGATCGAGACCGACCTTCACCTGGAGCCGAACGAAGCGTCTGACCTCTGCCGTGTCTTCTCCCCCGGCGTGCTCGCCGATCACGGATGGGACCGGGCGTTCATCACAGTGCTCGACGAGGCGCCCGCCGAGGAAGCGATCGCGTTGCTCGTCCACGCTGCCGGCACCGGGCTCGAAGCAGGATGGGAGGCACTGCGCGTCCACGCAGACGCGGGGAGCGACGCAGGCCGGACGGAAGACGCGGAGGCGTGCGCTCGGCGGGACGGCTTCGTCTACCTCCTCGGCTCGCAGTTCGGCAAGAAGGCCGGCCCACTCGCCGCCAAGCGCTCCTGGATCGCACGCGCGAGCGAGAAGGGGCTCGAAGTCGCCGCGGGCGGAGGTCGCGCGGAACTCGAGATCGCGAGACTGCGCTTTGGGCTGCACCGAGCGGTCAACGACGCGCTCGACGCCGCAGCGGTCGAGCTCATCAGCCTCGGCCCGAGTGCCCGCGAGGCCTACATCGACGCGACGATCGCCCACGGCGCGCAGAATGCCAAGCGCTGGGCGGGCCGCATCTCGTCCGCCGACCATCCGATCAACGTCGAGGCGGTGGAGTTCCGCGCCGATGGCCGGCTGCTGCTCGGCCTCCGCTACCCGGTCACCGCCGATGGACACCCTCT
>Ga0136617_10003554_pt1 | contig 13929 bp, 9 predicted proteins | sample AntDrymUQ3222106_2_FD_129672 | JGI IMG/M metagenome (GOLD analysis project Ga0136617, IMG submission 129672) | Polar desert sand microbial communities from Dry Valleys, Antarctica - metaG UQ322 (21.06) | ecosystem: Environmental > Terrestrial > Soil > Desert | place: Antarctica: Dry Valley... | reverse complement strand
TTGTCCTCGGGGATCCCGAGCTTGCCGGCCGCGTGGTCGATGATCCGTCGGTTCGCCTGGTGCGGGACGTAGACGTCGATGTCCGCCACGGTCCGGCCGCACTCGGCCAGGAGCTTCTCCGCCGAGGAGACCAGCACCCGCGTCGCGAACTTGAACACCTCGCGGCCGTTCATCTTCACGAACGAGTCCGGGTCATCGAAATGGCGCGAGCCGCTACCGGGCAGCCAGAGGTTGTCGCCGCCGGCGCCGTCGGCCCCGAGCTCGAAGCCGAGGAAACCGCCGCGCTCGACCCGCTCCAGCACAGCAGCGCCGGCGCCGTCGCCGAAGATCACGAGCGTCGAGCGGTCGCTCCAGTCGAGGATCTTCGAAAGCACGTCGCCGCCGACGACGAGCGCGCGCTTCGAGAGACCGGACGCGAGCATCCCGTACGCCTGCGCGAGCGCATACATGAAGCCCGTGCAGCCGGCGAGCAGGTCGTAGGCGCCGGCACCGCTCGCGCCCAGCCGATCCGCCATGATCGCGGAGCTGGTCGGAAACATCATGTCGGGCGTTACCGTCGCGCAGATCAAGAGGTCGATGTCCTTGCCCTGCAGGCCCGCCTTTTCCAGCGCCTCTTGGGCGGCCGGAAGCGCGATATCCGTCAGCGCCTCGTGCTTCTCGGCGAAGCGGCGCTCGCGGATCCCGGTTCGCTCGACGATCCACTCGTCGGTCGTGTCGACGAACTGCTCGAGGTCGGCGTTCGTGTAGACGCGTTCGGGGACGTGAGCGGCGAGCCCCGTGATCCCGACGCGTGCTCCGTTTGCCGAGCCAATCACGATTGATCCACGGCGAACGTAAGAGTGCCGCGAACGGCGAGCTGGCCGTTCACGGTCGCGCGCGCCTTGCCGCGGCCGATCGGCCCGCGAACCGCCTCGAGCTCGCACGTCAGCTCGAGCAGATCGCCCGGGCGCACGACCCGCTTGAAGCGCACTGCGTCGATCCCGGCGAAGAGCGCGAGCCGCCCCGCGTTAGCCGGCTCCGAGAGCACTGCAACCGCTCCCGCCTGGGCGAGCGCCTCGATCATCTTGACGCCAGGCATGATCGGATTCCCGGGAAAGTGGCCGGCGCAGTCCGCCTCCGTGACGAGCTTGTGGGCGACGACGCGGGCGCCGGGATCGAGCGCGACCACCTCGTCGAGCAGGAGAAATGGATCGCGGTGCGGCAGGATCCGCTCGATCGCGGCCTTGTCCAGAGGAAGGGCGGCGCTCACGCGGTCAGCCGGTCGCCGAGGCGCTCGCGCAAGCCGTTGCGGGCGCGATGGGCGTAGCACTTGGCCGTCCCGACCGGCATCCCGGCCGCGCCGGCGATCTCCTCGAAGCTGAAGTCGAACGCGTCCTTGAGCACGATCACCTGCGCCTGTGCGGGCGCCAGCTCGGCGAGGCAGGCGCCGAGCTCGGCGCGCAGCTCCGAGGCCTCCACCTCTCCGGCAGGGCCGAGCTCGCACGAGACCCGCCGATCCTCGTCCAGAGGCTCGCAGCGCCGCGCCACCTGGCGCTGCGCCAGATCGCGGCACGCGTTCACCGTCAGTCGATGGAGCCAGGTCGAGAAGGCCGACTCGCCCCGGAACTGCGGGAGCTTCACGCAGAGCCGGGCGAGCGCTTCCTGAGCGGCGTCGCTTGCGTCCTCGGGGTCGCGGAGGAGATGACGGGCGAGGCGCTCGACCTTCGGCGCATGGCGCTCGCAGAGCTGGGCGAGCGCCCGCCGGTCGCCGTCCTTCGCGCGCTGGACGAGGATCGGATCGCTGAGGCGGTCGTAGGCGAGCGGCGCGTCGGGCCGAAGCACGTTGTCGATCGAGCGGGATCTACGAAGCGGCGGCTGCACCGCCCTATGCTAATCCTCTAGCGCTTCGAGACGGGGCGGCTCGGGTTGCCGGCGGGATCCCAGGCGACGACCCGGACGACGCCGACCCGCGGGATCCCGAAGATCGGGACCGCTCCGGCGCCTGCGGCCTGGCGCTTGAACGACCTGCCGCCGGCTCGAACCGTGAGCTCGCCGGGCTCGCTCAGCTCGAGCCTCAGCGGGAAGCGCTGGAGAATCCTCACCGTCGGCGCTCGCGTGTCCGAGACGATCGGAACCGCGATCCGCGCCGTCCCGACCGGGTCTGTGGCCTCGAGCACCGCGTCGTAGGCGCCGTCGAGCAACCGCCCGACGCGCTTGCTCCCGTCCCATTCGAGCCGCTGCGGTCCCGCGGGCAGCGGCCCGCTGAACGGCGTCGCGACCCATTTGCCGTCGCGAAGCACGCGCAGGCGCACCTCGGCGGGGGCTGCGAGCGCGAATCTGAGGGCGACCCGGTCGGCGCGCCCGTCCCCGTTCGGGGAGAAGGCGGGGCGGGTCGGAACGAATCCGCCGAGCGTCCGTGTGACAGCGACCTGCACCGCGCCCGCCGCAATCCGGCCGCCGGTTCCCTTCGCCTCGAGGGAGATCATGTAGACGCCGTCGACGAGGTCGAGCGCCTCGAAGCGGACAACATGCTCGCCCGCGCGCCGGTAGGCCTTCGGAAGCGTCTGCACCGTCTCGCCCAGGTCGTTCTGGACGCTCACGACCACGTTGGCCCCGTCGTTCAGCGTGTAGACGATGCTCGCCGCATCGGCCGCGCCGTCGTCGTTCGGCGAGATCGTCTCCGGGTCGGCCGCGAGACCGGCGATCGTCAGCTCGGCGGTCGGGTCGGCAACGGGGCTCGCGACCATGCCACCGAGCGAGCCGGCCACGGGGGTCGCGGCCCCGGCTTCAATCGAGTACCTGTAGGGACCGCGAGGCGCGAACGAGGCATCCCACGTCCAGTCGACGCTCGCGCTCTGGCCCTTCGTGCCGGCGACCGACGCCCCGCTCGCGTCGATCACGTCGACCGACCACGGGAGGGCCGACGAAAGGCGCGCCCGGAACCGCACCCTGCCGGGCACCGTCCCGCTGACGAGCGGCGTGTAGAGCTTCGGCAACCCGAGCGCCTGGACGCTGCCGGCGAGGCCGTTCAAGAGGCTGTAGAGCGCCGCGCCGGGACAGTCCGTGAAGCCGGTATCGCGGTGCCCGGAAACGGCGCGGAGGAAGACGGGGACACCGGCAGGAAAGCGCTGATTCCCGTTCGAGATGAACGAGAGCGTCGAGAGCGGATCGACGTGAGCGATGTCGAAGCGCCAGGCGAGCACTCGAGCGAGCGAGTCGCGCGCGGCCTGGGCGACCGAGAGCGAGCCGTACTCGCCGAGCACGGCGACACCGACCGAGCCGGTGTTGAACCCCTCCGCGTGGGCGCCAACGACATTCTCGGCGATGCCGCCGCCGCGCCCCTCGAAGACCTTCCCGAAACGGTCGACGAGGAAGTTGTAGCCGATGTCGTTCCAGCCGTTTCCCTTCACGTGGTAGATCTGGATCGCCCGCACGATCGCGGCCGACTGAGCCGCGTCGTAGCCGTTCGAGCCGGCCGTGTGATGGACGATCCCAACTCTCAAGGACGACGCGAGCGCCGGCTTCGAGCGGACGATCGACTCGTCGGCCTTCCAACCGGAACGCGGAACGATCGACGGCGCCCCGGCCCGTTGCAGCGTGCGGGCCGGTACGTACGACGCCTCGCTCCAGACGAAATGCGCGCGCAGCCGGCTGACCGTGCCGACACGGCGGTACTCGATCCGGTCGGACGGGCCGACCCACCAGGGATTGCCGAGCTTCCAGGCGTTGCCGCGCGCCCATTCGCTCGTTCCCGGATCGGGCCGATCCTCGGCCTCCGGCGCGGCATCCACCCACCTGCTCCAGCGGCCGGCGAGCGAGCGCGTCCGGAACTGCACCGTCCCCGACCCGCTCCAGTGCACGCCGACGAGGTTGAAGCGCGCAGGAGCGCTGCTCGCGAGCAGGCGCGTCGCATCGACATCGCGCGAGACGATGGTCGCGTCGCTTGCCCACGCGTTCGCAGGCAGGGCGAAGGCGAGGCCGACGAGGAGCAGGGAGCCAAGCTTCTTCACAGGAGTGCACGGGAGACTGGCGGTTGCTCCCTTCGCCGACAAGCGCCACGACCCCTGCTTGACCGAATCCTTACGAGTTCCCGCAGGCTAGAATCGACCTGCCTTGCACGTTCCGCTCTCGCGCGGTCTGCTGCTCTCGCTAGTAGTCGCAGCCGCTGCGCTCCTGCTCGCCGCGCCCGCCCAGGCCGGAGGCGCTACGCGTGTGCTCGTGGCGGAGTTCGAGAACGACGTCAACCCCGTCACCCAGGAGTACCTGCTCGATGCGATCGAGCGCGGTGAGCGCGAGGGCTTCGCGGCGGTCGTGCTCGAGCTCGACACGCCCGGCGGGCTCGGCTCCTCGATGCGCGCGATCGTGAAGGGGATCCTCGCGGCGGAGGTGCCGGTGGTGGTCTACGTGGCGCCGGCCGGCTCGAGCGCGGACTCGGCCGGCGCGGTGATCGGGATGGCCGCCGACGTGCTCGCGATGGCGCCCCAGACGAACATCGGCTCCTCAACCCCGATCACGACCGGCGGCGAGGACTTCTCCGACGACCTGCGGCGCAAGATCGTCAACGACGCGGCGGCCTACATCGGCGAGCTCGCCCGCGAGAACGGCCGGAACGTCCAGGAAGCACGCGAGATGGTCACGGAGGCGTCGAACCTCGGGGCCCGCGAGGCGTTGCGGCTGAACGTGGTCGACGTGATCGCCGCCGACTACGCCTCGCTCTTCCGCCAGATCGACGGGACCGAGCCGCCGACCAAGCCCGACCTCACGATCTCGACAGGTGCGGGCACGACGATCGAGCGAATCGAGATGTCCACCTGGAAGCGGATCCTCGACGTTCTGATCGACCCGAACATCGTCGCACTGATGCTCTCCGTGGGCCTGATCGGGATCGTCGTCGAGCTCTGGAACCCGGGTCTCGTCTTCCCGGGCACGGTCGGCGCGATCTCACTCGTCGTCGGGCTCTACGGGCTCCAGGTGCTACCGGTCTCGGCGGCCGGGCTCCTGCTGATGATCCTGGCGGCGGCGTTCTTCATCGCCGAGGCGTTCATCGTCTCGCACGGCGCGCTCTCGGTCGCGGGCGCGGTCACGTTCGTGATCGGCGCGCTGCTCCTCTTCGACCCAGCCGGCGAGGCGTACCAGGTGTCGATCCAGCTCGCACTCGCGATCGCGCTGACGCTGATGGGCCTCTTCGGCTTCGGCCTGACGAAGGCGGCGACGGCGCGGGCCTCGCCGGTCGCGGTCGGGACGCACCGGCTCGTCGGCGAGTCTGCCCAGGTTCGCGGCGAGGGCCTCGTCTTCGTGGACGGCGAACTCTGGCGCGCGCGCAGCGCCGACGGCTCTCCGCTGCGCCCCGGCGTCCGCGTCCGCGTAGAGTCGGTTCAGCAAGAGGAGCTTCAGCTCGTCGTCGCTAGCCCGGAACCCGTTCCCGAATCTGCCGAAAGGACGTAGATGTCGATCACCCTGATCGCGCTCGCCGCCGTCGTCTTCATCCTCCTGATGTTCCTCTTCGCGGCGGTCAAGGTTGCGCGGGAGTACGAGCGCGGCGTCGTTTTCCGGCTCGGCCGCCTGCTGCCGGAGCCGAAGGGGCCGGGTCTCTTCCTGCTGATCCCCGTGATCGACCGGATGGTCAAGGTCGACCTGCGCACGATCACGCTGAACGTGCCCCCGCAGGAGGTGATCACGAAGGACAACGTGCCGGTCCGGGTGAATGCGGTCGCGTATTTCCGGATCGTGGAGCCGAAGAACGCGATCGTGCAGGTCGAGAACTTCATGGTTGCGACCTCCCAGATCGCGCAGACCACTCTTCGCTCGGTGCTCGGCCAGCACATGCTCGACGAGCTGCTCTCGGAGCGCGACAAGATCAACACGATCCTGCAGACGATCATCGACGAGGCGACCTCGCCCTGGGGGGTCAAGGTCTCGATCGTCGAGGTCAAGGACGTCGAGATCCCGGCCGGGATGCAGCGGGCGATGGCCCGGCAGGCCGAGGCCGAGCGCGAGCGGCGCGCGAAGGTGATCGCAGCCGAGGGCGAGTTCCAGGCCTCGCAGAAGCTCTCCGAGGCCGCCGACGTGATGGCGAAATCGCCGATGGCGCTGCAGTTGCGCTACCTGCAGACGCTCCTCGAAATCGGGGCCACGAACTCCTCGACGATCGTCTTCCCCGCCCCGATCGACATGCTGACGGCCTTCATGGGCGCCGCGCAGCAGAAGGCCGACGGCGGCTCGAGCTCGAGCTAGACGAGCTGCCTGTTGGTCTCGCGGAAGCGCCGGGCGGCGTCGATCGCTGCTCCCAGGTTCAGGCCCTTGTCCTTCCCCTGCTTGATCAGCATCACCGTCTCGAGCGCCTCGATGTCGTAGATCCGCTGCTTCTTGCCCTTGGTCGGGATCTGGGCCTTGTTCGTCCAGTAGTCGAGCTGCATCTTCGAAATCCCGGCGATCTGGCAGACCTGGCCGAGGTAGAGCTCGATCTTCTCCAGGTGGTCGGAGAGGTTTATCGGTTCAAGCAGGTCGAGCTGATTGCTGTAAGCCATGTCGAACCCTTTATCGGCAGAGACGGCGACCCCTCAAGAGGGAGATATACACCGTTCGCCGCAGTTTGGAAAGGAGCCGTGGAGAGCGCGCGCGCTTCGGCTCAGGAATCGTCCGGCTCGGACGTCGGCGCGTAGCCGTCCTCGTCGAATTGCGGCTCCGCCGCCGGCTCGATTCCCGCCTCGAGCGCAGCACCGGCAGACGCCTCGATCGAAGCCTCCGAGGAGGCGTCGCTCTCGACGACCGGCGCCAGGCTGGAGACGACCTCGTCGCCGCGCAACCGCATCACGATCACGCCCTGGGTGGCACGGCCCGACCGCTTGATCCCGTCGACGGGCATCCGGATCATGGTGCCGCCGGTCGAGATCAGCATCACCGCGTAACCGTCGCGCACAACCCGGGCTCCGACGAGCCGGCCGCGGGCCTCGGTGAGCTGCACCGTCTTGACGCCGAGACCGCCTCGGCCGGTCTGGCGGTACTCGCGGATCGGCGTCCGCTTGCCGTAGCCGTTCTCGGTCACGACGAGCAGGTCGGCCTCATCGGTTGCGTTGTTGATCTCGATCACCTCGTCGCCTGCGCGCAGGCTCATCCCGCGCACGCCCTCGGTGGAGCGGCCCGTGGCTCGGACCGCACCCTCGTGGAAGCGCACTGCCTGGCCCTTGCGCGAGACCATCAGGATGTCATCGTCGCCCGAGGTGTGGCGGACACCGATCAGCTCGTCGTCCTCGCGGAGCTTGATCGCGATGATCCCGTCGGCCTTCAGCGGTGTGTTGTACTCGAGGAACTCCGTCTTCTTGACGATCCCCTTCCGCGTTCCGAAGACAAGATACTCGGCGTCCTTGAAGTCGCGCGTCTGGATCACGGCGCGGATCTGCTCGTCCTGACGGAACGGAAGCAGGTTCACGATCGCACGGCCGCGCGACTGGCGCGAGCCGAGCGGGAGCTCGTGCACCTTCAGCCGGTAGACCTTGCCGACGGAGGTGAAGAAGAGGACGTAGTCGTGGGTGGAAGCGACGAAGAGATGCTCGATGTAGTCCTCGTCCTTCAGCTCCATGCCCATGACGCCCACACCGCCGCGGCGCTGCTCGCGATAGGTCGAGACCGGCAGCCGCTTGATGTAGCCGGACTGCGTGATCGCGATCACCATGTCCTCCTCGGCGATCATGTCCTCGAGCGAGAACTCGCCTTCGGCGGCGATGATCTCCGTGCGTCGGTCGTCCGACTTGCCGTAGATCGTCTTCAGCTCGAGCAGCTCCTCGCGGATCAGCGCGTCGATACGGGCGGGGTCGCCGAGGATCGCGCGCAGCTCGGCGATCTTCTCTTGGAGGTCGTCGAACTCGTCCTCGACGCGCTTGCGCTCAAGACCGGTGAGCGCGCGCAGGCGCAGGTCGAGGATCGCGGTCGCCTGGATCTCGGAGAGCGCGAAGGCGGACATCAGCTCCTCGCGGGCGCCGTCGGTGTCGTCGGCGCCGCGGATGATCCGGATCACCTGGTCGAGGTTGTCGAGCGCGATCAGGTAGCCCTGGAGGACGTGCGCGCGATCCTCGGCCTTGCGGAGCTCGAACTTGGATCGGCGCGTGATGATCTCGCGTTGGTAATCCAGGTAGTGGGTGACGAGCTCGAGCAGCGAGAGCGTGCGCGGCACGTTGTCTACGAGCGCGACGGCGTTGTAGCCGAAGGTCGCCTGGAGCGAGGTGTGCTTGTAGAGCTTGTTCAGGACGACCTGCGGAATCGCGTCGCGCTTCAGCTCGATCTGAATCCGCATCCCGGTGCGATCGGAGTGGTCGGCGAGATCTGAGATCTCCGTGATCACCTTCTCGCCGACGAGATCGGCCATCTTCTTGATCACACCGGAGTCGCCGCCCTTCTTGACCCCATAGGGAAGCTCGGTGACGACGATCGCGCTCTTGCCGCCGCGGAGCTCCTCGACGTGGGCGCGGGCGCGCATCACGATCCGGCCCCGGCCGGTGCGGTAGGCATCGCGGATCCCGCTCCGGCCGACGACGATCCCACCGGTCGGAAAGTCCGGGCCCTTGACGTGCTTGATCAGGTCCTCGACATTCGCGTCGGGCTTGTCGAGGAGCTGCACGATCGCGTCGATGATCTCGCCGAGGCGGTGCGGGGGCATGTTCGTCGCCATCCCGACCGCGATCCCGGCCGAGCCGTTCACGAGCAGGTTCGGGAACCGCGAAGGAAGCACGTCGGGGACGCGCCGCGACTCGTCGTAGCTGGGGACGAAGTCGACGGTGTCGGCGTCGATGTCGCGCAGCATCTCGGTCGCGATCCTCGCGAGCCGCGCTTCTGTGTTGTGACTGACGAACCCGTTGCTGAGAAAGCTGTGATCGTCCGAATCGACCCGCAGCGAGTAGACGGGCTGCCGCTCGCCGACGGCGACCGACGCGACCTCGGCGTAGTAGTAGTCGCCTGTGACAAGCGGCTCGACGACCGCCTTCACTTCGGCGGAGGCGATGCGCTCGAGGATTGCGGTCCCGCCCTGCTCCCAGCGCTCGATCCGATCGACGTTGTGGCGGCGCAACCAGTCCTTGTCGACCCAGCGCGAGCCGCAGTCTTCGCGAATGTAGTCCGCGACGAAGGGAACGTGATCGTGGCTCAGCGCGCTGCTCGACTCCGGAATAATCGAGAGCTCGCGGTCGAGCTTCGCCTGCTTGGCGCCCAGGAAGCCGACGTTTCGCGCGAAGAGGCGTGCGTCGCGGCGGTTGCCGATGTAGACCTTGATCTCGCCCTTCTCGTAGCGGCAGAGGCGCGAGATGACGCCGAACTCGAGCAGGAGCTGTTGGACGTCCTTGGCGAGTTGCTCACTGTAGGTCGAGTAGGAGATCTGGATCGTCTTTCGCGGCAGGAGGGACGACGAGCCGTCGCCGGTGAAGAGCGCCTGGAGGAAGACCCGCTTGAAGGCCTGGCCGTTCCGCCAGACCTGCTCGGGAATGCGCTTGTGCGCACTGGTCAGCCCTGCAACCTCGCTGAGTGGGCTTGCCCGCAAGGCGTCCAGGCGGTGAACGTCAAGCTCGTGCAGCGTGCTACCCGAGGCGATCGTGCGCCGCGCGACGTACCGAGGGCCACCAACGACGGCGTCGTAGGCGTCGAGCACCTGCTCGAAGAAGGCCCTGTCGACATTGTTGAAGCCCGCCCGCGATGCACCGATCCAGCCCTCGGAGACGAAGGCGCCGAGTAGAAGCGCGGTCTGACGCTCGTTCTCGTCGAGCTCGATCTCAATCGGCCGTCGTGCTCTCGAGATCAGGACGCGGTCGCCGGTATCGATCTCGTCGAGCAGCTTCCAGAGCGGCATCGGCACGCCAGCGACGTCGACGAGGCAGAGCACGGGATGGTTCGTGGTTCCTGTGAGCTCGTAACCCTCGCGGGTGCGCAATGTGAGCGTGTCGTGCTCGCCGGAATGGAAGAGGGCAGACGTGCGAACCGGCCGCCCAAGTCGATCGAGCACCTCGAAATCGATCGAATTGTCGGACTCGGGCCTTACGTCAGCAACGAGGTCGCCGATCCGGAATGTCCCGTGGGGTGTGGCAATCCTCGTATCATTTGATACGCAGTATCTCATCGCGGCTGGTGGGTCGTCGTCGACGGAGCCGAAGTTGCCCTGGCCGTCCACGAGCGGGTAGCGCAGGCTGAACGGCTGCGCCATCCGGACGAGCGTGTCGTAGATCGAGGCGTCGCCGTGCGGGTGGTACTTGCCCATCACGTCGCCGACCGTGGCCGCAGACTTCTTGTAGGGCCGGTTCGGCTGCAGGCCCGCCTCGTGCATCCCGAAGAGGACGCGCCGGTGCACCGGCTTCAGGCCGTCGCGGACGTCGGGCAACGCGCGCCCGACGATCACGCTCATCGCGTAGTCGAGATAGCTCGAGCGCATCTCCTGCTCGAGCTCGCGCGGCTCAATCCGCCCGCCGCTGCCCAAGCCCCCAGGAACGAGATCAGACACGCCGTTCCCCCTGCGGGAGAACGGTTAGTAGAACAGGCTCAGACATCAAGGAATCGGACGTCCCGGGCGTTCTCCTCGATGAAGGCGCGGCGGGGCTCGACCTGATCGCCCATCAGGGTGGAGAAGAGCTTGTCCGCCGCAGAGGCGTCCTCGACGTCGACGCGGATCAACAACCGCTTCTGCGGATCCATGGTCGTCTCCCAAAGCTGCTCCTCATTCATCTCGCCGAGCCCCTTGAAGCGAGAGAGCTGCAACCCCTCCTTCGCCAGCTCGAGCGCCTCGCTCCGCAGCGCTGCGAACGTCTCAGCCGAGCGTCGCTTCTTCCCGGAGGCGAGTGTGTAGGGCGGCGTCCCCACCACGTCGACGAGCTTCGCGTAGGCCCGGCGAAGATGGGCGTAGATCGGGGAGGCGACGAGCTCGGCGGGAACCGTGACGTGCGTCGCGGTGCTCGTCTCGTTCTCGACGACCTTGACCTCGATCGAGCCTTCGGCCCGCCCACGGATCGAGAGCGCATATCCGTTATCGGCCGACGCGAGCACCGCGTCGTCGAGCGCCCCCAGCGAGCCGAACTCGCTCGCGACGAGCCGGTGGGTGACCATGAAGTCGGCCGCCGGCGCCCCGTAGTCGGCCCGCAACCGACCGAGCCAGCCCTCGAACTCGGCGAGCGCGCGCACGAAGCGGCCCCAGCGCGCCTCGGTGAGCTTCAGCGGCTCGCCTCCCTGCGAGGCGATCTCGAGCTCTCCGACGCGCTCGCGCACGAGCAGCTCCTCGAGCTGGGCGTCCTTCTCGAAGTAGAACTCCCGGCTCCCGAGCTTCACCTTGTAGAGCGGCGGCACAGCGATATAGACGTGCCCGCGCTCGATCAACTCCGGCATCTGCCGGTAGAGGAAGGTCAGGATCAGCGTCCGGATGTGCGAGCCGTCGACGTCGGCGTCGGTCATCACGATCACCTTGTGGTAGCGGAGCCTCGCGATGTCGAACTCGTCGCCGAGCGAGGTGCCGATCGCGGTGATCATCGCCTGGATCTCGTTATTCGAGAGCACCTTGTTGATCCGGTTCTTCTCGGAGTTGATGATCTTCCCGCGCAGGGGCAGGATCGCCTGATAGGTGCGGTCGCGGCCCATCTTGGCCGAGCCGCCGGCGGAGTCGCCCTCGACGATGAAGAGCTCCGCCGCCTCAGGGTCCTTGATCGAGCAGTCGGCGAGCTTGCCGGGCAGCGACATGCTCTCGAGCGCACTCTTGCGTCGGGTCAGCTCGCGGGCCTTCCGAGCCGCCTGGCGGGCGCGCTGGGCCGAGATCGCCTTCGTCACCATCTGGCGGGCGTCCTGGGGGTTCTCCTCGAGGAACTCGGCGAGCCGCTGATTCACGACCTGCTTGACGAGGCTCTCGATCGGCGGGTTGCCGAGCTTCGTCTTCGTCTGGCCCTCGAACTGCGGGTTCCGGAGCTTGACCGAGATCACCGCGGCGAGCCCCTCGCGGACGTCCTCGCCCTCGAGGTTGTCCTCCTTCTCCTTCAGCAGCCCCTTCTCGCGCGCATACCGGTTGAGCGTGCCGGTGAGCGCAGCGCGGAAGCCGGAGAGGTGGGTGCCGCCCTCGTGCGTGTTGATGTTGTTCGCGAACGAGAACACGGACTCGACGTAGGAGGTGTTCCACTGCATCGCGATCTCGAGCGCGCCGTCCGAGTTCTCGCCCTCGAAGTAGACGATGTGCTTGTGGACAGGCTCCTTCGCGTCGTTGACGTAGGCGACGAAGTCTCTGATCCCGCCTTCGGCGTAGAACTCGTGCCGGTCCTCGCCCTCGCGCTCGTCCACGAGCGCGATCCGCAGGCCCTTCGTCAGGAAGGCGGTCTCGCGCAGGCGCTGGATAAGCGTCTGGGTCGAGAGGTCGAGCTCCTCGAAGATCTCGGCGTCGGGCATGAAGGAGATCGTCGTGCCGGTGTCGTCCGCGTCGCCGACGACCTCGACATCGGTCTGGGGAACGCCGCGCGAGAACTCCTGGCGGTAGAGCTTCCCGTCCCGGCGAACCTCGGCGACCAATCGCTCCGAGAGTGCGTTCACCACCGAGACGCCGACGCCGTGGAGGCCGCCGGAGACCTTGTAGCCGTCGCCACCGAACTTTCCGCCGGCGTGGAGCTTCGTCAGGACGACGGTCAGCGCCGACTCGCCCGTGTCGGCCATCGCGTCGACGGGGATCCCCGAGCCCCAGTCCCTGACAGTGACGGAATTGTCCGGATGGAGCGTTACCTCGATCCGGTCGTTTCGGCCTGCGAGCGCCTCGTCGACCGAGTTGTCGACCACCTCGTAGACGAGGTGGTGGAGGCCGCGAGGACCGGTGGAGCCGATGTACATCCCGGGACGCAGCCGGACTGGCTCGAGGCCCTCGAGAACGGTGATGTCCTTTGCGCTGTAGTCCGTTTCAGTCATAAAAAAGCCCTGCAAATAGCCAGCTTGCGGGCAAAGAGCAGTGTATCAGAAAGCGCGGTCGGAGCGGGCCCTCGCGAGGCTCGCAGCGGCGGTTCTCGCGACCAACTCGCGGAGCTCCTCGTCCTCGATCGAAGCGGCGAGGTCGGCTCCCTTTTCTGCCTCCTCCGGCCGGACCTGCAGCGGTTCCGAGGCACTCGGTCGGGGCGGGTCGGCCGCCGGGGCCGGGATCGGTCCCGGCACGAATCGGAGGGCAGCCGGTGCGGCATCGCCGAGCTCCGCGGCGAGGCGCTCGAGGATCGAGCCCGCAAGCATTCCGAGCTGGAAGGCCCAGACCGAGTCGCTCGCGTACACGAGGAGCGCGCCCTCTCGCGTGAGTCGAGCCGGCCAGGCGCGGCGCGCGTTCTCCGCCCCGACGACAGCGGGCCAGGCGCGCACGATCTCGACCATCTCGCCGCCGAGTCCTTCCTCGACAGAACCGAAGCGGCGGAGCTCGCGCCTGATCTGACCGTCGAGGCGATCCATCAGCCCGTGCTCACGGCGCCGGGCGTCACCTCGAGCAGCTGCGCCGGCTCGAGGGGGAGTGCGTCGGCGCCGGTCGCGGTGACGATCGCCTGGCCGACGGCGCCGATTCGCTCGGCCAGAATGCGCCGGCGCAGCGCGTCGAGCTCCGAGAGAACGTCGTCGAGCAGCACGAGCGGAAAGACGCCGCGCAGCTCGGCCAGCACCTCCGCTTCGGCGAGCAAAAGGGAGAGGACGGCTAGCCGTTGTTCCCCCTGAGAGCCGAAGCTGCGGAGCTCGCGAGGGCCCGAGGTCACGGTGACGTCGTCGAGGTGGGGCCCTGCGCCCGTTGTGCCTCGCTCGAGATCGCGCTCGAGGCGGCCATCGAGCTCCTCAACGGTAGGCGGCACGCCCGTATAGCCGAGGGCAGCATCGGCGAGGCCGAGCTCGTCCGCTCGCTCGGCGAAGACGGGACCGAGCAGTGCAAGCGTCTCGAGCCGCACGGCGACGAGCGCGGTACCGAGCGCCGCCACCTGGTGCGTCCAGGGCTCG
>Ga0136617_10003553_pt1 | contig 13932 bp, 9 predicted proteins | sample AntDrymUQ3222106_2_FD_129672 | JGI IMG/M metagenome (GOLD analysis project Ga0136617, IMG submission 129672) | Polar desert sand microbial communities from Dry Valleys, Antarctica - metaG UQ322 (21.06) | ecosystem: Environmental > Terrestrial > Soil > Desert | place: Antarctica: Dry Valley... | reverse complement strand
CGGCGCTACCGTTACATCTGGGCCGCCCTTGGCCTGCTGCTGGTCATGTCGACGCTCGTCTTCGGGGTCGACCCCAACGGGAGCGGCGCACGACTCTGGCTTGGCTTCGGCCCGGTGCTGTTCCAGCCGTCTGAGATCCTCAAGGTGCTGCTGGTCGTGTTCTTCGCCTCGTACCTGGACGAGCACCGCGAGCTGCTGGCCTACGGCGGGCCGAGGCTCGGTCCGATCCGCCTGCCGCCGCTGCCTTACCTGGCCCCGCTCCTGCTGATGCTGCTCTTGTCGCTCCTGCTCCTGCTGTGGCAGCGCGACCTCGGTGCCGCGCTGCTGTTCTATGGCATCTTCCTGGCGATGCTGTACGTCGCCAGTGGTCGGGGGCTGTACGTCCTGGTCGGCATCCTCCTCTTCGCCGCCGGCGCCACCCTGATGTACCAGCTCTTCGCCCACGTGCGAGTCCGCGTCGATACCTGGCTCGACCCGTGGGCGACCGCCACCACGACCGGCTTCCAGCTCGTCCAGGCCCTCACCGCGCTGGCAGCGGGTGGCCTCTTCGGGGCCGGGCTCACCTTCGGCTATCCGGATATGGTCCCGGCGGTCCACACGGATTTCATCATCGCCGCGATCGGCGAGGAGCTCGGCCTAGCCGGCTCGCTTGGGGTCGTCGCACTGTACATGCTGCTCGTCTACCGTGGCTTCAAGATCGCCGTCGACTGTCGCGACGCCTTTGCCGGCTTCCTCGCGGCTGGCTTGACGTCGGTCGTCGGGATTCAGTCGCTCGTCATCCTCGGCGGCACCCTCAAGTTGATGCCCTTGACCGGCGTGACCCTGCCACTCCTCAGCTATGGCGGCAGCTCGATTCTGGCCAACTTCATTATCCTCGGACTGCTTCTGGCGATCTCCGCCGAGGCCCGGAGGCCCCGCTATGCAGTCCACGATTAGGCGTCTTCACGCGGTCATCATGGGCGGCTTCGTGCTGGTTGCGCTCACGCTGGGGTACTGGCAGTTCTTCCGTCGCGACGATCTGGTCGCCCGCTCGACGAACCCGAGGCTGGTCGAGGAGGCCCGTCGCGTCGTCCGTGGCCGGATCATCGACCGCAACGGCGAAGTGCTCGTGCAGAGTCAGGAGACACCTGACGGAATCGTCCGCGGCTACGCCCGGCCAGGCTTGGCCCACGTGACCGGCTACCACAGCGTTCGCTATGGGAATAGCAACGTCGAGGCAGTCTACGACGACTACTTGCGCGGTGAGCGCTCGGCCGATCCGCTCGAGCGGCTCTCGGCCTCGTTGCTCCATCGTCGCACCGTTGGCTCCGACATTGTGCTGACAGTCGACGCGCGGATCCAGCAAGCTGCGCTGGAGGCGATGGGCCGCGACCGTGGCGCAATCGTCGCGATCGACCCCAAGACGGGCGCGATCCTGGCGTTGACCAGTCAGCCCACCTTCGACCCGAACCGGCTCGAGGAGACCTGGGGCGATCTCGCCCGCGACGCCGGGCAGCCACTGTTCAACCGTGCCACCCAATCGGCCTACCCACCGGGCTCGACGTTCAAGCTGGTCACCGCCGCCGCCGCTGTCGACCTCGGGCTGGTAAACCTGGACCAACGCTTCCGCTGCACGACCCAGATGGACCTGGGCGGCCTCAAAGTCGACTGCAACAACCATCGCCATTTGCCGGTCGTCAACTATCGAGAGGCTTTTGCGTGGTCGTGCAATCGCACCTTCGCCCTGACCGGGTTGGAGCTAGGCTACGGCCAGCTCCAGTTGGGCGACGAACTTCGCCGCCCCTTCGAATGGGAACAGAAAGGGATTCGCCCGAGCGTCGAGCGACTCGAGGAGTACGGCGCGCGCTTCGCCTTCGGAAAGGAGATCCCGTTTGAGCTGCCGGTGACGGTCAGTCGCCTGAAGGGCGACGGCGAATGGTATCCGTCCCTGCTCGGCCAGACGGCGTTCGGCCAGGGGGAGCTGGCGGCGACGCCGCTCCTGATGGCGCTCTCGGCAGCGAGCGTCGCCAACGGTGGCTCGATGCCAGCGCCGTACCTGGCGGCGGAGGCCCGGGCGCCGAACGGTACGGTGTCGACGCTGAACAGCGGAGGCGGCTCACTGGGACGTGTGGTCAAGGGTGAGACAGCCAAGACGCTCACCGAGATGATGGTGCTCGGCGCCGACACCGCCTACGCCCAGAAGGCGAGGATTGCCGACATCAAGGTGGCGGGCAAGACCGGCACCGCCGAAACTGGCCCAGCCGGCTCCGAACCGCACTCGTGGTTCATCGGTTTCGCGCCGGCCGACAATCCGAGGATCGCGGTCGCCGTCATCCTGGAGAATCGCGGCTCGGGGTCAGATTTCGCCACCCCAGCAGCGCAGCGGGTGATGAAGGCCGCCCTCGACCTGTATAAGCCGACCGGCCGCTGATGGGAGCGGTCGGCCAGGAAGCGGCACGCCCCTTGCGAGCGGCAGCCACGAAAGAGGAGGGAACGAGCATGGCAACAACGAGTGGCACCCCGGGGTCTGAGTGGAGCTGGGCTGACGACGGAGATGGGAATAGTGCCAGCATGGGACAGCGCGCGGCCGATCTTTGCGCCAACCTGCTGGGTAGCGCGGTCGAGCGTCCGTCGCTCGTCCTGGGCGTCCTGGCAGCGGCGCTTGGCGCCCTGATCGGCATCTGGCTTTCAAAGCGCTTCGCACCGCGGTCGAACGTGGCGACGTTCGCGGACCTCGCCGCGGACCAAGCCGGGCGTGCGACTGACCTCGCCTCCTCGGCCTCGAGCTGGGCAACGCGCCACGGGCGGCGAGCCCAGAAGGGCGCCGAGCGAGCCGCGGAGGCCGTGGAGGAACGGCTCCCGCGGGATCGCGGTGTCGGCGGGCAGGTGCAGGCCGGCATGGCCCTCCTTCCACTCGCCGTGCGCCTGCTCTCGAACCCGCTCATTCAGGGCTACCTCCGTCGGATGCTGGTCCGCCGGGTCGCTCGCACGATCGGCCGTTAGCCAGGCCACGCGGGGTCGGGTTGGAGGCACCGTGCGATCTCCGTGAGTGACACGTGATCGACCTTCCCCTGGTCTCGCTCGACCTCGAGCTGCTCGGCGCGGGCGCGGACGCGGAGATCATCGAGGTTGGCGCCGTCAAGTTCCGTGGCGAGGAGACCCTCGGAACCTTTAGCGCGCTGGTCCGGCCGACGCGGGCGCTCTCCTATCGGATTGGTCAGCTCACCGGGCTGCAGGCGGAGGAGCTGACGTCGGCTGATCCGCCTGGCAAGGTCCTGGACCAACTATCGACGTTCATCGGCGCGGCGCCGCTGGTCGGGCAATCGATCGCGCTCGACGTCGAGCATCTTGGTCAGTCGGGCTTACGGATCAAGAATCCCCAGCTCGACACCTTTGAGCTGGGGACGCTGCTGCTCTCGAGCCTGCCGGCCTACGACCTGCGGTCGATCGCCCGTGCCCTCGCCATCGAGCCCCCGACGATCCACCGGGCCCTGTCCGACGCGATCCTCGCGCGGGACGTCTTCCTGGCGCTTGCCGAGCGCGCCGCCCGTCTCAGCCTGCCAATCCTCGGTCACGTCGCGCGGCTCGCGGCCCCGCTGGATTGGCCGCTCAAGCTGGTCTTCTCGGAGGCCCAGCGCACGCGAGTGCGCGAGCTCGTCCAATCGTCCGAGCGGCGAGACCTGACCCTGGCCGACGACCTCCTGGCGAGCGTGCCACTCCCGAAGGCACGCGAGCCGCTGGTTTCCAGGGACTCTTCCACATCCCTCGACATCGAGAAGCTCAGCGGCTTGCTGGAGGCCCGAGGAGCGGTCGCTCAGGCCCTCGATGGCTTCGAGGAGCGGGCCGAGCAGCGCCAGATGCTCGAGGCCGTAGCGGAAGCCTACAACGACGGCGAAACCCTGCTGGTCGAAGCGGGCACCGGAACCGGCAAGTCACTGGCCTACCTCCTACCGAGTCTTTACTTCGCGGTCGTCAACCGGCGGCGGGTCGTCGTCTCGACGAACACGATCAATCTCCAGGATCAGCTTCGCGACAAGGACCTGCCCGACTTGCTCCGAGCGACCGGCCTCGCGGCGAGGGTAAGCGTGCTGAAGGGTCGCGGCAACTACCTCTGTCTGCGCCGCTGGCTCTCCCTCCTGGACGCGCGCGAGCTCAGCCCGGCCGAGCGGATGTTGCTGATCAAGACCCTCCTGTGGCTGCCGCGCACCGAGAGTGGCGATCGCGCCGAGCTTCGACTCAGCGCCGAGGAGGAGGAGGCCTGGAGTCGGCTTGCTGCCGTCGCCGAGTCGTGCTCGCCGTCCCGCTGCTCCTTCCACCGCGAGGGAACCTGCTTCGTGGCCAGGGCCCGCCGGGCCGCTGAGGATGCCCACCTGCTCATCGTCAACCACTCACTGCTGCTGGCCGACCTCTTGGCCGGCCGCTCCGTGCTGCCCGAGTACTGCCATCTGGTGGTGGACGAGGCGCATCATCTCGAAAATGAGGCTACCGTCCAACTGGGGCGGCGGATCTCCGAGCGCGAGGTCACTCGGCGCCTGACTGAGCTGGCGACGAAAGTCGGTCGGGAGTGGGTCGGGCTGCTGCCCGACGCCGTGGCGGCGCTTCGCCAGTCGGCCTCTTCTGCCACGACGGAGGCTCTGGCCGAGCGTCTTGGTCAGCAGGGCCACGAGCAGATCGCGGGGATTCGCGCGGGGCTCCAGCCGCTGTTTCAGTCGCTGCGAGCGTTCCTCGCCGATCACACTCGCCGCGGCGAGGGCGGCCCCTCCGCGGTGAGGGTCACCCCGGCCAGTCGAGCCCAGCCGGCCTGGTCACAGGTCGACATCGTCTGGGCGGACGCCGGCCGCGACTTCCTACTCCTGGAGCGGACGCTCGCCGAGCTGGTCGGGAAGCTGGAGGAGGGCCCGAGGGGCGACGAGCAGCTGGCGCGGGCGGCGGCCGAACTGGCCGATCAGTTCGCGTTCTGGGACGCTGCCCGCATCCACCTGAACGGGGTCATTGCCGAGGGGGACCCGAACACCATCGCCTGGCTCAACGTCGGGCTCGGCGACGACCTGGCGATCAACGCCGCCCCTCTGCACGTCGGGACCATCCTGAGAGACGAGCTGTTCGCCGGCCTGGACAGCGCGGTGCTGACCTCCGCGACCCTCACCACCCAGGGAAGCTTCCGCTACGTCCGCGAGCGACTGGGGCTCGACGACGCCCGTGAGCTGATCGTCGGCTCGCCATTCGACTACGCCGCGTCGACCCTGATCTATCTGCCGACCGACGCACCGGAGCCGGGTCAGGTCAACTATCAACGCGTCGTCGAACGGGTCATCCTGGACGTCGCGGCGGAGTTGCGGGGTCGGACTCTGGTCCTGTTCACCTCCCACAGCCAGTTGCGGGCGACCTATGGGGCCCTCCGCGACCGGCTGGACGCCCAGCAGGTGGTTCCACTCGGCCAGGGCGTCGGCGGGAGCTCGCGGAGTCGTCTGCTCGAGACCTTTCGGAGCGGCGCCGCCTGCGTCCTGATGGGCACCAGCAGCTTCTGGGAGGGTGTCGACGTGGTCGGCGATGCGCTGTCGTGCCTGATCATGGCCCGGCTGCCGTTTGCCCTGCCGACTGACCCGATCGTCGAAGCGAGGAGCGAGCAGTTCGACGATCCGTTCTCGGAGTACAGCCTCCCACAGGCCGTGCTGCGCTTCCGCCAGGGCTTCGGCCGCCTGATCCGCAGCCGCACCGATCGTGGGGTCATGATCGTCCTCGACGGCCGCCTCCGCACCCGCGGCTACCGCGCAGCCTTCCTCCGCTCCCTCCCCGTCTGCGTATTCGAGCGTGGCCCCGCCGGCGACGCCGGTGCCGTGGCTCGCGCCTGGATCGAGGCGACTGCGCCACCAGGCGATGAGGGAATGTCCGACCCACCAGGATGAACACAGTGCCGCGTGTCGTGGGGCATATCGAGTAGGGAGTAGCCCTCACCCCCGCCCTCTCCCAGAGGGAGAGGGAGCTGATGCCCTCGGTCACGCTTCTGTCGACATTCGGGCCCTGATTAGCGGCGGTGGGTCCGCGGGCTCGGGTGCGATGACGAACGCTCCAGCAAGCAGCGCCAGCGCCTCCGCAAGGCGGGCGTCATCGTTGGCGTGGATCACGGCCAGCGGCTCGCCGCGCGTGACGGGCGAGCCGAGCGACTTGGAAAGCTCGACGCCGACGGCCGGATCGATCGAGTCGCCCTTGCGCTCGCGTCCCGCCCCCAGACGGTTCGCCGCGCGTGCGACGGCGAGGGGGTCCACAACGGCCAGATAACCGTCGCCGGACGCCGGCACCGCTCGCCGGAGACGGGCGGTCGGGAGTTGCTCTGGACGATCGATCGGCGTGGGGTCCCCGCCCTGGGCCGCCACCAGGTCGCGAAGCTTGGCCAGGGCGGAGCCGTCTCGCAAGGCCCGGGCGATCAGGTGATGAGCGCCTTCGGGATCGGGGGCGGCGCCGGCCAACAGCAGCATTTCGGCGGCGAGCACGCGGGCCAGCTCCAGGAGCCGTGGGCTGTCCGTCGAGCCCCGCAGGGCGTTCACGGCCTGGCGCACCTCGAGGGCGTTGCCCACCATCGAGCCGAGCGGCTGCTCCATGTCGGTGACGAAGGCGGTGACGATTCGGCCCGCCGCCTGGCCGATCGCGATCATCGCCTCGGCCAGCTCCCGCGCCTCGGACTCGGTCTGCATAAAGGCTCCGCGGCCGCACTTGACGTCCAGGACGATGATCGGGGCTCCGCCGGCCAGCTTCTTGCTCATCACGCTGCTGGCGATCAGCGGAACACTCGCGACCGTAGCGGTGACGTCGCGGAGGGCGTAGAGCTTGCCGTCAGCCGGCGCCAGCTCCGGCGATTGGCCGGCAATGACGGCACCGACTGTCCCGAGCTGCTCCACGAACTGCTCGGCCGAGAGGTCGACGCGAAATCCGGGCAGCGACTCCAGCTTGTCGAGCGTCCCGCCGCTGAAGCCGAGCCCGCGCCCCGACATCTTCGCTACGGGCACCCCGCACGCCGCGACCAGCGGGACGACGACCAGCGATGTCGTATCCCCGACGCCACCGGTGCTGTGCTTGTCGACGGCCAGTTGCCCGAGCGACGAGAGGTCGAGCTGACGGCCCGACTCGGCCATTACCATCGTCAGATCGGCCAACTCGTCGGGCGACATCCCGCGCCAGCAGACGGCCATCAACCACGCCGCGACCTGGTAGTCTGGCACGTCGCCGCGCAGGTGGCCGTCGACGAGCGCATGGAGCTCGGCTCGGGTGAGCCGTCCGCCGAGCCGCTTTCTGTCGATTAGCTCCGCGACTGCCATGGCTCAGACGCTCACCGCGGACTGTGCGCCGCGGGGCGGTTCACCCACCGTCCCTACAACGCCGGCTGCGCGACGTGTCCTTTGGGGGGGCGGTTCACGAACCGCGCCTACCTACGGGCTGCACGTCCGATCGCGTCGGGGAGGCCCAGGTCGCGTCGTCTGGCCCCCACCAGCTACGCCCACCCTGGTGGTATCGTCGGGGGACGCGTGATCCGATGCGGCAGAGCGCCTCGTGGGCGATCGTGCCCGACCAGCTCGCGAACTCGTCGAGGTCGACGCACGCGCCATCGTCGGCGCCGAAGAGCGAGACGACATCGCCCCGACGGGCGTCGGGAACGTCCGTGATGTCGACAACGCACTGGTCCATCGAGACTCGGCCGATCAGCGACGCTCGCCGACCTCGGATCAGGGCTTCGGCACCATTCGAGTGAGTTCGCGGCACTCCATCGGCGTAGCCGAGTGGAACGAGTCCCACCCGCAGCGGCCGATCGGCGCGGTAGGTCCGGCCATAGCCGACCGTCGCGCCGGCGGCGAGCGGATAGGTCCGTTGGAGACGCCCCCGCAGCGAGACGGCCGGCCGCAGTCCGCATGCCCGCGGGACATCCGGCGAGGGATAGTGGCCCGAGAGGGTGATGCCGAGCCGCACCATGTCCAGGCGCGCCATCGGCTCGGCGAGGGTCGCGGCGCTGTTCGCCGCGTGGAGCACGGGCGGCGTCTGGCCGTTGGCGGCCATGGCCGCGTAGACCGTCCACAGCCGATCGAGCTGTGCGCGCGTCGACGACAGGTCGGGCTCATCGGCCGAAGCGAAGTGGGTGTAGAGCCCCTCGAGGCGCAAGCTCGGGAGGTTCTGGACTAGCCGAGCCAGGTCCAGCGTCGCGCTGGGCGCGGAGCCGAAGCGACTCAGTCCGGTGTCGACCTTGAGATGCACCGGCAGGGCGACCCCCGCTCGGGCGGCTGCCCGCGCTAGCGCCAGGGCATCGTCCACCTCGACCACCGTCGGCGTCAGGTCGTGCCGCACGATCTCCGCCGCCTCGCTCGGCGCGAACCCGGCCATCAGGAGGATCGGGACTCGAAGATCGGCCTGGCGCAAGCGAACGCCTTCCTCGACCCTGGCAATCGCCAGGCGCTCGGCGCCGGCCGCGAGCGCGGCCCGAGCCACGGAGGCGGCGCCCAGCCCGTAGGCGTCGGCTTTGACGACGGCACAGATCCGGGTCTCGGGATCGAGGATCGAACGGATAGCCCGCACGTTGGCGGAGACGGCGTCGAGATCGACGTCGAGCCAGCAGGGTCGTTCATCGCCGGGCTGGGGCTGGTCGCGGCCGTTACGCTCGCTGTCCATATCCATCCGATGTCGTGGAGTCGAGCGGCGTCGGCCGGCACGCCGGGCGCCAGTATACCAGCGCCTTCGATCAGTTGCTAGGGTCGAGAAGGGGTCCGTACAATGAGAGTCGCCCCAGACTACCCGAACACGACGCCGTGGGAAGCCGACGCCGGTTGGAGTAGCGGCGCGACGCTCGCTCGTTCGGAGAGATGATGATCGACCAAGACGTTTTCGGACGCGCTCTCAGGACTCTCGAGGATGGCGAGACGCCGCCGAGCGAAGAGCTGGGCGCGCTCTCACACCTGGAGGGCGAGCCGCTCACGGCGTTCGAGGGGGCCTGGCGCACACTCTCCACGATCGGGCGAGCGCGACTCCTGGCCCGGCTGCATGATTCGGAGCGCGAGCACCTCCGCTGGAGCTTCAGCACGATCTACGCCCTCGGCTTTGACGATCCGGACGCCACGATCCGCCGACAGGCGCTTCGGTCGACCGTCGAGGACACGAGTCCGCGCCTCCTCGAGGCGATCGTTCGCCTGGCTCGGGACGACAGCGATGTCGACGTGCGCGAGGCAGCCGCGTCGGCGCTGGGGCCGTTCGCCCTCGAGGCGGAGCTCGGCGAGCTCTCAGCCGATCAGGCCGATCGCATCCTCCAGACCCTGCTAGCGATCCTCGATCGCCCTGATGAGGCGGTCGGTCCGCGCCGAGAGGCGCTGGCCGCCCTTGGCTACCTGGACCGAGGGGGCGTTGCCGATCGGATCAGGCAAGGGCTCGACGATCCCGACCTTCACCTCGCAGCGATCCGCGCGATCGGCCGAACGGCGAAGGCGGCGTGGCTCGACACCCTGGCCCGCGAGGCAGCCAGACCCGACCCGACCGTTCGCCTGGAGGCGGCGCGGGCCTGCGGAGAGCTGGCCGACCTCCGAGCCGTTGCCATCGCTATGGACCTGCTCGATGATCAGGTGCTCGACGTGCGGCTGGCGGCGATCCGCTCGCTCGGCGAGATCGGTGGCGACGAGGCTCGCGACGCGCTGCTGTATGCGCTCGAAGACAAGCGAGCCGCTATCCGCGAGGCGGCCTCGGAGGCACTCACCACGGTCGAGCTCGGGGACGACCCCCTGGCGATCTAAAGGCGGCGCCCCTACCGCTCCGCGGCGCCGTTGGTGCGGGTGCCGCTGGGAGGAACCGTCGTCGACCCGTTCGACCCATCCGCGGTGCCACTCACCTCGGGCGTCGCGGTGAGCTCGCCGGTCCTGCCGATCTCGGCGAGACCAGTCAGCCGCTTGCTGCCACGCTCGATCTCGTCCCAGTAGTGACAGGCCACCCAGTGGCCCGGCTTGACTTCGTTCAAGGCGGGTTCGTCGGTCCGACAGTTCTCCTCGGCGTAGGGACAGCGGGTGTTGAACCGGCAGGCCGGGGGCGGGTTCGCCGGGCTCGGGACATCGCCCTGGAGGATGATCCGGGTGCGCTTCTTCTCGAGGACCGGGTCAGGGATCGGGATCGCCGTCAGCAACGCCCGCGTGTATGGATGGAGCGGGTTCTCGAAGACCGAGGTTCGGTCGGTGATCTCGACGATCTTTCCGACGTACATGACCGCGACGCGGTCGCTGATGTGGCGCACGACCGCCAAGTCGTGGGCGATGAAGAGGTAGGTCAGGCCCAGGCGCCCCTGGAGCTCTTCGAGCAGGTTGATAATCTGGGCCTGGATCGACACGTCGAGGGCGCTGATCGGCTCGTCGCAGACGATGAACTGCGGCTCGACTGCCAGCGCGCGGGCGATCCCGATACGTTGGCGCTGACCACCACTAAATTCGTGCGGATAGCGATTGGCGAAGTAGGGGTTGAGCCCGACCGTGCGCAGCAGCTCCTGGACCCGCTCCTGCTTGGCCCGACCCTTGGCGAGCTTGTGGATCTCGAGCGGCTCGCCGATGATGCTCCCGACCGTCATGCGCGGATTGAGCGACGCATAGGGGTCCTGGAAGATCATCTGCATCTCGCGCCGCATCCGACGCATGTCGCCGCCCTTGAGGGTGGTCAGGTCCTGATCGCCAAAGAACACGTGGCCGCCGGTCGGCTTGTAGAGCTGGAGAATCGCCCGGCCGGTGGTCGACTTGCCGCACCCGGACTCGCCGACCAGGCCAAGGGTCTCGCCCTTCTTGATCGCGAAATTGATGTCGTCGACCGCGCGGACGGCGCCGACCTGGCGTTGCAGGATGATGCCCTGGGTGATCGGGAAGTACATCTTGAGGTGTTCGACGCGGAGCAGCTCAGCGCCCCCGCCGTTCGCTGGCGTCTCAGCGTCGGCTCTCAGATCGGTGGCCATCAGCTCTTCCCCCCGGTAACGTCAACCCAGCACGCGATACCGTGATCGCGGTTGACTGGTTCCAACGACGGATTCTCCTCCACGCAGCGATCGACCTTATACGAGCAGCGCGGGACGAACGGACAGCCCTGCGGGGCATCGACCAGGTCGGGCGGGAGGCCCTCGATCGGGACCAGCTTCTCCCGACGCGGCTCATCGATCCGTGGCATCGAGCGGAGCAGGCCCAGCGTGTAGGGCATCCGCGGGTTGGCGAACAGCTCCTCGGCGGTCGCCGACTCGACGATGTGGCCGGCGTACATCACGTTGATCCGATCGGTCACGCCAGCCACGACGCCCAGGTCGTGAGTGATCAGGATCACGGCCATCGACAGCTCCGTCCGCAGACGCTTGATCAGCTCGAGGATCTGCGCCTGGATCGTCACATCGAGGGCTGTGGTCGGCTCGTCGGCGATGAGCAGCTTGGGCTCGCACGAGAGGGCCATGGCGATCATCACGCGCTGGCGCATGCCGCCCGAGAACTGGTGCGGATAATCGTCGTGGCGGCTGCCCGCGGCCGGGATGCCGACCAGCTCGAGCAGCTCAATCGTTCGCTTGCGGGCGGACTGGCGATTCATGCCCTTGTGCAGCTCGAGCGCCTCGCCGATCTGGCGCCCGATGGTCAGGACCGGGTTGAGCGACGTCATCGGATCCTGGAAGATCATCGCGATGTCGTTGCCGCGGACCCGTCGAATGCCCTCGTCGCTGAGCTTGAGCAAGTCTCGGCCGTCGAAGAGGACTTCGCCTTCGACGATCCGCCCCGGGGGCGTCGGGATCAGTCGCATCAGCGACATGGCGCTGACGCTCTTCCCGCAGCCGCTCTCGCCGACCAGACCCAGCGCGTCGCCCTCGTTGAGCGTGTAGGAGATGCCGTTGACCGCCTTGACGATGCCGTCAGGCGTGTAGAACCAGGTCTTGAGATTCTTGACCTCGAGTAGTGGCTTCTTCTCCGCGACCACCGTTAGACCCTCCTCCATGACTGACGTGCGCCCATCATACTCCTTCGAGCGCGGTCTGCCCATCCCCCCACCGCCAGCGAAGCTGGGGCCGTCGTGCGGCGGCGACTTCGTCGAGCCGCCCGACCACTCGGTCGTGGGGGGCCGCGTGAATGAGCGCTGGCTCGCTCTCGGCCTCGCGGGCGATCTGGAGCATCACCTCGACGAAGCGATCGAGCGTGTCCTTGTTCTCGGCCTCGGTCGGCTCGACCATGATCGCCTCTTCCACGATCAAGGGAAAGTACACGGTCGGCGGATGGATGTCGAAGTCGATCAGGCGCTTGGCGATGTCCAGGGTGCGCACGCCGTGCTGTCGCTGCTTTCTGCCTGAGGCCACGAACTCGTGCATACAGGTCCGATCGTACGGCACATCGTACACAGGAGCAAGCTTGGCCCGCAGGTAATTGGCGTTGAGGACGGCCGCCTCGCTGATCTCGCGCAGTCCGCGGTCACCCTGGAGGGTGATGTAGGTCAAGGCTCGCGCGATGATGCCGAAGTGGCCCCAGAATCCCTTGAGCTTACCGATCGACCGCGGGCGGTCCCAGTCGAAGAACAGCTCGCCCGAACTACGCCGAGCGACCACCGGCCTGGGCAGGTAGGGTTCGAGGATCTCGCGCACCGCGACCGGTCCGCAGCCCGGTCCACCCCCGCCGTGCGGCGTCGAGAACGTCTTGTGGGTGTTGATGTGCATGACGTCGAAGCCGAGCTCGGCCGGCTTGACCGCGCCCAGGATCGCATTGAGGTTGGCGCCGTCGCCGTAGACGAGACCGCCGGCCCGGTGGACCGTCTCGGTGACGTCGAGGATCCCCTGCTCGAACAGCCCGAGCGTGTTCGGATTGGTCAGCATCAAGCCGACCGTCTGGTCATCCGCCGCTTCCCTGAGTCGCGCCAGGTCGACGTTGCCGTGGCGATCGGTCGGAATGGCGACCGTGCTGTAGCCGCACATCGCGGCCGTCGCGGGATTGGTCCCATGGGCCGAATCGGGGATCAGGACCCTGGTGCGGCGAACGTCTCCCCGCTCGCGGTGGTAGGCGCGAATCAGGAGCATCCCACACAGCTCGGCCTGAGCGCCGGCGGCCGGCTGGAGCGTCACGGCGTCGAAGCCGAGGATGGCAGCCAACAGCCGTTGCAGCTCGAGCATGACTTCGAGCGCCCCCTGGACCGACTCCTCCGGCTGGTAGGGGTGCAACTGAGCAAAACCCGGGAGACGGGCGACGTCCTCGTCGACCTTCGGGTTGTACTTCATGGTGCAGGAGCCGAGCGGGTAAAAGCCGGCGTCGATCGAATGATTGAAGGTCGACAGGTGGGTGAAGTGCCGAACGACGTCGAGCTCGCTCAGCTCCGGCAACACCAGCTCGTCGCGCAGCAGCTCCGGCGGGAGATCGTCGGTGGCGCCCTCGCAGCGCTCCGGCGGCGCGAAGCGTTGACCAACCCGGCCCGGTCGGCTCAGCTCGGACAGGAGCGGCTCGGTCATCGAGCGCCTCCTAGCTCGGCCAGGCCCGCGAGCAGCCGCTCGATCTCGTCGTCGTCATTGCGCTCCGTACAGCACAGGACAAGCGCCTGCTCGAAGCCCGGGTAGTCTCGCCCGAGCGGGTAGCCTCCGATGATGCCCCGTTCGAGTAGCCGCGAGCGCATCGTGGCGCCGTCCTGGGGGCAGAGGATCGTGAACTCGTTGAAGAACGGACCGTCGTTCAGGAGGCGATACCCTGGCAAGTCGGCGATCCGTTCGGCGACGGCGCGGGCGGTCTTGTGGGACAAGGCCGCCACCTGGCGGAGGCCACCTGGACCGAGGGCCGACAGGTAGACGGTGACCCCGAGCGCCAGCAGGGTCTGGCTCGTGCAGATGTTGGAGGTCGCCTTCTCGCGCCGAATGTGCTGCTCCCTGGCCTGCAGGGTCAGGACGAAGCCGCGTCGACCCTCGTGGTCGGTCGTGGCGCCGACGATCCGCCCGGGCAACTGGCGGACGTG
>Ga0136617_10003552_pt1 | contig 13934 bp, 15 predicted proteins | sample AntDrymUQ3222106_2_FD_129672 | JGI IMG/M metagenome (GOLD analysis project Ga0136617, IMG submission 129672) | Polar desert sand microbial communities from Dry Valleys, Antarctica - metaG UQ322 (21.06) | ecosystem: Environmental > Terrestrial > Soil > Desert | place: Antarctica: Dry Valley... | reverse complement strand
TGGGCGTCGATCGACGAGGACGGCTACTGGTACCTGCACGGCCGCTCCGACGACACCCTGAACATCGCCGGCAAGCGGATCGGGCCCGCCGAGCTCGAGTCGGCCGCGCTCGACCACCCCTCGGTCGCCGAGGCGGCCGCGATCGGCGTCCCGCACGAGGTCAAGGGCGAGGCGGCGTGGATCTTCTGCGCGCTCAAGCCGGGCGCCGAGGAGGACCCGGACGGGGTCAAAGCGGCAGTGGCGGCCGTTCTCGGGAAGGCGTTCGCCCCCGCGCGCGTTCTCTACGTCACGGCGCTGCCAAAGACGCGGTCGGCCAAGATCGTCCGCCGCGCCGTGCGGGCGAAGGCGCTTGGAGAGGACCCCGGCGATCTCTCGACCCTGGAGAACCCCGAGGTGTTGGAGGAAATCGCGCAGGTGAGCAAGTCCTGAACGAAGCGGCGAGGAACATTCAGCGGATCTATCTGCTGCTCACGCTCGGTAACACGCTCGCCGCGTCATTCATCTGGGGCATCAACACGCTGTTCCTGCTCGACGCCGGCCTCAGCAACCTGGAGGCGTTCGCCGCCAACGCCTTCTTCACGGCCGGAATGGTGCTCTTCGAGGTGCCCACGGGAGTCGTCGCCGACACGTGGGGAAGACGAGCGTCGTATCTCCTCGGCACGATCACCCTCGCCGGCTCGACGCTCCTCTACTACTTCCTCTGGCAGATGTCAGCCCCATTCTGGGCCTGGGCCGTCGTCTCGGTGTTGATCGGGCTCGGTTTCACGTTCTTCTCCGGCGCGGTCGAGGCGTGGCTCGTCGACGCGCTCCAGTTCGGCGGGTACGACGGCGAACTAGAAGTGGTGTTTGGCCGCGGGCAGATGGTGATGGGCGTCGCGATGCTGGGCGGGTCGGTCGCGGGTGGAGTTATCGCCCAGGTGACCTCGCTCGGTGTGCCGTTCCTCCTCCGCGTCGGCGTTCTCTGCGTGATGTTCGCCGTCGCGTTCAGGGTGATGAAGGACCTCGGCTTCACACCCGATCGCAGCCGCCACCCGCTGGGAGACATGAAGCGGGTCTTCTCCGCGTCGCTCGACCATGGGCTGGGGAACCCGCCGGTGCGTTGGGTGATGCTGGCGGCGCCCTTCAGCGCCGGTGTCGGGATCTACACCTTCTATGCCCTGCAGCCGTTCCTGCTCGACCTGTACGGCAACGAGAAGGCGTACGGCATCGCAGGCCTGGCGGCGGCGATCGTCGCCGGCTCGCAGATTCTCGGTGGCTACCTGGCGCCGAGGATCCGAGGCCTGTTCGCCCGCCGCACGTCGGCGCTGATCCTCGGCACGGCGGTGAGCACCGGGCTGCTCGCGATCCTGGGCTTCACGACCAGCTTCGCGCTGGCGCTGTTCATCCTGGTGCTCTGGGGGCTCGTCTTCGCCGCCGAGCTGCCGATCCGGCAGGCGTATCTCAACGGGCTGATCCCGTCCGAGCAGCGGGCCACGGTGCTGTCGTTCGACTCCCTGATGGGCAGCACCGGCGGCGTCGTCGTCCAGCCTGTCCTGGGCAAGGCGGCCGACGTCTGGAGCTACGGCACGTCGTACGTGATCGGCGCAGGCTTCCAGGCGCTGGCGATACCGTTCCTGCTCCTTGCCCGGCGCGAGCGTGCCGCAGCGGACACTGTGGACGCACCCCCTACGACCGCGGAGGAGCTAGCGAATGCCGTCTAGAGCGCTTGTCACCGGAGGCGGCCGCGGGATCGGCGCCGGCATCGCCCGCGAGCTGGCAGTGAACGGCTGGCACGTCACTGTGACCGGCCGTACGCCCGAACAAGTCGAGGCCGTCGCCACGGAGATCGGCGGCGCAGCGGTGGTCGGCGACGTCTCTAAGCGCGAGGACGTCGAGCGGATGCTCGCAGCGGCGGAGCCAATCGACCTCCTGGTCGCGAACGCCGGCGTCGCCGAATGGGAGGACTCGTGGGAGACCGATCCGGACGACTGGTGGCGGGTCCTGGAGGTGAACGTCCTCGGCGTCTACCTCACCTGCCGGCTCGCGCTGCCGGGGATGATCGAGCGCGGCGGCGGGCGGATCGTGATCACCGGCAGCGGCTCGTCGTACCTTCCGGGCTCGACCTCGAGCGCCTACAACGCGAGCAAGGCCGCTGTCGGACGCTTCGGCGAGTCGCTCGCGAATCAGGTCGAGGAGCACAACGTGCAGGTCTTCGTGATCAGCCCCGGCCTCGTGAGGACGGAGATGACCGGCCGCTTCGGGGATGACATGCCTTGGACACCCCCGGAGCTAGCGCCGCGGCTCGTCCTCGAGCTCGCGTCGGGCCGCTTCGACGCGCTCTCGGGGCGCTACCTCCATGCCGAGCACGACCCGCCCGACGAGCTCGAGCAGCGGATCGAGGCGATCCTCGCCGACGACCTGAACGCGATCAGACTGAGACGGGAGAGCTAGCTCTTCGGGGCGATCCAGGTCTGGCGGGCGAGCGCCAGCAGCTCTCCCTCGGCGGCTGTGAAGAGAGCCGTGCCGGCGTAGAGCTTGCGCCCCTCTTCGCCGAGCGGCCAGGCCGCAACCACACACTGCTCGCCCTCTCCGGGTAGGCGCCGGATCTCCGCCGCCATCCGCCCGAGCAGGACGTCGCCTCGTCCCTGACCGCCGACGGCGTAGGCGCCGGGGCAGTCGATCGCCGCCCAGACGATCTCCGGCGACACCTCGCGCGCCGTCCACGGAGCCGCCTGCAAGTTTCGGCCCCTGACCGGGCCGACATGGATGCAAAGCCCGTCCTCAGGCCGAATGCCGCACGAGAAGCACTCGGAGAAGTTCTCGCTGGGAAAGCGCACATGCCGGGTCTGAGCGTCTTCCGCTTGGGCGAGCGACGGCGGCGCTGGTGGGTCGATCGCGGCCGCAGAGGGGACTGCTTCGGCTACGACGTCCTCGCCGTCGCAGAGGAGGACCCGCCCGTCGTCCTCGACGACCGAGAGCGGACGCTCGAGCGGGGGCGGCAGCCGCAGGGTCACCTCGGCCGGCCCGTCCACGAACGCCGCCAGCCGTCCGGCCGCGTAGCCACCGTTCGCAGACCGCGCTGGACCGCGGTAACGCTTCGCGATCGTGAACAAGTCGATGTTTTCGCCTGAGAGTCGCAAACCGATAGAATCCCCTTGATGCGGCTTGCTCTCGCCCAGATCAACGCTGTCGTCGGGGACCTGGACGGCAACCGCAAGCGCATTCTCTCCCGCCTGGCGGACGCGCGCGCAGAAGGTGCGACGCTCGTCCTCTTCCCGGAGCTCGCCGTCACGGGATACCCACCCGAGGACCTGCTGCTCCGCCCGGCGTTCGTGCGCGCCGCGGAGGCCTCGCTCCGCGAGATCGCGAAGGCGTGCACGGAGCTGACCGCGCTCGTGGGCACGCCCTGGTTCGACCGCGATCTCTTCAATGCGTGCGCCGTCTGCGCCGACGGCGAGGTGAAGGGGCTCTACCGCAAGCGCTATCTGCCGAACTATGGCGTCTTCGACGAGGATCGCTACTTCGCACCCGGCCGCGAGCTCCTGCTCCTGCGGCTCGACGGCACGCTCGTCGGGCCGACGATCTGCGAGGACATCTGGCAACCCGGCCCTCCGGCGACCGACCTCGCCCTCGCCGGCGCCGAGCTGCTCGTCAACCTCTCCGCCTCGCCCTACCACGTCGGCAAGGCGGAGGAGCGCGAGGAGATGCTGGTAACCCGTGCGCGCGACAACTCCGTCTACCTCGCATTCTGCAACCTCGTCGGCGGCCAGGACGAGCTCCTCTTCGACGGCCACTCGGTCGTGCTCGACCACGAGGGCGAGGTGCTGGCGCGAGCGCCGGGCTTCGAGGAGGCGCTGCTCGTCGTCGACCTGGACCCGAGCGAGGCGATCGGCCGCCGGCTGCGCGACGTGCGCCGGAGAGCCCTCGCCCGCGAGCGGGAGAACGAGCAGGAGCCGGTGGTCGTCGAGCTGGGGCCAAGTAACAAAGTGTTGCAAGGCCTTGGCGGCACGGTCGTGCCGTTCGATCCTGAGCTCGAGCAGATGCGGCGGGCGCTCGTGCTCGCCCTGCGGGACTACGTCGGCAAGAACGGCTTTAGCGACGTCGTGCTCGGGCTTTCAGGCGGGATCGACTCCGCGCTCGTCGCGGCCCTTGCGGTCGATGCGCTCGGGCCGGAGCGCGTGTATTGCGTCTCGATGCCGTCACGCTACTCCTCCCAGCACACGCAGAGTGACGCCCGGCGCGTGGCGGAGAGCCTCGGCTGTGACTTCCGGGAGATCCCGATCGAGCAGATGGTCGTCGCCTTCCACGAGGGCGGCGTCGGCACGGAGGGGCTCGCGGCCGAGAACCTGCAGGCTCGCGTGCGTGGGATGACGCTGATGTCGCTTTCGAACGAGCACGGCTGGCTCGTGCTCGCGACCGGAAACAAGTCCGAGCTCTCGGTCGGCTACTCGACGCTGTACGGCGACCTAGCCGGTGGCTTTGCGCTGATCAAGGACATCTACAAGACCGATGTCTTCCGGCTCGCGCGCTACCTGAATGAACGCGCCGGTCGCGAGCTGATCCCTGTCTCGATCATCGAGCGTCCCCCTTCCGCCGAGCTGCGCGCGGATCAACGCGACGAGGATTCGCTGCCGCCCTACGACGAGCTCGACGGCGTGCTCGAGGCGTACGTCGAGCTCGACCGCTCCCGCGAGGAGCTGCTCGCGGAGGGGTTCGACGCGAATGTCGTCGACCGTGCACTCGCTTTGATCGACCGAGCCGAGTACAAGCGCCGCCAGGCGCCGCCGGGCGTGAAGCTCCGGCCGAAGGCCTTCGGCCGAGACCGGCGCACGCCGATCACGAACCACTGGCAGGGTTGACACCACGCGAGGCGCTACGCCGGCGGCTGCGACGTCGTTTTGGCGCCCCTACGTCGAGAACGCGAAGCGCTAGACACCGACGTCGATCGGCTCCCCGGGCGGCCCATCGCGTAGGAGCGCGGCCACGAGCTCCGCGAGCCGACGCGGCGCGAACAGCTCTTTGCTGGCCGCCAGCTCCGGCTGTGTCCACCAGCGCATTCCGGTGACGTACTCGGCGGCGAGCTCGTCGGCGGTGAACCGTGGGGCGGGCTCGAAGCGCGGCGTGCGGACTACGACATAACGCTCGCGCTGGCCATCCCAGTGCCCGTCCAGGAACGGGAACACGTGCTCGCGTGTCCAGATCCACGGCCCAAGCTTCACGTCCTCGAGCCCTACCTCCTCGGCGAGCTCCCGGAGGATGGCCGCTTCATGCGTCTCGCCCTGGTCGATGCCACCGCCGGGCGTCGCCCAAAGAAGCTGGTCGGGGAACTCAAAGCGGACGAGCAAGAGGCGGTCATCGGGATCGAGCACGACGGCTCGGACCGCTTCCCGGATTCTCACGGCAGTGACCTCCGGAACGCCTGAAACCAGCGCAGACGCTCGGCCCATGGGACCGCGGCGTTCGCGGGCGAGGTCGATGGGAGCACCCAGAGCGCCGTCTCGCCGAGACGGCGCTCCTGCGCCCCCAGCTCCGCGCGCTCGCCGAACGCACCGCGGTAGGCCTCCTTGCCGACGAAGCCGATCGCACGGGGCCGCAGCTCGAGCGCGATCCGCTCCAGACGCTCGGCGGCGCCGGCGAAGTCGGCACGCCTCAGGTCGCCGGAGCCGGGAGTCGTGCGGTGGGCGGCGTTGGTGACGCCCCAGCCGAGCTCGAGCAGCTCGTGCTCTTCGCTCGGCTCGAGCAAGCGCGGCGTGAAGCCGGCCGCGTGCAGCAGCCGCCAGAAATCGTTGCGCGGGTTCGCGAAATGGGCGTTGGCTGCGGCAGAGAACCGTCCGGGATTGATCCCGCAGAAGACCGCCGTCAGCCCAGGGACGAGGACGTCCGGAACGTCCGACTTACGCTGCTTCGGGTTCCCTGGAATCGAGCTTGTCTTCGAAGAGAGACCGGAGCAGTTCGCCGGAGACGGACGTCCCGTAGCGGGGGCGCCGACGCTCGACGCTGACGACCTTCACACCGTCCTCTCCCCGCCACCCGTAGCACCGGGCGTAGCACTCGGCCTCGCTCAGGGCTCTGAGCCGTTGCACGACCCTTACCGTACGAGCCGCACCGGACGACATCACTCCTCGATCTGGAGCAGAGGGGCGAGTCGCGCTGCGAACGTGCGCGCGTCGAAGGCTTCGGCCGGTGCGAGCACCCCGCTGCCGCGGACCTCGCCGGCGAGCAGCGCCTCGGCGCCGCGCACGATCAGCCGGGCGGTCAGGCCGTAGACGTCGCTGCCGGTCAGCACGGCGTGGCCGGTTCCGGCGAGCCCCGTCGCCTCTGCGACGACGGTGAAGCGACTCTTCCGCCGGCGCTCCTCGGAGGGCCCGACCGAGCCGAAGCGCGCGACGGCCCCGAAGAGCGGCGACAAGAGCTTGCCCACTCTGCCGCTCTCGGCGACCGCGGCCGGGGCGCGGAAGTAGGAGCGCACATTCTGGACGTCTGTGTGCCGGGGGACGGTGAGCGGCTCCGTCCCGCTCCATTCGACGCAGGTCTTCTCGCCGAAGGGGAAGTGCAGGGTGCGGGTCGTCGCGCCGAAGCGCGACGGTACGAGTCGCCCGCCGGCGTAGGCGACCTGCTCCTGACCCATCACCGCCGCAACAGTCGCCCGCGTACCGCGGCTCGTCGACGTGCCGGTGACCGAGTAGCCGACGACGACCTCGTCGAGCGGTCCCTCGACGTGGTCGGCCGCGAGCCGCGCAGCGAAGTCGCCGGGGACGTAGTCGAAGCCGAACGCGGGCAGCACAACCGTGCCGGCCTGGATCCGGTCGTGAACCAGGCGTACGAACGCCTGCTCGCCGGTCGTGTCGAGGTAGTGAGCTCCCACGCTGACGGCAGCCTCGACCGGCGCGAGCCCGAGCTCGAGGAACGGCCCGGCGCAGGACGCAACGACTTTCGCGCCCTGGAACGCGTCACGCAGCGCGTCCTCGTCGCGGGCGTCGGCGACGAGGACGTCCTCGCCGGGAGCGGCGAGCTGCTCGAGCGCCTCGCGGCGACGGCCGACGAGCCTCACCTCGAGTCCGGCGCGGCGCGCCTCGGCGAGCACGAGCCGGCCCGTATAGCCGGTGACACCGAGGATCGCGAGGGGCATGGCGCGAGTGTAGGTTCCCCTCGGTGGCCACGCGCGCAAAATCGTTCTCCTATGCGGTCTCGGTCGACCGCGACGGGGCCGCCACCAGCGAGCGAGGCGGCTCGCCGATCCCGGCGGAGGAGGCCTGGACGCCGGAGCACCTCGTCCTCGCCGGGCTCGCGCGCTGCACGCTGACGAGCCTTCGGTACCACGCGGACCGCGACGGGATCGCAGTGACCGGAGGCGCCGACGCGAAGGGCGAGGTGGCGCCGCGAGACACCGACGGCCGCTACGCCTTCATCCGGATCAAGGTCGCGCTCGACGTGACGCTCGAGCCCACACCGCCTTCGGTTCGAGAGTTGGTTGCGAAGGCGGAGCGCGACTGCTTCGTCGGCGCCTCCCTGACCGCGAAGCCCCGCTACCGCTGGATCGTGAATGGGGAGGAGCTTGGATGAACGTCACGATGCTGGACGTCGAGGCGGTTCGGGCCCGCTACTCGGCGCTCGACCGCCGACTCGCCTTCTTCGACGGGCCGGGCGGGACCCAGTGCCCGGACGAGGTGATCGACGCGATCGCGAGCTACCTGCGCGAGGACAACGCGAATGTCGGCGCGCCCTACGAGACGAGCGTGCGCACCGTCGAGCTGATCGAGCGAGCACGCGCGGCCGCCGGCCGCTTCCTGCAGTGCCACCCAGACGAGGTCGCATTCGGCCAGAGCATGACTTCGCTCAACTTCCTGCTCACGCGCGCGCTCGGGCGCGCGCTGAAGCCCGGCGACGAAATCGTTTGCACCCGGCTCGACCACGACGCCAACGTCTCCCCGTGGCTCGAGCTCGCGGAGGACCTCGGCGTCGTCGTCCGTTTCGCAGGCGTGCACGACGACCTCACGCTCGACCTCGACGACCTAGAGTCGCAGCTCTCGGACCGAACGCGGGTGGTCGCGTTTCCGATCGCGTCGAATGCTGTCGGCACCACGCCGGATGTGGCACGGATCGTCGAGCTCGCGCACGGCGCCGGCGCGCTCGCCTGGGCGGACGCGGTTCACTATGGCCCGCACGGCCCGATCGACACTGCCGGCTGGGATGTAGACGTGCTCCTCTGCTCGCCGTACAAGTTCTTCGGGCCGCACATGGGGATCGCGTTCGGAAAGCACGACTTCCTCGAGAGCCTGAAGCCCTACAAGGTGCGGCCGGCCGCGAACGAGCCAGTCGGGCACCGCTTCGAGCACGGCACGCAGCAACACGAGCTGCTCGCGGGCTTCCTCGCCGCGGTCGAGTACGTCGAGTCCCTCGGCTGGGAGGCGATAGTCGCCCACGAGCGCCGGCTCGGACAGCGGTTCCTCGACGGCCTCCCGAACGCGGTGCAGCTCTACGGGCTCCGCACGATGGAGGGCCGCGTGCCCACGTTCGCGTTCAACCTCCCAGGACGCACGGCGGAGGACGTCGCGACCGAGCTCGCCGCGCACGAGATCGCGGTGTGGCACGGCGACTACTACGCGGTCGAGATCATGAAGCAGCTCGGCCTCCTGGGAACCGGAGCCGTCCGCGCAGGCTTCGTCCACTACAACACCGAGGACGAGGTCGACCGGCTGCTGACGGCGCTCGACGAGCTGTGATCCTCACGTTCGGATGAAGATCCTCGTTCTCGGTGGAACGAAGTTTCTCGGGCGGGCGATTGTCGAGGCCGCGCTCGCACGCGGGCACCAGCTGACGCTCTTCAACCGCGGCGAGACCAATGCACACCTCTTTCCGGAGGTGGAAAAGCTACGCGGCGACCGCACGCGCGACCTCTCGGCGCTCGAAGGCCGTGTCTTCGACGCGATCGTCGATCCGTCCGGCTATGTCCCCGCAGCAGTGCGAGCCTCGGCTGAGTTGCTCCGCAACTGCGGCCATTACGTCTTCGTGTCGAGCGTGTCGGTCTACGCAGACCTGAGCGTTCCGCCGAACGAGGAGAGCCCGGTCGTCGAGCTTGGAGAAGCCTCCGCCGACGAGCTGGCCGAAGATTACTCGAACTACGGCGCTCTGAAGGGACTCTGCGAACAGGCCGTCTGGGAGATCTTCCGTGAGCACAGCCTGATCGTGCGGCCCGGGTTGATCGTCGGGCCAAACGATCCGACGGGACGGTTCACGTACTGGGCACACCGCCTCGAGCGCGGGGGAGAGATCCTGGCGCCGGGCCCGCCCGAGCGCCGGGCCCAATTCATCGACGTCCGCGATCTCGCCGGCTGGCTGGTCCACTGCGTCGAGCGTCGAGTGACCGGGGTCTTCAATGCGACGAACGAGGGGGTCGCCTGGGGCGAGCTGCTCGCAGGCGCGGAGGTGACGTGGGTCTCTGACGAGCATCTGGCCGCGCACGAGGTCGGGGAGTGGATGGAGCTGCCCCTCTGGATCGCCGATCCCGCCTCGGCCGGAATGCACCGGACCGACATCGGGCGGGCCGTCACCGAGGGCCTGCGGTTCCGGCCCGTCGCGGAGACCGTCGCGGCTGCGGCCGGCGCGCCCGCGATCGAGGGTGTCGGCCTTACGCCGGAGAGGGAGGCCGAGCTGCTCACAGCCTGGCGGAACCGATGAAGGTCGCCTACCCGGGCCGCGAGGGTGCGCACAGCGCCGCCGCCTGCGCGCTGCTCCATCCCGAGGCCGAGACCCACGCTCTGCCGTCTTTCGCCGACGTCGTCGAAGCCATCGCGTTCGGCCGTTTCGACTCCGGTGTCTTGCCAATCGAGAGCTCGGTCTCCGGCCCGGTCGCGGAGACGCACGATCTCCTGGTGGGCTCGCCCGTCTCGATCAACGCGCAAACGATCCTCTCGATCCGGCACTTCCTCGTCGGGGTGACCGACGTCCCGTTGGAAGTGATCCGCGTCGTCCGCTCGCACCCTGCGGCGCTCGACCAGTGCCGGAAGCTGCTCGCGTCGCTCCCCGAGGCAACCGCGATCGCGGCGGGTACGACTGCTGACGCGGCGGCACAGGTCGCGCTCGACCGCGATCCGTCTGCGGTTGCGATCGCGAGTGAGCTGGCGGCGGCGCTGAACGGCCTCGTGGTGCTCGCGGCGGACGTTGGCGACCACCCGGACGCATACACGCGCTTCGTGTCCGTTTCGAATCGGACCGAGCTGGGGGAAGGGACAAACTGGCGGATCGCCTTCTCGTTCCAGACCAATCACCAGCCGGGCGCGCTGCACCGGGCGATCGAGCCCTTCGCGCGCCACGAGCTCGACCTGATCCAGTTGACATCCCGGCCGATCCCGCAGACACCGTGGCGCTACCGCTTCGACGCCGTCGTCAGCGGCCACCCCGGCGACGACGTCGTTCGCCGAACGCTCGCAGAGGTTCGGGAACAGTCGCAACGGTTCACCGTCTTCGGCTCCTACCCGGCATGACGCCGCTCTCGCGTCTAGCGGGCGCCTGAAACCTAAGCCGCCTCAGGCATAGGCGTCGCGCGCCGCTTTCCAGCGTGGATCGTTCCAGCGGATCAGATCCGGGTCGATGCCCCGCGTCTCCGCGAGGTCGAGCGTCAGCAGCTGGAAGCGGACGATGTCGACGACCGGATGGCGCGTCGGCACGAGCTCGACGTCGCAACCGATCTCCGTGAGTGCCGCGACAGCCTCGGCGGCGCGCGCCTGTGCGCGACCCTCGCCCTCGAGCACGAAGCAGCGGACGCTCTCGTCGACTGCGGCGAGGTGACCGTGCAGAAGCTCCTCCAAGCGGTGTGCTTCGGTCGGCAGGTACGCGCCCTCCCTGAGCTTCAGCGCCGCCTCCTGCGCGGTGGGCCAGTCACGGCCGGCGCCGGCGATCAGGAAGCGCTCGTGCTCGCTGACCGGGAAGCGCTCACCCGCCAACTCGGCCGCGACCGCGTCCGGCAGCCAGGCAACGTCCTCGCCGCGGAGCGTCGCGAGCGCCGCGACCGCGCACGTGTAGGAGACGGTGTGGCAGTAGCTCTGCTCGACGTCGGGCGTCGCGACGACGACCTCGTCGCAGAGGGCGGCCAGGTCGCTGTCGGGCTTACCGGTAACGAGCCACTTCGGCCCGGCGAAGGCTTGAGCGGCTTCGAGAGCGAACGTCGTCGTGCCCTCGTGGGAAACGAGCACGAGCACGTCGGCGTCGGGAGGGTCGAGCACGAACTCGAGCGCATCGATCCCGTTCCCGGTCGTCTGCGCCGCGTGGAACGACGTCCCACAGCCAGCTGCGACGATGCGACCCGCCGGTAGGCGCCGTTCGGTTGGGACTCGTGCGAGCCATTCCGGCTGCACCTCGACAGCCGCCCGCATCAGCTCGCCCGCCACAGTCCCCTCTATACCATGCGCCCCCGTGGCGGTCTTCGAGCGCTTCTCCCTGCAGAACGGCCTGCGCGTCCTGACGGCGCCGATGCCGCACGCGCAATCGGTCTCATGCTTCGTCATGCTCGCCGCCGGTTCGCGCTACGAGACCGCCGACACGAACGGAATTGCGCACTTCGCGGAGCACATGTTCTTCAAGGGCACCGACCGGCGGCCGACCGCGCGCGACATCGCCGGCGAGATCGACGCGATCGGGGGCGAGTTCAACGCCTTCACCGGCAAGGAGTACACGGGCTACTACGTCCGCTGCGCCGCTGAGACGCGGGACACGGCCCTCGACGTGCTCGTCGACATGCTGCGCAACTCGCGCTTCGACCCGGACGAGATCGAGCGCGAGAAGGGCGTGATCATCGAGGAGATGAACATGTACTTCGACACGCCCCGCGACTTCATCGGCGGCGTCTACGAGTCGCTCCTCTACGGCGACCAGCCGCTCGGCTGGGACATCATCGGCCGCAAGGAAACTGTCCGCAGCGCGACGCGCGAGTCGTTCACCGACTACACGGAGAAGTGGTACCGGCCCGATCGCATGGTCGTCGGCATCGGGGGCCAGCTCGGCGCCGGGCTGCAGGAGCGGCTCGAGGAGTTGCTCGGCGACATGGAAGCACGCGACACGGGATCGCCGGCGCCTGTCGCGTCGAACGGGAACGGTTTGCGGGTGAAGGTGCACACGAAGCAGTCGGACCAGGCGCACCTCGTCCTCGGCGTGCGCAGCCGGCCCCTCGTCGACCCCGACCGCTACGTGCTGCAGATTCTCGCGACTGTCCTCGGCGGCGGCATGTCCTCCCGCCTCTTCACCGAAGTACGGGAGCGGCGCGGGCTTGCCTACTACGTCTTCGGCACCAATCACGCCTACACGGACGCAGGGACGCTCTACGCTCAGTCGGGCGTCGACATCAACCGGATCGACGACGCGGTGACGACGATCGTGGAGCAGTTCCGCCTGCTCGCCGAGGAGGCCGTCCCCGCCGACGAGCTCGAGAAGGCGCGCAACTTCACCAAAGGGCGGTTCGTGCTCCAGCTCGAGAGCCCGCACGGCACGATCATGTTCGGCCTCCGCCGCGAGGTGCTCGAGGGCCGCGCGGAGGAGCCCCAGGCGGTCCTCGACGCGCTCGACGCCGTCACCGCCGAGGACGTGCAGCGGGTCGCCAAGGAGATCCTCGACTCGGGTTTCCATCTCGCGGTGATCGGCCCGTTCGACGACGCAGCGCGGTTCGAGCAGCTAATCGGCTAGCCGTGCGGACCGCGGCCGACCTCTCCGACGGCCTTCGAGAGCTGATCGTCGCGGGTCGGGAGGCGTGGCAGGAGCGAGAGTACGCCCGCGCCCGGGGCTTGTTCGACGAGGCTCTCGTCCTCGCCGAGGCGTCGGTCGACCGGTTCGGCCAGTCGGCCGCCCTCCACTTCCTCGGCAACGTCGCGTTCAACGAGTGCAGGGACGACGAGTCCCGCCGTCTCCACGCCGCTGCCCTCGAGATCGCTCGGGCCGACGGCGACGATCAGGGCATGGCGACGTCGCTCGGCAGCATTGCACTGATCGACGTCGCCAACGGCGATCTCGACGCGGCGCGAGCACGGTACGACGCGGCGGTCGAGGCATACAGGTCGGCTGGGATGTCCGATGCCGCGGAATCCCTCCGCGTAAGGGCCGACGATCTCCTCACCGGCCGCGTCCGATTCGACGAGGTCGTGCACCGCCACACGCCGGCCGACCGCTGAGTCCGGCTAGCGCCCCGTCGTCGAGAAGTGCTGGTAGTCGCCGAAGGAAGCGCCCCACTTCCAGCCGACCGAGGCGAACGCTCGCACGAGCACGCCGCTCTCGAGCGCCATGCCCTGTCGATAGCGACTGCGATCCACGTACGCTCGCCCGGCCGGCGGCGAGACGCGGCCGCCCTGCACGTACGGATTCTCGACCGGGTTGACGTCGATCGCCTCGCCGTAGGCGTGCATCGACCAGCGCGAGGTGCCGCCGACGAACCGGCAGTTGAAGCCCGAGGTGTTGTCCGCGGCCATGGAGGCGTCGTCGCTGCCGCCGTAGGTCGAGACAGGCTGCAGCCGCCGGATCGGGAAGCGGGCCGTCCAGAGCTTGCGAAAGACCGTGACGATGTCCGGCGTGACTCGGCGGGCGACGACGATCGACCCAACGTTTGAGTTTCCGTCGAACCCCCAGTACGAGACCCGGATGACCCGGAGCTGCGCCGGCCCGACCGGGCAGCCGGCGCGGTAGGAGTGGCGCAGATCGGACCAGCGCACGGCTTCTATCTTCGCGCTGAACTCGGGTGCGGCTTCCGTGGCCCCCGAGGCGCCGCCGGCGAGGACCGCGGCGAGGACGAGCGCGGCGATTCGCATCGATCCAGCGTACTCTGATCCCGTGCTGGCCCTGGCCGTCTTCGCCTCAACTCTTGCCGCGGCGTGCCCGGCGAACCTCGCGAACAGGCTCGAGACACCCGCGACGGCCCGCCAGCTCGTCACCGTCGAGGCGAGGGTGGCGCGCACGACGTACGCAGAGCTGCGCAC
>Ga0136617_10003551_pt1 | contig 13942 bp, 14 predicted proteins | sample AntDrymUQ3222106_2_FD_129672 | JGI IMG/M metagenome (GOLD analysis project Ga0136617, IMG submission 129672) | Polar desert sand microbial communities from Dry Valleys, Antarctica - metaG UQ322 (21.06) | ecosystem: Environmental > Terrestrial > Soil > Desert | place: Antarctica: Dry Valley... | reverse complement strand
CACCCAAATGGTGGGCAGATGCGACGCGCGCCGCGTGAGCGAGCGTTCGCGGCGCGTCTGCGACGACGTCAGCGCCACGGCCAGTGGGGTCCGCTACTGCACTGAGATGGAGGACCCGTTCGCCCGATATGCACAATCTGTTGCGGTAGCGCGCGAACTGGCCCGACCTCGCGGTTGCTTGCTAGCGTCACCGACACACCGTAGGACCAGCAACGAAGCCCTTCGCGGACTCGCAGCGCGCACGCCACGCTATCGCCGTCTCATCCCGCTCTCCGCGTTGATCGTGGTCGGTGGCCTCACGAGCGTGATGTTCAGTCTCGTCGGTCCAGCCGGTGCCGACATCAACAAGCGCATCGCTGTCAGCGCAACCCGTGCGGAGACTCTGCGCGCGTCGATTGCCGCTGAGACACGCCGGATCCGAGCCTCGGCACCCGCGCTCGCCGTGGCGCGTCGCCGGCTGCGCGTGCTTCAAGCCGACAACGCGCGCCAGCAGGCGCGGCTGAACGCTGTCCAGGATGATCTCGTTCGCACGCGCGCGCGGCTGACGAGCCTGGTCAGACTGCAGCGCCAGGCAACCGACGCCCTTCGCGTCAGCCTGAATTCCGCGTACCGCAACGGCAAGCCGGATCTCGTGTCGGTGGTGATGAACTCCGATGGCTTCGCGAACCTGCTCGAGCGCGTCGACTTCCTCAAGCGCGTGTCCCATCAGCACGCTCGGATCATGGACAGGGCTCGAGCGTCACGTGCCGCCGTCGCGCGACAGGCCCAGTCGCTGGCGAGGATCCAGGCTCGCCAGCTGCGCATCGCGCGCGCACTGCAGCGAAAGACCGATGAGGCGCAGGTTTTGCGGACGGCGCTGCTGCGAAACCAGCAGTCGCGCCTGGCGCGACGCGACCGGACGTCGTCGGCGTTGCGCGACATCCAGGCCGAGCTCGCCAAGCTGCGTCGCCGCTTGGCGTCACAGGCCCGAGCCGGGATTCCGCTCAACCCCGGCGGCGTCGCACAAGCGCCCACGGGAGCGCCAAGCCAGGTCGCGCTCGTCATCGCCGCCGGCAACGCGATCGCCGGATTGCCGTACCTGTACGGCGGCGGGCACGCCGGCTTCAAGGACACCGCCTATGACTGCTCGGGCTCGATCAGCTACGCGCTCGCCGCCGCAGGCCTCGTAACCGCGCCGATGGCCTCCGGTGGCTTCATGACCGGGGGCGAGAGCGGCCCCGGCAAATGGATCACGATCTACACCAACCCCGGGCACATGTTCATGGTCGTCGGCGGCTGGCGCTTTGACACCACGGCGCTGCGGAGCGGCAGCACCCGCTGGACGCGCGACATGCGCAGCACCGCAGGCTTTCTCGCCCGCCACCCGCCCGGCCTGTAACGCCGCTTGCCACCGCACCCCGGCCCACGGCGGTGACGCAGCATCAGGGCACCTCCATCGCCGCGCGATTGGCTGACGCGTGGCGGGCCGCCGCGGTTCTCGCGGGCATCATGCGGTGGGCGGACTGAAAGCGGCGCAGGCGCAGCGCGTTGGCGACGACGGAGACGCTGGAGAGCGCCATCGCCACGCCGGCGAGCGCGGGGTTGAGCAGGCCGGCGGCGGCAACCGGCAGTGCCGCGACGTTGTAGCCGAAGGCCCACGCGAGGTTCTGCTTGATGGTGCGCAGCGTTGCGCGGCTGAGACGGATCGCGTCGGCGGCCACTCGCAGGTCGCCGGAGATCAGCGTCAGGTCGCATGCGGTACGTCTTGGCTTCGGCAGCGAGCTTCCACGCGAGCAAGCAGCAGCTATGAAGGCTCGGCGATCCGCACTATCTGGCGCCGCGATCCACGAATCGCGTGACGGCGCCGATGCATGTCAGCGGCGCTTGTGGGTCAGGTCAACGCGGTTGCTGTTTGCAGCTGGCGGTGGCGATTCAGACTCAGCAGGCCGAGCGTGCATCCCGCGCCGATCATGACCAGTCCGATCCAGGGAAGCTCTGGCCGGGCTGCCGAGCGGGCAAGGTCGAACACGGTGCCCGTGAACAGGTTGCCCAGCAGAATCCCGACGCCCACCACCGTGTTGTAGAACCCGTAGTGGGTGGCGACCAACTTTCCCTCGGAGAACCGCACGATCGTGTCCATCTCAAATGGGAAGACCGCGATGGTGCCCAGCGCCAGCATCGCGGCGCTCAGCATCAGGGCAGCGGCGGCGATTGCCGGCCCGGCCCGCGCGGCGGCGCCTGGTGCGACGAACGCCAGCGCCATCAATGACATTCCCGCCGCCAAGCAGGTCCCGGGGGACCATCGCGCCTTCAACCAGCTGGTGATCTTCAGCTGGCCGATGATCGCCAGTCCGCCGGAGACGACGAACAGCGCGGTGATCAGTGCGGTGCCCGCCGCGCCCGAACCGGCGATTCTGTGTGCTTCCATCGGCAGCGCGAGATACATCTGGAAGGACAACACGTAGCAACCGATCATGACCAGCGCGAACAGCGTGAACGGCCGGTTGCTCGCGACCGTACGCAAGCCCGTCAGCATGGAATCGCGGCGCTCGGATTGGTCGGCCACAGTGGCCCGCGGGGGAAGCCCCCGCACCTGGATGATGGAGAGAACGGCGAACACCGCTGCCGCGACCAGGCAGGTCAGCCTGAAGTCAAGCGTGGTCAGGGCCAGCCCGACGACAGGACCCGCCAGGATGCCAGCCTGGTAGAAGACATTGAAGACGGCGAAGGCCTCGATCCGCCGCTCCCCGGAATCGGCGGCAAGATACGCGCGGACCGCGGGATTGAACAGCGCCCCGGCGAACCCCGTCGCCGCCAACGCGACGATCAGGCCCGGCAGCGAGTCGACGATCGCCAGCAGCGCGAAACCGCCGGTGCGCAGCACACAACCGGCGACGATCAGGGGCTTGTAGCCAAACCGATCGGCGAGCGTGCCGCCGACGAGAAACATCCCCTGCTGGGAGAAGTTTCGAATCCCGAGGACGAGTCCGACCGTCCAGGCGGCCAAGCCGAGCGGACCGGCGAGGTAGCTGGCCAGGTAGGGCATCAGCATGTAGAAGCCCACGTTGATGGTGAACTGATTGACCATCAGCAGCCGGCTCGGCCGGTCAAAGGAGCGAAATTGGACGACGAGTTGCCTCACGGCTGCGCCTCGGGCGGCGCGCTCGCGGTCGGCACCGAGAGGGCCGGGGCGGTCACCGTGGCGCACCGTGTCCAGTGCTTGACGACGCGTTCGCCGGTCGTGGCGATCGTGTCGGGTTCTGCCGGGGGCGCCCGGTTCAACAGTCGATGGTGGGCGCAGTACTCGTCGTTGTAGACGGTGTCGAAGTAGCGCTGAGGACCGTCTGGAAAGACGGCCGCGACGCGAACTTCGGGATCGTGCTTGCGGGCGACCCATCCGGCTACCAGCGCGACAGCGCCGACGCTCCAGCCGCCAGTGGCGTGGTGCATCGCGGCCAGGTCGCGGCACGTCCAGACCGCTTCGTGCGGTGCGACCCAATGCACTTCGTCAAAGGCGTCGTAGTCCACGTTGCCGGGGTGGATGCTCGAGCCGAGCCCGCGCATGAGGCGCGATGTCGCGGGCTGCCCGAAGATCGTCGAACCGATCGTGTCCACGCCGATCAGCCGTAGGTGCGGGAAGTGGCGCTGCAGCACCCGGAAGACGCCAGCGGAGTGCCCGCCGGTACCCACGGAGCACACGAGGATGTCGATCCGGCCGAGCTGGGCCATGAGTTCCTCGGCCAGCGAGCCGTACGCGGCGACGTTGTCGGGGTTGTTGTACTGGTCCGGGCACCACGCACCCGGCTGCGCGGCGAGAAGCTCGCCCACCCGATCGCGCCGTGCCTGCTGCCACCCGCCGGTCGGATGCGGCTGCGCGACGAGTTCGACGCCGGTGCCGTGCGCTGCCAGCATGCGCTGAACGATGGGTTCCATCCCGGGGTCGGTGACGAGCGTGACCGGATGGTCGTGCACGATCCCGGCCAGCGCCAGACCGAGACCGAGCGTTCCGCTGGTGGACTCGACGATCGGCGCGTCGTCGGCGAGGTCGCCTCGCTCCTTTGCCTTGGCGACCATGTGCAGCGCCGGACGGTCCTTGATCCCCCCGGGGTTGAATCCTTCGAGCTTGGCCCAGAAACCTTGCCGCAAGCCGCTGCGCGGGTCATCGATCCACAGCATCGGGGTGTTGCCCACCGCGCGGCCCAGAGAGAGGCAGCGGGCGGTGCTGGTGATGGCCTGCGCGACGGTGGACGGTACCGGGGCGGACGTGAGGTGCGTGGAAATAACGGAGAGCTCCCGTGTTCTGGGTGATCGGACCGGGCCGAACGTGGAGTCCGGGGCGTTCATACCGGCTGCCTACGACATGTAGGAATAAGAGATAAGGGGCTGTGCCCGAGATCAGCCTGATGGGCCGCGAAGCGTCGATCTGTGACCGTTTGACGTGCCCGGTCTCCAATTGCCGGGCTTGGGTTGATCAGAAGCTGTGGTCGGAGGCCTGAGCAAGCAGGCTGCCGCTTGGCGACGAGATCGAGGCCGTCGTACACCACGCACCGCGACCGGCGGCCCATCACGTCGTGTGGATGCAGCACACCACGCAGTCGTGGGCCACTGGCTCAACTCCCTCGCAGAGCAGTTGTGTTACAGAGCCATGGCCGTGCGCGGAACGCCGCCCAGCGCTCGGGCGGCCTTCCTGCCGCGCTCAAGGAAGATCCTACAGATGGTAGGAACTTGGCAAGGCTGCGCTCTGGCTTCGGGGACGCTTAGCGGGGTGAGGCCGTGCAAACGCGGGTCAGTCGTCGCGTGATCCGGCTGGATTGCTGCAGGTGATTCGGACCTTAGGATGTTCGGCCATGAGACGACGCACGCATGAGCTGGGGATAAGGAGCGTGGCGTCGTTGCTCGCCGTGACTGTGATCGCGGGTTGCGGCGAGCGCGCGTCTGATTCCGCGCCCGCGCAGAATGATCCCGGTCCGGTGCATGTTCACGGGCTGGGCGTCAATCCCGCCGACGGCGCGCTGTTCGTGGCGACGCATACCGGACTGTTTCGAGCCGCAAGCGGCGAGCAGACCGCCCGCCGCGTCGCCGGTCGCTACCAGGACACCATGGGATTCACGATCACCGGCCCTGATCGGTTCCTCGGGTCCGGGCACCCAGATCTGCGCGAGAAGCTGCCACCGTTTCTGGGGCTCATCGAGTCACGCGACGCCGGTCGGTCGTGGCGCGCCCTCTCCCTGCAGGGCAGGGTGGACTTTCATGTCCTGGAGGCCAGCGGCCAGCGCGTCTACGGGTACGGATCGGACTTCGACACGCGTCAGCCGCGCTTTCTCACGAGCACCGACGGCGGTCGCCGGTGGGACCGGCTCGACGCACCAGAGCCGCTGGTGTCGCTCGCGATCTCGCCCGATGACCCGCGCAGGCTGATCGCGTCAGGCCAGCGACGCGTCTTCGCTTCGCGCGATGGCGGGCGCTCATGGTCACCGCGGAAGGCTCCCACTGCCGGGTTGCTGGCCTGGAACCGCAACGGCCAGTTCGTCGTCGGTGCTGACGGGCGCGTCTGGCGTCGGGACGGCGAAGCGGCGAGCTGGGAGATGACCGGTTCAGTCGGCGGACAACCAGCGGCCTTTGACCGTGGTCGCGCCGGCGAGCTGCTTGCTGCCCTCCACGACGGCACGATCAAGCGATCCACCGACGATGGTCGCAGTTGGACCCTCCGGGCAGCGCCTGCCTGAACCGATGACTGACGCCGCAGCGCTTCGCCTCGGAGCACCTCGCGCTGACGCCCGACGCTGGGTCGATCCACGAGCGTGGCGTCGCCCTACCGGCGACGCCACCCGCTGCACGAGCCATCAGCCACAGCGGCCCGCGACGTCGCCCGCGCCCCAACGCCTGGCTTAACGAGGAGCCGTGGTGTGGGGCATGTCGCGTGACCCGGCGCTACGACGGGTTGCGCCGTGACCGTCGTGAGCTTTCAGCGGAAGCTCGCGTGCGGTTGGCAGCTTGCCCTCTGCGGCACGTCGGGGTGGGTCTGGGCGTATCGCGCCGTGCGAGTTGTCCTCGTGCTCCATCGTGGTGCTGCCGCTCTCGCCGAGGTGTTCGCGCATCTCGCTGATCTCGCGCTGCTGAGCCTTGACGATGTCCTCGGCCAGCCGCTTGAGCTCGGGGTGCTTGCCCTTGGCGATCTCGGCCTTGGCCATCGCGACGGCGCCCTCGTGGTGGGGGATCATCATCTTGATGAACGCGCGGTCAAACGGCTTGGCCGTGTTCAGGCTGGCCGGGTCGTCGTCCATGCCCATCATGTGCTCGGCCACGCCGAGAGAGCCCTTCGTCACGCCGGCGCTCTTGAGGCGTTGATCTGCTGCGCGCATCGTGGAGATCTCGGCGTTCTGCGTTTTGATGATGTCGTCGGCGAGCTGTGTGACGAACTCGCTCGAGCCACGGCGTTGGGCGATCTGCGCCATCTGCACGGCGTCCTCGTGGTGCGGAATCATGTCCGCGACGAACGCGCGGTCGACGGGATTTCCCGCTGCCGTCGCGCTCTTGTCGGCGGAGCTGTCGCTGTCGCTGTCGCCGCATCCGGCGACAAGCACGGCACCGGCGACGGCGAGCGCCGGAAGGATCTTGCGGGGGAACTGCATACGGATCGTGTCTCCTTGATTTCTCAGTCGGTACGTGATCGGCCAGGCGGTGAGCAGCGGCGAGCGGGTTGCTCGCTGTCGAGCTACCTGGTGATCAGCGCCGACTTACGCACAAGACCGACACCGCAGCCGGCCCGTGACGTGCTTTGGCGACCGGCACAGCCGGCGCCGTGAGCGCGCCGGCAGCAAGCAGCCTGCGCTTGGGACTCCAGCGCCCGAGCGCGACACCGGCCAGATTGACGGCGACGAGGGCGGCGCCGACTGCCGTGAACACCGCGAGGCACATCTCGACCGCTGCGTGGATGCCCATGTCCCGCTGCATGTCCGTGACACCGCTGTGATGAACCGCAATCACGCCGACCAAGGCGAGGACCGTCGCGACGACCGTGAGGCGGCGTCGGTGTCGTCGCAGCTGGCGGCGGATACTGAGCGCACTCACCAGCCGCACGCTAGCAACCGCCGTCGCGCAGAACGCCCGCTCCTCAGCGTTGGCGCACCGGCACCCGCACGGTCAGCGTGAGCGGTCGCGAGCGCAGGATCGCGCAGCGACGTGACGAGCTCAGCGACGACTGAACCCCGGTACCTGCCGCGCCGCCGGTAGCTGTGCGCGACCGTCAGCGACACCCGCGCGCGAAGAACACGTTCATAGTCGTGGCGAAGCAGTCACCCCAGCTGACGCACAGCGCGTTCAGGCCGCCCTGTTCTGCGAAGGCGCGAATGCGGAGCTTGACGCGGCGCCCGCGCTCGCCGCTCCAGCCCGCCGTAGGGCCTGTCACGTGTGGGCGGCCACATCGTCGCGCCGGCGGCTGCGCGATCGCCGCCCGTGGCGTCTGGTGTGTCATCGGCGCGTGCGCTTGGCGCTCGCGCGGCTCGCCCCGACTCGCACAGTGCTCGCGACGGCCACCCCGGCTAGGACGGTCGCGCAGTACCAAGGCGTCGGGCGATACCCACGTACGTTCCGGAAGCGGCTGCGTCACGTCCGCCAGCGCACGGCACCCGCACACGATCCGCTGCTCCGAAGCCGGATGACGCCAGCCTCGAAAGAACCAAGACTCCCTCTTGACATACCCCCGCGGGGTAGGTGTACCATACTCCCACACAGTATCTGCGAGGGGATCGGGGAGGAGCACGATGACCAGCCACACACCGAGCACCAAGGAACACCGACACGGGCACGTCGAGACTCCCCCGTCAAGCGTGACCTCGCTTGGGGATGAGCACTCGGCAGCGGGAACCCAACGATCAACCGAAGGACCGTCCGCCATGCACGCCACCGCACACGCTGACCACGGCCATCATGAGATGCCGACATCCGGTGGCCCGTTGACGGGGGTGGCGCTCAGCGCCACATTGCACTGCCTGACCGGCTGCGCCATCGGTGAGGTGCTGGGCATGGTCATCGGCACCGCGCTGGGCTTCTCGGATCTGGGCACGATCGCGCTCGCGGTCGCGCTGGCCTTCCTGTTCGGCTACGCGCTGACGAGCCTGCCGCTGCTGCGAGCGGGGTTCGCGCTCGGCACGGTCATCCCGATCGCGCTGGCGGCAGACACGCTCAGCATCGCGGTGATGGAGATCGTCGACAACGCGATCATGCTTGCGGTACCCGGCGCGATGGAGGCCGGGCTGGACAACGTGCTGTTCTGGGGAGCACTGTCGTTCGCGCTCGTGATCGCGGGCGTCGTGGCGTTTCCCGTCAACCGCTGGCTCATCGCCCGCGGCAGGGGCCACGCGGTCGTCCACGAGACCGGCATCCACGGTGGCCTCTCACCGCGGATCGTCGGGATCGCCGCCGTCATCGCCTTCGTGTTCGGCACCAGCGTCCTTGCGGCCGAGCTGTTTGACACCGATGAGCCGCCCGCGCACGACGACGGCGGCCACGGCGCCCTCGTCTCCCCGGCACCCGACGGTGGGGTCGAGGTGGCGTGATGGCCCGTAGGAGCACGACTGTGCCCGGCGCTGGCGCGCCGGGCGCAGCATCCTGCCCTGACACTTCCGTCCGCCGGCCGCGCCTGCCGCACCCGCGCAGCGCCAACGCTGGCTCGAGCCGCGCAGTTCATCGAAGCCGTCCTCTTTCCCCTTGTCGCCGTCCATCGCGGAGCAGGCACGGCCGGCGCCGCGCTCGCGCTGCTGGCGTTGGCCGTCGGCTCAACGGCGGGGTCCGTGCTGGGCGGGTACGCCGTCGATCGCTGGGGTCCGCGGCCGGTTGCCTTCACCGGCTTGTCGACGTCGGCCGTTGCCGCAGCAGCATTGGCGGCCGGCCATACGCTTGCGCTGCTGGCGCCCGCCGCCGCTGGATACGGCCTCGCGACCGCGGTCTGGCGCCTTGCCTTGGAAGCGGCGACGGCTCACGCCCTGGCCCATGACGATGCATCCGACGTAGGCGACGACGCGGGGTCACGCGAGCGGGCGTTCGGCGCGTTCGTCTGGCTGGTCAACCTCGGGGCGCTCGCGTCAGCGGGCGCGTTGGCCGCGGGCACCAGCGTGGTTGCGGCAGTCGCAGTACAGGCGCCGCTGATGGCGATCGCCGCCCTCGCGGCCGCTCGTCTGCTGCCCGGCAGGCGCTCGTCCAGCCAGGCCGCCGGCAGCGGCGGCCGCGGTTTTCGCGACGTGCCGACCCACATGTGGGTGCTGGCGATCGCATACGCGCCGCTGACGATGGTGATGTTCCAGGCGTTCTCGGGGCTCGCGCAGGTTTTCGACGACCACGACTACCGCATGATGGTGCTCGTCAACGCCGCGGTGCTCGTGGCCTTCCCGCCGCTGCTGTGGTCGATCGCCGCGCACGTCGACGGGCTGCACGCGATCGTGATCGCCGGCACCGTGCAAGGCGTCGGCATCGCCGCCGCCGCGATCACCAGCGACCCGCTGCTCAGCACGATCGTGTGGTCGGCCGGCGAAGCGACGCTGATCGCGATCATCCCTGCCGTCGTCGCGGGCATCGCCCCCCATGCCTCTGCCGGGCGCTACCGCGCAGCATTTGCCATCGTCCAAGGCGCGGCCGCCGCAGCCGCGACGTTCGGCGGGCGCTCATCGCACGCCGGTCTACTGCCGCGTTCGCGATCGCGAGCCTGACGCTCACCGCGGCAGGCGTGGCCGCCGTCGCGAGGCGCTGCCGGTTCATCGCGATCGGGCTGCGCCAGCCCGTCACCTGCCCATGCGGCGCGTTGCTGTGCGCCTGCGACGCGTCACACATCACCTGCGCCTTCCCGGCACCGGTCGTCGTGCACCGCGCAGCCCCAACCGGCCGCGGCTGACTCGTCGCACCGTGGCCCCCGCGGTTGCCGCCGCCGCGGCCTCCGCTGCTGGCCGCGGCGAGGGCGTGCAGGCAGAAGCTGGCGAGCTCGTCGGGGGCGACGTCATCTCGCAGCTCACCGTCGCGGGCACCCTCGCTGAGCAGATCGCCGATGAAGTCGCTGAGTGCTGCTGCGTGACGAGCGCGTTGCTCAGCGCCCCTCTTGCAGGATGCGGTGGGTGGCCTGATTGCCGGCCGCCGAGCGGCCGCGGTGCGCCCGTCTCAATGTCGTCGAGTCCGTGCGCCGCCGCGGCGACGACATGGCGCGCTGAACGATCTCGCTCGCGCTCGTGCGTAGCGGTCGATACGGCGCCCTTCCGCGCCGGCGAGTCTCCGGCGATTTAGGTGCTGTATGCACCAGATGGTGTACGATGCACCTTAATGGAGGACGATCTCGAACAGCGGCTCATGGCGTTCGTGCGCGCATTTGGGCTGCAGGCGCCCGAACGCACCCCCTGCGGCGAGCCGATCAGCCCCTCGCAGGCCCACGCGCTGACCGAACTAGCCGCAGCATCGCTGACTCAGGCCGAGCTTGCGCGCCGCCTGCGGCTGGACCGCAGCGTGGTAAGTCGTCTAGCCGACACGCTCGCTGACCGTAGTTGGCTGCGCCGCCAACGCCATCCGCAGGACCAGCGTGCCGTGCAACTCGTCCTGACAGAGGCGGGCCGCGCGGCCGCCGATCGCGTCGCCGGCGCCCGCCGCGCGCGACTGGCCACGCTGCTTGACGCCGTACCCGTTCACGAACGCGACAACGTCCTACACGCGCTCGGCGTGCTCACCGAGAGCCTCACCCAGACCAACCACGTGCCCTCTGATGCTTGATCGCTTCCTCCGTGCCATCGGCTGCCAGAGGGAGCAGAGCGGCCAGCTCGTGTGCAGCGACCCAGAGCGGGTCCCGGTTTTCGCCGGCGACCTGAACCGATGAAAGCTGTCCACCACATGACGTCCCTTCCCAAAGCCGATCCACGTCGCGTGCCTGCCGACTCCGCAACGACCGCGGATGCCGCTCGTGCCGCGGAGTCGGGTTCCTTTCGCCGGGTGCGGGTGGCAGCGGCGAGTATCGGCGCTGCGGTGCTCGGAGCGGCACCGCATGTCCTGCACCACGCCGGCCTGCTGGCCGGCGCGGCGATTTTCGCCGGGCTCGGCGGCAAGCTGATCTTTGCTGCGGTTGGCCTCTTGGCGGCGATCCCGCTGCTGCTGAAGATGCGGCGCCGCAGCGGTGCGTGGCGCCGGCCAGCGGCCGCACTGGCGTTGTTTGGCGCGCTGTTCGCGCTCTCGTCGTTTGTCATTGCCCCTGCCCTGACCGGTGCCAGCGACGAGGACGATCGGTTCGCGCCAAGCTCGGCACCGTCTGGCATGGACAGCAACCAGCACAATCAGCACCATCCATGAGGCAGTTGCAGAGCGGCGGTCACCGGGTCGTCGTGCACCGCGAAGCCCAGCGTTGCGGCTGACATCCTCGCACCCGTGGTCCCGGGGTTGGCTTCGTTAGCCGCGTCTGGCAACGCCAGCCAACGTGACCGTGACGAGCCGGCGGACGGCGGCTTTGGACGGCAGACTGCTGGCGGCAGCGAGAGCGTGCAGGCAATAATTGGCGAGCTCGTCGGCGGCAACGTCATCTCGCAGCTCACCGTCGCGGGCGCCCTCGCTGAGCAGGTCGCCGATGAAGTCGCTGAGATGCTGCTGCGCCCGGGCGACGTGCTCTCCTCGATGCAGGACCGCCGCGAGTTCGGTGCCGTGATGCTCGTGACAGATCAACGCGTACGCCTCGAGCACAGCTTCAAGGCGCTCGCGCGCCGTGCCGGCCTGGTCGCGAACCTTGACGAGGTGTTCGAGGTGCCCGCTGATCTGCCGGGTGTGCCATGCGACGAGAATCGCGTCGACGTCTGAGAAGTACTTGTACAGCGTCGCACGCCCGATGCCGGTCTCCTGGGCGATCTGCGACATCGTCACCGACCGCAGCCCATGCTCGCTCGCCAGCACCGCGGCCGTGTCGAGGATCGCGTCGCCCACCGCACGGCGGTGCGCCTCGATTGTCTCATTCCACAGCTTCGGCACCACGCCAGAATACGCAATGACCCGACCGGGAGACAGAACGCATTTGACATTGACATCGTGTATCGCAAAACTAGGCCGCCGATGCCTCCGGCACCCACCCGCGACATAGGACGCCCCCTGACCGACGCGCCCCCACACCCCGGCTCCCACCGCGACACGACGGACGACACCTCCCCACCGATCGAGGCGGGATCGACCACCGGCGCGCCGCGCTGGGTCAAGGCGTTCGGGCTTATCGCCGTGGTCGTCGTCGTGCTGGTCATCGTCCTGCTGCTCACCGGCGGCGGCAACCACGGCCCCGGACGCCACACCGGAGGCGACGCGGGCGGCCAAACAGCCCCGCCGGTAACCCGGTCGGGTCCGGCGGCGCAGACGGCCACACGCCACCTGCCGGCGCCCACGCGCCGTGATGCGCAGTAGACCCCGCCTGCGCAAGTTCGCGCTCACCGCACACGTCATCACCTCGGTCGGCTGGCTGGGCGCCGTCGTCGTCTTCCTCGCACTCTCCGTCGTCGGCCTGACCAGCCAACAAGCCCCGGTCGTCCGCGCCGCCTACCTCGCCATGGAATCGATCGGGTGGCTCGTGCTCGTCCCGCTGAGCATCGCCTCGCTGCTGACCGGACTCATCCAAGCGCTGGGCACCAAATGGGGCCTGCTTCAGCACTACTGGGTCCTCATGAAGCTCGCGATCAACGTCATCGCCACGATCGTCCTGCTGCTCTACATGCAGTCACTGAGCTACCTCGCAGGCCTCGCCGAACAGACCGCGCTGCCCGACGGCAATCTCGACGGCCTGAGAAGCCCGTCCCCCGCGCTGCACGCCGCCGCCGCCCTGCTGCTCTTGCTCGTAGCCGCGACGCTGTCGGTATACAAACCACGCGGCATGACCCGGTACGGGCAGCGCAAGCAGCTCCAGCGACGCGCCGCCCTGTCGCGAACCGCGACGCGTGCCTGAGACGGCTCCCCTTACCGAGAAGGAGCTCTGCCGCACATAGCGCCCATCGCGATGCTGCACAGCGTTTGAGCTCGACGAGCGCTCGCCGTCCCGTCACTTGAAAGCGGCTATTGCAAGAACAGCGGCGTGCCCTTCGGTACCAGGCCGTAGAGCTGCTTGACGTCGGGCACCGACATGCGGATGCAGCCGTGCGACGCGGCGGTGCCCAGCGACGCGAGGTCCTTGGTGCCGTGGATGCCCTGACCGTTGGCGAAGCCAAGCCAGCGCGCCTCGAGCGGGTTCTGCGGATCGCCGGGTGCGAACGTCCGGCCGGCGAGGTCGCCCGCCCAGGCCTTGTTGGGCGCGTGCCACGGCGGGTTGACGATCTTCTCGACGATCTCATAGCGCCCGGCCATGGTCTCCGTGCCGGCCTTGCCGACGGCGATCTCGTAGCGGTGCTCAAGCTGAAGGTTCTTGTAGAGGCGCAGCTGCTTGGCGTCGCGGTCGACCGCGACGACCGTCGGGTAGCGCTTGGCGAGGTCGTCGAGGTTGCGGTCCGGACGCTCGATGACCCTCACCGGGACCTCAACCCGACGCTTGGTGGCGGGATGGGCCATGACGCCGACCAGCGACGAGACAAGCTTGGAGCGGCGAACCTCAACGCCGTTGCGGGCGCGCGTGCGGTCAAGCTTGCCGTCATGCCAGTCGATGTCGGCGTCGCGCGCGTCGCGGTTGACGCGCGTGGCGATCCGCGCGGCGAAGTCCTCGGCGGCGGCGCGCGAGTAGGAGATCCGCGGGGGGATCGTGGCGCTGGCATCGTTGCCCCCGAGGACCCGGCTAAACGGGTTGCCACCACTTTGGCGCAACTCGGCGTCGACGCTGGCGTTGGCATCAAGCCGGGCCTGTGGGACCTCGGGGCGCAGCACCCCGAGTTCCGCAGTTGGTGGGCAGATGAGGGCGGTTTTCGGGCCGTGAGCCCAGTGTTTGCGGGCTTTCGCGATCTCCCGGGCGCGAAAAGCGTGGGCACACGGTTTGATCGGTAGGGCT
>Ga0136617_10003550_pt1 | contig 13946 bp, 12 predicted proteins | sample AntDrymUQ3222106_2_FD_129672 | JGI IMG/M metagenome (GOLD analysis project Ga0136617, IMG submission 129672) | Polar desert sand microbial communities from Dry Valleys, Antarctica - metaG UQ322 (21.06) | ecosystem: Environmental > Terrestrial > Soil > Desert | place: Antarctica: Dry Valley... | reverse complement strand
GCGCGGCCAGGGTGCCCGGGTGATCATCACCGAGATCGACCCGATCAACGCGCTTCAGGCAGCCATGCACGGCTACCAGGTGACGACGCTGGAGGACGTCATCGAGACGGCCGACTTCTTCATCACCGCGACCGGCAACAAGGACATCATCACCGCCGAGCACATGAGCCGGATGAAGCACCAGGCGATCGTCGGCAACATCGGTCACTTCGACAACGAGATCGCTATCAGCGGCCTGGCCAAGATCCCCGGCATCGAGCGGATCACCATCAAGCCGCAGGTCGACGAGTGGAAGTTCCCCGACGGGCACAGCGTGATCATGCTGTCCGAGGGTCGGCTGCTCAACCTCGGCAACGCCACCGGGCACCCGAGCTTCGTGATGTCGAGTTCGTTCGCCAACCAGACGATCGCGCAGATCGAGCTCTTCACCAAGACCTCTGAGTACGACAAGCAGGTGTACGTCCTGCCGAAGCACCTCGACGAGAAGGTGGCCCGGCTGCACCTCGGCGCACTCGGGGTGAAGCTGACCACACTGTCCGACGACCAGGCGGCGTACCTCGGCGTACCGGTCGAGGGGCCGTACAAGTCCGATCACTACCGCTACTGACCGGCCGGTGGCTGAGGCACCGAGCGCCGCGAAAGATCAGCCGCCGCACGATGTCGCCGACCTCTCGCTCGCCCCGGCGGGGCGGGCGAGAGTCGAGTGGGCCGATCGGTCCATGCCGGTGCTGCGCCAGATCCGCGAGCGCTTCGCGGAGACCACCCCGCTGGCGGGGGTCAAGGTGGCGGCCTGCCTACATGTGACCACCGAGACCGCCAACCTCATGCGTGCCTTGCGCGCCGGGGGAGCGCAAGTGCGGCTATGCGCGTCGAACCCACTGTCCACTCAGGACGACACGGCAGCGGCGCTCGTCGCTGAGTACGGCATCTCGGTGTTCGCTCGCATGGGTGTTGGTCGTGACGCGTACTACGCCCACATCGATGCAGCGCTTGCTGAGGGTCCCGAGCTGATCCTTGATGATGGTTGCGACCTCACCATGCGAGTGCACGCCACACCTGACGTGCTGGACGGGGTGCGGGCTGGTTGCGAGGAAACGACGACCGGCGTGATCCGGCTTCGTCAGATGGCTCGCGAGGGCGTGCTGGCGTACCCCGTCGTGGCGGTCAACGACACCGGCACCAAGCGGATGTTCGACAACCGCTATGGCACCGGCCAGTCCACTGTCGACGGTCTGCTGCGGGCGACGAACATGCTCCTCGCCGGCCGCACCGTCGTCGTCGCTGGCTACGGCTACTGCGGCAAGGGCGTGGCGCAGCGGGTCGCCGGTCTGGGTGCCAATGTCGTCGTCACCGAGGTCGACGCGACCAAGGCTCTCGATGCCACGATGCAGGGCTTCCGGGTCCTGCCCATGGCCGACGCGGCGCCCATCGGTGACGTGTTCGTCACCGTCACTGGCAACCGCGAGGTGATCCGTCCTGAGCATTTCGCTGTGATGAAGGATGGCGCGATTCTGGCCAACTCTGGTCACTTCGACGTCGAGATCGATGTTGTTGGACTGGCCGGCTTGGCCGTTGACGTCCACCGCGCGGTCCGCCCGCACACCGATGAGTACGTGCTGGCCGACGGCCGGCGGTTGTGCCTGCTGGCCGAGGGCCGGCTGGTCAACCTCGGCGCCGCCGAGGGGCATCCGGCCGCGGTGATGGACATGTCGTTTGCCAACCAGGCCCTGACGGCGCAGTGGCTGGTCGTACACGCCGCCGAGCTCGCGTCGGGCGTCTACGACGTACCCGTGCAGATCGACGCCGAAGTGGCGCGACTCAAGCTGGCCTCGTTGGATGTGCCGATCGACGTACTCACCGCTGTGCAGGAGCAGTATCTGAACTCGTGGCTCGACGGCTCGTAGCGCTTCTGGGGCCGGCTCGTCGTCAGTATCTTGCGGCCATGACGGAGGCTGGGTACCGATCCAGCGCACCAAGCCCGGCGAGCTGGAGCGGGTGAACCTACTGGAACCACACAAGATGCTGCAGAATAGCCTCACCGTGATCCGACGTACGAGCGCAGGCAAGGCGCGGTCGTACGCCCACCCTGGTGGGCGATTGGACTTCGACGGAGAACTACGGCGTGAGGCCGAGACCCAAGCAGGGAGATGAGACGTGCCCGACTTCATGGATCAGGCGACCGCGTGCCAGGCTCTGACAACCGATCGGGACCACCTCTTGGTCGCCATCGCAGCGGACACGCCGGTGCAGATTCACCACAACCCGCTCGGCGACGAGACCATGAGCATCGCCGACCTGGTGATCCACGTGTCGATGTGGGACGAGATCGTGCTTGGTGTCTTGACCGAGGCGGTCGCGGGACGAGCCCACTGGTATGTCGATTCCCGTTGGGAGACAAAGGAATGCGGCCAGGCGTTGAACGTTGGCGGAGTACGAGCCGGCAGGCTTGTGCCCGAGCCGCTGGTCTATGAGAGGTTCCGCACGGTCCGCGACGCCCTGATCGCCGCCACCGCGGCCGTCGACCCCGGTCAGTGGCACAAGGATCTGCCGTTCCAGCACTCAGGCACGCAGCCTCAGACACTCGCGGGTCTGTGCTGCAAGGTCAACATGCCCGAGGCCGACCCCACCCAATCGAAGGTGTATCAGCACGCGACCGTGCACCTTGGCCTCTGACCAACCGCGGTGCGCACTACCACGTGTGAACCGCCCCGGAATTGGTGGAGACCTTGAAGCCGGATGATCGTCTTGGCAGGTGGGAGATCCAAGGTTCGATGGCTGCTCCGAAGAAGTACCCGACGAGTTGCGTGAGCGTGCGGTGCGGGAGGTGGCCGAGTCCGGTCGGCCGATCGCGCACGTGGCTCGTGATCTCGGTATCCATCCTGAGGCGTTGCGCAACTGGGTGCGGCAGGCTGAAGCTGACCGCGGCGAGCGCACAGACCGTGCGACCACCAGTGAGTTGCCCTGTGTCAAGCCGCCGCCGGTTGGTCTTGGTTGAGGAGGCGTTGGAGGGCGTTGTGCTTGGCCGGGTCGTAGGGGGTGTGGTCGTGCCCTCTCGCTCGGGCGTGTTGGTAGAGCTGCGCGGCTCAGGGGTTGGCGCGGCGGGAGGCCCCGGCGAAGTCGCAGAGGGCGTCGCGGAGTTGTTTGTCGGCGCCGTAGCGGAAGCCGACGGATTTGGTTTTTCCGGATTGGCGGGTGGCCGGGGCGACACCGGCGAGGCAGGCCAGGGATTCGGGGGTGGGGAACCGGCCGCGGGCGTCGCCGATCTCGGCGAGCAGCCGTGCGGCGCGCACGGTGCCGGAGCGGGGCAGGCTGGTGAAGGTCTGTTGGTCGGGGTGCAGGGTGAGTTGCTCGCTGATGGACTCGGCCAGGGTCTGGATCTGGGCGGTGATGGCGCGCAGCACAGCGACGTAGGCCTGGGTGGTCGCGGCGTGGGTGTCGGCGTGGGCGCCGTCGGCTCCTCTGGGCGCGCCGGCCAGACGGGTGTGCAGGACGGCTGGGTCGGTGCGACCGCAGTATCCGACGCCGGCCAGCCAGGCGGTCAGGCGTTTGACCGACAGCCAGTCGGCGCGGGTCTGGGAGGTGAAGCGTTCCAGGAATCGCAGGCTGATGTCGGAGTCGATGTCAGCGAAGAGCAGCACGGCTGCGGGGAACACGATCTGCAGGTGGGCGCGGAGCTGGTTGGCGACCGCGACCCGGTGCGCGACCAGGTCGCGGCGGGCCCGCACCGTGCCGCGCAGCGCGTCGACCACCGGGCCGTCCGGGCGTTCGATACCGACCTCATCGGCTCCGGCCTTGAGCAGTTGGCGGACCATGTCCTTCAAGCCAGCAGCGTCGTGGGCGATCGTGAAGCGGACCAGCGCCTCGCCCTCGGCGCCGACCACGCACACCGCATGGTCGTCTTTGGCCCAGTCCACCCCGGCGCACACTCGCGCCGCGCTGGCCTCTGGGGTGACACTCATCATTGTCTCCTCGCTGTCGCACCAGTGGGGAAACACCCGGTGGTCCCGGGACGCCGCTGCCGGTCGCTCACTGATCGGCGCTCGATGGCGCACAGCCCTGTAGCCAGTCGGGGCGTCCTGGGCCGCCGGGCCTCGCAGAACTCATGCACAAGGATGGTGCACCAGTGAGCGCGCGTGACCGGGAACCGGCCGGAGCGCGGGACGAGCGGGTCTTGGTCGAGAACGACTGGTATGACGGGCCTCGCAGCGGGCTGGCGGATGTCGACGGCGTGCCCCACTACTTCCAGGCGGTGCACAGCTACTGGCACGTCGACGACCCCGACGACGAGGAGTACTTCGTCTGGCCGGCCAGCGCCGACGCACTCGGCATGGAGCGTGAGCTCTGGGCGATGTTCGTCTACTGGCTAGCACGCTTTCATGCAGGCACCGCAAGCGCGGACACCCACCCGGCTTACGGCGGCGACACCCGCCATGACGAGCTGGAGGCGCTGCTGTCGCCGCACCGGGAGGTGCCGCCGGATGCTCGGCGTCTCGCAGCCCGGTGGAAGGGACTTGGCCGCGGAGCCGGTGCCCGATACGGCGCCGACGGGCCTTCCTACGCCGTCAGATGGCTCGACCTGCCTGACGTTCGCTAGCGTCAGATCGGACCGCACACTGGCGGCGCACGTTGGGAGAGCAGTGCCCACCGGCACCTACTTGTACGACGACGGCAGCACGGAGGCGTTCCAGTGCGCGCCGGGGCCGGCTGGCTGGCGCTATGTCGGGACGACGTCCGACGGCGGACGCGTCGACGTTGCCGTCGATTCGCGCTGGCGACCTGCTCGGGTCGAGATGCTCGCCGGTGGGTGGCGGCTTCGCGGTGGGGTCAGCGGCCCGGGCGTCGTCTGGCTGCGCGCCGGTGCGGAGGATATGGCCGACGCGGTCGAGCACCGGACGCTGGCGCACGGTTTCTCCGGCCGGTCGCCTGGCCTGCTCGCGGCAACAGCGCGATCGTTGACACTTGCCGTCGGCACAGCAGCGCGAGTGCGTGTGCTGGAAATCGTGGAGCCGGTGCTTGCCACCCGTACCGTTGACCTGGATTGGACCTTGCTCGACGTCGTCAGCCACGATGGGGACGATGACGCCGCACTGCCAGTCGAGCACTACCGCATGACCGACCTGGCGACCGGCCTGGCAGGCGACCTGCACATCACTGGTGATGTGGTCCTGGCCGGGCCTGGGGTTGAGCTTCTCGACCTGCACTCTGCGCCAACTCAAATGCAACCGACATGGAAGGAGACGCAATCTTGACCAGCCCTACCCCTGTCCCGATGGCCCGCGTCGAGGTCGGACGCGAGGAGGAGGAGGGTGTCCTGGAAGTCCTGCGCTCGGGGATGCTGGCTCAGGGCCCGCGCGTCGCTGAGCTCGAAGCCGCCTTCGCCGAATTGCACAGCGTTGCCTATGCCGTCGCTGTCAATAACGGCACCACGTCGCTGGTCGCTGCCATGCAGGCGCTCGGCGTCGGCCCGGGCGACGAAGTGGTCACCACGCCGTTCAGCTTCATCGCGACGCTCAACGCGATCCTCGAGGCCGGCGGCCGGGTGCGCTTCGCCGACATCGGACCTGACTACAACATCGATCCGGCGGCGATCGAGCCGCTGGTCAACGAGCGTACGAAGGTCGTCATGCCGGTGCACCTGTACGGGCTGCCGGCCGATATGGGTCCGATCATGACGCTGGCGGCGCAGCGCGGTGTGTCGATCGTGGAGGATGCGGCGCAGTCGGTCGGGGCGACGTACAAGGGTCGGTCGGTCGGCTCGTTCGGGGTGGGCAGCTTCTCGCTGTACGGGACCAAGAACATCACCTGCGGAGAAGGCGGGATGCTCACCACCGACGACTCGGGGGTGGCCGATCGGTTGCGGCTGCTGCGCAACCAGGGCATGCGGGCGCGCTACCAGTACGAGGTCGCCGGTCACAACTACCGGCTGACCGACATCCAGGCCGCGATCGTGCTGCCGCAGTTGCGCCGGCTCAAGACGATCGTCGAGGCACGGCAGGCCAATGCCCGTGCGCTGTCCGCGGGCCTGGCCGGTGTTCCTGGGCTCTTGCTTCCGGTGCTGCCTGAGGGCCGCACTCACGTGTGGCACCAGTACACGGTTCGGGTGACCCCGGAGGCCGTTGTCGACCGCGACGTGCTCTCGGCCCGGCTGACCGAGGCCGGGATCGGCAACGGCATCTTCTACCCGAGGCTGATGCACGACTACGACTGCTATCGCGGGCACCCGCTGGTCACCGTCGACGAGACGCCGTACGCGAAGCAGGTCGCCGCCGAGGTGATCTCGCTGCCGGTGCACCCGTCGGTGACAGCGAGCGACGTGAAGCGGATCGTCGACACGGTACGGAAAATCCTCGCCGCCTAGCGCGCACGTGGGCAGTTGCCACCGTCCGCTGCAAGTTGTGGGGGGCATCCGGAGCACTGAGATCCCCGCAACTCTCCAACCCGGCCTTCGGTTGTGGATAGATCGTGGTGAGTGCTCAGCCGGGGGGTGCGAACGGGCCTGGGGGTGGCGGTTCGGTGGGCGCGACGGGCGGTTGGGCAGCCGGCGGCTGATATCCCGGTGGCCCGTACGCCTGCGGCGCGGGTGGCCGGTATCCGGGCGGCGGGCCGTATCCGGGCGGCGGGGGTGGCCGGTATCCGGGCGGCGGGCCGTACCCATTGCTGGGCGGCGGTCCGTAGGCAGGTGGCGGTCTATAGCCCTGAGGGATGGGCTGGTACTGCGGGCGGGCCGGGGTGCGGGCGGCGATGCGGGTTTCCTCGCGCCGCCGACGCTCGGCGAGCACGGCGGTGAGGTAGGCCCAGCCGGGCGTGCCGGGGGGTGGGGGCGGCGTGGTCACCTCGGCGACTGCCGCCGTCAAGCGCTCGCCCAGTGACTCGCGGGCGCTGGCGTCGAGTTGCTTGAGCCGGGACAGGAACTGGCGGACCGACAGTGCCAGGGTGTCGTCGAGCCCGGTCAGGTCGAGGTTCGTCGCCCATCCGGCCAGCTGCGGCGGCATGGCGGCGTAGTACTGCGCTCGTGGCGCGGGCACGCGTTCCTGGAGCACGACGGTGCCGGCGGTGAAGTCGGCGAGGCGCTTGCCCTTGGTGGAGATCAGCATGATGAGCACCGCAAGGGGCATCGTGAAGCCGAAGAAGATGCCGGGCTTTTCCAGCAGCCCTGAGAACAGGCCTCGGATCAGGGCCTGCCGGAAACCGATCGGGCCGCCATCCTCGCGGACGACCCGGATCCCCAACGCCATCTTGCCCAGCGTGCGGCCCCGGGTGAGCGTCTCCATCGTGACCGGATAGCCGATGAGCACGGCAACGATGAGCAGGATGAAGAAGGCGGCCGCCAAGGCATCATCAACGCCGGCCAGGATCAGCACCGACAGTTGGCTGACGACGATGAGCACGCCGTACTGCAGGATGATGTCGAGCAGTGCGGCAAGCATCCGGGACGGCAGTTTGGCCAGCCGTAGCTCGAGTGCCACTGCCTCCCCGGTGACGACCTCGCTCAAGCTGGCTCCCGTGGATTGGCGCGAGTGGGTGACTACCAGTCTGCCGGATACTCTCGGCGGGTGGATCTGGACGCGTACGTCGCCGCGCATGACCCGGAGTGGCGGCGGCTCGAGCAGCTCATCGGCCGCGGGCGGCTGGGTGGCGCGGAGGCCGACGAGCTCGTCTCGCTCTATCAGCGCACCGCCACCCACCTGTCCGTGATCCAGACTCGGTCGCCGGACGCCGTGCTCATTGCGCGGCTGTCCACGCTGGTGGCCCGCGCCCGCAGCGCCGTTGCCGGCGCGTCGACGCCGTCCTGGAAGGAGTTCGGCGCGTTTTTCACCACCACCTTCCCGGTGGCGGTGTTCCGTTCGTGGCGCTGGTGGTCAGGAGTGGGCACGGCGTTCTCGATCGTGTCGTTCTCGCTGATGTGGTACGTCGCCGCCAACCCGCGCGTGCAGACCCAGCTGCTTCCGGCCGCGGAGATCAAGCAACTGGTGGAGCATGACTTCGCCAGCTATTACTCCGATCCCGAGGCCGGCTCCTTCGCCGCTCAGGTGTGGACCAACAACGCGCTGCTCACCGCCGGTGTGCTGCTTTTCGGGATCTTGATTCCGTTGAGCATCTATCTGCTCGCGACCAACGCGATCAGCGTCGGCATCGTCGGCGGGATCATGATCGGCAACGGCCACGCCGCGGAGTTCTTCGGCCTGATCACCCCGCACGGGCTCCTCGAGCTCACGGCGGTCTTTGTCGGGGCAGGAGCCGGGTTGCGCCTGGGATGGTCGTGGATCGATCCTGGCCATCGGCCCCGGAGCCGAGCCTTGGCAGAGGAAACCCGGGCGGCCATCAGCATCGCGCTGGGGCTGGCCGTCGTGCTCGCCGTCAGCGGTGTCATCGAGGCTTTCGTCACGCCCTCAGGCCTGCCGACCTGGGCCCGGGTAGGTATCGGGGTGCTGGCCGAAGCCGCGTTCATCACGTACGTGATCGTGCTAGGTGGGCGGGCCGCTCGGGCTGGGATCACCGGCGACGTCGAGGTGGGCCGCCGCGAGGACGTCGCACCGGTCGCCTGACCCCTCTCCTCCTCCGTGATCAGGGAATCCTCCGTACCGAATCTGGGGTGCGCGTTTCCCTGGATCACGGAGGAGGACACGGGGGAGGAGAGGCATCTCAGAGTCGGCCCTCGGCCTTGAGGGCGAGATAGGCATCGGCGACGACCGAGGCGAAAATCTCCGGCGGCGCGTCCACGACCTCCACGCCACGCCGCCGCAGCGACGCGGTGAGGCGCGCACGGTCACTGAGCGCGCGTTCGGCGGCGGCGGCTTGGTAGACAGCGTGCACGTCTCCGCGGTAGCCGGCCAGCTCGGTCACCCGCGGATCGCCGACGGCGGCGAACACGACGGTGTGCCGCGACGTGAGCAGGGGGAGCACCGGCAACAGGCCCTCTTCGACCGAGGCGCCTTCGAGGGCCGTGAACAGCACGACTAGGCACCGTTTGCGCTCGCGCCGCAGCACCTCGGAGACGAGCAGGGTCGCGTCGGTCTCCACCAGGGATGGCTCCAGCGGCGCCATCGCCTGGACCAGCCGGGGCAGCACCTCTCCGCGGGTGGCTCCCTCCACCGAGGCGCGCACGCGACGGTCGGCCGCCAGCAGGTCGACCCGATCGCCGGCTCGGGCGGCGACCGCGGCCAGGAGCAGGCACGCGTCGAGGGCGGCATCCAGCCGCGGTGCGTCGCCGATTCGGGCGGCCGAGGTGCGCCCGGTGTCGAGTACGCAGACCAGCCGCCGGTCGCGTTCCGGGCGCCAGGTACGGACGACCACCGTGTCCCGCCGGGCTGTAGCCCGCCAGTCGATCGACCGTACGTCGTCGCCGTCGACGTAGTCGCGCAGCGAGTCGAACTCAGTGCCCTGCCCTCGCCGGTTGATGGCGACGGCGCCGTCGAGCTGGCGCAGCCGGGCCAGCTTCTCGGGCAGGAACTTCCGCGAGGTGAACGGCGGTAGCACCCGCACCGCCCACGGGGCCGTCTGCTGCCGCTTGCCGTTTGCCAGCCGCGTGTGGCGGCGCTGACGCCCGGCGATTCCGAGCGGGCCCAGTGACCGGATCGTCACGTGCACCGTGGACCGGTCCCCCCGCCGGGTGGGCACCAGGCGCGTCTCGTACCGGCGTCGCTCGCTGGCCGGGATATCGATGCGCTGCCGCCGTGGCGCGGCACCGGCTGATGGCACCCAGGCATCGCGCAGGTAGCCCCGAACCCGCCGCCGGCCGCCGTTGGCGATCGTCAGGGCGACCGTGACCGGCTGACCGAGCCGGGTCTGGGTGGCACCACCGCGGGACAGCGCCAGGTCACGGACCCGGCCGGCGAGCACCAGGTCGACGACGACAGCCACCAACAGGACGGCACACATGAGAAGGACGCCGTTGCCACCGAGAACAGCCGCGGCCACGATGCCGAGCACGGCGACGAACACCGCGCGGCCCGTCAGGCTCATCCCAGCCTCGTCTCAGCGCTCATCAGGGGCTCAGACCGGGCTATCGGGGTGCCGGCACCGACGCCAGCACTGACTCGAGAACGCCGTCGGCTGTGACACCTTCGAGCTCGGCTTCGGGGCGAACCGCCACCCGGTGCCGCAGGGTCGGCCGGGCCAGTGCCTTCACGTCGTCGGGTGTCAGGTAGTCGCGTCCGGACAACCATGCCCACGCCTTGCTCGTGCCGAGCAGGGCGGTCGCGCCACGAGGTGAGGCGCCCAGCGACAGTGACGGCGACGACCGGGTAGCCCGGCACAGATCCACGACGTAGCTCATCACCTGCGGCGCCACCTGTACCGCGCGGACCCCGACCCGCCCAGCGGCGAGCTCGGCTGGGCCGGCGACCGCGCCCACCCCGGCGGCGGCGAGGTCTCGCGGGTCGAAGCCGCTGTTGTGCGCCTGCAACACCCGTACCTCTTCGTCCCTGGCCGGCAGCCCGATGGTGAGCTTGAGCAGGAACCGGTCGAGCTGCGCCTCCGGCAGGGGATAGGTGCCTTCGTACTCGATCGGGTTCTGGGTGGCGGCCACCAGAAACGGGTCGGGCAGTGGCCGCGGCTCACCGTCGATCGTCACTTGCCGCTCCTCCATCGCTTCGAGCAGCGACGCCTGAGTCTTGGGCGGGGTGCGGTTGATCTCGTCGGCGAGCAGGAGGTTGGTGAACACCGGTCCGGGCCGGAAGGAGAACTCGGCGGCCTTCGCGTCGTAGATCAGCGAGCCGGTGACGTCACCGGGCATCAGGTCAGGGGTGAACTGCACTCGCTTGTGGTCGAGATCGAGCGCCGCTGCCAGGGTGCGCACCATCAGCGTCTTGGCCACTCCCGGCACACCTTCGAGCAGCACGTGGCCCCGGCAGAGCAGGGCGATGACGAGGCCGGTCACGGCGGCATCCTGGCCGACGACGGCCTTGGCGACCTCGGTACGGATCTGGGTGAGCGCTGCGCGGGCACTGTCATCGGTGCTGGCCTTGGTGAGTTGCGTCTCGCTCACGAGCGGGGTCCTTCGCTGTCGAGGGTGGTTCGTACGAGGTGGTCGAGCGCGTCGGCGAGGCCGACAAGCTGGGTGTCATCAGCGGGCGGGCCGCCGAAGAGCAGGCCGCCGACGTCATGGGGTGCGCGGCCACTGCGCGCGGACACCGTGTCGATGACCGCCCTGGGGCTGGGATCGGCACCGAGTCCCAGCAGGGGGACCAGCCGGTTGCGGGCGCCGTCGCGCAGCGCCTGCGCAGCACGATCTCTGGCCCGGCCGCGGTGATAGAGCCGGGCCCGGCCTTCGACGGTCTCTGCCGCTCGGACCACGACCGGCAACGGCTCGACCACCACTGGGCCGAGTCGTCGCCCGCGCCACAGGGCGAGCAGTACGGAGATGAGCACGAGTTGCCAGAGCACGGGGACGACCCAGGTGGGCAGGACTTCGAACAGCCCGGCCGATTCACCGGCGCCCGCCGCTGCCGGGTCGGGCAGCACCCACCACACGTCGCCGGAGCCGCCGAGCACGCCTAGCGCCAGTGCGGCATTGCCCCGAGCCGCCAGCCGGTCGTTGATGAACGGTTCCGGTGACGCCATCAGGACCAGTGGACCGCCACCGCGGTGGCGCGCGAACGCCATCGCGCCGCCGTAGCACAGCGTGCCCTGGCCGGCGGTGCGCAGCTTGTAGCGGCGCACGCCGCCGAGGTCGGCGTCCCCGGCGGTGCGTGCCACGTTGTTGTCGCACTTCGGTTGGTTGTTGACGGTGGCCGGTTTCGCGAAGGCGACATCGCCGGTCAACTCCGTCAGGACCTCCGGACCCGGGTCCAGCACCACCAGGCGGACCGACTCGCCCAGGTTCTGCAGGGCGCGCAATGACGCGACCGACTCGTAGTCGGCGTACGGCAGGAAGACCGTGGCTGAGGGGTCGGCATCGGCCACGACCGGAGCGCCCCCCTTGACGCGGTGCACGTTGACGCCCCGGTCAGTGAGCAACTGGGCCAGTGCGCGACTGCCATTGGGATCCACCGCGCGGGGGTCGAGGTCCCCGCGGTCGTAGCGGCTGTTGGACAATCCCAGGACGATCCCGCCAACGACAACAACGAGCACGGCTGCCAGTGGCACCCGCACGGCTCGCCACACACTGCGCGGCTGAGGACCGGTGGCTGCCGTACCAGCATCCGGGGCAGGCACCGGCCCATCGAGGGGGACGGGTGCGGCCGGTGCGCCGGGCGCTGGCGGAGCAGGTGCGCTCACCGCGGCACCGCCAGTTGCGCTGGGTGGCGCAGCGCGGCCCCAGGCCGAGCGGCCTGCACTCGCCGGTCGATCGTGCGAAGGTCGCCGGCCATGGCGGCGGTGGCCGGTCGGCTGCCGTACCAGACATCGTCGAACGTACGTGCTGCGCGCTGCAGGTCGGCAGCTACATCAGGCAGCGCTGCACCGCCTTCGTAGGCGAACTCGTCGGCGGTGCGACCCAGGCGCGGCTCGAGAATGACCCGCTCCTCCAAGTCGCGGACGATGGCACGCAATCGCTCGCGGATCGCCTCCGCGTACCGACCGGCAGACTCGTGCTCGTCGGCCTGGTGCCGGTGCTCGGCCGGGGTCAGCGCCTGATCGAAGCCACCGAACGGAGTGTTCGACCGGGCAGTGCGCGACAACGGTCCGGTCCGCAACCGGATCGCGACGATCGCCGCCACCAGTACGAACGCGAGAATGATCAGCCCGGCGGGTCCCCCGGGAACCGCGTCACTGGCCCGGTCGATGCCTCTGTCGAGCAACTCGAAGGCCTTGTCGATCAACTGCTCGACAAGGCCGGGCCGCCCCGCCTGATACTTGCCCTTGGACAGCTCGTCGCGCGCTGCTTCGCGTGCTCCGTCACGGGTGATCTCCTCAACCACCAGGAGGGCGGAAGTCACGGCCATCCTGGTGGCGACCCGCTGGCGGCCGGCTGCTGCGCCTTGGCCGTGCGGGCTGTCTCCTGAAGGGAGATGTCGAACCCTTCCCCGCGCATCCGCCGATCGATATACATCAGGCCCGTCACGCCAGATAGGAACGGCTCGGTGACGGCGCCGGCCACGATCGCGCCAACGGCCACCACGATGAGAAAGATGAGCGTGCGCACGGAGCTCGGCTCCTCGTCGACACCGCCGCTGATGAGCGCGATCGAACCGAGAAAGATGAACGGCAAGGTCAAGAAGCCGGCGAGGAACTGGGCGATGATGACGGCCAGCACCTGGATGCCCCACACCCGCCAGAAGTCATGCCTGGCAAGCTGAAACGAGCGCTTCAGGCCACGGATGGGCCCGAGCTTCTCCAGCGTGATCGCCGGAGTCGTCAGCGACAGAACTCCCCAGAGGTACGCGCCCGGGACCAGCAGGAGCACGCCCAGGATGATGCCGACGGCGACCCCGGCCGCCACGGAGGTTGTCAGACCCACGCCAAGCCCGACGCCGACCGCGATCGGCACTCCGGCAAAGGGCAGCAGTCCGGCCAGGAGCGACCCTCCGAGCAGGGCCCAGAAGCGCGGTCTGACCTGTTGCCAGACGTCCGCGATGGCGACCGGCTGACCGAGCACCGACTGGCCCACGACAACCATCAGCGCACCGGTCAGGATCGCTCCGAGGACGAGGCCGAGAACCAGGTTCACCCCCGAGAGGATGAGTCCAACGACCGAACCCAGGGTGTCAAGTGGGACGGCACTGGACCCGAGACCGGCATCCGGGCCGAAGGCTCCGCTGATCGATCCGGTGGAGAACTGCGCGACCACCGAGATCACCTGCTGGATGGTCACGACGAGCGCGGCAAGACCGATGGTGATCTTGGGGTGGCGGCGGATCGTCGTCAGCGCACCGTCGAGCACCTCTCCGACCCCGAGCGGGCGCAGCGGGACGACACCGGGCTTCGGGGTCCGGTCCGGCGGGTACCCGTACGCCGCATAGCCGGGGGGGCCGTACGGAGGCGGCGGCTGGCCGGATCCGGGCGGC
>Ga0136617_10003549_pt1 | contig 13947 bp, 9 predicted proteins | sample AntDrymUQ3222106_2_FD_129672 | JGI IMG/M metagenome (GOLD analysis project Ga0136617, IMG submission 129672) | Polar desert sand microbial communities from Dry Valleys, Antarctica - metaG UQ322 (21.06) | ecosystem: Environmental > Terrestrial > Soil > Desert | place: Antarctica: Dry Valley... | reverse complement strand
TCGGGATTTATTAAAAGTCTGTCGGGAAGTTCGTGAAACGCTTCGACAGGACAAACTGCCGCGCAATCGGTGTATTTACATTCGATGCACGGTTCAGCCACGATATACGTCATTCGTTAAAACTCTCCTTAATGTATTATGAAAATCAAAATAAAAATATGATACCGAAAAGCATAACTTGTCAAAGCGGGTTAGACAAGTGTAAAAATTAGTCGGAAGATAATAAAAAAGTTATTTGTCCTTTGTCCTTTGTCCTTTGTTATTCGTTGCTTTAGGGCTTGAAATAAAGGGCAAAAAAAAAAGGGCGAAAGATAATGAACAAAGACAAAACCAGATGAAAAAATTAAGGGCAGAACGCGAATTGGCGCTGGATTTTTTGCGCGTAACCGAAGCGGCGGCGATTGAATCCGCCAAAACAATGGGACAGGGCGACCGCAAACATTCAGATCATGTTGCCGTCGAAGCGATGCGGGAAGTTATGGATTCGGTGCCGATGCGCGGGCGAATCGTCATCGGCGAAGGCGAGCGCGACGAAGCGCCGATGTTGTATATCGGCGAAGAACTCGGCGGCGGCGATTTTTCCGAAGAAGTGCGGGCAACATTTCCCGAAATTGATATTGCGGTTGACCCGCTCGAAGGCACGAACTTGTGCGCGCTCGGCGCAAACAACGCGATTGCGGTTTTAGCGGCGGCAGAGCGCGGCGGACTTCTGAACGCGCCGGATATTTATATGGACAAAATCGTGGTCGGACCGTCGTGCCGCGGCGCGGTAGATATTGACGCGCCGATTAAAGACAATTTGAAAAATATCGCCCGTCGTTTAGGGCGCGACGTTGACGATTTGACCATTATGACGCTTGACCGCTCGCGTCATAAACATCTGATCAATGAAGTGCGCAATGCCGGGGCGAGAATTCGCCTTATCAGCGATGGCGATTTGTCGGCGGGAATTTCGGCGGCGGTTGCCGGAACAAACATTCACGCGCTGATGGGCATTGGCGGCGCACCCGAAGGTGTCATTACAGCGGCAGCGATGAAATGCTTAAACGGCGAGATTCAGGCGAAACTCGTTTTTGACCCGGAAAGATTAGGCGTTGATAAATCAAAAGTTCCGCCTGCCGCGGAAGTAATGAAACGTCTCAAAAAAATGGGCATCGAAGACTCCGAAAAAATCTACGATACAAACGACCTGGCGCCCGGCAAAAAGATAATTTTTGCGGCAACCGGCGTGACCGATGGCTCATTGCTGCGCGGCGTGCGATTTTTCGGCGCGGGCAAACGCACGCATTCGGTTGTGATGACGACGGATTCGAAAAGCATTCGCTTTGTTGACACGGTTCACGTCGAGGGCGGACCCGACGCGGTGATTAGATTTTAAAGAAACACTAAAAAGATGAAAAACGAAAAACCCTACGTCCTTGATTTAATCGAAGTCAGTGCGGACGATGTTGCGCTCGTCGGCGGAAAATGTTCGAGTCTCGGCGAGCTTTTCCGTGAACTGACGACGCAAGGCGTTCGCTCCGTTGACGGTTTTACAACGACGAGCCACGCCTATGAATTACTGCTCGAAACCGGCGGTTTGCGGAAAAAATTGCAAAAACTTTTGAAGAATCTAGATGTAAACGACCTTGATGAATTGGCACGGGTCGGCGGCGAAGCGCGTCGTTTAATGCTTGAAGCCCCGTTTCCGAAAGAAGTTGAAACGGCGATTTTCGAGGCTTATAAAAAATTAGGAAAGCGTATTCGCAAAAAAACTTTTGAGGTTGCGGTTCGTTCATCGGCGACTGCCGAAGATTTGCCCGACGCTTCTTTCGCCGGTCAGCAAGATACGATTTTAAATGTCAAAGGCGAAAAGCAACTTATTGAAGCGTGTCATCAATGTTATGCGTCGCTCTGGACAGACCGCGCGATTTCCTACCGAACGGCAAAGAATTTCGACCATTTTGAGGTCGCGCTTTCAATTGGAATTCAGCCGATGGTGCGCTCGGATTTCGCTTGTTCGGGCGTAATGTTTACGCTTGACACCGAATCGGGTTTTCGTGAAGCAGTCGTTATCAATGGCGCGTGGGGCTTGGGCGAGGCGGTTGTGCAGGGAATGGCGACGCCCGACGAGTGGATTGTTTTTAAACCGACTTTGAAAAAAGGTTTTCGACCGATTATTACCAGAAAGCTTGGCGTCAAGGAAGTAAAAATGGTTTTCGCCGACGACGGAACCGGAACGCAAGTCAGAGATGTCGTCGCTTCGCAACGCAACCGTTTTTGTTTAGCGGGTTTTGAGGTTTTGCAGCTTGCTCAGTGGGCTTGCGCTATCGAAGACCACTATTCAAAACGGGCTGGCAAGCAGCAGCCGATGGATATCGAATGGGCAAAGGACGGTGTGACGGGCGAACTTTTTATTTTGCAGGCGCGTCCCGAAACGGTTCACACGCAAAAGGATGAAAATTTCGTCGAAACTTACAATTTGACGGAAAATCACGGAGCGCCACTCGTTTCGGGCGTGGCTGTGGGCGAAAAAATCGGACACGGCGCGGTTCACATTCTACTTGATTCGGATAAATTGAAGAGCTTTGAGGAAGGCGAAATCCTTGTAACTTCAATGACCGACCCGGCTTGGGAGCCGATTATGAAACGCGCTTCCGCTATCGTTACAAACCGCGGCGGGCGAACTTGCCATAGCGCAATCATCAGCCGCGAACTCGGAATTCCGTGCATCGTCGGAACTGGAAACGCAACTGAAGTTTTACGAAGCGGCACGGACGCAACTGTTTCGTGCGCCGAAGGTGAGCGCGGCAACGTCTATTACGGAAAAATTGATTTTACGGTGGATAAACGCGAAATCAGCGACGCCGAACGTCCCGCGACACAAGTAATGATGAATGTCGGCGACCCTGACCGCGCATTTGCTGCTTCGATGTATCCGAACGACGGCGTTGGTTTGGCGCGGCTTGAATTTATTATTAACAATCACATCGGAATTCACCCGATGGCGCTGGTTAATTATCCAAATCTAAAAAAACGCGAAGATATCGAAGAAATTTCACGCCGCATTCTCGAAGAAGACCCGAAGGAATTTTTTGTGCGAACGCTGGCTGAAGGCATTGCGCGAATTGCCGCGGCGTTTTATCCGAAGCCGGTAATTGTTCGGATGTCTGACTTTAAGTCGAATGAATATGCACGACTTATCGGCGGCAGCGAATATGAACCGAAAGAGGAAAATCCGATGCTCGGTTTTCGCGGCGCGTCACGTTACTATGACGAGCGTTACAAAGCTGGTTTTAGATTGGAATGCTTGGCGATGCAAAGAGTACGCGAAGATATGGGTTTGATTAACGTCAAAGCGATGATTCCATTTTGCCGAACGGTTGAAGAGGGAGAAAAAGTTATCGCGCTGATGGCGGAACACGGTTTGGCGCAGGGCGAAAATGATTTGGAAATTTACGCGATGTGCGAATTGCCGGCGAATGTCGTTTTTGCCGACGAATTTCTAAAAGTTTTTGACGGCTTTTCAATCGGCTCGAATGATTTGACACAATTGGCATTGGGGCTTGACCGCGATTCGGAAATGGTCGCGCATTTGTTTGACGAGCGGAACGGCGCGGTTGAAAAAATGGTTGCGATGGCAATTGAAGCCGCCAAACGCAACGGCAAAAAAATCGGCATTTGCGGGCAAGCGCCATCGGATTACCCGGAATTTGCCGAGTTTCTGGTCAAAAAAGGCATCGATTCGATTTCGCTCAATCCAGATACGGTTATTCAAACGACGCATCATATTTTGGAAACAGAAAAGAGTCTGAATTCGCCCGGCAAATAATTTTCAAAATTTTAGTTCGGCTTTTAAACAAGAACCGGAAGCATTTTTCTCGAATATGAGCCAGCCGATTGAAAACTACGTTTCGCTGAATTTGAGCCGACAATTCCGCCGACAAGCCCTTCGGGTTTGGTCTGTATCTTTGCTCGCGGTTTTTGTTTGGGTCTTCTTGATTTTGCTCGCGCCGGTTGCGGAAGCCAACGATTTAAACAGCGTTTCAAATCCACTTTATAAATTTTTCAGTTATCTTTGTCATCAAATTCCCACACGCTCGTTTCATTTCGAAAATCAGGTTTTCGCCGTTTGTTCACGGTGTTTCGGAGTTTATTTTGGATTGCTTTTCGGAATTGCGGTTTATCCGTTCTTACGTCTGATTGAAAAAACCGAGCCGTTTCCGCGCTTCTGGCTTTTTCTGGCGATGATTCCGATGGCGATTGATTGGTCTTTAGGAATTTTTGGATTTTGGGAAAACACGCATTTCTCGCGTTTTCTTACCGGTTTGATTTTGGGAACGGCGTGCGCGGTTTTTATCGTTCCGGCATTGGTGGAGATTTTTCGTATTTTATCGAGCAAAAGGCATATAAAAAAGCTGTCTCGCTGACAGCCTTTTTACATCTAAATTCGTTTTCGGATACTAATCTTTGATAAATCGTTAGCAACGCAAGTGAAATGCTTCGGCTCGCGTCCCTTGATAATTGAAATTCATTATAATCAGAATTTATACAATTTGACAAGTTTTTTTATACTAATTTGTTTTAATTTAAAAGTTAAAATCTAACATGTTAAAATTAAGTTATTTAAGCTATTGTTAAAAAGTTTTCCACAGGTGGAAAACTTTTTTGAAAGCATATGTTCGTTGACTAATTTTTTGAAAAAGCGCAAGATTATAATCACTCGATACATAAAAATAAGCTATGAGTTTTAACAAAGATAACGTGACTCAAAAAGCGAAAGCGGATTTGGCAAAACGCTTAAATATAACGGAAAGCGAGATAAAAACCGCTTCGGTCAGCGAAACGGATTTTCCTGATATGTCGCTCGGCGCGCCCGAAAAAGACGAAATGGCGGCGCAGATGATTTCCACCGGCTGGCGAATTAACTTAAACGCCAAAGGCAAAAATTACGAATATCGCGCTGATAAATATCAACTGCGTTTGTTCGGTTTTAAGGGAACAAATCACGTTGTCGAATCGTAAAAAGTTTTATCAATTCCGTCTGCATACGGATGTTTAATAAATCCTGCTTCGGCAGGTTTTCGAGACTTTAAGGAGTTTGAGTAATGAATCGAAACAATTTTTGGATACATTTCAGCGTTGCCGTTGTTTTAATCACGTTTGCGGCAATTTTGGGTCAAATCAGGCATCTGCGTTCAACGCTACTCAGTTCGCCAACGGCGAGTAAATCCGTGCCGAAACCGACTGCCATAAAGCGTTCGGCTGATGAAAAAGAACCGGAAATTTTGGTTAAATTGCGTTCCGGCGTTTCTTTGGCTGAAATCAGAAAAGCTGTCGAGAAAAACAATGACCGAATTGAAGACAAACTCGAAAATGTTAAAGGCTGGATTTCGATTGACGACCTCGATAATCGCAGCGGAAAGGAAGTTGCCGACCAATACAAACGAATGATCGATTTGATTACCGAAGCCGAGCCAAATCTTAAAATAGAACTTGACCCGATTGAAAGTTCTTCGCTTTCGGATTCGCTTTTGCCCAAAAGTCCGCCGAGCGAGATTTCTCCGAATGACCCGATGTTCAGCGAACAGTGGGCTTTAAACAATGTCGGGCAAAACGGCGGAAAAGCGAAAGCCGACCTTGCGGCGTTAAAAGCTTGGGTGAAAACGCAGGGCAGCAGCGACGTGGTTGTCGCAGTTTTAGACAGCGGTGTTGATTACACGCACCCGGACTTAGTATCTAATATGTGGCTGCGTCCCGATACGGTTCCCGCTTACAAAGATGACGAACTCGGTAGTTTTGACGATTCACACGGGTTTAACGCCGCCGAAAACGGAAGCGACCCGATGGACGATAACGGACACGGAACGCATTGCGCCGGGATAGTCGGAGCTGAAGGCAACAACGACGAAGGCGTCGCCGGTATCAACTGGAATGTGCAGATTATGCCGCTTAAATTTATGGGACGCGGCGGTTTCGGAACAACCAAAGATGCGATTGAAGCAATAAATTACGCGATTGATCGTAAACGCGCGGGAGTTAATGTAAAAGTTATCAACGCCAGCTGGGGTTCGATGCTCTATTCAAAAGCGCTGGAAGACGCGATTCGAGCGGCTGGTGAACAAGGTATTTTGTTCGTCGCGGCTGCAGGCAACAACAGCACGAACAACGACAAACGACCACATTATCCTTCAAACTACGACCTTCCGAATGTTATCAGTGTTGCCGCTCTCGACCGCAGCGACGAGCTTGCTTCTTTTTCAAACTTCGGCATAAAAACCGTCCACGTCGCCGCGCCCGGCAGAGAAATTCTTTCGACTTGGCTGAACGACCAATACCGCGAAGCGTCGGGAACTTCGATGGCGACGCCGTATGTCGCCGGTGTCGCTGCTTTGATTTTGGCAAACGAACCGAAACTTTCGATGGAAAACTTACGCGAAAGAGTTCTGAAATCGGTTGATTCGCTCGATTCGCTCGACGGTAAAATCAAAAGCGGCGGAAGAATCAATGCTGAAAAGGCTTTGGGAAATTAAAATTATCACTTTAAAAATTTTGTAGTTATTGAAAGGCGGTCATAGACCGCCTTTTGTTAACAGATAGTGAGAGAGCGATAAAAGTAATAAAATGAAATACGATGATACATTTATCCCTTCCTTTGCTGGTCACGTTTTATGATGAGCGTTGATAGCACAAAACTCTAAATAAAGAAAATAAAATGTGAACTACAAATCTGTTGCCCCAACCGAGTTGCCGAAAGTTAACTGTAATTTAATTATCTTTATCGCCAAGCACTGAAAAATTAAACGCGGTAAATAAGCCTTCCCTTTTTGTGAGTTTTTTTAGAAAATACTCCAACAATGGCGCTGGAAATTTGCCGAATGTTGCGCGAATTTATTTTCGCGCAACATTTGCATTTGGTATTTAAGCGGAAGTAAATGCCTTGTTGCGACCCAAACGTGTCGGTTTCATTTGGATAGGACGACTTTCGCCCACGCCGCTAACGAAGACGCTTCGTTACCATCTCATTTATGGCTACAGGCACTGCCAAAAACGCTGTTCTCACGTTAGTAATGGGATTGATAGCTCTACCCGTAATCTCTCCACGATCATTGATGTCTCTGGCGTGTTCGAGACGTGCGGAATAGCCAGGTGCTTTAAGATCATTGAGATCCTTCGTAACGCCGTTTTCCCAGAGGACGGCGCGACAATCAATAAAGTCTGCGTCGCAGGATACTCCGACCACTTGACGACGTTCGTTGATGCCGCAGGCTTCACTATGGACATGTCCCGGCAGTGGGTTGAGAGGCTTGATTCCATCGCGCCTCGTCCAGATAAAAGCGAGCAGTGTGTTGCCTTCGGGTTCGCCGGGTCTGCCGGCAAACCCGACAATATCGCCTCGGTCATTGATTGCCGTCGGCGTGTTCCACCACTCTGCTCCCAGATTGCCGATGTCAGTCACTTTGCCGTTTTCCCAAAGCACGGCATTCTTGGCGGTATGTCTTCCAACTGCTTGGTCGCAGATGCCCGAAATGCCTACAACCTGTCCTCGATTATTGATCGCTGTAGCCGCGCCGGAGGTATCGCCCGGAAATAAGGGGAGTTTTTGAGTCTGGTCTCTTCTCGGTTCCCAGATGACCGGGCGAAATTGGAGAACTTGCGGGGCTACGCAGGTTGGGTCATGAACAGTATTCTCCGCCCATCCGACAACCTGTCCGCGATTGTTGGCACTGGTAGCAAAACCGTTATTACCCCCTAATGTGGGAAGCGGTTTCATCACGCCATCTTTCCAAATGAATCCGAGACAGGTGTAACCGGTAGCTGTAGCCGGAGGGAAAAAAGCCGAGCAACTCCATTTTTCTCCCAACGGATCTGGTTGAGCAGTCTGGGAAATACCGACGATAATTCCGTTGTTGTTTTTCACAGACCATGTTACGTTGCTGTTTGGTCCGCCGAGCGTGCCGAGGTCGGTAACCGAACCGTTTCGCCACAGAGCAGCGTGCCGCGTTTGATTTCCTGCCAAATTGGAATACCCCGCTATCCAGCCCCGGTTATTAATGCTGTTTCCCCTGCTATTCGTTCCGCCGAGTGATGCGAGATTGGATACTAGATATTGCTGTGTTGCCTGTGCCTGCGCTAGTGTTCCGCAGCAAGCGGCGATCAAGACGGCTAAAAGCACGGTGCTAACCATTCTAGTTGTGATTTGAATCCATATTTTGTAACCAGCAACAATGGCGCAGCGAGCCGGCAAAGGCGCGTGTCCTCTGGTCGAGGTCATCGCCGCGGGACGTTTATGGAAATCGAAAATTTGTTGTTGTGTTGTCATGATTTTTTCTCCTTTAATGAAAATCTACTAAAGAAACAAAGTGTTTACTCTGTCAATTCAAAATTGTTAGCCTCTGCAAACATTTAGCAGAAGCGTTTTTTGTTAAAGTTTTAGACGAATCAGGCATTGACACAAGAGCCGATTTGCAAAATTTTGTATAGACCAATTTTTGGGTGAATCTGAATAATGAATCTAAATCCTCAGAATCTTGAACGATTTACTGACCAATGAAATCAAGTCATTTGACGGGAAACAGAGAAGATAGCGGAGTCTAAGTTGAAGCTTAAAGGTACGATTTGAAAATGTATTGAAGAGAAATAAGAAATCGAGGAGCTATTTTTTATTCAAACTTTCCATTGCCGCGGATAATTGCCTGACACCTTTTTTAATTTGCTTTTCGCCCGTTGCCGTGTAGCCGAGAATCAAACCGCCGCGCTCCTGTTTTGTTAGTGAATGCGACGAGACTGCGGCTGCTTTTACTCCGAACTCGGCGGCTTTTTTGGCGACGATGTAATCTTTAACGTCATCGTTCAGCCAGCCTATTAAGTGCATTCCCGAAACCGTTTTTTTAACTTCGAGTTTGCCCGCGAGATGTTTTTTTACTTCCGAAATCAAAATTTCCTGTTTTTCCTCATACAATCGCCGCATCCGGCGGACGTGCCGCACGAAATGTCCTTCGTTAATAAATTCGGCGAGCGTGGCTTGGTCAATCAGCGGCGAGTGCGAGCCGCCTAAAGCGCGGACAGCTGTGAAAATTTCAATCAAATCCTTCGGCACAACCAGGCAGCCGAGCCTGAGCGCGGAAAAAATCGTTTTGCTGAAAGTGCCGGTGTAAAAAACGCGCCCGTCGCGGTCAAGCCCTTGAAGCGAGGCAAGCGGGCGACCTTCGTAACGAAATTCGCTGTCGTAATCGTCTTCGATAATCCACGCTTCCGCTGTGCGCGCCCATTCCAGTAATTGCAGACGGCGCGGCAGACTCATTGTTACGCCAAGCGGAAATTGATGCGACGGCGTAACATAAACAAGCCGCGCATTCCGGCTTTGCTTTAATGCCGCCGCCAAATCGAAACCGTTTTTATCAACCGGAACGGGAACGAGTTTCGCTTCAAAAGATTGGAGCACCTGTTTTGCGCCCGTGTAGCACGGATTTTCAATCCAAACTTCCGTTTTCGGTTCGAGCAGAACTCTGCCGATTAAATCAAAAGCATGCTGTGCTCCGTTCGTAATGATGATTTGTTCGGGCGTGCAGTTTACGGCTCTAAAGGATTTCAGATACGCCGCGATTGCCTCGCGCAAAGGGTAAAAGCCCGCCGGTTCGCCATAACCGAACGCATCCCGTTGCAGCGTGTAATAGCATTTATTCGCTACTTTAGTCCAAATGTCGAAAGGGAATTTGTCAATTGCCACAAGCCCATACTGAAAGGGAACTATCGGTGTGACTTGATTATTTTGTAAAACCGCGCCGCTTTCTTGCAAAATGTTTTTTCCGTAACGGGACAGTTTCAAATCGCGCGATGAAGTTTTCGTTTCAGTGTCTTGCCGTTCAAGGCGCGGCGTTTGCAAAAACTCTTCCGGCAGATGCTCGGCGACAAAAGTTCCCGCGCCGGCTTTACTTTCGAGATAACCTTCCGCCAAAAGCTGGTCGTAGGCGTTGATGACCGTCATTCTCGATACGCCGAGTTGTTTTGCCAGCAGGCGAGAGGCAGGCAATTGTCTGCCCGAATGAAATTCGCCGCTTAAAATCGAACTGCGGATGGTTTCGTAAATCTGCCGGTAAAGCGGAGCGTCGGATTTTTCATCAAGTATAATAAATGGCGGATGCGGCATATTTCACTATTATAAAGTGGTCTACCTCATTTGTCCATAATTGGATATTGTGTTGACACCAATTTTTACTACAATTTTCTATTAAAAAGGGCAAGACATGGGAAGTAAATTGGATTGCGATAGACACACGGGTGAAAGATGAATCTTACAAATCCCGCTGAACTCTACCGCATATCAAAATGGAGGATTACACAAGTTTCGCCGGAGGGCAAAAACGCCGTTCAGTCAGTAAACGGTTGCGTCGTGCTGGTCAAAACGCCGCAGGCGGTCGAGATTCTGCCGAATCGAAAGATAAAAAAAGATGAGTAACGGAATTGCACAAACCAAAAGAACGAAACTGAAACGATTGCCGAAACGCGGCGATTTTGAGCGCGACACGGTTTACCAGATTCTCGATGAAGCCTTTGTTTGTCATATCGGTTTTACGATTGACGACCAACCTTTTGTCATTCCGACCTCATTTGCGCGAGTCGGAAATTTGCTGGTTCACGGCTCGGCGGCAAGCCGAATGATGCGGGCGATGGGTTGGGAAAAAGAGGTCTGCGTGACGGTTACTTTGATTGACGGTTTGGTTTTAGCTCGTTCGGCTTTTCATCATTCGATGAATTACCGCTCGGTCGTGGTTTTCGGCAAGGCAAAAGTAATCAGCGATGAGGCGGAAAAATTGAACGCCTTAAAAGCATTTACCGAACACATCATTCCCGGTCGCTGGTCGGAAATCCGACCGCCGACCGAAAAGGAACTCAAAGCAACTACGGTTTTGTTGCTTCCGTTGCAGGAAGCATCGGCAAAGATTCGCACGGGCAATCCGGTTGATAACGAAGAAGACTACGCAATGAATGTTTGGGCAGGCGTGATTCCGTTAAAAATGTCGGCTGGCAAGCCCGTTGCAGATGCAAAATTAAAAGACGGCATTTCGATTCCGTCATATGTTTCCGATTACAAATGAAAGCAGAGGTAGAATCAATTTATGTTTGTAAAATTAAAGATTTTTTTATTGTTTTGTGAGCAATGTATTACGTTTTCACAATTCGTCATCATGAGCAAATGGTCTCGTGCAGTTCAGAAGACCGGAAAGAATTGAAAATAAAAAATAAATCGGAGGCAGAAATGAATTTGAATGTGCTTGATTTGAAAGTATGGGTTCCGGCAAAAATTTTTGAGGAATCGAAACGATTTTATCTGGAACTCGACTGCAAGCTCAACTGGCTTCATGAGAGCGGGCTTGCCGAAATGGAACTTGGCGGGTTTCGTTTTCTGCTGCAAGATTATTACCTTCTCTTTTGCCGGAAGCGGCGAACTTTTGCCAGACTAAGGCTTATGATAATACGAGAATACTCTGCAAAAGAGTGATACGGATAACGCTGAAATATGGATTGTATTTTTTATTATCATTTAAAAAATCTTGTTAATATCCGCCTCAAGTGCCATAATTCGCCTAATCATTCTTCAAACAGGTGAAAACCGTAAATGCTTTCCGGCACTTTTCAAAGGCGATCGTTCAACCGAGGCGCTGTGTTGCTCGGATTGATTGCGCTGGTTTTATTTTTGTCTTCAACCGCAAAAGCAGAACGCTTGCCGGTTAAAACCTATACGGTCGCCGACGGGCTGTTGCGGGACAATGTTTTAAAAATCAAACAGGATTCGCTCGGTTTTTTGTGGTTCTGCACTGATGAAGGCATTTCGCGTTTCGACGGCGAGGGCTTCACAAATTTCACAACTGACGACGGACTTCCAGACCGTCACACGAACGATTTTCTTGAAACCAGAGATGGCACGATTTATATTGCCACCGATAAAGGTTTGGCGCGTTTGAATCCGAAGGGAATTCGCGGTTCAAAAGACAATCCTTTATTTTCCGTTTTTCTGACCGGCAACCCGCGCGCCGAAGAGTTTAGCGTTTTGTTTGAAGATGAAAGCGGCGAGATTTTCAGCGGTACGGGCGACGGGCTTTATAAATTCAAAAATGACAGCTTTGAACAAATCGCTTTGGGCGAGCCAAACGATTCTGAAGACCGTCTGAAAATTACTTCGATTATTAAAGACCGGCGCGGCGCGTTGTGGATTGCTACCGAAGCGGGCGGCTTGATTCATATTTCGGCGACGGGCGAAACGCGGCGTTTTACTCATCAGGACGGCTTGCCGAACAATAAAATCACAACCTTGCACGAAGATAAAAACGGAAGAATTTGGGCGGGCTTACGTCCGCTCGGAGATGCTGGTTTATGTTTGCTCAAATCCGAACCGACAGCGGGCGAATCAATCGTCGAAAAACATTACACGAAGAAAGACGGTCTCCCGGGCGATTGGATTTTTTCCTTGCATGAAAGCAATGACGGACGATTTTGGATTGGAACGAATGAAGGGTTGTGTTTGTGGCAGGGCGAAAATTCCGGTTCTGTTTGCCAAACTTTTTCCGCCGCGCAGGATTTATGCGATACCGAATTTTTCAGTCTCGGCGAGGACGCCGACGGCAATCTTTGGCTCGGCTCGCGCTGCGGTTTGAAAAAATTGGCGCGTTTCGGTTTTTCGGCTTTCGGAACCGAAGACGGGCTGCCTGAGTCAGCCATCCTTTCGATTTTTGAAAACTCTGCGGGCGAGCTTTTTATCGGCTCGGGCAGTATAGGCAAACGAACGATCAGCCGCTTCGACGGCGCACGATTTCTGACGGTTGAACCGAATCTTCCTGCAAATATCGCTTATCACGGTTGGGGTTGGAAGCAGACCGTCTGGCAAGACCGCGAAAACGTCTGGTGGATTCCGACCGGCGAGGGGCTTTTTCGATTTTCTCCCGTCAAGAATTTTTCGGATTTGGAAAATGCTTCTCCGCAGGAAATGAAAATCCCGTCGAAGGGAAAAGAAATCTTCCGCTTGTTTGAAGATTCGCGCGGCGATATCTGGGTGGCGACGACCAAAGAAGCAAACGAGTTGTTTCGCTGGGAACGAAGCGCGAATGTCTGGCACGATTACACGGCGCAAGCCGGCTTTTCACCGCAGCGCGTCGGAACGGTTTTTGCCGAAGACCAAAACGGAAACTTGTGGATTGCGACGGGCGAACAGGATAGCGCGCTCGTTCGTTACCGCGACGGGCAGTTTCGGGTTTTCACGCAAGCGGAAGGCGCACCGGAAGGCTGGACAAAAGATTTGTTTCTCGACGGCAAAGGCAGGCTTTGGCTCGCCACATTTCAGGAGGGTCTGTTTAGGCTTGACGACACCGACGCCGACCGACTGGATTTTGTTCGCTACACAACCGCTGACGGGCTGGCGAGCAACAACATCGTTAGCATCACTGAAGATCGGCAGGGCAGAATTTACGCCGGAACGGGACGCGGACTAAATCGTCTTAATCCTGAAACGGGAGAAATGAAGCATTTTACAACTGCCGACGGCTTGCCGAACAGTTACATCGAAATTGCTTTCCGCGACCGGACAAACGCGCTTTGGTTCGGCACGATGGGTGGTTGGGCGCGGCTCGTTCCCGAACAGGCACGCCAGCGGCAGCCGCCGACAATTTTAATCACCGGCTTGCGCGTCAACGGGCAATCGCAGCCCGTCTCAATTTTAGGCGAGAGAGAAATCTCGGCGCTCGATTTCGATTCGTCGCAACGACAAATCTCGGTTGAATTTCTCGGATTGGGCGCGACGCTCGGCGAGCAGCTGCGTTACGAATATCGCTTCGGAAATTCCGAATGGACGCCGACGACCGAACGCACGGTTAATTTTGCCAATCTCGCTTCGGGCAACTATCAATTTGAAGTCCGCGCTCAAACCGCCGAACGAATTTACAGCCACGCGCCCGCCGTCGTTTCATTCAAAAT
>Ga0136617_10003548_pt1 | contig 13948 bp, 13 predicted proteins | sample AntDrymUQ3222106_2_FD_129672 | JGI IMG/M metagenome (GOLD analysis project Ga0136617, IMG submission 129672) | Polar desert sand microbial communities from Dry Valleys, Antarctica - metaG UQ322 (21.06) | ecosystem: Environmental > Terrestrial > Soil > Desert | place: Antarctica: Dry Valley... | reverse complement strand
CGAGCGGTTCCTTCTTTGCTCCGACGGACTGTTCGGCGTCGTCGCCGACGCCGAAATCGAAGCGATCATGGGGGATCCTGGCGCCACACTCGACGGCATCTGCGGACGTCTCATCGAGGCGGCCAATGCCGGCGGAGGGCCGGACAATATCACCGCGTTGATCATCCAGATCGATGCTTCGTAATCTCGCCGCGCTCGTCCGCTACCGCGGACTGATTCAGAGCCTCGTGACGCGGGAGTTGAAAGCGCGGTACCGCGGATCCTTCCTCGGTTTCTTCTGGTCGTTCATCAATCCGCTTCTGCTGCTGCTCGTCTACTCGTTCGTGTTCAGCTACGTCATGCCGGTCGCTGACGACAGCCGAGTCAAACCGTTCGCCCTGTTCATGTTCTGCGGAATTCTGCCCTGGACATGGTTTTCCTCGTCGCTGCTCGAAGCCTCAGGCGTTCTCATCTCTGGTGGAAATCTGATCAAGAAAGTCCTGTTCCCAGCCGAGATCCTTCCGATCGTCACCGTGCTGTCGAACATGATTCATTTCTTTTTTGGACTATCGATCCTGGCGGCATTTCTCATCTGGCATCAACGACCCATCAGCCTTGCCGAACTCGCATTGTTTCCACTCGTCGTTCTCGTCCAGTTGATACTTACTGCCGGCTTCGCCCTGCTCCTGTCCGCGCTCACCGTCCACTTTCGCGACCTGCGTGACATCCTCTCGAACCTGCTGACATTCTGGTTCTTTGCCACGCCGATCATTTATCCGTACTTCAGTTTTCCGGCAGACTCCTGGCAGGGGCAACTGCTCAAATTGAATCCGTTCACGCACCTGGCGATCACCTACCAGGAGATCCTGTTTTTCCAGGGGCCGGTCGGGCACCTGAAGTGGCTGCTGGTTCTGGGTGTGATATCGATCGGATTCTTTTTCTTCAGTTATTTCGTGTTCGACCGTTTACGCGACACATTCGCCGAGGAAGTTTAGGTTGTCACGCACCGCGATAGAGCTGACAAACGTTTCCAAGGTCTACAGGCGCTACGCGCGGCGCCGGCAGTTCGCCACCCTCAAGAGTGCCTTGCTGTCACGCAGCCTCGTCAGCGACTTGAAGGCGGACGAGACGTTTCCCGCCGTCCGCAACATGACGGTCTCGGTTCAGAGTGGCAAGACGCTGGGCGTCATCGGACGGAACGGCTCGGGCAAGAGCACGCTGCTGAAACTCGTCGCCGGCATCACGAAGCCCACGACAGGCGCGGTCAAGGTCAACGGACGGATCTCGGCGCTGATCGAGCTCGGCGCCGGGTTTCACCCTGAAATCTCCGGGCGCGAGAACGTCTTCATCAACGGCATCATGCTGGGGCTCACGAAACGCGAGATCGGACGGCGCTTTGATGAGATCGTCGAGTTCGCCGAACTGAAGGACTTCATCGACGCGCCGGTGAAAACGTACTCCTCCGGGATGTACATGCGACTTGGCTTCGCCGTCGCGATTCACGTGGATCCGGAGGTGCTTCTGGTCGACGAGGTGCTGGCTGTCGGCGACGAAGGCTTCACGCACAAGTGCCTCGACAAGTTCGCGGACTTCAAACGGCGCGGCAAGACCATCCTGCTCGTGACCCATTCGCTTGGACTCGTCGAACGCTTCTGCGACGAAGCGCTCTGGATGGACGGGGGCCAGAAGAAGGCGATCGGTGACCCGATGCGGGTGGTCGGGGCTTACGTCCTGGATGTCGGGAAGGCGGAGGAACAGCAGCTTGCCGCACACGATGCCAAGGCGCATGAGTCCGCGGTCTCGATCTCACCTGATGACCCCGCCAGCGCCGCGCTGCCGGATCATCCGGTCGAAACCGGAGAAGCGCCGGCCGACATGTTCAAGGCCACCGAAGGGCGCTGGGGATCCCGAGAGATCGAGATCACCGACGTCGAGCTGCTTGACGGCGACGGCTTGCCAGGGCACGTTTTCCAGAGCGGCCAGCCGATGACGGTACAGATCACCCTGCGCTCGCCCCTCGTCATGGACGACTTCGTCGTCGGCATCGGCCTGTTCAACGCCGAAGGGATCTGCTGCTATGGCACGAACACGAGCATCGAGCAGTTCAGGGCGGTCAAGATCCACGGCGACGCGACGGCGCGCTTCACGATCGAAAGCCTCGACATGGTCGAAGGGACCTATAAGCTGGATGTCGCCGTCCACAAGCTCGACGGGTATCCATTCGATTACCACCGGCTGCTCTATACCTTCCGCGTGAAATCGAGGACGAAGGACGTCGGGATTTACCGTCCCGCGCACCAGTGGGAGTTCTCCGACGCGATGGTGTTCTCGAAAGACAGCGTCATCGATGACGCGAGCTGAGGCGACTGCGTTCGCCGACGCGCAGCGCCGTGCCGGCCGTCGGGTGGTCTTCACCAACGGGGTCTTCGACATCCTTCACCCCGGGCACATCAGGTATCTGCGGCAAGCCCGCGCGCTCGGGGACGTCCTCGTCGTCGGTCTCAACGGCGACGCGTCGGTGCGGCGCAACAAAGGTCCGGAGCGGCCGATCAATTCTCAGGACGAGCGCGCCGAAATCCTTGCCGCCCTCGAGCCGGTCGATGCCGTCGTAATCTTCAACGAAGACACTCCCGATCAGATCATCAAGGCTGTGCAGCCTGACGTACTCGTGAAGGGGGCCGACTGGGCCGAGGAGGCGATCGTCGGTCGAGACACAGTCGAGGCGCGCGGCGGACGAGTCGTGCGCGTCCCGGTGGAGCAGGGCTTTTCCACCTCCGCCATGGTCGAGAGAATAAAGGCGCTGCCTTTGTAAGGAGTTGCTCCTGATTTCCTGATCTCCTGTTAGAAACTGACAAGTGGCCACGTTTGCTCCCACGTCGCTCGCGCTGCGAGCCCTGCTGAAGAAGTCCTTCAGCCGGCTGGGCATTGGTGTGCGCGCCGCGCGGGTGACGGGGTTGGTCCCGCCGGCTAAGGCGATGTTTGTCGCGGGCGCAGCGGCACGCGATCGGGTGCTGCTCGTCGTCCCGACGGATGCGGACGTCGAGCGATTCACCACTGACACCCGGTTTTTTCTCGCCGCGTCCGAGGGCCTTTCCGACGCGGAGGTCGAGCAGGCCGTTCTTCCGTTCCCATCCCACGAAGTCGATCCCTACCGTGGTATGGCGCCGCATTTCGAGATCGCCTCCGCGCGCGCCCGCGCCTTGCACGGGCTGTCGCACGGAACGGCGCGCATCGCGGTTGCATCGGCACCCGGGCTTCTGCCGCGCGTAAGCGCGCCCCAACACGTTGAGGCGACGTCGCTGACGATCAGGCCGGGCCAGGATCTGTCGCCGACGGACCTCGGAGACCTTTTGGCGGCGGCCGGCTATACGCGGCAGGATCCGGTCGACGAGTCAGGGGAGTTCTGCGTCCGCGGTGGCGTCGTCGATTTCTTTCCCGCCGGCGCCGATCAACCCGTGCGGCTCGAGTTTGTCGGCGACACCCTCGAATCGCTTCGCACCTACGATCCCGGCACGCAGCGGTCCACCGGCGGGATAGGCCAGGCGGAGATCGTCCCGCTGCAGGACCTTCTGCCCGACGCCGGCGGCGACGGGTCGGATCGGTCCGCGACCGTATTCGAATACCTATGGGCCCACGGGCGTCCGTACGTGTTCGTTTCCGAGCCCGACGAAGTGCGGGCGCAGGGAGAAAAGCTCACGGCGCAGATTCGCGCGAGCTATGAGGAGGCGGTGGCGAAAGGGACCAAGCCGGCGCCGCCAGAAGCGCTCGTGCTCTCGTGGGATGAAGCCGCGGAGTGGTTGAAGGACGGGACCGCGCTCGAGACGCTGGCGATCGAAGAGTCGAACGACCAGCCTGTCCACATCGCCTGTCAACCGACGCAGGAATTCGGCGGACGCGTCCAGGACTGGGTCGCCGAGATCCGCAAGGCGCGCGGGCGCGGAGGCGCGATCGTGTTTGTCGCCAACACGCACGGGCGCGCCGAGCGGACGGTCGAACTGCTGGCCGATTACGACGTATTCGCCGTTCCCGTGGACAAATCCGACGACTCGCGGACCGCCGCGGTGCTTGTCGCTGTCGGACATCTGTCACGCGGCTTCCGCCTTCCCGATGCCGGTCTCCAGTTCTGGGCCGAAGCGGATGTCTTCGAAGAAGAACGCAAGACCCACGAGCGCCGCCGATCCGCCACCCGTACGTTCCTGTCGGACTTCCGAGACCTGAAGGTTGGGGATCTGGTCGTGCACGTCGATCACGGGATCGGGATGTTCGTCGGCTTGAAGCGCATCGAGCTCGGCATGGAGACGCAGGAGTTCATGGAGCTCCGGTACTTCGGCGAAGACAAGCTCTTCGTGCCGGTCGAGCGCCTCGATCTCGTCCAGAGATTCACCGGTGCGGCGCGACCGGCGCTCGACAAGCTTGGCGGGACGACGTGGGAGAAGGCGAAGACACGCGTCAAGAAGGCCATGCGCGACATGGCCGAGGAGCTCCTCAAGCTCTATGCGGCGCGGCGGGCGATGCCCGGGCATGCCTTCAGCCCCGATTTGCACTGGCAGCAGGAATTCGAAGACGCGTTCGAGTGGGAGCTGACGCCCGACCAGAAAACGGCCGTCGCCGACATCAAGGCCGACATGGAGTCGCCCACGCCAATGGACCGGCTCCTGTGCGGCGACGTGGGCTATGGAAAGACCGAAGTCGCCATGCGCGCGGCGTTCAAGGCGGCAATGGACGGCAAACAGGTAGCCGTCCTCGCACCGACAACAGTCCTTGCGTTCCAGCACATGAAGACCCTCAAGAGCCGGTTCGCCGCCTTCCCCGTACGGATCGACATGGTCAGCCGCTTCCGCACTAGGGCGGAACAGAAGCAGACTCTCGATGATCTCGCCGCCGGCAAAGTCGACGTCATCGTCGGCACACACCGCCTGCTGTCGAAGGACGTGGTCTTCAGGGACCTCGGGCTGCTCGTGGTGGACGAGGAACAGCGTTTCGGCGTTGCGCACAAGGAGAGGGTCAAGCAGATCCGCAAGCGCGTCGACGCATTGACGATGACGGCGACGCCGATTCCGCGGACGTTGAACATGTCACTGGCGGGTATTCGCGACATGTCGGTGATCGAAACGCCGCCGCGCGATCGGCTCTCGATCCAGACCAACGTCATGAAGTTCGATCAGGAGGTGATCTCGCGGGCGATTCGGACGGAGCTCGAACGCGGTGGGCAGGTGTATTTTGTCCACAACCGCGTGGAGTCCATCTATTCGGTCGGCGACCTGATCACGCGGCTCGTGCCCGAGGCCAAGGTGGCGGTGGCGCACGGTCAGATGGGGGAGGAAGAGCTCGAGCGCGTCATGGTGGATTTCGTCGCCCACAAGTACGACGTCCTGCTCGCGACGACGATCATCGAGAACGGGCTCGACATCCCGAACGCGAACACGATGATCGTCAACCGCGCGGACCGGTACGGCCTTGCCCAGTTGTACCAGCTGCGAGGGCGCGTCGGCCGATCCGATCGGCGCGCGTATGCCTACCTGATGATCCCGCCCGAAGAAACGCTCTCGACGGTGGCGAAAAAACGCCTTGCAGCGATCCGCGAATTCAGCGACCTCGGAAGCGGGTTCCGCGTCGCCGCACTCGATCTCGAGATTCGCGGCGCTGGCAACCTCCTCGGCGGAGAGCAGAGCGGCCATATCGACGCCATCGGCTTCGACATGTACATGAAGCTGCTGGAGCAGACGATCAAGGAGCTCAAGGGTGAAGAGATCGACAGCGACGTCAAGGCGAACGTCAACCTGCGGGTAGACCTGCGGATCGACGAAACCTACATTCCGGACATGAACCAGCGCCTGACCGTTTATCGACGGATGGCGGCGGTTCGAACCGACGAGGAGCTGCGCCGGATCATCGACGAAGTGCGCGACCGCTATGGGTCCCTCCCCGAATCGGTGCTGAATCTGGCGGAATACGCGTCGATCCGGCTTCTGGCGGATCGCCTGGCGCTCGAATCGGTAGACCGGGAAGGGCAGGTGGTCGTCTTAAAGTTCAGGCAGGGCACCAAGCTCGACCCGGCGCGTGTGTTCAACCTGGTGCGGGAGCGGGGAGACCTGACCCTCGTCCCGCCGGGGACGCTCAAGCTGAACCTGGCGGCCCCTCGTCCCACGGCGGCGCCAGCAGCTCCGTCGGTGCGGCCTGACGGCCGGATCACCCGGAGCTCGCTGTCGAAGCGCGGCAAGGATCCGGTCGCGGGCGGCTCCTGGTGGGCGGCGCGGGCGAAGGCGGGCGAAGTCACAGGCGGCTTTACAAAGGACGAGATCATGCGGCCGGCCACAAAAGAGGACCCGCGGTCGGAAACCGGTGTTTTTACTCGGGTGTCAGGTCTCCTGCGGGATTTGGACGACCAGTCGCCGTAGTCCAGCCCTTTAGGGCTGCCCATCGAAAGGCGTCCAGCCCTTCAGGGCTGAATATACGCGATTCGTGTAAAATGTTGTGTTCTAAACGTTTAGAGAATCATATGAAATTTTCAGCCCGCGCAGCCCTGAGGGGCTGGACTACGATCATCGCCGTCACGGTCATCGTCGCCAGTCCATTGAGAGGCGAGATCATCGAGCAGGTGCTGGTGAAGGTGAACGGCGACATTATCACCAAGACGGACCTCGAAGCGCGCCAGATCGCCGCCATCCGGCAGCAGATGAACAGCCGCGTGGACGCCGCTGCGCTCAAGAACGACGCCGAGCTCCGCAAGACGCTGCTCGAGATCACACCGCAGATCCTCGTCGACACCATCGACGAGCTCCTGTTGATTCAGATTGGCAGGGAAAAGGGCTACAAGCTGAGCGACGAACAGTTCAAGAGCTGGCTGGAGAACCTTCGGAAGGAACAGAACCTCCAGGACGAGCAGAAGTTCCAGGGCGCGCTCAAGCAGGAAGGCATGACGATCGACGATCTGCGCAAGAACGTCGAGCGCCAGTTCCTGCGATCGCGTGTCCAGCAGGACGAGATCGGCTCGAAGCTGACGATCACCGAGGAAGAGGCGCGCCAGTACTACCTGGCGCACAAGGACGAATTCGCCGAACCGGCGACCGTCACGCTCCGCGAAATCTTCACCGAGATTCCGACGACCACCCAGAAAGGGCAGGCCGGCACGAAGGTTGGTGAAGACGATGAGGCGGCGAAGAAGGCGGCGGCCATCTCCGCACGCATCAAAGCCGGCGAGGATTTCGCGAAGCTCGCCGCTGAGGTGTCAGACTCGCCGTCCAAGGCCAACGGCGGATTGATCGGGCCGCTGCCGCTCAGCGACCTCTCCGACACGCTCCGGCAGACCATCAGCACGATGAAACCCGGCGACGTCACCCCGCCCACGCGAACGGCGACGGGCTTCCAGATCCTGAAGCTCGAAAGCCTGAAGCCGGCCACGCCGCAACCGTTCGAGAGCGTCAGGGACCTCGTCGCCGACCGCGTCTACAACGCGCGGCAGGACGCGGAGCTGCGCAAGTTCTTCGCGCGCGTCCGCAGCCGCGCGATCATCGAGTGGAAGAACCAGGACCTGAAGAAGCTGTACGAACAGGGTCTCGCCGAACGCGCCACAGCATCCAACTGAGGCGACGGTTCAACACGGTGCAACACGGTGCAACGCCTCGGTGGTTCGCCGTCTGGACACGGTCGCGTCACGAGCAGGCCGTTCGACAGCAGCTGGAAAAAAAGGGACTCGACGCGTTTCTCCCGACGATCCCGAAGTGGAGCCGCTGGAAGGACCGCAAAAAGAAAATCGACTGGCCCCTGTTCCCCGGTTACTGCTTCGCGCGCTTCGATGCACAGGATCGCTTATCGGTGCTCAAATGCGCCGGCGTCGTCACGATCGTGTCGTTCGATGGTGAAATCGCGCCTATTCCTGACGTCGAGATCGACGGCATCCGCACGCTCGTCGAAAGTGATCTTCAGTTCGACCCCTGCCCCCTGATCCGGGAAGGCACGATGGTGGAGGTGGTCCACGGCCCCTTGAAAGGGGTCGTCGGGCGGCTGCAGCGCAAGGGATCGCATGCCCGGCTGATCCTCGCGGTGGATCTGATCGGCCAGGCAGTCAGCGTCGAAGTCGATGCCGCGGATGTGAAAGCTTATTGAAGGCGCGAGCGAGGGGGTCCGGGGGGAAGCGCCCCGGAGCAGTGCTACATCGGAGGGGTGATATTCCCCCGGACAATTGATGAAAATCGGGACCATCGATTTATCGCCGCCGTTCGCGCTCGCGCCGATGGCGGGCATGACCGACACCGCGTTTCGCCGCCTGGTGAAGCGCAGGGGCGGGTGTGGCCTGGTGGTGACCGAGATGGTCAGCTCCGAGGGGCTGGTGCGCGGCATCGATCGCACGCTGGAGTACGCGGAGTTCACCGAGGAGGAGCGTCCGGTCTCCATCCAGATCTTCGGCGGCGATCCGGAAAAGATGGCGGCTGCGGCGCAGATCGTCGAGGGGATGGGCGCCGACATCGTCGACGTCAACATGGGCTGTCCGGTGCCGAAGATCGCGAAGCACAACGCCGGCTGCAGCCTGATGCGCGAGCCGGCGCACGCGGCCGACGTCGTCCGCGCCATGGCGCGAGCGGTCAGGATTCCCGTGACGGTGAAGATGCGCGCGGGGTGGGACGCCGATGCGATCAACGCGCCGGAGCTCGCGCGCCGGGTGGAAGACGCGGGCGCTGCGGCAGTTGCCGTCCATGGGCGGACGGCAGCGCAATCCTATTCAGGCGTCTCCGACTGGGACCTCATCGCGCATGTCGCCGCGCAGGTCGGCATTCCGGTGTTCGGCAGCGGCGATTGCATCGAGGCCTCGCAGATCGTCGAGCGCATGAATGGCGGCCCGGTCTCCGGCGTCCTCGTCGGACGCGGCGCGTTGAGAAATCCCTGGATCTTCGAACAGGCGACCGACCTCGCTGCCGGGCGCCAACCGCGGACGATTACGCACGAGGAGCGCGCCAGATTCCTGCTGGAGTACATCGACCTGCTGGTGTCCGAGCGGGTGAACGAAGCGCACGGTTTCCGGCATCTCGCGCCCACGATCGAGTCCGCCGGCGCGGCGCCGGCGCCCGCACGCGGCCGCGAGCGGTGGGTGATCAACAAGCTGCGCGCGCTGAATGCCTGGTACACAAAGGGCATCGACAACGGTTCGCACTTGCGCGTGTCGATCAATTCAGCGGAATCGATCCCGCAAGTCCGCGCGCTGATCGAAGATTTTTTCCTCACCCGTAGTCCAGCCCATTAGGGCTGTTCTAAATCTTGGATCTCGTAGTCGTACGCGAGCGACCGCTCCCCGAGGTTCGCGAAATGGCGGCTCAACGTCGCATGCGATGGATGGCGCAGATACTCTTCGAGGCCGCGCTGGTCGTCGAACTCGATGATGGCGACGTAGGCGAAGTCGGCCGTCATCAATTGCTCATAGCCAGGCAGGCCGTGCCTGATGCGCCGCCCCACGCGCAATCGTCTGATCGAAGGAATTTCCCTGGAAGCCGCCGTGAGATCCGCGACGGCAGCTTCGACCGCCGCGGGCTCGACCGCCGCGCGGGGTTGAATCATCACGACGTGGACGATCACCTCGGTCCGCGTCCTCCGCCTCGGCCCCCGCCCCCCCCTGGTTTTCCGCCTCCCCTGAAGTTGCCGCCACGCGGAGCATTCCCGCCACCGGATCCGCTCGGACCCTTGGGCGGGAACGGACGGTCGCCCCGTGGACGGTCCCCCTGTGGTTTGAAGGGCCGATCACTCTTAGGCCTGAACGGACGCTCCCCCTCCGGCCTGAGCGGGCGATCCCCCTGGGGCTCGAACGGGCGATCTCCTCGAGGCTTGAACGGACGGTCGCCTCGAGGCTTGAAGGGCCGGTCGCCTTGCGGCTTGAAGGGGCCACCCTCGGGCTTGAATGGACGATCGCTTCGCGGCTTGAAGGGCCGGTCCCCCTGCGGCTTGAACGGGCGACCGCCGGCCGGCCGGGCCGGTCGCTCTCCCTGGGCGCCTCCACCCTGCTCTTCGATGCGATCGCGCCGCGCCCTCGCCGTGAAGCGCTGACGCTTGACGTCGCGTGGCACCTTGAAACGGTCGCGCGGGTCCTTGTGCTCTCCGCCGGGCCGCCAGTCGGCGCCTCTGCGCTCGCGCCCCTCGCGCTCCATGCGCAGCGCCATCGACGCCGCCTCTTCCGACGGCCACAGCTTGCCGCGCGCGAACCACATCAGCACCGCATCCGGCTGCTTCGATTGCAGCTGCTTCAGCGTCGGCAGTAGCTCGTCACTCGTCGCGGCGCGAAAGGCCGTTGGCTGCCCGCCCGCGATGATCGTCCAGTACGTAAACCGTGGAGGCATCTGTCTGTGTGTCTTCCGTGTTGCGCTGTGGCTAGTGCTTAGCCGCGGCGGGCGGCTCGAGGCGCTTCAGTTTTTCGATCAGCGTCGTGCGTTTCAGGTTCAAGAGCTTGGCCGCCTGCCGCTTGTTTCCCTGCGTGCGCTCCAGCGAGCGCCGGATCAGCGACAGCTCCACCGCTTCGATGTACCGGTCGAAGTCGACCCCTTCGTCGGGAAACCAGACCTGCGAATCACCCGCGGCATCCGGCTGATTCTGCAGTTCGCGCGTGAGGTCGGTGACCTCGATCTGGGACCGCCCCGCGGAAAACGCGAGCGCGCGCTCGACGGCGTTTTCGAGCTGCCGGATGTTGCCGGGCCACGAATACGCCATGAGGTGCCGCATCGCCTCCTGCGACATCGTGACGACGCCGCGTCCGGAGTCCTGGGTCAGGCGTTCCAGGAAATGCTGCACGAGCAGCGGAATGTCCTCGCGGCGTTCGCGCAGCGACGGCAACTGCACCGGGATCACGTTCAGCCGGTAGAACAGATCCTCGCGGAACGTGCCTTCCGCGACCATCTTCGTGAGATCGGAGTGCGTCGCGGCGATGACGCGCACATCGATCTTGACCGTGTGCGATTCGCCGACGCGTTCGAACTCGCGCTCCTGGAGGACGCGGAGCAGCTTCGACTGCAGCGCGGGGCTCATCGTCCCGACTTCGTCGAGGAATAACGTGCCCTTGTGCGCCTGCTCGAGCCGCCCCTGGCGGTTGCCGACGGCGCCGGTGAACGCGCCGCGCACATGACCGAACAGCTCCGCTTCGAGCAGGGTCTCCGGGATCGCGCTGCAGTTCAGTGCCGCGAAACGGTTGTTGCGCCGCGGGCTGTTGTGGTGAATCGCCCGCGCGGCGAGCTCCTTCCCCGTCCCGGTCTCACCGGTGATCAGGATCGTGCTCGACGTGGCCGCGACGGTTTCGAGCAGCTGAAACAGCTCCCGCATCGGCCGGCTGCGGCCGACGATCCCGTCAAACTTGTAGCGCTCCTCGAGCTGCGATCTGAGATACGCGTTTTCGGACTTCAGGCGCCGCTGCTCGATCGCGGACCGCAGCACGTGCATCAAAGCATCGAACTGAAACGGCTTGGCAATGAAGTCGGAGGCGCCGTGCTTGATCGCATCGACCGCGTCCTTCACCGTCCCGTAGCCGGTGATGACGATGGCGATCAGCTCCGGGTAACGCTCGAGGGCGGCCTCGAGCACCTGGCGTCCGTTGATGCCGGGGAGCTTGAGATCGGTGATCAGGACATCGAAGGCGAACGAGGCGAGCCGTTCGAGGGCATCCTCGCCGTTGCTGGCCTGCTCCACGACGAATCCATGGTCGGCCAGCCGCTCTGCGATTGCCTCGCGAAGCGACGCTTCGTCGTCGACGATCAGCAGGTGTTTTGGATTTTCGGACATTCGAAGGCGCGGGCGGTATTTTGACACCCCCACCCCCCTCCGTCAAACTCCCGGCACGAGAGGTCTAATGCGCTCGTGAATCTCTTCCGATAATTCCAGCGAATATGAACACTGAACGAAAGACCCTTTCGATCATGAAGGCGTGCGAAACGGTCGGCGTCAGCCGGCGCACGATTTACAACTGGATTGCGGCCGGCAAGGTCGAATACGTGCGGACCGCTGGAGGTTCCGTGCGGATCTTTGCCGATTCGCTCTGGCGTGAGCCGGCACAAACGCCGCAGCTCACGCGCAAAGAAGCTTCATGACGGGGGATTTTGGCTTGCTCTTTCATCGCCTCAACAATCAGCTCGGCATCATCCTCGCCAACGCGGAACTGCTCGAAGCGAAAGCGGGAGACGAACCGGAGCGCGCGCGCGCCTCTCAGGTCGTCCTCAGCGTGCTCGACGCGATGGCAACAGCGCGCGAAATCCGCCTTCGCGTCCGTGACGAGGAAAGCCAAAATTCCGTCACGCAATCACAGAAATCGTCAAATCGTTGACCACAAAACGCATCGAGCTCGCCGCCACTGCACCCTCCTGCACGCCCTTTCTCAGACGCAAGTTGTGCAATTGAAGGCACTTACGGCAGAAGCGTAAACTTGGACAGTTTTCGCTTTTGATTCGCTTCAGCTTTGGTACCGCCGTTGCCCTACAGCGTCTCGCCGGCACCGACGCCGGCGCAGGATTCTGGAGGACAAGAACCGATGCAGCGCCAGCCACTCGCCGCCAGCCAGCGTGACCGGATAGCCGCCGGCCTTCCCTTCGTCGAATCACTTGCTCGCCGCGTGGCGTCGTCGATGCCGCATTCGATCGAGCTGAGCGATCTCGTCCAGGACGGCATGATCGGACTGATCGACGCCGCCAAGCGGTATGACGACTCGCGGGGCATCAAGTTCGAGACCTTTGCCGAACGTCGCGTGCGCGGCGCCATGATCGACGCGCTGCGGCGAGATGCGTGGCCACGGGGCGTCCGCCGGCAGCGGCGGGAGCTCGAGGCGGCGCGCGAGCAGCTGCGGCGGGAACTTGGCGCGGAGCCCTCGCTGGCGGATCTTGCGGCGCGGCTCGGCTCGGACGAAACGCGGCTCGGAAAGACGATCGTCAGGATCAATACGATCGAGAGCACGTCGCCCCTGTCTGCCGGGGACAACGTCGATGGATCATCGCTGCCGCCGGCGCTGTGCCCATCGGAACCGATCGCACCCGACCGCGCCTATGAATCGCGCGAGAGCCGCGACCGGATTCGTGGTGCGATTGCCACGCTGCCTCCACGCGAGCGCAAGGTCATCGGTCTCTATTACTACGGCGAAGCAACCATGAAGGAAATCGGGACGGCGATCGGCGTGAACGAGTCGCGCGTCTCGCAGCTGCACGCGCGGGCGATCCATCGGCTGAAGAAGGCGCTTGGCGCTGAATGCGGCCACGCCCCGGTCATCGACTTCCAGAGCACGATGCGACGCATCCGCATGGCCAGGGAGGAGACCGGTATCACTCGCGGCCGCGTGCTCGAGTACAGAACGCCGGCCGACAATACGGCCGCGGCTCGAAAGGTTGCGGTGCCGGCGCAGAAGCGCATGAAGACCGTCGCGCCGCAGCGCGCCGTTGCGTCGGCGCGTTAGGCGCTCAGGCAATCAACTCGGACGCATTACGGAGGAGGTCCTTCAGCCGGAACGGCTTCGCGAGCCACCGGCACCCCGACTCCTCGAGAAACCGTTCTGCGTCCGTGCCTGCAACGTCTCCGGTGACGAACAGGATGCGCCGCGCGAGCCGCGCGTTCCTGACCAACAGTTCGCGATAGAACGACGGGCCGTCGAGCCTCGGCATCTTGAGGTCGCAGACGATCAGGTCGTAGGCCCGCGCATCCAGACGCTCGAGCGCTTCAATGCCGTCGCCGGCGCGATCGACAATGAACCCCGCGTCCACGAGGGCTTCGGCCACGGCGTCTCCGAGCGCGGCCTCGTCCTCGACCACCAGCACGGTGGCGCCCGCGGCCTTCGCGGGTGGCGCGAACGTCCGTTCGGGTGGTTTCGGCAGCGGCGGTTTCAGCGCCGCGTCGGTCACCGGCATTTCGACATAGAACGACGCGCCGCGCCCCGGCTGCGACTTGACGGTGATCCGCCCTCCGTGCTCCTGCACGATTGCATACGCCACCGTGAGGCCGAGCCCGGTGCCTTTCCCTACTT
>Ga0136617_10003547_pt1 | contig 13948 bp, 8 predicted proteins | sample AntDrymUQ3222106_2_FD_129672 | JGI IMG/M metagenome (GOLD analysis project Ga0136617, IMG submission 129672) | Polar desert sand microbial communities from Dry Valleys, Antarctica - metaG UQ322 (21.06) | ecosystem: Environmental > Terrestrial > Soil > Desert | place: Antarctica: Dry Valley... | reverse complement strand
TCGTGTGCGACTTCGCGAACACCGAGGTCAGCTATGCCGACCGCGGCGATGCCTGCAACACGGCCAACCAGACCCGGGCCGAGGGTCAGCCGCCCAGTGCGATCTCCGAGGTCAACGCGGCCTATGACAACATCGGCACGACCGCCGCCTACTACCAGAGCACCCTCGGCATCGACCTCACCGCGCTGATCGGCAGCGTGCCGGCCGGCGGCTCCAGCAAGGCGCTGCGGGCAGCTACCCGGGTCTGCTTCACTCACAACCCATGTCCGCTGAACAACGCCTTCTGGGATGGTCAGCAGAGCACCTACGGCCAGGGCTACGCGGCCGCCCAAGACGTCGTTGCCCACGAGCTCGCCCACGGCGTGACCGAGAAGACATCGAACCTGGCCTACCTGTATCAGTCGGGCGCCATCAACGAGTCGATGTCCGACGTCTTCGGCGAGCTCGTCGACCTCAGCGACGGCGTGAACCTTCCGGACACTGCCGGCACCTGGCTCGTCGGTGAGGACGCGCCAGGAGGCGCCATCCGCAGCATGTCCGATCCCGGGACGCACGGGCAGCCGGACAGGATGACCAGCCCCGACTACACCGCGGACGAGTCCTTCACCGACAACGGCGGCGTGCACACCAACAGTGGCGTGGGCAACAAGGCCGCGTACCTGATCGGTCAGGGCGGCACCTTCAACGGCCAGACCGTCACCGGGTTGGGCCTGCCCAAGACCGCCGTCATCTACTACCGCACCCTGAGCGTGTTGGCGACCGGTGCGGATTACGCGGATCTGGGGGCGACCCTGTCGTCGTCGTGCCTGGCCCTCGTCGGGACCGCGGGCATCGTCGCGCCCGACTGCGCCGAGGTGGACCAGGCGGTGACCGCCACCGAGATGGCCCAGCAGCCCACCGTGGTGGGAGCCGCCGCACCCGAGGCGCCGGTGTGCGACCCGGGCAAGACCCAGCAAGTCCTGTTCGACGACAACATGGAGTCGACGGCCTACTGGTCCACGAGCGGCACCTTCGCCGACTGGAGCTACGCGCAGGGTTACGCGACTTCCGCCCGGACGATGCTCGATGGCTACACCCCCGAGGCGGGTGCTCCACCGGGCGCGCACGCCGGCGTCGCGCAGGCGGTCCCGCTCTACGTCACCGCCGGTCAGACCACCTACCTGCGCTTCCGTCACTACGACCAGTTCGAGTTCGGCTACGACGGCGGGCACGTCCAGTACAGCGTCAACTCGGGAAGCACGTGGATCGACGCGGGCGGGCTGCCGACCGACAACGGCTACAACGCCGACGTGCACCTGGGCACCCCCACCACCCAGTTCCGCGGGTTCAGCAAACAGAGCGCCGGCTACGTGTCCACCAGGATCAATGTCAGCTCGCTCGGCGGGCGCAGCGTGCTTTTCCGGTTCCGCATCGTGGGCGACGAGTCGGTGGCGTCCGACTGGCTGATCGACGATGTGTCGCTGTACCAGTGCGGCTACCCAACAGCGATGACGGCCTCGTCGCCACCGTCCGCGGTGTACGGCTTCGCGGTGACGATGACCGGGACGCTGCGCTATGCCGGCAGCACCACTGCGGTGCCGCCCATGCCCGTGCGTCTGTTGCACCGCAAGCGGGGAACCAGCACGTGGTACACGCTGGTCAGTACGAGGTCGTCGGCATCGGGCACCTTCGCCTTCTTGGTGAAGCCGGCTTACCACACCGACTACCAGGCTCGGTTCGATGGGAGTACGTCGTTCCTGCCGACGATCTCGCCGACGTTCACCGTGTCCTCGCTGCCGAGGGTCATCACCAGCGTCAGTCCGACCAGCGTTCCGCGCGGCGGCACGGCGAAGATCAGTGTCACGGTACAGCCCAACCACAGCGGCCAGCAGGTCACGCTGCAACGGCTGGTAGGCACCATGTGGACCTGGGTCGCCTACGGCAACCTGACCACGTCCAGCACCTACGCCTTCTCGGTCCGGCCGACGGTGGCCGGCACCTACACCTACCGGGTGTACAAGTCCGCCGACCCCGACCACGGTGTCGGCATCAGCCCCAACATCACTCTACGGGTAACCTGACGTGCCAAAGTAGCGTCGTGGGGGCTCAACCCGAGTTTGACAGCGCCGCCGCCGATGTCGCAGGATTGAGTGGCTAACACTCAACCAGCAGCTTCGGAGGAACCCATGGCACGAGCGGTCGGTATCGACCTCGGCACGACCAACTCCGTCGTCTGCGTCCTCGAGGGCGGCGAGCCGACGGTCATTGCCAACGCCGAGGGCTCGCGGACGACGCCATCCATCGTGGCCTTCGCCAAGAACGGCGAGGTCCTCGTCGGTGAGGTCGCGAAACGGCAGGCGGTGACCAACGTCGATCGCACCGTCCGGTCCGTCAAGCGTCACATCGGCACCGACTGGACGACGGAGATCGACGGCAAGAAGTACACCCCACAGGAGATCAGCGCGCGGACCCTGCAGAAGCTCAAGCGCGATGCCGAGACCTACCTCGGCGAGGACGTCACCGACGCCGTGATTACGACCCCGGCGTATTTCTCCGATCACCAGCGGCAGGCCACCAAGGAGGCCGGCACGATCGCTGGGCTCAACGTCCTGCGGATCGTCAACGAGCCGACCGCCGCGGCGCTGGCGTACGGGCTGGACAAGGGCGAGAAGGACCAGACCATCCTCGTCTTCGACCTCGGCGGCGGCACGTTCGACGTCTCGCTGCTGGAGATCGGCGAGGGCGTAGTCGAGGTCAAGTCGACGTCGGGCGACACCCAGCTCGGCGGCGACGACTGGGACCAGCGGATCGTCGACCACCTGGTCAAGACGTTCCGCAACCAGCACGGTATCGACCTGGCCAAGGACAAGATGGCGCTGCAGCGGCTGCGTGAAGGAGCCGAGAAGGCGAAGATCGAGCTGTCCGGTGGGCAGGCCACCACGATCAACCTCCCCTACATCACCGCGGGCGCGGACGGCCCGCTGCACCTCGACGTCACCGTCACCCGGGCGGAGTTCCAGCGGATGACCCAAGACCTGCTCGAGCGTTGCACCGGCCCGTTCCAGCATGCGCTCTCCGACGCCGGCATCGGAGTGGACAAGATCGACCACGTCGTGCTCGTCGGAGGCTCCACCCGGATGCCTGCCGTCGTCGATCTGGTCCGGGAGCTGACTGGTGGAAAGGAGCCCAACAAGGGGGTCAACCCCGACGAAGTAGTTGCCGTGGGAGCGGCCCTTCAGGCGGGGGTGCTCAGGGGCGAGGTCAAGGACGTGCTCTTGCTCGACGTCACCCCGCTGTCCCTGGGCATCGAGACCAAGGGCGGCATCATGACCAAGCTCATCGAGCGAAACACCACCATTCCGACCAAGCGATCGGAAATCTTCACTACGGCCGACGACAACCAGCCCTCGGTGCAGATCCAGGTGTTCCAGGGTGAACGCGAGATGGCTCAGTACAACAAGAAGCTCGGCATGTTCGAGTTGACCGGCATCGCTCCGGCGCCCCGGGGCATGCCGCAGGTCGAGGTCACCTTCGACATCGACGCCAACGGCATCGTGCACGTCGGCGCCAAGGATCTCGGCACCGGCCGCGAGCAGTCGATGACCATCACCGGGGGCTCGGCCCTGCCCAAGGACGACATCGAGCGAATGATGCGCGACGCGGAGGCGCACGCCGAGGAGGACCGCAAGCGGCGCGAAGAGGCTGAAACCCGCAACACCGCCGAGTCGCTGATGTACCAAACCGAGAAGTTCCTGGCCGAAAGCGGCGACAAGATCCCTGACGACTCGAAGACCAAGCTCTCAGACGCGCTCGGCGACCTGCGCAGCTCGCTGGGTGGCTCCGACCTCGGCGCCATCAAGACAGCTCAGGAGAAGGTCGCCCAGATCTCTCAGGAGATTGGGTCAGCAATGTACGCCCAGCAGTCGGCACCGGGTGGATCGGCCGGTCCGGGAGCTGAGGCCGGTGCCGATGCGGGATCCGACGACGACGTGGTTGATGCCGAGATCGTCGACGACGAGCCGACCGCCAAGTCAGACGGCGAGGAGCGTTCGGCGTGACCTCACCCGAGGAGTACGAGAACAATCACGGGGAGGATCACGGCGAGAGCGGCGAGTCGCCGCGCGTGGTGATCCGCGACAAGCGGCGGATCGATCCCGCCACTGGCGAGCCGCGGGAGGTGGCGGATGCTTCGGCGTCCGCCACGCCCTCCGCCGCCATGCCCTCCGCTACCCCGCAAGGCTCGGCAGGTGCCGAGCCCGACGATCTCCGGCGGGCACTCGCCGAACGCACCGCCGACCTACAGCGGGTCAGTGCCGAATATGCCAACTACCGCCGGCGGGTCGACCGCGATCGGCTGACCAGTGCGGAGCTGGCCACCGCGAGCGTGGTCGGCGCGCTTCTGCCGGTGCTGGACAACATCGACAGGGCGCGCGAGCACGGTGATCTCAACGCGGCCTTCGCTGCGGTCGCCGACGAGCTCGAGGGCACGCTGGGAAAGCTCGGATTGAGCGGATTCGGGGAGGTCGGTGACCCCTTCGATCCCAAGCGGCACGAGGCGGTCGCGCACAGCACCAGTCCAGATGTCGATCAGCCGACCTGCGTCGAGGTGATGCGCCGCGGTTACTCCTTCGGCGAGCGGTTGCTGCGACCCGCCTTGGTCGGAGTGGCGGACCGCCAGCTGGCGGACTCTCAGCCGGCGGACTCCGAGCTGGCGGCCCCTGGGCCGGCTGTTGACGCTTCAGACGAGTGACGCGGAAGGGAGGGACGCCCAGTGAGCACCCGCGACTACATCGAGAAGGACTACTACAAGGCGCTGGGCGTCGCCAAGGACGCCAGCGCCGCGGACATCAAGAAGGCCTACCGCAAGCTGGCGCGCAACCTGCATCCGGACAAGAATCCCGGCAACTCTGAGGCCGAGAAACGGTTCAAGGAGATCTCCGAGGCGCACTCCGTCCTGTCCGATACCGACCGGCGCAAGGAGTACGACGAGGCTCGGTCGCTGTTCGGCTCCGGTGCGTTCAGGCGTGGCCCGGCGGCCGGCGACCGCACGGGCGGGATGCCGTTCGACCTCGGGGACCTGCTCGGCAATGCCGCCGGTGGGACCGGTGGGGCCGGGCTGGGCGATGTGTTCGGCAACCTGTTCAGTGGGGGTGCGGGGCCGCGCGGCCGGACCGCCTCGCGCCGAGGAGCCGACCTCGAAACCGAGGTCACTCTGGAGTTCGCCGAAGCCGTCACCGGCGTCACCGTGCCGCTGCGCATCTCCGCTCCCGGCCCGTGCGGCAACTGCAGGGGCACCGGCGCCCGGCCGGGCTCGCAGCCGCGGATGTGTCCCCGTTGCATGGGCATGGGCATGGTGAACCACAACCAAGGCTCGTTCAGCTTCAGCGAGCCCTGCCGCGAGTGCCGGGGGGCCGGCACGATCGTCGACGATCCCTGTCCCCAGTGCCGCGGCACCGGCCAGTCGGCGCAGACCCGCACCATCAATGTGCGCATCCCACCGGGCGTCACCGACGGCCAGCGCATCCGGCTGCCCGGCAACGGCGGTCCGGGCGAGCGGGGCGGCAAGCCGGGTGATCTGTTCGTGGTCGTGCATGTGCGCTCGGACGCACTGTTCGGCCGCAAGGGCGACAACCTCACCCTGACGGTGCCGGTCACCTTCCCGGAGGCGGTCCTGGGCACGACGGTCACCGTGCCGACCCTGGACGGCGCGGTCACTCTCAAGGTGCCCGCCGGTACGTCGAGCGGCCGGACCCTGCGGGTGCGGGGCAAGGGGGTGCGCCGAAAGGACGGCACCGCCGGCGATCTGTTGGTGACGGTCGAGGTGGCCGTGCCCAAGAAGCTGTCGAAGGCGGCCCGCGAAGCTCTGGAGGCGTACGCGAAGACCTCGCCAGCTGATCCGCGCGAGCACCTGAACGTCCCGGCGAGCGGCCGTGGCTGAGCGGCTGACGCCACGCGAGGCGACGGCGTTCGTGATCTCCGTCGCCGCCGAGCTAGCGGGCATGCACCCGCAGACCTTGCGGTCCTATGACCGGCTGGGCCTGGTGTGCCCGCAGCGCACCCCTGGCGGAGGTCGGCGATACACGGCCCGAGACGTCGAGCGGTTGCGCGAGGTGCAGCGCCTATCCCAGGAGGAGGGCGTCAACCTCGCCGGCATCAAGCGGATCATCGCCTTGGAGTCGCAGGTCGACACGCTGCAGGGGCAAGTCGGTCAGCTGCTGCGCGAGCTGGTCAACGCCCGGCAGGCGGCCGCTGCCGCCGAGGCCGCCGTGCACGCGTCGTACCGCCGGGAGCTCGTCCCGTTCAACCAGCGCCCGATCGTCATCTGGAAACCCGAACCACGGAAGTCACGCTGATGGATGCATACAAACTCACCACGAAGAGCCAGGAGGCGGTGACCGCAGCGGTGCGGCTGGCCGCCGACCGCGGTCACGCCGACGTCGAGCCGGTCCACCTGCTGTCGGCGCTTCTCGACTCCGACGGCGGGGTCGCGGCGCCGCTGCTGCAGGCAGTCGGCACCGATCCCGCCGACCTGCGGGCAGCCGCCAAGACGGCACTTGACCGGCTGCCGAGCGCCAGCGGCGCCACCGTCTCGGCCCCCAACCTCTCCCGTGCTGCCTACGCGTCGATCACGGCGGCAAGTGAGTCCGCGTCGGCGCGCGGTGACGAGTACGTCTCCACCGAGCACCTCCTGGTCGGCCTTGCGACCGCCGGCGGGCAGGTCGCCGACTGGCTACGCACCCGTGGCGCGACGGCAGACGCCCTGACCGCCAAGTTTGACGTGGTGCGCGGCGGCTCCCGCCGGGTCACCAGCCCCGACCCGGAGTCCACCTATCAGGCGCTGGAGAAGTACGGCGTCGACCTCACTCAGAGCGCCCGCGACGGCAAGCTCGACCCGGTTATCGGCCGGGACAGCGAGATCCGCCGCGTCGTGCAGGTGCTGTCCCGCCGTACGAAGAACAACCCCGTGCTCATCGGGGAGCCGGGCGTGGGCAAGACCGCGGTCGTCGAAGGCCTGGCGCAGCGGATTGTCGATGGAGACGTCCCGGAGTCGTTGCGGGACAAGCGGCTGATCTCGTTGGATCTGGGCGCGATGGTGGCCGGCGCCAAGTACCGCGGTGAGTTCGAGGAGCGGTTGAAGTCGGTGCTCGAAGAGATCAAGGGCGCTGAGGGACAGGTCGTCACCTTCATCGACGAGCTGCACTCGGTCATCGGCGCCGGGCGCGCGGAGGGGTCGATGGATGCGGGCAACATGCTCAAGCCGATGCTGGCCCGGGGCGAGCTGCGGATGGTCGGCGCCACCACGCTGGACGAGTACCGCGAGCGGATCGAGAAGGACCCGGCCTTCGAGCGGCGCTTCCAGCAGATCTACGTGGGTGAGCCGAGCGTCACCGACACCATCGCGATCCTGCGCGGGCTCAAGGGCCGCTACGAGGCGCACCACAAGGTGCAGATCAGCGATGCGGCCCTTGTGGCGTCGGCGACGCTGTCCGATCGCTACATCACCGGCCGGTTCCTGCCCGACAAGGCGATCGACCTCGTTGACGAGGCCGCCTCACGACTGCGGATGGAGATCGACTCCCGGCCGGTGGAGATCGACGAATTGCAGCGTGCCGTCGACCGGCTCCGCATGGAGGAGCTGGCACTGTCCAAAGAGGACGATCCGGCGTCGCAGGATCGGCTGGAGCGGCTCCGCCGCGACCTGGCCGACAAGCAGGAGCAACTCGATGCGCTCAATGCCCGGTGGAATCAGGAAAAGGCCGGGCTCAACCGGGTCGGAGAGCTGAAGAAGGAGCTCGACGACCTGCGCAGCCAGGCCGAGCGCGCCCAGCGTGAGGGCGACTGGGACACCGCGTCGCGGCTGCTCTACGGCCGGATCCCCGAGTGCGAGAAGGAGCTGGCCGACGCGGCCGCCCAGGAGAGCTCGGTCGCCGCGGCCGGCGCCATGGTCAAGGAGCAGGTCGAGGCCGACGACGTCGCCGATGTGGTCAGCGCCTGGACTGGCATCCCGGCCGGCCGGCTGCTGGAGGGCGAGACCGCGAAGCTGCTGCGGATGGAAGACGAGATCGGCAAGCGGCTGGTCGGGCAATCTGCGGCCGTGCGCGCCGTCTCTGATGCTGTCCGCAGGTCCCGGGCCGGGGTCGCCGACCCCGACCGGCCGACCGGGTCGTTCCTGTTCTTAGGCCCGACCGGTGTCGGCAAGACGGAGCTGGCCAAGGCGCTCGCCGATTTCCTGTTCGACGACGAGCGGGCGATCGTGCGGATCGACATGAGCGAGTACTCCGAGAAGCACTCGGTGGCGCGGTTGGTGGGCGCGCCACCCGGCTATGTCGGGTACGAGGAGGGTGGGCAGCTCACCGAGGCGGTGCGCCGCCGCCCGTACTCGGTGATCTTGCTCGATGAGGTCGAGAAGGCGCATGCCGACGTCTTCGACGTGCTGCTCGCGGTGCTCGACGACGGCCGGCTCACTGATGGGCAGGGCCGTACTGTCGACTTCCGCAACACCATCCTGATCCTGACGTCGAACCTCGGCTCGTCGTTTGTCGCCGACCCGAGCATCGAACCGCAGCGCAAGCGGGACGCGGTGATGGCAGTGGTCCGGGACCACTTCAAGCCGGAGTTCCTGAACCGGCTCGACGACGTGGTCGTCTTCGACTCGCTCACCACCGAGGACCTGGCCCGCATCGTCGACCTGCAGATCGACCTGCTCACCCGACGGGTGGCACAGCGGCGGATCACCTTGGAGGTCACCGCACAGGCCCGGGAGTGGCTGGCGCTGACCGGCTTCGACCCGGTCTATGGTGCCCGGCCGCTGCGCCGCCTGGTCCAGTCCGCGATCGGCGACTCGCTGGCCAAGGCACTGCTCGCCGGAGAGATCCGCGACGGCGATGAGGTGGTCGTGGAGCGCGACCTGTCCGGCGACGGCCTGGTCGTGCGCCGGCAGAACTGGGTTGAGGTGGGATAGGTCGATCAAGTCCGGCTGCCCTTGATCTGTGATGTTGCCTCGGCCAGGAACGGGCCGTATGTCGCCGCGGGCGGGAGCGGGCCGGATTGATCCGGTACGTCCTTGTCCCGACCGGAGATGACCGCATATGGTCGCCTTGGCTGCTCAGCCAGGCGGCGACTGGGCGACGGGAATCGGAATGTGGCTGCGCGGGACGTTTTGGCGACGGCACCCGGCCGATTCGGGCCACCTAGCGCTCACTTTGGTCAGGTGCGCCGAGGTGCACGTGCCCCTGCCCTTTGGGACGTGACCCGGTGAGCGGCTCGCGCTGGGTGTTCGGCGACTGCGAGGTCGATGTCGCGGCATTCGAGCTTCGTCGCGCTGGGGTCGCCGTGCACATGGAGCCCCAGGTGTTCGACGTGCTGACCTACCTCATCCAGCACCGTGACCGGGTGGTGCCTAAGACCGAACTGCTGGAGCACGTGTGGGGCGACCGGTTCGTCAGCGAGTCGGCGTTGAGCAGCCGGTTGAAGGCTGCCCGTCGGGCCGTAGGCGACGACGGCAGCACGCAAGGTGTTATCCGCACGGTGCACGGGCGGGGGTACCAGTTCGTGGCTGCCGTCGCGGAGCCGGACGGGGGCGAAGGTCAGCGCACGGTCATCAGCAGCCACGGCACATGGATGCCGCAAGTCGGACAGGAGATCCGTTTCTGCAGCTCGCCGGACGGCACCCGCATCGCTTACGCCGTCGCGGGACAAGGCCCGTCGGTGGTCAAGGCCGCGAACTGGATGACGCACCTGGACGACGACTGGGACAACCCGGTGTGGCGGCATTGGTTGACAGGTCTGGCCCGGAGCCGACGGCTGATCCGCTACGACGAGCGAGGCTGCGGCCTGTCGGACTGGGACGTCAGAGAGTTCAGCTTCGACGCCTGGGTCGACGACCTGGAACTGGTGGTCGACACCCTTGAGCTGGAGCGGTTTCCCCTGCTGGGGATTTCCCAGGGCGGGGCGGTGGCGGTGGCGTACGCGGTGCGACATCCCGAGCGGGTGAGCCACCTGGTGCTGTCCGGGGCCTATCCACGGGGCCGGCTCGTACGGGCCGTGACCGATGACGAACGCCGAGAGGCGGCGTTGAACATCGAGCTGGCCAGAGTCGGCTGGCAGCGTGACGACGCCGCGTTCCGTCAGGTGTTCACCTCGCAGTTCCTTCCCGACGGCACGCCCGAGCTGTGGGAGGCGTTCAACGAGCTTCAACGGCACAGCACCACGGCCGATAACGCCGTGCGGTTCCTGGAAGTCTTCGCCCGGATCGACGTCACGAACCTGGCCCCCCAGGTGCGTTGCCCGACGCTGATCCTGCACTCCAGGGGCGATCTGCGGGTCCCGCTGTCCGCAGCCCGCGAGCTGGCCGGCCTGATCCCGGGCAGCAGGCTGGTGCCGCTGCCCAGCCGCAATCACATTCTCACCGCGGACGAGCCAGCCTGGCCGGTGTTCCTCGCCGAGGTCGACCGCTTCCTCGGCGTGGAGTAATCGGTCAGCGGCAGTTCTCCACGCAATCTCCTCGTGGTCTCCAAGTAGCCGGCGGCGCGCCGTCGGAGGCTTGACGAGACATCGTCGGACGAGTGGTCGGGAGGCACACCGTGGCACAGATCATCGACAAGCCCATCAACGAACCGCCGGAGAAGCCACCGCCGACAACAGTCAGTGGCGTAGAACTTTGGTGTGACGCCGAGGACGGTCCCGAGATACGAGGGACTGGCGCTCTCCGCAGGAGGGCACGTCGTCAGGGTAAGGAGTGATGGTCGATGAGCGCGACGATGCTTGCCGCGCGGCCCGGCACCGCCGACGACGCCGGAGCGCCGGGGGCTGCGAGCTTCCGGGTGCTCGGCGGCGTCTCGGCGTGGCTGGGCGACCGGCCGGTGCGCCTGCGGGGCCCACGGCACCGCGAGTTGCTGGCCCGGCTGCTTGTCGCCAGGGGCCATGTCGTCCCGGTCGACCGGTTGATCGACGACATGTGGCCCGAACAGCCGCCGCCGCAGGCGCTAGCGGCAGTGCAGACGTTCGTCTCACAGCTGCGCCGCGCGCTGGAGCCGGACCGTCCGCCGCGAACCCCTGGCCGGATCCTGGTCACTGAGCCACCGGGCTACGCGCTGCGGGTGAATGCGGACAGCGTCGACGCCTGGCAACTGGAGCGGTTCGTGCGGGAGGCTGGCGCGCTGCTGGACGCCGGGCAGCCCGCTCCCGCACGCGACCGGGTGGACGCCGGGCTCGCCCTGTGCGGCGGACCGCCGTTCGCCGAGTTCGCCGATGCGCCGTGGGCGCGGACCGAGGCGGATCGCGCCGTCGAGCTGCTGCTGCTCGCCGTCGAGCGCCGTGCAGAGGCCGAGCTGCGGATGGGTCGGGCCCCGGACGTGATCGCCGAGCTGGAGGGGCACGCCACTGAGCACCCGCTGCGAGAGGAAGCCTGGCGGCTGCTTGCCATGGCGCACTACGGGTCCGGCCGGCAGGGTGACGCCCTTGCGGTGCTGCGCCGGGCGCGGCGGGTCTTACGCGAGGAGCTGGGGGTCGACCCGGGGCCCGCCTTGCAGCAGCTGGAGCGGGACGTTCTGGCCCAAGCTACCGGCCTGCCCGCGTACCGGACGGCCTCATCGATCGACCGGCTGCCTGCACCGCTACCGGATCGCCCGGCCGGCTTCGTGGGGCAGGAGGCCGAGCTGAGCGCTCTGCAGGCCGACTGCGACGTGGCAGCTGGTGGGCGCGGCGGCCTGGTCCTCATCTCCGGTGAAGCCGGGGCCGGCAAGTCCGTGCTGGTCCGGCGACTGGTGTCCAGCATGTCCCAACAGGGCTGGCTGACCGCCGTCGGGCGGTGCTCGGACGGGGAGGACGCGCCGGCAGGCTGGCCGTGGGCCGAGGCACTCGGTGCGCTGGCCGCGGTGCATCCGCTCCCCGGCGAGCTCGCCGACCGCCTCGACCGCCTGCTTACCCATGGCTCCTGTCCGGTCGAAGGCGACCCGGTGGCGGCCCGGTTTCGGCTGCACCGAGCGGTCAAGGCTTACCTGATCGAGGTGGCTCAGCAGCAGCCGGTGCTGATCGTGCTCGACGACCTGCATGCCGCCGACGTTGAGACGCTCGCCCTACTGGCACGGCTCGCACCGGAACTGGGCAAGACACGGGCGATGCTGGTCGCGACCATGCGTCAGGACGAAGGTTCCGACCGACTGGACGACGTGCTCGCCGGGCTGGCCCGCCTGCTGCCCCGCCGGCTTCACCTCGCTGGCCTGGACGATCGGGCCGTCAGTGAGCTGGTGCGAGCTGTCTGCACCCGGCCGGTCGACGACGAAACGATCGTCTCGGTGGCCCGGCGCACCAACGGCAACCCCTTCTTCGTGATCGAGACCGCCCGGCTGCTCGAGGCTGAAGGCACGGCCGCGGCTACGACCCTGGTGCCGGCCGGCGTACGCGACGTGCTGGAGCGGCGCATCGCCCGGCTGCCCAGCGCCACCCGCATCCTGCTCGGCCACGCCGCGGTCATCGGTCGGCAGATCGACGTCGATGTTCTCATCGAACTTGCCGACGGCAACGCCGACACGGTGCTCGACGGCATCGAGCCGGCGCTGCTGGCCGGCCTAGTCATCGAACCGGAGGCTGGCCGGCTGGAGTTCGCGCACGCATTGGTCCACGAGGTGGCATACGAGCGGCTGTCCTGGCTCCGCAGAGCACGACTGCACGCCAGGGTGGCGCACACTCTGCAGCGGCGCGATCCGACCGAGGTCGCCCCGCGGACCCACCACTTCGCTGCTGCGGGTATTCGTCGATGAGTCCTCGCGAGGTCGCCGGTGGCCGAACACGGTCTCGCCGGTTGCCCTGCTCGTGGACCGGGGAATGCCCGCAGCCGGGACAGCACGACAATGCGACGCCCCCGGCCGCCGACGTCCTGGCCATCCCGTGGTCGCGGCCATTCGGGTCACAGGTGCTCGCTCTACAGGACGAACGTGCATGCGGCACGTGCCGTGCGGCGGTCACGCTGTGCACGGCGGAACAGGTAGCCGCACCCTGCCACAGTGATCAGGCAGTAGGCCGCTGGTCGGCCCTCGTCGTAGCCGAGCTCGGATTCGGCCAGGTAGTCGGTCTCGCCGTTGTCTCGACTTTGCGGCTCCGGGCCGCAGGTGGTTGGCGGTGACATCAGCGCACTGGTATTCCTCTCGCACTTGCTGGTGACTTAACAGCGTCTGACGGGCGGCCGGACAGTCAGTGGTAAGTCAGTTCCGCAGGATCTGAGACGTGGCACAGCACATCGAGCAAGCAACTCACACGCTGGCCACGATTCCGAAGCCGCGGGCGGCATCCGCTGCCCGGGCACCCGAATGTGCCGCCGACCAGGCGGACCCAGATCCCAGGAGAACCGATGTCTACATCCACTGGCACCTCGTCAGGCCTCCGGCAGCAAACGGCTGCCGCGCAACTCAAGCAGCCAGCTGACCAGGTCCGGTACACCGCCGTCTGGCAGCAAAGCACCGCCGGGGAGATTCAGGTCTACGGCTGGACGTATGACGATTACCGCAAGAAGTACGACGAGTTGTGGAAGCAGGGCTGGCGCCTGAAGGCCCTGCAGCCCTTCGTCCTGTCCGGCAACCAGGTCCGCTACTCCGCGGTGTGGGAGCCCAGCACCGCCGGGGAGATCCAGGTCTACGGCTGGACCTATGACGACTACCGGAAGAAGTACGACGAGTTGTGGAAGCAGGGCTGGCGCCTCAAGATCCTACAGCCCTTCGTCCTGTCCGGTGACCAGGTCCGCTACACCGCCGTCTGGGAGCCCAGCACCGCCGGGGAGATTCAGGTCTACGGCTGGACCTATGACGACTACCGGAAGAAGTACGACGAGTTGTGGAAGCAGGGCTGGCGCCTCAAGATCCTACAGCCGTTCGTCTTGTCCGGTGACCAGGTCCGCTACACCGCCGTCTGGGAGCCCAGCACCGCCGGGGAGATCCAGGTCTACGGCTGGACGTATGACGACTACCGGAAGAAG
>Ga0136617_10003546_pt1 | contig 13948 bp, 10 predicted proteins | sample AntDrymUQ3222106_2_FD_129672 | JGI IMG/M metagenome (GOLD analysis project Ga0136617, IMG submission 129672) | Polar desert sand microbial communities from Dry Valleys, Antarctica - metaG UQ322 (21.06) | ecosystem: Environmental > Terrestrial > Soil > Desert | place: Antarctica: Dry Valley... | reverse complement strand
GGCGTGCCGGTCGATCGCGATGGCGGGATGGAAGACGGCGCCTCCGGTGGGCGTGGGCGCGAACACGCCGTCGATGACGACACAGTGAAAGTGCAGGTGGCTGTTGAGCGCGGAGCCGAAGCGGTGAATGAAGGCGATCGCGCCGATCCGCGCGCAGCGGTCTGAACCTGGGGTGTGCGCCCGCAGGTACTGCTCGACGCACCGAGGAACAGGCGCGCCACATTTTCATTTATAAATTCAGGAGGTTACGACGGAAACGCCGCGACCTCCTTATTTTTGTCACGCGGCGCCGCGTGAGATTCGCGTGCATTGATCGGCTTGGACGGGTAGCCCTGCGGCATTGCGGCCGACGGCCACGTAACGCCTAAACGCCAGAGTCCGAGGCCACCAGAACAGTTCGAATAGTCACTGGCGGAGCGGCTGGTCGACGCATGCGTGCTCCAGGTGTGGTTCGCTAACGGCTAACGCTAACCGCTGTTCCTCAATCCGGCCGCGAGCCCGTTAATGGTCAGATGGATCGCGCGCTGGGTGCGCTCGTGCGTCTCGCCGCCTCGATAGCGACGCATCAGCTCGACCTGCAGATGGTTCAGCGGGTCCAGGTACGGCGTGCGATCGCGGATCGAGCGTGCGAGTTGCGGCGATGCTTCGAGCAGCGCCGACTGACCGGTGATCGCGAGGATCTGCGCGACGGTCGTTTCCCATTCGGCGCGGATGCGGCCGAAGATTCGCTCGCGCAGTGTTGCGTCGGCGACGAGCGCGGCGTAGCGCGACGCGATCGCCAGATCGCTTTTCGCCAGCACCATCTCCATGTTCGCGACGACGGTGCGAAAGAACGGCCACTGACGAAACATCACGCTCAGGGTTTCGCGATACTCGGGCGACGCGTCGATGAACCCCGCGACCGCGCTGCCGAAGCCGTACCAGCCAGGCAACATCAATCGGCACAGTCCCCAGCTGAACACCCATGGGATCGCGCGCAGATCCTCGATGCGTTGCGATGCCTTGCGCGCCGCGGGCCGGCTGCCGATGTTCAGTTCGGCGAGCTCGGCGATCGGCGTCGCCGCGCGAAAGTAATCGACGAAGCCCGGTGTGTCATAGACCAGGCCGCGATAGGCTTGCAACGCGCGCGCCGACAGATCGTCCATGACGCGATGAAATGCCCTGGGATCACCGCTCGCAACGCCCCCGTCGGCCCCGGCGAAGCTCGCTTCTAGCGTCGCGGCCACCAGCGTCTCGAGGTTGCGACGGCCGACGTCCGGATCGGAATACTTGCTGACGATCGTCTCGCCTTGCTCGGTCACGCGAATCGCGCCGTCGACGGCGCCGGGCGGCTGCGCACGGATCGCTTCGTAGCTGGGCCCGCCGCCGCGACCGACGGTACCGCCGCGTCCGTGGAAGAGCCGCAGCCTGACGCAGTGCTCGGCATGCACGGCAACCAGCGCGAGCTGCGCGCGATACAGCGCCCAGTTGGCGGTGAGATAACCCCCATCCTTGTTCGAATCCGAGTAGCCGAGCATCACCTCCTGCACGTCGCCGCGCGCGGCGAGCCACGCGCGGTACAGCGGAGTGGCAAGCGCCGCGTGCATGACGGTGCCGCAAGCGTCGAGATCGGCAATCGTCTCGAACAGCGGAATGATGTTCATTGCGAGCCGCGGTCCGCGGTCGCCGGCCGCGGGCCGCAGCAGACCGACCTCCTTCAACAGCACGCCGACCTCGAGAAGATCGCTCGTCGACTGCGCTTTGGAGATGATGTAGTTCGGCGCCGCATCAGCGCCGAACTCGGCATGGATGCGTGCAGCGATGCGCACGATCGCAAGCTCGGCGCCGGTCTGCTCCGAGTAATCGATGTGTTCCGACCAGAGCGGCCGTGGCGTCGCAAGCTCGCGCGCGAGGACCGTGCAACGCGCGCGCTCATCGAGCCCGAGGTAGTCCGGCGTACTGCCGGCGGCCGCGAGCAGCTCGGCGACGACGACCTCGTGCACGTCGGAGTTCTGCCGCAGGTCGATCGCCGCCAGGTGAAAACCGAACACCTCGATCGCACGGCGTAGCCGCGCGAGCCGGCCTGCGGCAAGCAGCGCGGCGCCGTGCGTCGCGAGTGACGCGGCGATCGTCGCGAGATCGGCGGCAAAATCGCCGGCGCTGGCATACGGCTCGGCGGCGCGATGCGGCTCGCGCGGCGGCACGAGCCCGGCGAGCGCGCGCGCCGACGCCGCCAGCCGCGCATAGATTCCCGAGACCGCGCGCCGATACGGCTCGTCGGCGCGCCTGGGCGATCGATCTTCGGCGTGCTCGGCGAGCGCGAGCAGCTTGGCAGTCGGCGTCATCAGTCGCGCCGACAACGACAGCTCCGAGCCCAGCGCGTTCACCTCATCGAGATAGTGCGCGAACGCGACGCGCGAATGGCGCGTGATCGTCGCGTCGAGGACCGCCGCGGTCACGAACGGGTTGCCGTCGCGATCGCCGCCGATCCACGAGCCCATGCGCAGGAACGGCGGCATCGCATCCACCGGCTCGCCGAACGCACAGTCGAACGCCGCGCCGATCTGCTCGTACAGACGCGGCAGCTCGGCGAGGAACGTGTAGCGATAGAACGAAAGTCCGTTGTCCACCTCGTCGAGCACGCGCAGCCGCTCGCGCCGCACCATCGCCGTCTGCCACAGCGTCAGGATGCGGCGCTCGAGCTCGATGTCGATGTTGTCGCGCTCATCGACGGCGAGACCGGCGCGGTCGCGCCGAGCCAGCAGTTGCGCGATGCCGCGCTCGTTGTCGAGGATGCTCTTGCGCTGGACCTCGGTCGGGTGCGCGGTGAGCACCGGGACGATCGTCGCGCGGCCGAGCCACGTCCGCAGCGCGCTCGCGGTGACGCCGGCGCGCACGAGCGTCGCGGCGGCGCATTCGATGCTGCCGGGCCCGGCTGGCTCGCCGCGCGCGCGACGGCGCTCTCCGATGCGGTTCTCGTCCCGCTCCTCGGCGATATTGCTAAGTTGCAGGAAGTAGCTGAACGCCCGCACGACGTCGAGCGTCTCGTCGCGCGTGAGCCCGTTGAGCAGCCGCTCGAGTTCGGCGTGAACCGGCGCCAAATCGGCGCCGCTCGCACGCCGGAACCGGACCGCCTGCTGGCGAATCCGCTCGACGCGCTCGAAGCCCGCGTCGCCGGTCTGATGCCGCAGCACATCGCCGAGCAGCCGGCCGAGCAGCCGGCGGTCGTCGCGTAGCGGCTCGTCCGCGGCGCTGTCAGTGTTGGACCGGGCACGTTCGTGCCGCGGCGAAGGCTCGGCCGTCACGGCTCGCTCGCGCCGCGGTGTCGGCGCTCATCGGTCGCGATGCGGACAGCGATCCTTGTCAGTGCCGCCGACCTGCGCATGCCGGGCCATCGCCCGGCGAGCCGCAACCAAGTCATCCATGCTCCTTCGCTAGTTGCGCGATACGAGGGCGACGCCCCCTGCGCTCTAGCAAGTCCGTAAAGCAGTTTCTCGTTGGCACCGCCCTTGCCGGCGGACGCGGCACCGGGCATATTGCCCTCGGCTGTCCCACCCGATCGCATGTCGAGTTCGCTCGACGAGCCGATAGCCGTCTCCCATGCAGGTGACCCGCCAGCTGCGCATTACCGGCTTGTGCAAGGGGTCGGCTTCCGCGATGCAATGGTCGCACAGTGCGGCTGCACGGCGTGCTTGGGTGGGTGCGCAACCGCTCCGATGCCAGCACCGAGGCCGTGCTCGTCTGCGTGAAGGCCGACCCAGTTGACTGCCACGAGCGCACCCGCGTAAAACGGCATCCCGAACTGCAGGCGTACGCGACCACTGCGGGACGACTACAGCACTCCGAGCTCCGCCGCGATGTCGCGCGCGCCCAGGCGCGCGAGCGCATCGGCTTCGTTGACCTGCGCCAGAATTGCGCGCCCGGCGGCGGTGCAAAACGCGGGCAGGCGGGAACCGATGTGGAGGTCGACGCTTACCGCGTGCAGACTCGGGAAACGCGCGACATACACAATCTCGTCGCCTTCGAGCTCCATCAGGTTGACCGTCTCGCCGGTGGTTCGGTTCAGACGCTCGAGGAACGGATACGCCTTCTCGCGCAGGCGGTCGGTGGCGAGCACCGTGTGGCCGAACTCGAGCATGCGCCCCGCCAGCGTGTACGCGCGCGTTTGCGGATGTTGCCGAATGTAGCCCAGCGTTCTCAGCGTGTGGGTGATGCGCTGCACGGCGCTGCGTTCGAGCCCCGCCAGCGCTGTCAGTTCGGTGAGCGCGACGGCGCGCCCCGCGACGTTGAGTGCTTCCAACACTTTAAAGCACTTGGCGATCGACCCGACATAGAGTGGATGCTCCGCATCGATGCGCCGCCGTTCGAGGCCGGGCGGCGCGGCCGGCGGCGCGTGCCGCTGTGCAGCGCGGTCAACCGACGTGGGTGAGCGGCGCATAGAGATCGGGGCGACGGTCCCGCCACCAGGGGAACTTCTTGCGGGCCGCGACGGCCTCGTCGAGGTCGATCTGCGCAACCAGCAATTCCGGACGCTCGGTACCGGCTTCGCGGAGAATGGCGCCGCGTGGGTCCACGACCATGCTGCGCCCCAGATGATGCCGCGGGCCTTCGACGCCGACGCGATTGCTCGCGAGCACGAATACGCCGTTTTCGTAGGCACGCGCGCGCAGCGGCACGTCCCAGATCGATGCGCGATGGGCGGGATCGGCATACGTCGAGTAGCAGATCGGCATTGCGATCAACTAGGCGCCTTGCAGCGCGAGCACGCGAGACCCTGCGGGATAGAGACGGTCGTTGCAGATCTGCACACCAATCCGGGTGCCGGCGACTGAGAACACGGACAGGCTCTCGCCCGGCGTGAAGTAGAGCTTTTCAAAGCTGCCGGTGCCGCCGGCCTGCGCGTTCGGGAAGTACAGGGGAATGTGCGTCTTGCGGTAGCGACCCACTTCGCTGCCCGCTTCGTCAATGACGAGCGCCGTGTTGAAGTAGCCGGCCGCCGCCCGTTCCGCCAGCGGCAGCACTAGCGCGATTTGCAGCGCACGGGCCTTGTCGCGCAGCCCACGGACGACCCGATCGTCGTCAGTAATGGTCGAAGTCTTCTTCGAGGCGGTTGGGAAAAAACGGCGCGAGGAATAGTTCGCCGAAGGTGAGGAGGCGCACCCCTTCGCGGCCGGCCTCGTCCAGCATCGCATGCGCAGCTGCGACCGCTCGCAATGCCGGGTATCCTCGCCAGCGTCCCCAGGATGCTCCTCGACGTGGACAGCCCATTGCGGTTGCCGCTGCGTTACCTGCCGCGCGCGATGCCTTGGCTGCTCCGGTTCCTGGTGTCGGCACGACCCGCCCGTGTGGCCGAATCCGCCGCCCGACTTGGCGCGTTGCACGCGAATGCGGTCGAGCGGCATGTTGCACTTGCGCACGACGTCGGCGTGCCGGAACTGGTCGTGCAGCGCGGGCATCTGCACGTATACCCCGATCAACACGCACTGGCCAAGGACGCCGCCGGCTGGCGGATGCGGCGCGAGCATGGATACGCATTCGAACGTCTGGACCGGGCGGGGATCGTCGCGCTGGAGCCAAGCGTCAGTAGCCGCTACCAAGTTGGCATCTACCTCCCGGACCATGCGACCATCGTCAATCACTGTTTGTCGAACGAGTGTGGAGGACGAACAAATACGAGGAGGTGTACCGGCCGCATACCTCCACCAGTCGCCGATGGCCGTGGTGGCCTGAACCGCACAGCCCTCAAAACCGCAGAGCCCCACTTAAGAAACCCGAAAAACTGTCCAACTACGTGGAGCCACCTCTTCGCGGTGGTAGGGGACACCATCACTGCAGAGGTGAAGCTAGCCGCGTGTGAATCGGCATCGCGTGGTTATTGCGAGGGATCGCTTGCCGACGTATGCTCGAAAGTCGTTAAGCAACCCGGACGATAATCCATGACCTTCACCGTCGTCGGCCGCTGCAAGCGGACAGGCCACCTCGGCATTGGGATCGCGACCAGTTCTCCAGCGGTGGTGAACCGCTGTGTAAACGTGAGCCGCGATGGCGCGGTCGCGTTTCAATCAGTGCCCGATCCCCGCCTTGGTGCGCTCGGCCTGCGGCTCATCGAAGCCGGATGGTGGCCACAAAAAGTCGTCGACGAACTCGTCTCCACCGATAGGTGGCCTGGGAAGCGTCAGATCGGCGTCGTCAACGGGGACGGCCACGTGGCTGCATTCACAGGGAAGGACAACGTCGCCTGGGCTGGTCACATCATCGGAGACAACCATGTCGCCATGGGGAATGTGCTGGCCGGCCCCGAAGTGACCCAGGCGATTTCGGAAGAGTTTCTCGCCACCGGCGAGCTCGCCATCGAGGAGCGGTTGTTGCGAGCCATCGAGGCCGGCCGCGACGCCGGCGGGCAGGAGGAAGGGCAGACTTCCGCCGGCATGCTCGTGTTCGGAGGTGAGACATACTCGCGGTGTGACCTGCGCGTGGACATCGCCGAAGAGCCTATCGCCGAGCTGCGCCGCATCTACGACTGGTATAAGCCGCTGATCCCCTACTATGAGGAGCGCGCGCGCAACCCGCTCGTACCCCGCGTCAAAGACTACCTCGCGCAGAAAGGCATCAATCGCGAGTTCGGCAAGCCAGTTCCTGTCACGCGCGGCCCGAAGGCACAGAATGCGGCAAATCCCGCCGCCCACTCCAAAAGCTGATCAACCTATGAGCTTCCTAGTCCGCCTTGTCGCGCTTCTCGCGTTCAGCGCTGTTTCGGCTGTCACGTACTCCCAGCCCTATCCCAGCAGGCCGATCAAGTTCATCGTTCCGTTTCCTGCGGGAGGCGACCTGGACCCCGTCGCGCGGGGCCTGGGCGACCACTTCCAAGCGACCTGGGGTCAACCATACATCGTGGAAAACAAGGCCGGAGCTCAAGCAATGATTGGGACCGAATTCGTCGCCAGGTCGCCGCCCGACGGCTACACCCTCCTCATCTGCTCAGTCGGACCGATGACCATCAATCCCAACCTTTACCCGAAAGTTCCCTATACGGTCGGGAAGGACATCATCCCGGTCTCGCTCGTCGCCACAACGCCGATGGTGCTCGTCGTCGGCCCCAAAATGCCGGCGAAGACTTATGCCGACTTTCTGTCCCACGTGAAGGCGAATCCCGGCAAAGTCTCCTTCGCGTCCGCGGGCATCGGTAACGTAACCCACCTCACCGCCGAACTCTTCATGCGGCAAGCGGGCCTGTCGGCTGTCCACGTCCCCTATAAGGGCGCCCAGGCGGTGATCGCCGATCTGCTCGGCGGGCACATCGAGATGTACTTCAACCCGCTGCCCTCGGCGCGCGGCTACCTGAAGTCGAACACCGACAAGGTGACCCCGCTCGCCGTCACGTCGCTTGCGCGCTCGCCGCAGGTGCCGGAGGTGCCCACGCTCGACGAACTCGGCATTAAAGGCTTCGACGTCAATTCCTGGTACGGACTCTGCGCTCCGGGCGGGACGCCGAAGGAGATCATCAACAGGTTGAGTGCCGAAGTTGCGCGCGCCCTGTCGGGGGGCGAACTGCCGGAGCGCCTGCGCGGCTACGGTATGAATCCACGCGCCACTACACCCGAGCAATTCGCCGAGGAGATCCGACAAGAGAGCGCGCAGTGGACGAAGATCATCGCGGAAAAGGGCATCAAAGCCGAATAGCGCAACCAAAACGACAACATCGGCGAGCCAAGGAAGCGCTCGCGGGCGTCCTCCGTGCCGATATCAACCGCGCTTGTATAGTGGCTCTGGTTGCCTTGAGCATCGGGGTTGAGGTGCGCCCAGACATCGATCAGGACTGCCGGACTTTCGCCGAAGTCAGTTATGCACTGTTCTGCGCCGTCTTGCAGTTGGCAACGGGCGTGACCGAAGCAGAGTTGCACGACTGGCGGTGCGCTGCTACTGATCGATGATCAAACGAACAGACTAACGCTGCGTTGCACCCTCGGCGCCTGCACCCTCGGCGCCTTGGTCTGGTCCCAGAACTCTGGTAGATTCTCAGGAGTTAAGGAGAAGTCGACTGTGCCACTTTTGTGCCAAATGAACAGACAGCAACCGGCATGACTGAGCAAAGTTGATACTACGGGCGGCCAGTAAGACTTTGATTAAAAATCAAAAATGATTTCCCGTTCGGCCTGTCACGCCGGAGGTCGCGGGTTCGAGTCCCGTCCACTCCGCCAATAATCAAGACCAAGGGCGAACCCAAAGTTCGCCCTTTTTGCTACTTCGCGGGATAAGAGCTCATGTTCGATTTAGTTCACCAGCACCGGCGCGTCGCCCAGGTCATTCTGTTTCTGATCGCGATCCCATTCCTCTTTTTCGGCGCATACGATTATTTCCAGCGGCGGGGCGACGACGATGTCTCCGTCGCGACGGTGGGCGGTGACAAGATTTCACAGGCGGAGTTCGCCGAAGCCGTGCGCGAACAGCAGGAGCGCACGCGCCGCGCGCTGGGGCGGAACTTCGATCCCGCCATGTTCGAGAACCCGGAAGTGCGCTTTGCGATGCTCGAGCAGATCGTCAACCAGCGTGTGCTGGAACGCAAAGCGAGAGAGGAGCGATTTCGCGTGACCGACGCCCAGTTGCAACAGTTCATCGCAGCGTTGCCGGCCTTTCAGGACAGCGGCAAGTTCTCGCCGGAAAAATACCGGCAACTGCTGTCAACGCAGAGCATGACGCCGACGATGTTCGAGCAGCGGCTGCGGCAGGATCTGCTGGTCGCCGCGGTGCAGGAGCCGGTGGCGGGCGCCAATGTCGTGGCGCGAGCGTCGACCGAGAAGTTCCTGGGTCTGCTCGACCAGCAGCGTGAGGTCGCGATCGCGACGGTGGAGGCGGAGCCGCTGGCCGGCGACACAAAAATCGACGACGCGCAGGTGAAGGCGTTCTACGAACAAAATCAAGCTGCGCTGCAAACGCCGGAACAGGCCCGAATCGAGTACGTGGTGCTGTCGCAGGATGCGCTGATGGCGCAGACGACCGTCGATCCGGCGGAAGTCAGGAAGCAGTACGAAGCCAACGAGAAGCAATTCCAAGCGACCGAGGAGCGGTCCGCCGCGCACATTCTCGTTGCCGTCGGCGCTGACGCGAAGGACGACGAGAAGGCGGCTGCGAAACAGCGGGCCGAGGCCCTCTTGACTAGAGTAAGAGCCAACCCGGCGAAATTCGGCGAGCACGCGAAAGAGTTATCGCAGGATCCAGGCTCGGCTCCGCAGGAGGGCGATCTGGGCAGCTTCAGCCGAGGTACGATGGAAAAGACTTTTGAGGATGCCGTGTTCGCCGCCAAAGTCGGGGACATCGTCGGGCCGGTGCAAACGGATTTTGGTTGGCACATTATCAAGATCAACGGCGCGAAAGCCGCTCGCACACAGTCCTTCGACGAAGTGAAAAATCAGATCGAGGCGGACTTGAAGCGAGCAAAGGCGCAGCAAAAATTTGCTGCTGCCGCCGATCAGTTTCAGAACACCGTGTACGAACAGGCGGACGGACTCGAAGGTGTCGCCAAGGCGTTGAACCTGAAGGTTGAGACGACGCCGCTCATTACGCGCTCGCAGGCTCAGGCATTGGGCCAAGGTAATCCCAAGTTTGTCCAGGCGTTGTTCGCGCCGGAATCCATTGCGGGCAAGCGCAACACCGAGGCTATCGAGATCGCGCCCGCTACTTTGATCGCTGGCCGTATTCTCGACTACAAGCCGGCAGCGCCGCGACCTTTCGATGACGTTAAGGAAGAGATCAGACGCCAATTGACTCGCCGCGCGGCGACCGAACTCGCCCACCAAACGGGGCAGGCGAAGCTCGCGCTCCTCGAGCAGGGCAAGACGGAAAAGGAGGCCGGTATTGCGTTTGACAAGCCGCAACTCGTCAGTCGTAATCAGCCAAAGCCAGGGGTCTCCCCGGAGGCGCTCGCGAAGGTGTTTCAGGTCAATCCGGACCAACTGCCGGCGTACGCCGGTGCGGTCAACGAGCGCGGCGGATTTTCACTTTACAAGGTCACGAAAGTCGTTAAGCCCAGCGAGGTCGATGCGCCGCGGCTCGACGCTGCTTCGGCACGGCTTTCCGAGCAACTGGGTCGCGAATTGTTGAACGCGTACCTCGCAACGCTCAAGGCGAGGGCCGACGTCAAGATTAATCAGGCGAACCTGGAAAAAAGGTGAGGGCGCTTAAGCGGTGGAATCCGCAGTTGGACCCTTACGCCGCACAATTATTTTTCGCTGCCCACTTTTCCAGCATATCGCGCTCGCGGTCGCGCGTCGCGGCATCCAGGATGACGCGATCGCCTTTGGCGTTGTAACGATAGATCGGCACCTCTCCGGCGCCGAATTGCTTGATTTGGCCGCGCGCCTGCGCGCATTGATCAAGCAACCGTTCCGCGTCGGTCCGCTGCTTGTCGGCCTTCTTCACGTTCTCGACTTGGTCCGCTTGCCGTTTTTTGAATTCAGCATCCTTGGTTGCCATTTCCTTGACCGCGCCTGGGTTCGCAGGGGGAGCGGCGCCGGTCAATGTTTCCGTTTTTGCATTTCCCATCGGCGGCTGGTCTGAATACACAACACGGCCGTTGGCGTCGGTCCACTTGTAGAGGGCTGCCGCAGCCGGTATCGCCGCCGTCAGCGCGGCGATCAAGACGATACCGAGTCCGATACCAAGTCCGTGGGATCGTAGGGGCGTGAAGTTGGGAAGTCGGGGAATTCGAACGAGGAAGCGGGACATCGCTTGCCTCCTGCAGTTTATGACATTGGCAAGGTAACGCAGCGCCGCTGCTGCGTCAATCGCCGAACGCTGCCGCACGTCGGAAAGCCGGGTTGCGTTGTAAGCAGGAACGCCGGGACAGAACGGAACCGAACCGATGGACAAATGCCACCGGCTCGTGCAGCGCGCCGATTTGGCAACAGACAGCGCGGGTATAATCCGTTTTTGCGCATAGGGAAAATCTAATAATGCGTGTCGTCCGGAAAGCATTCACTTTCGACGACGTCCTGCTCGTCCCCGCGCATTCTCACGTTGTCCCCCGCGACGTTTCGCTCAAGACCCGACTTACCGGGTCGATTTCCTTGAACATCCCACTGTTGTCGGCGGCCATGGATACGGTCACCGACGCGCGCCTCGCGATCGCGATTGCGCAAGAAGGGGGTCTGGGCGTGATCCACAAGAACATGTCGCCGGGCAAACAGGCCGCCGAAGTGGCGAAGGTCAAGCGCTTCGAATCCGGTGTGGTCAAAGACCCAATCACGATTCCGCCGACAATGTCGGTGCGCGAAGTGCTGGCGCTGACGCAGCGGCATCGTATCTCCGGGCTGCCCGTCGTCGAAGGCAGGCGCCTCGTGGGCATCGTCACCAACCGCGATTTGCGCTTCGAGACGAATCTCGACCAGCCAGTGGCTAACATCATGACGCCAGGCGACCGGCTGGTGACCGTGATGGAAGGCTCGGAGCTCGATTTCGCGAAGGAACTGATGCACCAGCATCGTCTGGAGCGGGTGCTGGTTGTCAACGAAGCAATGGATCTGCGCGGCCTGATCACGGTGAAAGACATCATGAAGTCCACCGAGCACCCGGACGCGAGCAAGGATGATCTCGGACAGTTGCGCGCCGGCGCCGCCGTGGGCACCGCGGGCGATACCGAAGAGCGCATCGAAGGGTTAGTCGCAGCCGGCGTGGATGTGCTCGTTGTCGACACGTCGCACGGACATTCGCAGGGAGTGCTGGAAAGAGTGGCATGGGTCAAAAAACGGTACCCCCACGTGCAAGTGGTTGGCGGTAACGTCGCCACCGCCGGCGGCGCGAAAGCGCTTGCCGATCATGGAGTCGATGCGATCAAGGTCGGTATCGGTCCCGGGTCGATTTGCACGACGCGCATCGTCGCGGGTGTCGGCGTACCACAGATCTCGGCAATCCAGTTTGCCATCGAAGGCGCCGCGCAGGCCGGTATCCCGGTGATTGCCGACGGCGGCATTCGCTATTCGGGCGACATCGCGAAGGCGCTTGCCGCCGGTGCGTCGTGCGTCATGCTGGGCAGTGTCCTGGCCGGCACCGAGGAAGCCCCGGGCGAGACCGAGCTCTATCAAGGTCGTTCGTACAAAAGCTATCGCGGCATGGGGTCGTTGGGCGCGATGCAACAGGGCAGCTCCGATCGCTATTTTCAGGATTCGGAAGGTGAAGGCGCGGCGGAAAAACTCGTACCCGAGGGCATCGAGGGACGCGTTCCCTACAAAGGGGTCTTGGCCGCGGTGATTCACCAGCTCATGGGTGGCGTGCGCGCGGCAATGGGTTACTGCGGATGCGCGACCATCGAAGAGCTGCGCACGCGCGCCGAATTCGTGGAGATCACTGCGGCCGGCATCCGTGAATCGCATGTTCACGACGTGCAAATTGTGAAGGAAGCGCCCAATTACCGCGCTGAATGATGACGGAGCCGCACGGCAAGATCCTCATCCTCGACTTCGGCGCGCAATATACGCAACTGATTGCGCGCCGCTTGCGCGAAACCAATGTCTACTGCGAAATTCACCCTTACGACCTAGACGACGAGGCGATCCGCGCGTTCGCGCCGAAGGGGATTGTGTTATCGGGCGGACCGATGAGCGTTGTTGCCGGCGACGCGCCACGCGCACCCGAGGCCGTGTGGATGCTCGGAGTTCCGATTCTTGGCATCTGCTATGGCATGCAGACAATGGCCGCGCAGTTGGGTGGGAGTGTCGAGGGGAGCACGGTCCGCGAGTTCGGCTACGCGGAAGTTCGCGCTCGGGGTCACTCGGCGCTCTTCCGGGGCTTGCACGATCGCGCTAACGCTGAAGGGCACGGACTCCTCGATGTGTGGATGAGTCACGGCGACAAGGTGACGATACTGCCCGAAGGCTTTAAATTGATCGGTTCGTCCGATGCATGCGCGGTCGCAGCGATGGCCGACGAGGCGCGCAGCTTCTACGGTGTCCAGTTTCACCCCGAAGTGACGCATACCACGCAGGGAAGCGCGATTCTCGCGCGCTTCGCCCACGAGATCTGTGGCTGCGGATACGACTGGAACATGCAGAACTTCGTGGCCGGTGCGGAGGCGTCGATCCGCGCGCAGGTAGGGGACGACGAAGTGCTGTTAGGGCTCTCGGGCGGCGTCGACTCGTCGGTCGCGGCCGCGCTCCTCCACCGCGCGATCGACAAGCGCCTGACGTGTGTGTTCGTCGACCATGGACTCTTGCGGTTGCACGAGGCCGAGCAGGTCATGCAGACGTTTGCGCAGAATCTTGGCGTGCACGTCATCCATGTCGACGCCGGCGATGAGATGCTGGCGGCGCTCGCGGGTGTCGCCGATCCCGAAACCAAACGCAGGATCATTGGCCGCCACTTCGTGGAAGTTTTTCAGCGCGAAGCTTCGCGCCTTCCCAATGTCAAATGGCTGGCGCAAGGCACGATCTATCCAGACGTCATCGAATCGGCGGGTGGCAAGACCAAAAAAGCGCACACGATCAAATCTCACCACAACGTCGGCGGTCTGCCTGAGTCGCTGCATCTCAAGCTGCTCGAGCCGTTACGCGAGCTTTTCAAGGACGAAGTGCGCCAACTGGGCATGGAGCTCGGGCTGCCGCGCGACATGGTGTTTCGCCATCCGTTTCCGGGGCCCGGACTCGGCGTGCGCATCCTGGGTGGAGTGACGCGCGAGCGCGCGGAACTCCTGCGCCGCGCCGATGCCATTTTCATCGAGGAATTGCGTGCCGCACGCGGCGCCGACGGACGTTCCTGGTACGACGCAACCGCGCAGGCATTCGCCGTCTATTTGCCGGTGCAATCCGTCGGCGTCATGGGCGACGGCCGAACATACGAGCACGCGGTCGCATTGCGTGCCGTGCAAACTTCGGATTTCATGACGGCGCAGTGGGCAGCTCTGCCGCACGATTTGCTCGCACGCATCAGCAACCGGATCACGAACGAAGTGCGCGGCTTCAACCGCGTCGTCTACGATATC
>Ga0136617_10003545_pt1 | contig 13950 bp, 9 predicted proteins | sample AntDrymUQ3222106_2_FD_129672 | JGI IMG/M metagenome (GOLD analysis project Ga0136617, IMG submission 129672) | Polar desert sand microbial communities from Dry Valleys, Antarctica - metaG UQ322 (21.06) | ecosystem: Environmental > Terrestrial > Soil > Desert | place: Antarctica: Dry Valley... | reverse complement strand
CCAGCCTTCGCTATTCATCCGGAATGCATTGAGCCGGCGCTCGGGCGGAAGGCGGTCGAAACCCGATTCCACAATCGAAAGTCGGGTGCCGCCATCGACTTCGTCCAGCGTGAACTCGACCAATGTCGTCGGTTCCTTCGAATAATCGACGCCAGGGTCCACGGAGGCCGGATGCCAGCGCCACGCAAGTGCCCGCTCCGGTTCCACACGGTCGATCCAAACGTCAAACACGACGTGCTCATATCCCGGATAGGTGATTTGTCCTTGGACGCGCGTGCCTGCGGCAAAGGTTTTGCCTTTCAGTTTCACGCCGAACCAGTTGCCGAACTCTTCGGCATTCGCAGCGCTCGCCAGACGCGCGCACGCGGCGCTTTGATCAGGATTGTTCTTTCGATACGGTCTGTGCTTGTGTTCATATGCAACCTCCCAATTGTATATCACACAGGTCTAATGATAAATGCAACCTCTTAGTTGCGTTTATCGAAGAGTGCTGATTGTTGGCGTCTCGGCTATCCCAACGTCGTGCTTATGGTCTTCGCAACGATGCGTGGCATCGCGATACGGGAACCGTGGCATCATCCCCCATCCAGCCACGCCGCTGCGCGCTCCGCGATCATCAGCGTCGGCGCGTTCGTGTTGCCGGCGATAATGTTCGGCATCACAGAGGCATCGGCGACAGATAGGCGTTGCACGCCGTGCACGCGCAGGCGGGGATCGACGACCGCAAGTTCGTCAACGCCCATCCGGCACGTGCCGACTGGGTGATAGACCGAGTTGCCGTGTACGCGCGCGTAGTCGATTAGCGCATTTTCACCGACTGTTTCAATCCCAGGCGCGACCTCGACGCCGGATAGTCGCGCGAGGCTCGGCATTGAGGCGATGCGACGTACCAAGGCAATGCCAGCCGCGATCGTCTTGGCGTCCTCCGCGTCTTCGAGAAAGTTGTAGCGGATGAGCGGTGCGACGGCCGGGTTACAGCTCGCAAGACGGAGCGTGCCGCGGCTCTCCGGACGCAGGACGACCGCGTTCGCCGTGTACGCCGGAAAAGCGTGCAGCTTGAGGCCGCGCGAATCGCGCGTTTCCACGCTGTAATTCCAGAACGTCACTTGAAGGTTTGGGCGCGATTCGGCGTCTCGCACGCGGAAAAAACCCCCTGCGGATGTGCCTGTGGCGAGCGGACCGCGCCGTGTGAGCGCATAGACCAATCCCGCGCGAGCACGAGCGGCAACGCTGCGCATGAGATCGTTGAGCGCGAGTCCGGGGAGGCAACGCACGACGACGCTCGCCCGATAGTGGTTATGCAGGTTCTCACCGACTCCCGGTAAGTCCGCGACGACAGGAATGTCGTGCCTGCAAAGTTGGGCGGCGGGGCCGACCCCCGAGCGCAGCAACAGTTGCGGTGAATTGAATGCTCCCGCGGCGAGCACGATTTCGCCAGCGTTCGCACGAGAAACACGGCCACGATGCACATACTCGACTGCGGATGCCGTCGTGCCGTCGAAGACGATCCGATGGACGAGCGTGTCGGTTTTGACGACGAGGTTACGGCGAAGGCGCGCCTGCCTGAGATATCCGTCCGCCGAGCTCGCTCGGGTGCCATTGCGAGCGTTGAGTTGGTAGAACCCGGCGCCTTCCTGAGTCGCGCCATTGAAGTCGTCGTTGCGCGGCAAGCCTGCCTCGGCAGCGGCATCGACGAACGCGCGCGAGAGTGTGTCGGGTTGCGGATCCGAAACGGCCATCGGTCCTTCTGCTCCGTGATACGCGCTCTCGCCGCGTATATTCGATTCGGACCGCTTGAACCAAGGCAGCACGTCGTCAAAGCCCCAACCGACGTTGCCCGCGTCGCGCCATCCATCGTAGTCTGCTGGATGGCCGCGAATGTAGATCATGCCGTTGATGGCACCGGTGCCGCCGATCGTGCGTCCACACGGCACGTCGAGGACGCGCCCGCCGAGCGCCGGCTCGGGCTCGGTGCGGTACATCCAGTTGTACTTCGGGTCACCGAGCAGCTTGGCGTAGCCAACCGGAATTCTGACCCATAGGCTGCGGGCTTCGCCGCCTGCTTCGAGCAGAAGAACGCGATGACCCGGCGCAGACAGCCGCGCGGCAAGCGTGCATCCTGCTGTGCCTGCCCCGATGACGACGAAGTCGAATTGACTAGTCGTCATCTCAAAATCCAGCAACGGCGTTTCCCCCTCACCCTAACCCTCTCCCCGCTGGGGGGAGAGGGAACGCAAGCTCCCTCTCCCGCTTGCGGGAGAGGGTTGGGGTGAGGGACCAAGCGATTTTGCGATAGGTTCTAGTCGTCCGCGCTGACATCACGTTATCATCCTAGAGGCGAACGAGTCGCGCACAGGCTTTAAAGGAGGAATCGAAAATGACAGCGCGCAACAGCTTCTTGTTGGTGTTGTGTGCATCGATCGCTGCGCTTGGCGCGTCGTCGGTCTTCGCGCAGGACGCTTATCCATCGAAGCCGGTGCGCCTCGTTGTGCCGTACCCGCCGGGCGGGGCGTCGGACATCACCGCGCGGCTGCTCGGCCAAAAGCTCTCCGAGCTCTGGGGGCAGCAGGTCGTCGTCGACAATCGCCCGGGCGCCAACGGCATTGTCGCGCTCGAACACGTCGCTAAGCAGCTAGCCGATGGTTACACGCTGCTGTTTGCAAATCTCGGACCGAATGCGATCAATCCCGCGGTGTACGCGAAGCTCCCCTATGACCCGATCAAAGACTTCACACCGATCACGCTGACAACACTCGTGCCGCAAGTGTTGGTGGCCTCGCCGACGCTCGAGGCGAAGACGCTGAAGGAGGTGATCGAGTACGCGCGCGCAAACCCCGGTAAGCTTAACTACGGTACTGGCGGCAACGGCTCGGCGAATCATCTCGGCGTTGAGTTGATCGCGATGACGGCAGGCGTGCAGTTCACAACCGTGCCCTATAAGGGTGACGCGCAAGCGATGACCGACACAATGTCCGGGCAAGTCGCGATGAGCATGCCGACGGTCCCAGCGGCATTGCCGCAAATCAAGGCAGGCAAGCTGCGCGCGCTCGCCGTGGGTACGAAGACGCGGGTGACCGCATTGCCCGACGTGCCGACGATGGCGGAAGCGGGAGTCGCCGGTTACGAATCGGCATCCTGGGGTGGCGTGATGGGGCCGGGCGGCATGCCGGCGCCGCTTGCCGCGCGTATTCATGGCGACCTCGCGCGGGCGCTCACAGCGCCGGATGTTCAAGAGAAGCTTGCAGCGCAAGGAGCAACTGTCGTGGCGACGGGACCGGCCGAATTCACTCAGTTTCTGGCGGAGGAGATTCGCAAATGGGATCGCGTCGCCAAGAAAGCGAATATCCGCGTCGAGTAATGCAACGCTTTTCAGCGCGCGGAAGCCACCCCGTTTCTTGCACCGCACACTACAGCACTTCCGCCGCGTAGTCGGCGAGGCGTGAGCGCTCGCCGCGCTGCAGTGTGACGTGGCCTGAGTGCCCCCAGCCCTTGAAGCGGTCGACGACATACGTAAGCCCGGAGCTCCCTTCGGTCAGATACGGCGTGTCGATCTGCGCGATGTTGCCAAGGCAGACGACCTTGGTGCCGGGGCCGGCGCGCGTGATCAGTGTCTTCATCTGCTTCGGAGTCAAGTTCTGTGCTTCGTCGATGATCAGGTATTTGTTGATGAACGTGCGTCCGCGCATGAAGTTCAAGCTTTTGACCTTGATGCGTGAGCGGATCAAGTCGCGCGTTGCCGCGCGGCCCCATTCGCCAGCTTCGTCGTCGGTCTTGTTCAGGACGTCTAGATTGTCTTCGAGGGCGCCCATCCAAGGATTCATTTTTTCCTCTTCGGTTCCCGGCAGAAATCCGATGTCCTCGCCCACCGGCACCGTGACCCGAGTCATGATGATCTCCGTGTAGACCTTGAATTCCAGCGTCAGCATCAGGCCGGCAGCGAGCGTCAGCAGTGTCTTGCCTGTCCCTGCCTGGCCGAGAAGCGTGACGAAATCGATGTCCGGATTCATGAGCAGGTTGAGCGCGAAGTTCTGCTCGCGATTGCGCGCTGTGATTCCCCACACATTGTTCTTCTGATGCGCGTAGTCCTTGAGCGTCGACAACAGCGCAGTTTTCCCAGTGATCTCCTTGACAGTCGCATAGAACGGCGCCTCGTCTTTTCGTTCGAGGTAGACGAATTCGTTCTGCAAGAGCGACGGCACGAGGGGGCCGTTCAAGCGGTAGTAGGTGTGCCCACCTTGCGGCCACGACTCCATGCCCTTGCCGTGCTTGTCCCAAAAATCTTCGGCCATCTCGCGCGTGCCCGAGTAGAGCAGCTCGGTGTCCTCGAGTACCTTGTCGTTGAAATAATCCTCGGCAGCGATCGAGAGCGCTCGCGCCTTGATGCGCATGTTGATGTCCTTGGACACCAGGATCACGTTGCGCTTCGCGTGCTGGCGCGACAAGTGCATCGTCACCGCGATGATCTGGTTATCCGCCTTGCCGCCGGCGAGTGAAGGTGGCAAGGCCGTTGAGATCGATTCGGTTTGCAGGAAGAGCCTGCCGGTCGCCACACCTCCCGATTTCTCAGCCAGAGGAATTCCCTTCGCAATGCCGTCTCCGCGATCGATGTGCGCGGTCACGAGATCATCCAAAAAACGGCTCGCTTGGCGAGCGTTGCGCGAAACCTCGGTCATGCCCTTCTTGTGCGCGTCGAGCTCTTCGAGCGTCAAGATCGGCAGGTAGATGTCATGCTCCTCGAACCGAAAGAGGCTCGTCGGATCGTGCATCAACACATTGGTATCGAGCACGAAGAGCTTCGTGCCGGAGGTGGACGCGGTCCTGGCCGGCTTGCGGGACGGCAGGAGGTGCAGTGAGGAAGGAGCGGGGCGCAACTTGCGTTCAACCATGAGCCTCCAGCAAAAGGTCGAGAATTCTAAGGCGAAACCAACTCACAGCTTGCATCGTAGCCCGGGCCTGGTCGCGGCCACAAGGTATTGCAGTGAGTACGCGTGACCTCTTGAAGTCATTGTGGCGTGATCGAAACAAAGACGCGTGCTCCGAACCTTGGCGGGAAGGCAAACGCGCCTAAGCCGATATGCTTGGCTCGACCTTTGGGGCGGGCTTGGCGACGTGTCCGTACAGGATGACACTCAAGCCAACGACCCAGGCCACCGATGCCGCCCATCCTGCGATGATGTCCGATGGGTAGTGCACACCGAGATACAAGCGCGAAAGCCCGACCAAGAGAACGAACAATCCGCCGATGATCAGCGCAGGCCAACGCGCGTTCGTAGGCCAAACCAGAACGACCAGCGCTGCCACCAATGCCATTGTTTGCATCGCGTGCCCGCTGGGAAAGCTGAGCGTGGTTTCCGGCGCGATCGACAACCAAAAATTTGGACGCGCGCGTCCAAACGCGTATTTTGCAGTGACATTGAGCAACGCCGCGCCGCCGACAGCGAGCCCCCAGAAGAAAGCATCGCCCCAGCGCCGGTGCGTGGCCAAGTAGACGAGGACGACAAGATCGATGGGTGCGACCCAGATCCCAGACCCGATCCGCGAGGAAAATAGCATCAAGCGGTCGAACTGCGGAGTGGCATGGCTATGCAGGAACAGCAGAACTGCTTGGTCGAGGAAAAAACCCTCGTTCTCCACCACCTCTTCCGCAAGGAAGCCGAATACGAGGAGCGGGGTCAGCACGTAGGCAAACAAAACGAGAAGTCGTGGACGGTGAAATCGTAACCACGAGAGGATTCGCGCGCGAGCGGTCACTTAGGCTGCGACCGCTTCGATGTTCTTCAAGAATTCAGAGCCTTGCACCATGAGCTCACGCGAGCGTCCGGGAACGAGCCCTTTGAGCGAGATTGAGCAGCGCGGCAGCGCCATCGGCTCCAGTGCGGCGTAAACACGCCGTACCGGCCCGAGGTCCCAGCCTTGCGCTTTCCAGCCTACGATGAGCTGTTCGAACACGTGCGCGAACCGCAGCCCTTCGAGTTCCGCGTACAGAGTGAACACGTGGCCGGCTGGCGCGTCGGTTGTCGTGCATTGCAAGAGTTGCGCAGAAAGCTGATCCGCGGTGATGCCGCGTGCAGAGAAGAGCTCGTCGATCGTCGGCAATGTCGTCGGTAATTGTGGACATCGAATGGGCTCTGCGTTGCACACAGGCAGATGCGGATGCTTTCCGCGGCCATCGCTGCAATAGTCGAAGCCGAGTCGTTGCGTGAGTCTCAGGGCGTGGATATTCATTTGCCAGTCCGACGCACCATGAATCGCTGGCGGCATCTTAAAGATGTCCGTGTAGCGCTCGCAGGCTCGCCGCATTTGCAGTTCGGTCCAGTGCGCATTGGCGCGCGCGACGCCATCCTCCCAGCGAAATCGATCCCAGCATTGGACGCCGGTTTCGTGACCCGCGTCGCGCACACCGTGCATGACGTCGGCGCCTCGACGTCCCAAGTCCGGGCCAGGCCAGAAAGTGCCGTACAACAATGCCTTGATGCCATAGCGGCGGACCGCGGATACGCCCCGTGGGTTGCCGAGGAACCCGGGACGTTTGAGCGCGCGGCCAGTAAGGTCGCGTCCCAAAGCGAACAAAAATGTCGCGGTCACGCGATGCTTGCGTAGCAGTTGCACAAGATTCGGGACGCCCTCGCGCAATCCGCGCAGGGTGCCGACACTAATCCTCAGCGCCAAATTCATCGCGGAGATGCGATCGCGCGTTGATGCACGCAAGCTTTGTGCGTTGGTCGTGCCACGTTTCGCGACTCTGGGACGCGCGCGGTCAGGTCCGGCTCGCCCGAAGCACGTGGTCGCAAGCGGCGCATACGCGATCGATGTCGGAGTCGCTCATCGTCGGAGAGAGTGGCAAGGTCACCGCTGTGGCGGCGATTCGCTCCGTTTGCGGCAGGTCGCCGCGACGATAGCCAAGATCTCGAAACGCTTGTGTTAAGTGCGTCGCTAGAAAGGGCACCGCAGTATCGATGCGGCGTCGCTCGAGCGCCTCGCGGAATTGCTCACGCGATGTCGACATGCAATGGAGCGGAAGGAGCAGCGTGAAGGAGTGCCAGCCGTGTCCTTGCTCGTCGTCGCTGTAACCCGGGTGCGGTAGCACGCAGGGAAGGTCGGATCGGAAATTGGCAACGTAGCGTTGCGCCAGTGCGCGGCGCTTTTGTCTGTCGAGTGCGAGCCTTTGCAGGTGAAGAGCGCCGATCGGCGCATGGAGCTCAGGCATGACGAACTGCTCACTTGCCAGCGCGGTCGTAAGCGCAGCCGGCGATAACGCTGCCGCATCGTTGTGGAATGGCGGTCGATTCAGTTTGCGCGCGTCGTATTCCTCCGCGAGCACAATTGCGCCGCCGTCGATTGTCGGTACCTTGTCGTTTGCCGCAAAAGCGAAAACGCAGATATCGCCGCAACTACCGATGCGCTTGCCGCGCCAGGATGCGCCGAGGGCATTGGACGCGTTCTCGATCACGCGCAATCGGCGCTGGCGCGCGAGTGAATACAGGTCATCGAGCGGCACCGGGAGGCCCGCGACGTGCTCGGGAATGAGCACGCGCGTCCGAGGGCCAATTCGGGCGGCGACGGCCGCCAGATCCAAATGACCGGTACCGGGCTTGACATCGACGAATACCGGCGTCGCTCCGACTTTGGCGATCACATGCGGCGCGATGGAATCCAATGCCGCAACGATGACTTCATCACCCGGACCGACCGCGCAAATCCGCAGCGCCAGCTCGATCGCAGCAGACGCCGAGGAGACGGCGCGCACGCGCCGACCGCCAAGATAGCTCCCAAGCAACGCTTCGAGCTTCTCGACCTGCTCGCTACTGGTAATCCCTTGATCCACCAACGTGTTGGCGCGGGAGATCGCGGCGTCGTCCGTCGCGTTTCGTGCTACCGGCAGGTTAGGATGTGCGCTCATGTTTGACTTGCCTCAGATCTTTCATACACTGGCGCAGCAAGTACGGAATGCCGCAACGGGCGCTCATCTCGCACGAAAAGCGCGACGCATTCTAACGCGCGCGGGTGTACCTGCTCGCAGACGGTCCGCACGCGATGAAGCTCGCTTGATGATTCCCTCGCACCGACCCCAATCATGACCGCCATGCTGAACCTCTACGATAACTACGAGCGCAAGCTACGCCCGTTCGAGCCGTTGGATAAGAGCGGCCTTGTCGGGCTCTACACGTGCGGGCCGACGGTGTACGACTATCAGCACATCGGGAATTTCCGCACCTTCCTATTTGAAGATATCTTAAGGCGCGTGTTGCGCTGGAACGGCTTTTCCGTGCAACACGTCATGAACATCACCGATGTCGGCCACCTGACCTCCGATGCCGATACCGGCGAAGACAAGATGGAGAAAGGGTCGCGTCGCACCGGCAAGACCGCATGGGAGATCGCGCAGCTCTTCACCGACGCCTTCCTGACCGATATGCGACGGCTGCGAATCGAAGAGCCAGCGGTACTCTGCCGCGCGACCGACCACATCGCCGAGCAAATCGCGTTCATCGCCGATATCGAGAAAAACGGATTCGCCTACCGGACGACGGATGGCGTTTACTTCGATACAGCGCAGCAGGCCGACTACGGACATCTCGCGCGCCTCGACGTTCACGGTCTTGAGGCGGGCAAACGGGTGGATGTCGGGGAAAAGAGAAGCCCTACGGATTTCGCGTTATGGAAATTATCGAAGCCAGACGAGCGCCGGCAAATGGAATGGGACAGTCCCTGGGGTAGAGGCTTTCCCGGTTGGCATATCGAATGCTCGGCGATGGCGCAAAAATACCTGGGCGATTATTTCGACATCCATTGCGGCGGCGAGGACCACATTCCCGTCCACCACACCAACGAAATTGCCCAGACGCAAGCGCGGGTGCAAACGCGGCTCGCCAATTTTTGGATGCACGGGTATTTTTTGCTCGTCGATGATGCGAAAATGGCGAAATCGGACGGTGATTTCCTGCGTCTCGAAGCGTTGATCGAGCGCGGCTACGATCCGCTGGCGTTTCGCTATTTGTGCCTCACGGCGCACTATCGCACCCAGATGAGCTTTACCTGGGATGCGCTCGATGGCGCTGCGACGGCGCTCGATCGAATGCGAGTGGGATTCCACGCGCTACCCGCTGACTCCGCGGCGCAACCCGACCCGGAGGTTGTGGATCGCTTCACCAACGAGTTGAACGACGATCTCAATGTGTCGCGAGCGCTAGCGGTTGGCTGGCAACTCTTGCGCGGCGACGAGCTGGACCGTCCAGTTATCCGTGCGACGCTTGCCAAGCTCGATGAGGTGCTAGGCCTGGGGCTCGCCGAGTGGCGGCCGACGGTCGACGAAGTGCCCGAGCACGTACGCGCGTTGGCGGAAGCGCGCGCCAGCGCGCGCAAGAATCGGCAATGGGCGGAGGCGGACCGCTTGCGCGCGGCGCTCGGCGGCAATGGCTGGGAAATGGAGGACCGGCCGGACGGGTATCTACTGAAGAAGACGATCGTGCGGGGCGATACTAAACGCGAAGGAAGCGGCGGATGAAACTGGCAACTTTGCGCGATGGGAGTAGGGACGGCAAGCTTGTTGTCGTCTCGCCGGACTTGACCCGCTGCGTCGCCGTACCGGAGATCGCGAGGACGCTACAAGCTGCCCTCGACCGGTGGGAGCGGGTCTACCCTGCACTCGAGGTTATCGCGTCGGAGGTCAACGCCGGCCCCCTGCCGGATGCCTTCGCGTTCGACGACGCGCAGGCGATGGCGCCATTGCCGCGCGCGTATCAGTGGGCCGACGGCTCCGCCTATGTCAACCACGTCGAGCTCGTGCGCAAAGCACGGGGCGCGGTCATGCCAGCTGAGTTCTGGACGGATCCGCTCATGTACCAGGGCGCGTCCGACCACATGCTGGGGGCCCGCGAGGACATCGTCCATGGCGACGAAGCGTGGGGAATCGATTTCGAGGCCGAGATCGCTGTCGTTACCGGCGACGTGCCGATGGGGACTCGCCCCGAGGATGCAGCTCACTACATCCGATTACTGGTGCTGGTCAACGATGTCAGCTTACGCAATCTCATTCCTGCCGAGCTTGCCAAGGGTTTCGGATTCCTGCAGTCGAAGCCTGCGTCGGCGTTTTCGCCGGTTGCAGTGACCCTAGACGAGGTTGGGGACGCATGGCGTGACGCGAAAGTGCATCTGCCGCTCGTGTCGCATCTCAATGGCCAACTCTTTGGCAAGCCGCACGCCGGCACCGACATGACATTCGACTTTGCAACGTTGATCGCGCACATTGCCAAAACACGAGAGCTTCGGGCGGGCAGCATCGTCGGCTCGGGCACCGTGTCGAACAAGGAGAACGGAGGCCCGGGCCGACCCGCCATCGACGGCGGCGTGGGCTACTCGTGCATCGCCGAGCAGCGCACCGTCGAAACGATTCTATCCGGGAAGCCCACAACGCCATTTATGAGATTCGGCGATCGCATTCGCATCGAAATGCTCGATGCGCAAGGGCGCTCGATCTTTGGCGCGATCGATCAAACCGTGCGCGGGCCGAATGGGCCTTCGCGCGGGACGAACGAATCCCCATCGTGACGTCGAACAACCGCCGTGAGCTGGACATAGCGGTCCAGCAGCGGTTGCGCTCCGCGGTCGAAGGCGAGGTCTATTTCGATGCCTTTGAGCGCGGCCGTTATGCGACCGACGCTTCGATCTACCAGATCATGCCACTCGGCGTCGTCGTGCCAAGGCACAAGGAGGACGTGCTCAGCGTCATGACCATTGCACGTGAGGCCAACGTACCGATGCTGCCTCGCGGCGGCGGCACGTCGCAATGTGGCCAAACCGTCGGTGCGGCGTTGGTGATCGACAACAGCAAGCACTTCAACCGCATCATCGAATTCAAGCCGCACGAGCGTCGCGTCGTGGTCGAGCCAGGGATCGTGCTCGATTCACTCAACGCTTATTTGAAACCGCACGGTCTGTGGTTTCCTGTCGATGTGTCGACCGCCAATCGAGCGACGATCGGGGGAATGGCAGCCAACAATTCATGCGGCTCCCGTTCGCTCGCATACGGCAACATGGTGCACAACGTGCACGCTATCGACGTCGTGCTCTCGAGTGGCGATGCGATGCACTTTGGCGGTCCGGCGAAGAACGTGGTCGGATCGGCAAGCGATGGGCCGTACGCGTCGGCCGATACAGGCTCTGAAAAGCCCGAAGCGTCGCCCTCTTACCGCGCACTCACGGAGAGGTTGCGTGCACTGCACGCGCGCGAGGCTGCAGAAATCGCCGCGCGGTTTCCCAAGCTGTTGCGCCGCGTAGCGGGTTACAACCTCGACTTGCTCGCTTCGGAGACCGACGGCCACGGCCCCAATTTCGCACAGCTTCTGGTTGGCTCCGAAGGCACTCTCGGCTACTTCACGCAAATCGAGCTCGAGTTGCAACCGCTGCCGCGCCACAAGGTGCTCGGTGTCTGTCACTTCTCGTCCTTCTATAGCGCAATGGACAGCACGCGCCATATCGTTGCTCTGGCGCCGACGGCTGTCGAGCTCGTGGACCGGACGATGATCGAGCTGGCGCAGGGAATTCCCATCTACGAGCGAGTCGTCGCGCAATTTCTGCGCGGCACGCCGGATGCGCTGCTGCTCGTGGAATTCGCCGGCGATGACCGAGAGACGCTAGTGCGCAAGCTACGGCAATTGGTCGAGCTGATGAGTGACTTGGGATTTCCCGGTAGCGTTGTCGAGATCACGGACGCAGTGGTGCAGCGAGATACATGGGAAGTGCGCAAGGCCGGGCTCAACATCATGATGTCGATGAAGGGCGACGGCAAGCCCGTGTCGTTCATTGAGGATTGCGCGGTGCCGCTGGAAGATCTCGCGGAATACACCGACCGTCTGACTCGCGTGTTCGAGAAGCACGGCACGCAGGGTACCTGGTACGCGCATGCGTCTGTAGGATGCCTCCATGTCCGGCCCATTCTCAACATGAAAGAGGACGGCGCGGCCAAGATGCGCGCCATCGCGGAAGAAGCCGCGGAGATGGTTCGCGAATACAAGGGCTCGTACTCCGGTGAGCACGGCGATGGGCTCGTCCGCTCCGAGTGGATTGAGCCGATGTATGGCGCACGCATCATGCGCGCGTTCGAAGAAGTGAAAGAGGCGTTCGACCCGCTGCACTTGATGAATCCGGGAAAGATCGTGCGCGCACCCCGGATGGATGATCGCTCGCTCTTTCGCTTTCCGCCCGGTTATCGAATCGGTCACGCCGCTCCGGCGCTCGATTGGTCGGCCGCAGGGAGTTTCGGCGCTGCCGTCGAGATGTGCAACAACAACGGCGAGTGCCGCAAGTTCGACGCCGAAGTGATGTGTCCGTCGTATCGCGTCACCCGCGATGAGCGCCATCTGACGCGCGGCCGCGCTAACACGCTACGCCTCGCGCTATCGGGGCAGCTCGGTAGCGACGCATTCACGTCGGAGGCAATGGCGGCGACGATGGAGCTGTGCGTCAGTTGCAAGGGGTGCAAGCGCGAGTGTCCCACTGGTGTGGACATGGCGAAAATGAAAATCGAGTTCCTGCACCAATACGGTCAACGCCACGGCTTCCCGCTAAAGGACCGCCTGATCGCCTACCTGCCGCGGTACGCGCCGCGCTTGAGCCGCTGGCCAGGAGTCGCCAATCTGCGCAATCGCGTACCGGCTCTGGCGCGGCTCTCGGAGCGAGTATTAGGGCTATCTGCGCGCCGCACACTGCCGACGTGGCGGCGCGAACGATTTTCCGTTCAGGGCCGTGAGGTGACTGCGCTGCCCGTTGTTGGACGCGAAATCGTGCTGCTCGCCGATACGTTCAATACCTATTTCGAGCCGGAAAATCTCACCGCGGCTGTCACGGTGTTGACCGCCGCTGGCTTCGCCGTAAACGTCGCACGGCCCACCGATGGCGAGCGCCCGTTGTGCTGCGGGCGCACGTTCCTTGCCGTTGGAATGATTGAGGAAGCGCGGGTCGAAGCGCGAAGAACGCTCGCGGCGCTGAGCCCATTTGTCGAGCGCGGGGTTCCAGTCATCGGCCTCGAGCCCTCGTGCCTGCTGACCTTGCGTGACGAGTTCTCCTCGTTGCTTCCCGGAGCGCAAGCGGCAGCGCTGGCGCAGGCCGCCGTACTCTTCGAAGAATTTTTGGTGGCACAACACGCTGCCGGGCGGCTTGACCTCTCGCTCAAGCCTTTGGCCACCACCAAGGCATTGGTGCACGGCCATTGCCATCAAAAAGCGTTCGGCCTCATGGACTCGGTGCATGCGGTGCTACGACTCGTGCCGAACCTCGACGTTGAGCCGATCGTCTCGAGTTGCTGCGGCATGGCTGGGGCGTTCGGGTACGAGGCGAAGCACTTCGACGTTTCGATGCAGATGGCGGAGCTTTCTCTTTTGCCCAAGGTGCGTACGGCGGAGGCTACGACGATGATCGTCGCGGATGGCACGAGCTGCCGGCACCAGATCCGCGACGGTACGGGGCGCGAGGCGCGGCACGTCGCGCGCGTGCTACAGGACGCACTTGCCTTGGAGTAAAGCGATTGATAAACGCTCGCGCTACCTACTTTCCGGCACAAGCCATGTCGAGATTGATTGCATCAAGACACCTCGCACGTCCGTTGCAGTTGACCGCCAGGTTCCGGTCGCTGTGTCCCGAGAGTTGCGCGACTAACGCATGATCGTTCACGTCGTAGACGGCACGTACGAGCTATTCCGTCACTTCTACGGGCTACGCCGCTTTAACAAAGGGCAGGACCAGCCGTTCGGTGCCGTGCTCGGCGTGCTACAGACGGTGCTGCAAATGATCGAGGATCAGGCAACGCACGTCGGGGTTGCAACGGATCACGTCATCGAGTCGTTTCGCAATCGCCTGTGGCCTGGCTACAAGACCGGCGAAGGCATTGAGCCCGCACTCCTCGCGCAATTCCATCCGTTGGAAGATGCGCTCGCCGCGATGGGCGTCGCCGTG
>Ga0136617_10003544_pt1 | contig 13956 bp, 8 predicted proteins | sample AntDrymUQ3222106_2_FD_129672 | JGI IMG/M metagenome (GOLD analysis project Ga0136617, IMG submission 129672) | Polar desert sand microbial communities from Dry Valleys, Antarctica - metaG UQ322 (21.06) | ecosystem: Environmental > Terrestrial > Soil > Desert | place: Antarctica: Dry Valley... | reverse complement strand
GACCCTGTTGGCTAATTGTGGTTCCCGCGGCGCTGGTGAGGATTTGTCTGGATCCGGGCGTCGCAACGAACGGCACTTTCGTCCGTTAGGTGTGGACGAAAGTGCCGTTCGTTGCGTTCTGGGCGACCGGCGAACAGGGGGAGGCCAACCGCAGACAGAATCACGTCGTCACAGAAGATCAACAGCGTGGATGTCGACGGCCGTGTCGCAGATTAACCAACAGGGTCTTCCCGGACCCCAAACCGGCCTACGTCGCCGACTGGGACGACCTACCGGAGTGGCAGCAGGAAACCGACTCGGACATCTTCGAGCGCATCGAACAGGACGCGTAACCCCACCGGTCGACAGCCACCGGAACCAGAAGATGCTGGGGCGCGCCGGAGGCATGCTCGCCAACGGCACTATCAACCACGTGGAGAGATCGGGACGAAGGATTGCCTTCTCAATCGCGGTGTCGATCCAGGAAAGAGGCTTATCGTCCCCCTTGTAGTTAAGCTTTAGATCGGCCAGTTTGAGGCGCAACATAGACGGCGCTGTCAGAGTCACCACAGGCTGATCGTCCTGAGCGGCGACTACCCTAGGCCGGCAGTCGGCGTAGACCTTGCCTTCCATTGTTAGGTTGGTGCGCTTTATCACATGACGTACACCACCCCGGACATCCGCAGACAGTCTTATGAGATCACCGACGAAGTCAAGTTTTGGACTATCCCAGTGCGCCTTCATTTGAAACCGCGGAATCTTCTGTGTAATGACCCGCGAAACCGGACTGGCAAGAGCCAGGTTTCTCAAGGGCGACGCGTTGATGGCTCGAGTCTGCACGTCGCGCACGACGTTATAATGGAGCTGAACTACAAAATCGTAGTCGTGTCGCATTAATGCTCCTAACTGTTAACGTGCGCAGTGCCAGCCGCAGAACGGACCACCACGGCCATCAGCTTGCCACCAAGCTAAGATCACATGGGTATAGTTTATTGCCGCAGTGCTCGGAGGCTGACCGTCACCGCGGGACGCGGCTCACCGCACAGCGAGCCCACCGTCATCGACGACCCCGCGTGGGACTCGATTCATCGGGGCTCCACAGTCCGCATCGCGTGCGCATCCTTGCCATCGCCTCCTCATGCCCTCCCGAGTAGCTCGGCGGTGAAGCCGATGTTCATCCGGAGGATCTCCAGGGGGAGGTCGTCGTCGATCGTGTCGAGGGTGTCGGCGGCGCTGTGGACGTTCGCGTTGGCTCCGTCGGCACCTTCGATCGTGAGGACGGCCGGGATGCCGGCCTGGATGAACGGCACATGGTCGCTGTTGAAGGGGTTGAGGCTGGTCTGCACGACGAGGCTGGTGAACTCCTCGGCCGCCTCGGCGAGCGCGTCGATGACGTGCTGGGACTCGGTCGTACCTTCCAGCAGAACGGCCGGTGTCGGGGTGCTCAGCGTGCCGATCATGTCCATGTTGACGACCGCGCGGATCCGGCTCCGTTCGCCGGGCGACAGCAGCTGAACGTGCTGGAGGCTGCCGAACAGCCCCTGCTCCTCGCCGCCGAAGAGGATCAGTCGCAGGTCGAGCGATCCGGGATGCTCCGCGAGCGCCGCGGCAATCGCGAGTACCCCGGCGCTGCCGGACCCGTTGTCGTCGGCGCCCGGGGCGGGTGCGGTCGCGCCACCGGCAATGTTGACCGAGTCCAGGTGCGCGGTCACCACGACCACGTCCCGCGGCGCTGCGCCGGCGCCCGCGCGCTCGGCGATCACATTGCGGCTCATCCCCCCGCCGACCGTGACGATCTCCGTCGAGGTGGTGTACCCCATGGCCGTCAGCCGATCGCGGGCCCAGTCAGCCGCGGTCAGGAAATGCGCGCTCGTGGAATGCCGGGTGGGGAAGGCGGTCAGCGCTCGGAGATCGGCCTCGAAGGTGGCTCGGGAGAGCCGGTCCACGCACTCCTGGATCCACGCCGGTCGCGCCCGCCGTGCTCCGACCGATGGCCGCTCGGCCACGACGGTCGTGTTGCGGGGCAACGGCCGGACCGCGTAGCACGGCAAGTGCTCGTGATGCACGGTCTTGGTTGCGGCCGGGTCCAGCACGACGACCAGGTGCCGGCCCCGGCCGGCGATCACGGGGACGTCCGGATGCTCCTGCTCGAACAGCCGGCCGTTTTGCAGGACGAGCTGCAGGTGCCCGGGCAGTGCCGAGGTGCGTCCGGTCAGAACCGCGGTATCCGCCACCTGCTCCGCGACCCGCCCGACAGCTTCGGGGCTCCCGGTCACCACGAGGGCGTCCCCGACCCGCGTCCACTCCGCGCCCGCCGCGGCCACGGTGTCCGCCAGCGACGCGGCGGTGTCCGGAGTGACGTGCAGGACGGCGACGGCCTCGTCCTGCGCCGGCATCGCGAAGTCCCGGATGATCGGAATGAGATCAGTGAGCTTCTCGACGTCGCCGTTGGGCTGACCCGGACCGCGAAAGTGGACCGCCGTGAGCCCGAGGTGGCGGGCAGCCAGCACGTGGCTCCGGTTCTCGGTGACGAACAAGGTATCGGCGAAGGTCAGCCCCGGCCCCGCTTTGGCGACGGCGGCCCGGAAGACCGCCTCGTCCGGCTTGAACACGCCCACTTCGGTGGAGAGCGTGACCCGTTCCTCGACCGGTTCGAAGAACTCCCTGATCCCGAGCAGGTCCAGGATCACGTAGTACTGCTGCTGAATCCCCGGGATCTCCCTCGGCTCGGATGCCATGATGAAGTCGGACACCAGGCCGAGCAACGTGGCCGGGGCAGCTCCGGCGCGCATCGCCGCGACGGCGGCGAGCGTCTCCAGTGCCCCGGGGAGCAGGACATCGCCGCTCTCGAGGGTGTTGCCGAGATCGAAGAGGACAAGTTTCACTGTCGACCTTCCGTTCTCAGGATGTGAAGCTCTCGACCACGCCGGCCATCGTCGTCGAGGACGACGGCGGTGAAACCGCGTCGCGCCCCATACCGCGCTTGGCGAACCCCTGCCAGACACCGGCGACGTCGGCCGGGTCCAAGGCCGACACCGCGGAGATGATGCCGTCGCGGGCCTGGGTATAGGTCGGCCTGTTCGGTGTGAGCTTCAGCCCCCCGATGACGTAGGAGAGCATCCGGCGCTCGGCCTCGGTGTGCCCGTGCTCGGCCACGAGGTTCACGAACACCTCCCACAGCGCCGTGCACCACACCTCGCCCGCGTTGTGCACTGCGTTGTTCGGCCCGCCGCTGTTCGGGTTGCGCGCCACGCCGGTGGACAGGACGACGCCGGCGCTGATGTGCCTGAAGGTCAGTGGGTTCTTCGCCATGTCCGCCGTGTAGGGGTAGCGGCGGATCCCGAAGTAGTAGTTGTCCTTGAACGTGGGGGTGACATCGGTCCATCCGCCGCAGGCGAACGCGCCGGCCGCGAAGTCGTCGGTGGCCTGCGAGGTCATGCAGATAGCGAAGAAATCACCCCATCCCTCTCCCATCGCGCGGCCCTGCAGGTTGGTCAGTCCGTTGGCGTTCCCGACGAGCCGATTCGTGATGTAGTGGCCCATTTCGTGGAACGTGATCAAGGCGTCGAAGTTGCTGGTCCGGCTGGGCAGCGGGTGGCAACCGCGGAACTCATACATCTGCATCCGAGGACTGGCACCGTCCGCGGGGGTGGCCATGTTCGCATTGTCGGTGCCGCTGGCGTCCAGTCCTTCGGCGATGATCGGGTCGCCGCCGTGACCACCGCGGCCGAAGTTGTCCAGCTGGGCGTTTCCCGCCGCTTCGTCGAATCCCGCCTCGTACCAGCGGTCGTGGAGCCAGTTCACGTGAAAGAACATGCCGACGACGCTCGCCTGCAGGTTAGCGGGATCCGACGCTGGCTTCGCATGGTCATAGGTGTGGTTGAACGAGCCCGGCGAGTCGCACTTGCCCGCCACGTCACCGGAACTGAAACCGTCCGGGTCCGTCAGGTCGGCATAAGCGATGCAATTGTTGCCACTTGTCGTGACGGCGCCGACCGGCAACCACGGGTCACCGGGGAGGAGGCTCTCCAGCGTCACCAGCCGCTCAGGGATGGGCTCCGCCTGAAAGCCGTCCGGCCGGCCGGTCGGATGGGGAGTCCCCGGCGCCGGCCCGTCCTCCGGCCGGAAGAGCTCGTCGCCGGTATTGAACACGCGGTAAGCAAAGGCGACGTCGGCAGCAAGGTTCTTACGGAAGAGCACGTCAGGGCGGTCGACGGCGTCGATGACGTAGCTGAAGCCGGGGAACCCCCTGATCCAGAGCTCCAGGTAGTAGCCGGGTACGAACTGCTCCTCACCCAGGGGGAACACCACGTCCTTGAGCCGGACCGCCCGCTCGAACGGCGGCGCACCACCGGCCGCCGGTGGCTCGTACCGGTATCGCCGGTAGGAGTCGGCTGTGTCCTGATCCTTCTGGTCCTCCTGGGTGAACGCCGACGGATCGTACTCGATGCCGGTGAAGTCGAGCGCCGCAGCGACGATCGCCTCCTCGGCGGTCGTCGCGGGCGCGCGGCGGGACTGCTGCGCCGTGGCGGCTCCCGGGAAGAACTGCCCCGCGAGGGAGACGACCTGGTTCGACCGGCTCACGGCGGCCGTGACCTCGGAGTTGAAGACTTCGACGCCGCCGGCTCGCTGCACCAGCTGGACCGTCTGCAGCCCCTTCCCACTCACCGACACTACCTCGACGCCCGACACGTCCTCTGGCGAGAGCCGCCACAAATCGCCGCGCTCTTCGACAAAGCGCGTGACCGCCTCCTCGGCCGAGCCCCGGGACCGCTCGGACAGCCGCGCCGTCGGCTCGGTGCTGCTCACCCGGCAAGGCAACTGGGTCGCGTCGTCGTAGTCGACCGTCAGGTTGGGCACGTCGTCAATCAGGCGGGCATGACCGTCGGTCCCGGCTAGAGCAAGACTGCCTACGGTGGTGCCGCGTTCGGCTCGAACCCCGAGGTCGTACAGGGCATGGAAGTCCTCCGGCAGTCGTTCCCGTTTGTCAGCCATGTCTCCCCGTTCCGCATGTCGCGAGCTGCCGTGCAGAGTAACGACTGCGCGTCACGGTGACGTCACCTCGGCGTGTTCGGGTACGGTCGCGTCAGCGGTGGACCCGCCGCTGGGCTCGACGACATCACCCGCACGTGTGAGCGCATGGTCGGCCGACCAGCTCGCATACCGTGAGCGAGACGTCGTACTCCACGGCCGCCGCTGGACGCTAGAGCCGACAGTCGGCTAGGGTGGAAGTTCGTGACCTGCAAGGCTTTGATCACTCCTGGTGAACGCACTTCATGTCCACAAAATCGCTGTCCGCAAAATCGACCTCAGGCCACCTGTACAGGGTGGACGGACTCGACCGGAGGGCTGCGCCGTGCACCTATCCGTTACGTCTCTGCTCCGGGCCTGCCGCGGCCGATCCAGCTCCTGCGAACCACGTCCGGGGATGCCGATTCGCTGGTGGCATCGTGCGTTGTACCCCCCTCCCCGCGGAGTCTCCGGTCGGCACCGGGCCAACACATAACTGTCGATGAGTACCGACTCCCCTCTGGCCGTTGCTGAAACGTCCGACGATCGCCGTCGTCACCGAGGTCCGTCCGGTACCCGTTTGCTCAACTGATCTATGCCGATGAGTGCACTCATCTATGCAGACTTCACCCACTTGCCAGCGGTGAGAGGCGCCTGCTGACGCCACAACGGGAGACAATCGTCGCTGTGGGTGATAACGCGAGCAACTCTCCGAAACCGACCGCCTCGAGCAATGAAGCGGACGGCTTGCAGCAGCTCCCCGCACGTGTGCCGGGAGCGCGGCACTCCCCTCGTCCGAGCGTCCGCCGGGTGCAGGCAGCGGCCCGGCCCCTGAGCTCGAATGGCACGACCTCCGCCGCCGACGCCGACCGTCCCGGACCCACCGCTCCGCCAGCCGAGACCACCACAGCCAACGCGCCGTCCGTCACCACTGTGCCGGTCAACCCACCGGCGCGCACCCCGGCCCCCGCGTCCGGGCTGCCCGAGGATCGCTACCTCAACCGTGAGCTGTCCTGGCTGGACTTCAACGCCCGGGTACTCGCCCTGGCCGAGGACCCGAGCCAGCCGCTGCTGGAGCGCGCCAAGTTCCTGGCGATCTTCGCGTCCAATCTCGACGAGTTCTACATGGTCCGGGTGGCCGGGCTGAAGCGCCGGGACGAGACCGGGCTGGCCGTACGCAGCGCCGACGGGCTCTCCCCCCGCGAGCAGCTCGCCCTGATCGCCACCCGCAGCCAGGCCATTGCCGACGCGCAGGCGCGCCTATACCTCGACGAGGTGCACCCCCTGTTGGCGGCCGAGGGCATCCGGATCCTGCGCTGGTCGGACCTCTCCGATGCGCAGCGAATCCGGTTCGTGGACTACTTCTCCGCCCAGGTGTTCCCCGTGCTGACCCCGCTCGCGGTCGACCCGGCGCATCCCTTCCCCTACATCTCGGGCCTGTCGCTCAACCTGGCCGTCACCGTCCGCGATCCGGTGAGCCACACGGAGCGTTTCGCCCGGGTCAAGGTGCCCAACAACGTCCCCCGGCTGGTGCGTGTCGCAGGAGAGAATGCGGCCGACGGCCCGGACAGCGGAGTCACGTTCCTTCCGATCGAGGACCTGATCGCCGCCCACCTCAGCGACCTGTTCACCGGCATGGAAGTGGCCGAGGTGCATGCGTTCCGGGTCACCCGCAACGCTGACCTGGCGGTCGAGGAGGATCGCGACGAGGATCTGCTCCAGTCGCTGGAACGCGAGCTGGCCCGCCGTCGCTTCGGCCCGCCGGTGCGCCTCGAGGTGACCGACACGATGAGCGAGCACGTGCTGGAGCTGCTGCTGCGCGAGCTCGACGTCGACCCGGCCGACGTCGTCACCGTGCCCGGCCTGCTGGATCTCACCGCGCTCTGGCAGGTGCACGACGTGGACCGGCCCGACCTCAAGGACGACCCGTTCGTGCCGGGCACCCATCCTGCGTTCGCGGACCGGGAAACGCCGAAGAGCGTGTTCGCCACCCTGCGCGAAGGTGACGTGCTCGTGCATCACCCCTACGACTCGTTCTCCACGAGCGTGCAGCGCTTCATCGAGCAGGCCGCCGCCGACAAGAACGTCCTCGCGATCAAGCAGACGCTCTACCGTACGTCCGGCGACTCCCCCATCGTCGACGCGCTCATCGACGCCGCCGCGGCCGGCAAGCAGGTGGTGGCGCTGGTGGAGATCAAGGCGCGGTTCGACGAGCAGGCCAACATCCGCTGGGCGCGTGAGCTGGAGAAGGCGGGCGTGCACGTCGTCTACGGGCTGGTGGGTCTCAAGACACACTGCAAGACCTTGCTCGTGGTGCGCCAGGAAGGATCGACGATCCGACGTTACTGCCATGTCGGCACCGGCAACTACAATCCCAAGACCGCCCGGCTGTACGAGGACATGGGCGTGCTCACCGCCGATCCGGTGGTCGGCGCCGATGTCGCCGACCTGTTCAATTCCCTCACCGGCTACTCCCGCCAGACCTCCTACCGCAGCCTGCTCGTGGCGCCGTACGGGGTGCGGCGCGGCATCGTCCGCTGCATCGAGGACGAGATCGAGGCACACCGTGCTGGTCACGCCGCCCGAATCCGGATCAAGGCCAACTCGATCGTCGACGAGCAGGTGATCGATGCGCTCTACCGGGCGTCGCAGGCCGGCGTTCCAGTCGACCTCGTGGTGCGCGGGATCTGCGCGTTGCGGCCCGGCCGTCCGGGGCTCAGCGAGAACATCCATGTTCGGTCGATCCTGGGGCGTTTCCTCGAGCACTCCCGGGTCTTCCACTTCGGTGCCGCCGACGAGTACTGGATAGGCAGCGCCGATATGATGCACCGCAACCTCGACCGCCGGGTGGAGGTGCTGCTCAGGGTGGCCGACCCCCGGCTGTCGGCCCGGCTCGGCGAGATCTTCGACTCTGCACTCGACCCGGCCACGCGCTGCTGGGCGCTGCACGCGAACGGCGCTTGGGAACCGTCGCCGCCGCCGGACTCCGACATATCACCGGTACGAGATCATCAGGCCGAGCTCATGGCGTCCAACGCGGGCTGCGACGCCGAATGACCGACACCCGGTCCACCCACGCCATGCCGTCACCCGCACCGTCGCGCCACGGTGATCATGCGGACATCCTGGCCTCGGGTGCGGTGCTGTGGCGGGTCGGATCCGACGACGACGCCACCGGCGGGTTGGGACACGGCGTGCAGGTTGCGCTGGTGCACCGTCCGCGCTACGACGACTGGACGCTACCCAAGGGCAAGCTGCACCGTGGCGAGTCGATGCCGGCCGCGGCGATCCGCGAGGTTGCCGAGGAGACCGGCTTCGTCACCCGACTCGGCAGCGCCCTCGGTGAGGTCAGTTATGCGGTTGCTGAGGGCACCAAGCTGGTGCGGTTCTGGGTCGCGCAAGCGTTGGGCGGCCGGTTCGTGCCCAACGCGGAAGTCGACGAGATGCGCTGGGTCGACCCGACGGTCGCCGCCGACATGCTCTCCTACCAGCGAGATCTCGAGGTGCTCCGGCGTTTCACCGCCATCGGGACGCCCAGCGCCACGGTTCTGATCGTCAGGCACGCCAAGGCCGGGAGCCGGCGCCAGTGGGACGGCGACGACGACCTGCGCCCGCTGTCCAGCACGGGGCGCGAGCAGGCACAGCGGGTCGCGGAGTTGCTACCGCTGTTCGGACCGGACCGGATCGTCAGCGCGCCACCGATACGGTGCCGGGCGACGGTGACCCCGCTGGCCGAGCAGCTCGGCATGCACGTCACCGACGAACCGCTGCTCAGCGAGGACGGCTACCGGCTCGACCCCGCCGCAGGCCTGGACCGGCTCCACGAACTCGCCGCCCAGCCGGGTGTCACCGTGGTGTGCAGTCAGGGCGGGGTGATCTCCGACCTGGTCGGCAAGCTGGCCGAGGATGCCCACCGGCGCACTGGGGTGGACCCCGACGACGTGGCGTCGCGCAAGGCGAGCACCTGGGTGCTGGCCCTGCGCGACGGGAAGCTGCTCACCGCCGACTACTATCCGTACCCGACGGGTTGATGATCGTTTCCTGGGATCGTCATGGCACGTCCTTGGACGGCACGTCGACCTGACCCAGCCGGGAGTGTCGGATGCCGTAGGTGAAGTACCAGATGAGCGCAACCGCCACCCAGATCGCGAACGCGACGATCGTCACGGGTCGCAGGCTGATGATGATCCAGAGACAGCCGAGGATCGACAGGATGGGGACCACCGGGTAACCCGGGACCGTGAAGCCGCGAGGGAGGTCCGGTGCGGTCCGTCGAAGGATGATCACACTGATCGAGACGACGAGGAACGCCACCAGCGTGCCGATGCTCGTCATCTCGGCCAGGAACTCGATCGGCAGCAGCCCGGCCAGCAGCCCCACCACGACGGCGACGATGATCGTGTTGTTCACCGGCGTCCGCGTCCGCGGATTCACTCTGTGGAACAGCGGCGGCAGCAACCCATCCCGGCCGATGGCGAACAGGATGCGGGTCTGCCCGTAGATCGTCACCAGCGTGACGCTGAAGATCGAGATAATCGCGCCGGCGGCGAACACGCTACCCGGCCAGTCGGCGCCGGTGACGTTCTGCAGGATCACCGCGAGCCCCGCCTCCTGACCCTCGAACTGGGCAGCCGGCTGTGCACCGACCGCGACCACGGCGACCGTGATGTAGACCAGCGTCACCGTGACGAGCGCGATCAGGATCGCCAGCGGCATGGTCCGCCGCGGGTTCCTGACCTCCTCACCCGCGGTCGAGACAGCATCCAGCCCGATGTAGGCGAAGAAGATGACGCCGGCCGCCGAGGTGATCCCGGTCAGCCCGAACGGGGTGAACTCGGCGAGGTTGTCGGAGTTCCACCCGGTGACACCGACGACGACGAACAGCACGAGCACGCCGACCTTGATCAGTACCATCACCGCGTTGACCCGTGCCGACTGGCTCGTACCGCGGATCAGCAGCAGCGCGCAGAGCACCACGAGCACGACCGCGGGCAGGTTGAACAATCCGCCCCCCTCCGGCGACCTGGAGAGCACGTCGGGGATCTGGAAACCGAAGAGGTTGCCCAGCAGCTGGTTGAGGTACGCCGACCAACCGACGGCGACCGCGGCGGAGGACACCCCGTACTCCAGCAGCAGGCACGCCGCGACCCCCATGGCGACGACCTCACCCAGGGTCGCGTAGGCATAGGAGTAGGACGACCCGGACACCGGCACGGCGCTCGCCAGTTCGGCATAACAGATCGCCGTCAGGCCTGCGACCGCGCCAGCGATGACGAACGACCAGATGACGGCGGGCCCGGCGACCGGTACGGCCTGGGACAGCACGAAAAAGATCCCGGTGCCGATCGTCGCGCCGATGCCGATCATGGAGAGCTGGAACAACCCGATGGACCGGGCCAGCTCACCGCCGCCCGAGTCGGCGCCGGACTCAGCAGACATCGCCGTCACCGGCTTACGGCGGAAGGCCTGCTGAAGCAGTGTCGCCACGATTCTTCCTCCTGATCGATCCTCGGTCCGGCCGGTCTGCCGGACGCGCGAGCCCTCGAATGCCGTCCCCCCGGACGCGACATGGTCACATGACGCTGTCCCGCCGACCTCGAAAACAGCGACATGTGACCATGTCGCGCGGTAAGATCGAAAAGACTGCTACGCGCAAGAGCGGTGGGTGGTGGGCGACGACGTGGGATTTTCACACGCAGCGCAAGGAGTGCGCACGACGTTTGACACCTTCAGCGAGGCGTACGCGGGCCAAGGTGAGTGAGCGCGAGATGTACCGTGTGATCTGCGGGCTCGGGATTGATATTCAGCGGAACGCCAGGCCCGCAGGAACTGGCTGCATAACGGCCATCTGAAAAGATCGGCGATCAGGGTCGTCCGCCGTACCACCTTGATCAACTCAAGCTGAGCGAGGATGGGCACTGCCTCCGATGCGAGATTCGAGTGTCCGACAATACTGATCCGCACCAATTATTTCACATTCGTTTGCGGTGTCAATGGATTCTAGACGCCGACCACTTCACGGGTCTGTTCGCGCACATCCTGCACCTCGGGTACTGCGGCGAACGGCGCGGCCTCACGGTGCCAGTCGGCGAGCTTTCGACACAGGAGTCCCGGCCGGTGCGGATGGATCAGCGGAAACGCGCTGCGCACCGTCGCAGCCGACAATTCTGGTTCCCCACTGAGCAAGCGCGCCCGGCCGAGCGAGACGGCATTCATTACCCGGATCCGGGCGAGAGCGGGGTCACGCAAGGCGAGTGCCCGGCCGAGATAGTCCACGGCGTGGTGAGTCTGGCGCCGGTCATATAGGGCCAGCTCTCGATAACTCGCCCCGACGGAGCCGGCCACGTTCGCTGCGTCGTGCCCACGTAACCATCGCGGTTCCCCATCCGGCTCCACGTCCACCTGCGCCTGCTCGGCTATATCCACCGCCCGACCACAGGCGTGCACGTTCCCTCGCTGTGCGTGGCCCCACGCCTCCCGCACGGCCAGCAGCGACCGCAACTCCGGGGTGGCAGAATCCCGGGTTCCGCGCTGCGCGAGGTGCACAATTTCCAAGCCGTCGTCCGTCGCCTCAAGGTCAAACGACCGGCGGGCGAGCGAGGCCAGCGCGAAGGCCCCGAACGACGCATTCCCGCCCGCTTTCGCCAGGCGCACCGCGGTGACGTAGTGCTGTTGCGCGACGCGATGGGCGCCGGAATCGAACGCCAGCCACCCCGCGACGCTCGCCAGCTCCGCAGCCGCGAGAAACACCCGGTCGGTCAGCGGCCCGGACGGCGCCCCGCGGAGCCGGTCAGCCAGATCGGCGAGCTGCCCGACCACGGCAGTACGGCCCAAGTCGGACGCAACGGAGCCCCGCAGCTCCCACTCCTGGGACGATGGGAATGTCGCGACGAGATGTTCCACGGCTTCCACCTCGGTGACGGCGAAAGCACCGCTGCGGCCGGACAACGGCCCATCGGCCAGCGGTTCGAGCCACTGCGCCAGCGGACCGAGCAGACCGGCACCACCGACCGCGGCCACCCGCAACGCATTCCGCCGGTTGAGCACATCGGCCTCCACTGCCGCCGTCACATCATCGAGAATCCCGGTCCGCGTCCACACCCGCTCCTCTGGCGCAGCGGACGGTTGCTGTCGCACGGGCGGGATGAAGCCCCACTGCGCGTCGGTCTCCACCCCGAGAACGGCCCGCAACGCGCTCCGATAAGGCGCAGTCGGATACCGGACCATGCCCCGCTCCCACTTGGCAACCAGATGCTCGTCCAACCCGAACCGGCGCCCGGTCTGCTCCCACAACCACGCGTTCACCCGCTCGGCCGACTCAGCGCGGGACAGGCGATCACCCAGCGGGCGACGGGACAGCAGACGTTCCCGGGCGGCTCGGAGCAACCGATTGCGCTCGTCCATGCCCTCTTCCCCTCTTCTCCCCCTGGCGACCCAGCGAGCCTAGAGGTGCGCAGCGGCGCGCTCAAGGCGCCCTGAGTGGCCGCTCCCATCTGACCCCGCACTGGCCCCGGCCCCGCTGCCCCGGACGCCACCGGCCCGACCGGAATCCGCTCCTGCGGTTCCGCTGCACGCCCCTGGGCATCGGCCACGCTGACGGGGACCGGGCCGCCACAAACCGGTGAGCCCGGATGGAGCGACGCCACAGATGAGCCGAACAGCTCGCCTTTGCCCCTCCGGTGACCTTGTTGGTTAATTTTTGTCCACGCGGCACTGGTGAGGATTTTGCCTGGATCTCGGCGTCGCAACGAACGGCACTTTTCGTCCGTTAGGTGTGGACGAAAGTGCCGTTCGTTGCGTTCAGGGCGACCGGCGAACAGGGAAAGGCCAACCGCAGACAGAATCACGCTGTCACAGAAGATCAACAGCGTGGAGGTTGACAGCCACGTCGCAGATTAGCCAACAGGGTCTCCGGTGCAGGGCATCGGCGGCAAGACCTACGGCGTCGTCGGCAGCACCCTCCAGCGCAACCACGCCCTACGGCGTGGGAGACCCCGTCCCGCGGTGCCAGTCAAGCGTTCCACGGTGTCCATGGCGTCCCCGCTTGGCCCGTGTCCTCGCAGGTGCCTCGCCAGAACAGCAGGTCAGCATCTGGGTGGCCACCGCGGAGCCCGCCAGCGGGCTGCGCGACACCGTTCCGGTCGGCTCCCGGCTGCCGATGACCGCAGGATCCGGCGCGAAAGTGCTCGCCGCCTGGACCGAGCCTGCGGTGCAGCGCGGTGCTCCTGGGCGCCACGTTCACCGAGCGGGCGTTGATCGACGTCCGTCGTCGCGGCTGGGCGCAGAGCGTGGCCGAGCGGGCGATGGCGGCGGTGACCGACTCCTCGGAGTAGACCTCATCGACCGTCGGGTTGAGGCCCTGGGGCAGGTAGAGCGGCAGCCACGCCTCGACCGAGCCGCAGACGGCCGTGCGGACCGCCGGCCAACAACCGCCCGGCGACGCCGTGAGGTGCCAACCATTCGGGTGATGAAAGCCGTCTGTAGGGGAGTGGGGAATGTGCATTATGTCAATCCACATGCTCCGGCGCGAAGTAATCGCGCAGCAGGACGATCTTCCCGTCGCGGATGCGGTAGATCTGCACAAGTGACATGGTCATGGCCTCCCCAGCGACGTCGATCACGGTGTTTATCTCGGCGACGAACACGCCGGGGTCGGCAGTGATGTGCAGCACATACCGGGACTCGCCTACGTTGACCTTGCGATCAGCACCCGTTGATCGTTGGTGGATCACCGTCAGTCCCTTGCGGATCTCCTCGCGCCCCTCCAGACGCTGCGGAAAAGTGCCACCGACCGGGACCTCGACTTTCGCATTTTTCGGGTGGCCGGGTCCGGGTGCCATCGGCTCGGGCACGGTCGTCGACGGGAGCGACGGGCTGGCCCGCGGGCGCGTGGCGCCCGCCGCTGGCGGAAATGTCACGTCCCGGCGGCGTGTCGCGCTGATCGTGGGGTTGGCATGGGCGGAGTAT
>Ga0136617_10003543_pt1 | contig 13959 bp, 13 predicted proteins | sample AntDrymUQ3222106_2_FD_129672 | JGI IMG/M metagenome (GOLD analysis project Ga0136617, IMG submission 129672) | Polar desert sand microbial communities from Dry Valleys, Antarctica - metaG UQ322 (21.06) | ecosystem: Environmental > Terrestrial > Soil > Desert | place: Antarctica: Dry Valley... | reverse complement strand
GCCGAGCTGGCGGCTCCGCTGCTCGCGCGGCTCGCCGAGTTCGATATCGAACTCGTCGGCATCGGGGCCTCGTTCTACGGTCTGGTGAGCGCGGCCGACGGCGTCGTCCGCTTCGCACCGAACCTGCCATGGCGCGACGTGCCCCTGGCCGGGATGGTCGCCGACCGCCTCGTGGCCTCGGTGCCGGTCCTCGTGGGCAACGATGCCGACCTCGGCGCGCTGGCCGAGCACCGGCACGTCAGCGGGACCGGCGTACACAACCTGCTGTTCATCTCCGGCGAGGTCGGAGTCGGCGGCGGCATCATCGTGGACGGGCGGCCGCTCCGGGGGGCGGCCGGATGCGGCGGTGAGGTGGGTCATGTGTGCGTGAATCCCTTCGGTCAGGCGTGCGGCTGTGGTTCGCGGGGCTGCTGGGAGACCGAGATCGGCGCGCCGGCGCTGCTGCGCCGCGCCGGCCGGCGCGCGGCGCCCAGCCGCCGCCGCGCAGTCGACGAGCTCCTGCGCGATGCGTCCGACGGGGCGCCCGACGCGCTGGAGGCGCTTCAGACGGTGGGGCGCTGGCTCGGGATCGGTCTTGCGGGCCTCGTCAACGTCTTCAACCCGCAGCGCGTCGTCCTCGGCGGCCTGCACGCGCGCACGTACCCGTACGTGCGCGACGTGGTGCTCGCCGAGCTCGACCGTCGCGCCCTTCCACCGCAGCGCGCGGCGGTCGAGGTCGTTCCGACGCGGCTCGGGGACGACTGCGCGCTGCTCGGAGCGGCCGAGCTGGCACTCGGCCCGCTGCTCGCCGAGCCGCTCGTCACCATCCAGGCCCTCGATCGGGAGGCTGCATGACCAGGCTCGACACCCGCCCCGAGCCCTTTGACGCGCTGGCCCCAGCTCCGGAGCACCGCTTCACGTTCGGGCTGTGGACGGTCGGCAACCCGGGAAGGGATCCGTTCGGCGACCCCACGCGGCGTTCCCCGGCGCCGGAAGAGACCGTCCGGCGGCTGGCGGAGCTCGGGGCGTGGGGCATCAGCTTCCACGAGGACGACGTCGTGGCGCCCGGAAGCAGTGCCGAGGATGCGCGTGCGGCGACCGAGCGGCTGCGCCGGGCGCTCGAGGCGACCGGCATGGTCGTGGCCATGGCCGGAACCAACCTGCATGGCGACCCGGTCTTCAAGGACGGCGCGTTCGCGGCCAACGATCCCGCGGTCCGCCGCCACGCCGTGGCCAAGGCCATGCGCGCGATCGACTTCGCTGCGGAGTTCGGGACGCGGACGTTCGTGCTGTGGGGTGGCCGTGACGGCGTGGAGGCGCACGCCGCCAAGCCGGCCCGTGACGCCCTCGAGCGCGTGCGCGAGGCGATCGACTTCCTGTGCGGCTACGCGCTCGACCAGGGCTACGACATGCGCTTCGCGCTCGAGCCCAAGCCCAACGAGCCGCGTGGGGACAGCTTCCTGCCGACGGTCGGGCACGCGCTGGCCTTCATCGAGCGCCTCGAGCACCGCGACATCGTCGGCGTCAACCCCGAGCTCGCCCACGAGACGATGGTCGGGCTGAGCTTCCATCACGCGGTGGCGCTGGCGCTCTGGGCCGACAAGCTCTTCCACGTCGATCTCAACGCTCAGCGGATCGGCCGCTTCGATCAGGATCTGCGCTTCGGGGCCGAGGAGCTCAAGGAGGCGTTCTTCGTCGTGCGCCTGCTGGAGGACTCCGGCTATGACGGCCCGCGGCACTTCGACGCGCACCCGTTGCGTGTAGAGGATTCCGAAGGCGTGTGGAGCTTTGCGACCGGGTGCATGCGCACCTACCTGGCACTGGCCGACAAGGCACGCCGGTTCGCGGCAGACGAGCAGATCATCGCGGCGATGGAGGCGGCGGGCACGCCGGATCTCGGCCGCCCCGCGGTCGGGCCCTACTCGCGCGAGGCCGCCGACCGGCTGCTGGCCGAGCAGCTCGATGGCACTCGCAGGACGAGGGGATACGCGAACGACCGGCTCGATCAGCTCACCGTCGAGTTGCTCCTCGGACTGCGGTGACGTGACCGAAGCTCTCCTCGGGATCGACGTGGGCACGACGCTCTGCAAGGCGGCGGTCGTCAGCCTGGATGGCAGGGAGCTCGCGCATGGTCGCCGGCCGACGCCCTGGCGGTCCGTGCCGACCGGCGCGGAAGCCGATCCGGCCGATCTGGTCGCCGCGGCACAGGGCGCGGCCGAGGACGCGCTGGCGGCGGCTTCCACAGACCGCGTGATCGCGGTCGGGGTCACCAGCATGGCGGAGACCGGCGTGCTGTCAGACGGCCGTGGCCGCCCCGTTGCGCCGGCGATCGCCTGGTATGACCGGCGCGGCGACGCCGAAGCGTCCGCGCTCGGCGCGGCACTGCCAGGCTCGTCGTTCAGCGCTCGCGCCGGGCTTCCCGTGTCGGCACTGTGCAGCGCGGTCAAGCTCCGCTGGTTGCGCGAGCACGTACCGTCCGCCCGCGAGGGACGGCGCTGGCTGAGCGTTGCCGAGTGGGTGGTCCGCCGGCTCGGCGGCGACGAGGTGGCGGAGCGCTCCCTCGCCGCGCGCACCGGCCTGTTCGACCAGCAGGCCGGGGACTGGTGGCCGGAGATGATCGACTGGGCCGGCTGGCCGGCGTCGCTGGTCCCCGAGTCGGTCGCCGCGGGAACCCCGGCCGGCAGGGTGGACGGATCGCTGTCCGCCGCCCGTGGGGCGCTGCTCACCGTGGCGGGCCACGACCATCTGTGCGCCGCGGTCGGGGCGGGGGCGATCGAGGACGGCGACGTGCTCGATTCCTGCGGCACCGCCGAAGCGCTGATCGCCGCGCGGGGCGGCCGCCTGGACGAGGATCGCGTTGCCGCCGCGGTCGCATCGGGGCTGGCCGTCGGCGAGCACGTGCTGCCCGGGCGCCAAGCTGTGCTGGCCGGCTTTCCTGCGGGTCTCGTGCTGGCGCGCTTTCGTGACCTGCTCGGCGTGGCGCCGGACGCCACGCCCGATCTGGATGCCGCCGCCCTGGCAGCTGGGGGCGCCGGCGGCCTTTCGGTCGAGGACATGACCGCGGGCCGGGCGCGGATCGTCGGCGTCGGCCCCGGCGCATCCCCTGGCGCGCTGTGGTGCGCGGCCGTCGAGGCCCTCGCCGGTCACGGCGCCGCCGTCCTGGGCGAGATCGAGCGCTTCACCGGCCCCAGCGGACGGGTCGTCCTCACCGGGGGATGGGGGCGCAGCGCTGCCCTGCTCGCCGCCAAGCAGAGGCGCCTGGGCGCGCTCGTCTGTCCGCCCGTGAGCGAGGCCGCCGCGCGGGGCGCCGCGCTGGCGGGTGGGTGCGCCGCCGGCGTGTACGCGTCGATCGCGGCGGTGCCTCGACCCGTGGCTTCCGGGGCGGAGGCGAGCGGGTGACGGACTCCGCTCAGACGGGCCTCGTGTTGTCACCGGCCAACGCGGGCGCCTACCTGGCCCGTCGCGGAGTGATCGCGCCGGACGCCCGCGTCGAGGTCAGCGAGCTCGGCGGAGGCGTCTCGTGCACCGTTCTGGCCGTGCGCGCGGGCGCGCGGAGACTGGTCGTCAAGCAGGCGCTCGCACGCCTGCGCGTCGCCGACGAGTGGACCGCCGATCAACGGCGGGCGATCACCGAGGCGGAGGCGTTGCGGGTGGCCGCCGAGCTCGACACGGAGTCGGTTCCCAAGGTGCTCGACAGCGATCCGCGTGCGCATGCGCTCACCATCGAGCAGGCGCCGGAGGACTGGCGCAACTGGAAGGTCGTGCTGCTGGGCGGCGAGATCGATTCGAGGATCGGCGCTCGGATCGGCACGGCGGTCGGCCGCTGGCATCGCGGCACGCACGGCCGTGCCGACATCGCCTCCCGCTTCGACGACATGGAGGCGTTCGAGCAGCTGCGGCTGGGCCCCTATCACCGCACCGTCATGGCCCGCCGCCCGGAGCTCGCCGAGCCGATCGGCCGTTGCGTCGAGCGCCTGCTCACGGAGCAGCGATGCCTGGTGCACGGGGACCTCTCGCCCAAGAACGTCCTGGTGGGCGAGAGCGGTGACTGGATCCTGGACTTCGAGGTCGCCCATTGCGGCAATCCCGTCTTCGACCTCGCGTTCATGCTCAACCACCTGTTCTTGAAGGCGATCCATCGCCCGCAAGACCGGCCGCGGCTGACAGCGTGCGCAGGCGCGTTCCTGGCCGCCTACGAATCAGAAGCGCCGCGAGCGCTGGTCGCCCGGCCCGCCGAGCTGCTCGCTCAGCTCGGCTGCCTGATGGCGGCGCGGGTGGACGGCAAGTCGCCCGCCGAGTACCTGGCCCCCGCCGAGCAGGATTGCGCCCGCGCTCTCGCGGCGTACCTGCTGCTCGACACGCCGGGCACGATCGACGCGGCGTGGGAGCTCGCCGCCGAGGTTTGCCGGTGAGTGCCGGCGGCATCGCCGAGGCGCTGGCGTGGGAGGCGCTGGACTCGCGCGGAAGTCCGACGGTCGCCTGCGAGGTGACCCTCGTCTCTGGCGCCCGTGGGTTGGCAACGGTGCCCTCCGGCGCGTCCACGGGGCGCCATGAGGCGCTGGAGCTGCGCGACGGTGGCGAACGCTACGGCGGCCGTGGGGCCACCCGGGCGGTGGAGAACGTCAACCGCGTGATCGGTCCATCCGTGGCCGGCGCTGACGCCGGCGACCAGGCGGCCCTGGACGGGATGTTGCGCGAGCTGGACGGCAGCCCCGGCCTCGGGCGGCTCGGCGCCAACGCCGTGCTCGCGGTGTCCGTCGCGACGGCGCGGGCGGCGGCCGCCCATCACGGCAGCGAGCTCTACGAGTGGCTCGGCGACGGCTCGCAGCCGCTGCTGCCGCTTCCGATGGTCAGCATCCTCTCCGGCGGTGCGCACGCGGGCGGCGCGGTCGACCTGCAGGACTTCCTCGCCGTTCCGCTCGGCGCGACGAGCTTCGCCGAGGCGATCGAGCAGGCGTGGCTGGTCCGGAGAGCCGCGTTCGCGCTGGCGGCCGAGCGCGGCCTGCCGGCGGCGCTTGTCGCCGACGAGGGCGGTCTCGGCGTCCCGCTGCCGTCCAACCGTGCCGCGCTCGAGTTGCTCGCGGAGGCGATCGAGCGCGCCGGGGTCGAAGCGATGGGCATCGCGATCGACGTGGCCGCGACGCAGCTCGAGGACCGGGGTGGATATCGCCTCGGCGTCGAGGATCGACGGCTCGACGCCACCGAGCTCGTCGCCGAGATCGCCGGCTGGTGCGACGCTTTCCCGATCGTTTCGGTCGAGGATCCGCTGGGCGAGGACGACTGGGAGGGCTGGCGCCTCGCGACCCGGCGGCTCGGCGGGCGCGTGCAGCTGCTCGGCGACGACCTCTTCGTGACCGACCTCGGTCGGTTGGGCGACGGCATCGCGGCCGGCGTGGCCAACGCCGTGCTGGTGAAGCCGAACCAGACCGGCACGCTCTCGGACGCCCGCGCCGTGATCGAGCACGCCGGCGCGGCCGGCTACCGGACCGTCGTGTCCGCCCGCTCGGGGGACACCGAGGATCCGTGGCTCGCGGACCTGGCGGTCGGCTGGCGGGCAGGCCAGATCAAGGTCGGCTCGCTGGCCCGCTCTGAGCGCACCGCCAAGTGGAACCGCCTGCTCGGCATCGAGGCGCGCGCCGGCGGGCGCGCCCGGTTCGCCGGGCGGTCGGCCCTGCACTCGAACCTGTCCGGAGGACGCACATGAATCCCCGCCTCAATCGCCTCTTCGCTCCTGACGGGCGGTGCTTCGACGTCGCCGTCGACCATGGCTTCTTCGGCGAGGCGAGGCACCTCGCCGGCATCGAGGACCTCGAGCGCGCGCTGGGCAGGGTGCTCGACGCGGCTCCCGACGCGATCCAGCTCTCCTCGGGCCAGGCGCCGCTGCTGCAGCGGCTGCCGGGCCGCGACAAGCCCGCGCTGGTGATGCGCACCGACATCGCCAACGTCTACGGCGAGCGGCCGCCGCGCCGGTTCTACAGCCTCGTGATCGAGCACGCGGTGGAGCATGCGGTCCGACTGGACGCCGCGTGCGTGGTGGTCAACCTCCTGGTGCTGCCCGACGAGCCCGAACTGCACGGCCAGTGCCTGCGCAACGTCGCCGAGCTGCGTGCAGCGTGCGACCAGGTGGCGATGCCGCTCATGGTGGAGCCCCTCGCGATGCGCCCGGGCGACGGCGGCTACGGCGTCAACGGCGATGCCGACACGATCGTCGGGATGGTCCGGCAGGCCGCCGAGCTCGGCGCCGACATCATCAAGGCCGACCCCACCGACGACATCGGCGACTACCACCGCGTGATCCAGGCGGCCGGGGGCCGTCCGGTGCTGCCCCGCGGCGGGGGCCGCGCGCCCGACAGGGAGATCCTCGAACGCACGGAAGCGCTCATGGCCCAGGGCGCGGCCGGGATCGTCTACGGGCGCAACGTGATCCAGCACGAGCATCCGGCAGGCATGACGCGCGCGCTCATGGCCGTCGTCCACGACGGCGCCGGTGCCCATGAGGCGCTCGAGATGATCGACGCAGCACAGGCATTTCATGGCTGATCCACGTGTGGTGCGGTTCGGCATCATCGGCGCCGGGCTGATGGGCCGCGAGTTCGCCAGCGCCGCGGCGAGATGGGTCCACCTCGAGAACCTCGGCGTCCAGCCGCGGATCGTCGCCGTCTGCGACCCCGACCCGGCCGCCCTGCGCTGGTACGAGCAGCTGCAGCCGGCGCCGCGGCTCATGGCCGACTATCGCGAGCTGCTCGCCGATGAGCAGATCGAGGCGGTCTACTGCGCCGTCCCGCACCACCTGCACGAGGAGCTCTACATCGCCATCGTCCAGGCCGGCAAGCACCTGCTCGGCGAGAAGCCGTTCGGGATCGACCAGCCGGCCAACGAGGCGATCGCCCGCGCCGTCGCCGCCCGCGGCGACGTGCTGGTGGCCTGCTCCTCCGAGCTGCCGTTCTACCCCGGCGGCCAGCGCGTGGCGCGCTGGATCGCCGAGCGCCGCTACGGGCGCGTGCTCGAGGTGCGCTCGGCGCTCCTGCACTCCAGCGACATGGCTGCCGACAAGCCGATCAACTGGAAGCGTCAGGCCCGCTTCAACGGCGCCTACGGCTGCATGGGCGACCTGGGCATGCATGCGCTGCATCTCCCGCTGCGCGCCGGGTGGCTCCCGCGCAACGTGCGCGCGATCCTCTCCGACGTCGTGACGGAGCGCCCCGATCGGAACGGGCGCCTGGTGAGCTGCGACACGCCCGACAACGCCGTGCTGCTGTGCGAGGTCGAGCAGGACGGCTACAGCTTCCCGATGCGAATCGAGACCAAGCGGATCGCACCCGGCGAGACCAACACCTGGCTGATCGAGGTCGATGGCACCGAAGGCTCGATCGGCTACTCCACCAAGTGGCCCAAGACGCTCTGGTGGATGGAGTACGACCCCGGCAAGCCCCAGGCGTGGCAACGGCTCGACCTCGGCGCCGAGTCCGCCTACCGCACGATCACCGGCGCGATCTTCGAGTTCGGCTTCTCCGACGCCATCCTGCAGATGTGGGCGGCGTTCCTGGACGAGGTGGCTCACGGCGACGATATGCGCGGCACGTTCCGCTGCGCCACCGTCGAGGAGGCCCGCGCCTCACACCGGATCCTCACCGCCGCGCTCGCCTCACACGAGCGGCGGGAGGTGGTCGACGTCGATCCGGTGGAGGAGCTCGCGGGCGCAGGAGCTTGATGTTGCGCACCTGGCGTCGGTCGGGCGGGTGTAGCGGAGCACGCTAAAGCCGTTACGGACGTCGACGACGCAGATCAGACCGTCCTTGACGATGGGGAAGCTCCACGTCACGACGTTGTTCGGCCCCATGCTCAAGGGCGGGATCCTCCGGCGCGATCAAGCGCGTTCGCCGGCCGAAGCCCCTCCCTGTAGGTCCGCCATCGCGCCTTCCACATGGTGTCGGGTACGCGGCGGGGGTAGGATGCCGCTGCCAGGAACGGCGACCGCGTGCCCGGGGCCCACGGACCGGCAGGGGTGATCGCCCGGGCGCCTACTCGATCCAACGTCCTGGGAGGGATGAGCTTGATCTCATTCGAGTGCATGCCGCGTGCGGTGTCTGCCGTCGCGGCCACCATGCTGCTCAGCGCTGTGGCTGTCGGTCCTGCGGCTGCGGCGCCACCGACGGCCGAGCAGCGGCTGGCGGCCAAGCAGTAGCGGGTCGCGGCCAGCAAGCAGCGACTCGCAGCCAAGGTGGACGGCGGAGTGTTCGGCGTGTCCCCGATCTTCGATGACGACTACTTGACGGGCACCGGTCACCAGCACGGCGGCGACGACGGTCATCTGCCGGCCGAGCAGGTGAACATCGACCTCGTCGGCAAGCTCGAGCCGACGAAGCAGTTCGGCGACATCGTGCCGGGCCAGATCGCGGACCTCGAGGTCTACAAGAAGCACGCGTACCTGAACTCGTGGGCGGAGGAGACGTGCACGCGTGGCGGCACGTACATCGCCGACATCAGCGACCCGACGAACCCCAAGGAGACAGGGTTCCTTCCGGCGCTCCCGGGCAACTACCACGGCGAGGGCGCGCACGTGCTGCGGCTCGACACGCCGGCGTTCGAGGGCGACGTGCTCGCGGTCAACAACGAGCTCTGCAGCGCCGAAGCGACGCGCGGTGGCGGTTTTGACCTCTACGACATCTCCGATCCGACGAAGCCCAAGACCCTGGTGCAAGGCTTCGGTGACTTCGGTCCCGAAGGTACGCTGAAGGGCGACGAGAAGGTCGCCAACCAGTCGCACAACATCTACCTGTGGCAGCACGGCAACAAGGCGTATGCGGTCATCGTGGACAACGAGGAGCTCCACGACGTTGACATCTTCGACATCACCAACCCGCGCAAGCCGCGGCCGATCATCGAGTACGACATGGTCGCGTCGTTCCCGCAGGTCCTCGGCGATCACGCGCTCGGTGATCTCATCCTGAACCATGACGACGTGGTCAAGCACATCAATGGCAAGCCGATCATGCTGCTCTCCTACTGGGACGCCGGCTACCTGAAGTTCGACGCGACGAACCCGTCGAAGCTCAAGTACCTGGGTGACACCGACTTCGACACGAACGATCCCGAGATGGAGTCGATCTCACCGCCCGAGGGCAACGCCCACCAGGTCGAGTTCTCGCAGGACAACCGCTTCCTGCTCGCCGCCGACGAGGACTTCTCGCCCTACCGGGCGGGCTCGTTCTCGATCACGTCGGGTCCCGACGCCGGCCCGTTCGAATCCGCTGCCGTCGGTGGCGGGGCGTCGCCGGCGGCGCTCGACGACCGGGTGCTCAACGGCCCCACCGTCTACGGCGGGTACGGCTGTGACGCGTCCGCGCCCGTTCCACTGCGCTCTGCCGTGGAGCTGACGCTCGATGCGGGCGAAGAGGCGATACTCGTCCTGCAGCGCGGTCCGACCGATGACCCGAGCGCGCCGGAGGAGGCGTGCTTCCCGGGCGAGAAGGCAGCGAACGCCGCCGAAGCAGGATGGGACGCCGTGCTGCTGGTCAACCGCCATCTCGGCTCTGCCGAGACGGATGAGGCCTTTTGCGGCAGTGGGGGCTATCCCGAGGGCCTCGAGTTCGTGACGCTGTGCACGACGCATGAGGCGTTCCACCGTCTGTTCGGCAGCGAGCCCAACTACGCGACGCCCGTCCCGGTGGGCGACGCTCCGCCGCTCGGAACGATCGGGCAGGACATCGAAGGTACGGTCGTCTTCGACGGCTGGGGCTACGCGCACCTGTACCGCAACGAGAACGCCAAGATGTCGGAGGTCGACACCTACGCGGTTCCCGAGAGCCAGGACCCGGACTACGCGTTCGGCTTCGGCGATCTGTCCATCCACGAGTTCGCCGCGGATCCGGACCGGAATCTCGCGTATATCTCGTACTACTCGGCCGGTGCGCGCGTGGTGCAGTTCAGTGACGACGGCATCGAGGAAGTCGGCTCCTTCATCGACGAAGGCGGCAACAACTTCTGGGGCGTCGAGACGTTCCGGCTCAACGGCAAGCGGTACTTCGCGGAATCCGATCGCGACTTCGGGCTGTACATCCTCAAGTACAACCCGACCCGCGGCGACTCCGAGGGCTCGAGCGAGCCGCCGCAGTGACCTCACGCCGGTTCGAGCCGGCTGCGGAGTGACACGCACGGGCGGAGCCTTCGGGCTCCGCCCGCCGCGTCCCGCAAGTCAGCGTGGGGGTGAAGCTCATCCCATCGGTGGCTCTCAGCTCCGTCGTCGATCTCCAACGCGACGCGCTGCGTACGTGCGGTCACGCGCGTGCCACCGGCCGCAAGGCGGTGGGCGCGAGGCGGTGGAGACCGCGACGGACCGGCGGGCTGGCGATCATGTCGCGCGCGCGAGCGGCCAGGCCGCTCCGCGGGCCCACGCCGTGACGTCCCGCGGCGCCCAGCCGAGCGCGTCGCGTGCGGGCGTCGGGTCGGCCGCCGGAGCTGGCGGGGACGTCGCGAGCATGCGATAGACGGCGGCGGTGCCGTCGGCGGCGTGGTCGCCAAGATACGGACGCAGCAGGTCGGCGTACGCCTCGGGCGCGATGCTCTCCCACTGCACGGGGCGCCCGAGCGCCTGGCCGAGCGCCTCGGCGATGTCATGCCCGGCCGTGGCGATGCCGGGCAGCGCGAACCAACCGGCCACCTCGCGGGCGATCGCGCGCTCGACCGCGCCGGCCACGTCATCGGTGGCGACCCAGGCCATCGGCACCTCGCCCGGCATCGGGTAGGCGACGACGCCATGGCGGGCGACGCGCTCGGCCGACCACGGGGCGCTGAGGTTCTCCAGATACGTCGTCGGCGCCAGCACCGTCACGCCCGCGATGTCGGCGGCAGCTGCGCGGTGGCGCGCGTCGAGGAACGGCACGCCGATCGGCTCGGGCGCCATCGGGCCACTTGCGTTGATCACAAGGTGAGCGACGCCCGCCGCCTCGGCGGCGCGCGCGGCGTTGTCCGCCATGCGAAGAACGCTCTCGTCATAGATGACCGGCAGTTGGAGCACGACCGCATCGGCGCCGCCGTAGGCGGCCTCGAGGGATGCGCGGTCTAGGAGGTCGGCGCCCGACGCGCGAGTGACGGGCCGGACGTTGTGGCCGGCCGCGGTGAGGGCGGCCGCGACGGGCGCACCCTGCGAGCCGGTCGCACCGTGGACGGCGATGGTCTTAGTAGGCATGTCGCCCGTTCTAGTACCGACTGGGTAGCAGTACCCAGAAGGGGATGTAGTATCTTGAACGGAACCATGAGTACGGACCTCTTGAACACCCGTGTCACCGCCGGGTGTCCGGTCGAGCGCGCGCTGCTCGTCCTCGACGGGAAGTGGTCGACGCTGATCATCCGCGAGCTGCTGATCGGGCCAAAGCGTTTCGGTGAGCTTCGGACTGCGCTCTCCATCGGAAGTCCCAAGACGCTCACCGAGCGGCTGCGGATCCTCGAGCACCAAGGTGTGCTGACCCGCACGGTCCACGCCGAGGTCCCCCCGCGCGTCGTTTACGCCCTGACCGAGCGCGGCCAAAGCTTCCGCTTGGTGCTCGAAGCGATGGCCGCGTGGGGAGGCGCCGACCTGCAGCTGAGCGGCGGAGCGCCGCGAAGTACCGAGAAGGATCGGAGTTCTGCCCCCGCGCGCTGCTGAGACCGTCGGCAGGTTCCTACGTCAGTTCGCTCGCATCGCCACCGTCTGCGTCGTGCTCGGCCTCGCCGGATGCGCCGGGTCCCAACCGGGCGGGACCGCCCGGGGAACGCCCGCGCCCGCTTGCACGTCGGCGGAGCCGCGGCCGGCGCGCGTCATCGAAGGGTCCGTCGAGGTCGGCGGCGTGCGGCGGCGGTACACGCTTCACGACCCGGGCGGACGCAAGCCGGTCGCGACGTTCCTCGCGTTCCACGGCCGGTGGTCGGATCCCGCGGGCATGCGCAGGGTGAGCCGGCTCGACGCGCGGGCGCGGCGCGACGGTGCGGCGGTCGTGTACCTCCACGGTGTGAACGACGGGTGGGGCGACAACCCGCAGCCCACGCCGGCGCGCCCCGCCCCGCAGGCGGATATCCGGTTCGCGGTGCGCCTCACCCGCAGGCTGACCCGCCGCCGGATCGCGGACGGTCGACGCGTCTACGGCGTCGGCTTCTCCAACGGCGCGGGCATGGTGCTCCGGCTGGCGGCCGAGCGGCCGCAGCTCCTCGCCGGCGTCGGCGCCGTCGCCGGACAACTGCCGGTCGGCGTGCGGGTGCGCGGCCCCGTGCCCGCCTACATCGTCTACGGCGCCCGCGACCGTTGCGCCCGCCCGCGGGCTTGCCCGGCCCGCCCCAGAGGGATGACGGCCCGACTCCGACGATCTCGACCGAGGCATTCGCCCGCGCCTTCCCGAACGCCTTCCCGCGCGCCCGGGAGCAGCCGACCGACGGTACGACGGTCCGGCGCACGTCCTGGACCTCGGCCGGCAAGCCCGTCGTCGGTCTGTGGATGGTCGGCGAAGGCGGCCACACCTGGCCCGGGGGCCGACCGGGCGCACGCGCCGGAGGGCGTCGGGCCGACCAGCCAGGCGATGGACGCCACGGATGAGCTCGTGTCAAGGCTGCTCCGACACCGGCGCTGACGCGGATGGCGGCGGAGCGGCGTGACGGTGATCGCAGGCCGAGGCGCATGCCGCTGAGCGGGACGCCGGCGCCGCCGCGGCGCGGCCCGTGCGGGTCGCCGTCTTCCCCTCGGCGGTGCGCCCGCTCCTGTTCCCAACCGCCCGCAGCGTCGGAGCCGCCTACGGCGCGGCGTTCCAGGCGGTGGCCGCGGATGCCGAGGCCGCGCTCGACATGCTGCGCACCGGCACGGTAGACGTCGCGCTGGCGTACGAGTTCGCCCGCCGGCCACTCGACACCTACGACGAGCGGCGACACCCGCGGTCATCCGGCTGCGCGCGACCGCTGCGAACGCGGCCTGGGCCCGTCGAATGACGCGGGACGCCGCTTGGCACCGCCGGCGCCGGGCTCGCTCCGCGTGCGCGGAGCCGCAGCGAATCAGGCGCGTGGCACGGTTTCAGCACCCGCGGTTGCGAATCCCAGACGTCAGCGGCGTATGTGACGGGTCCCGGGTGCGCCCGAGCCATGTCAGCGGTCAGGGCGACCGTGGCCCGGCGTCCGCTCACCGGCCGCTCAAGCCACTGACCGACTTGTCCGACCGTGGCCCGCGACGACCCGCAGATCAACATCCGACTCACTCCCGATCGGCATGCGGTGCTGGAGGCGGTGGCGTACGTGCACCGCAAGGCCCTCCCACGGGTCCTCATCGAGGAGCTAGTCGACGAGGCGATCGACCGCTACGCAAAGCTCGACACGGTCCAGAAGGCGCTCGAAGCGCAGCGCGAGCAGGCCGCGGCGGACGAAGGGAAGGTCACGCACCGGTCGGCGAAGCGCCGCCGGAAAGCGGCGAAGGACGCCTTCGACGAGCCCGCCTCCTGACCCAAGTGCTCGGGTTTGGACGGGACGTCCCGACCACAAACTCGGTCGCTCGCCGTTCCGCCCAGGCCTTTCGTCCGCTCGCGCGTCAGGGACAGGGCAACCCGGGGGCACGAGGGGCGTCCGACTGTCGCCATTCTCTCGTCGAGCGCCGTGGATGCGTCGGGTGTCATGAAGGCGAGATGCCCGAGCTCGGCGTGCAGGGTTACGGCGAGCCGCGTCGCGAGCGCCTCTCCCCTCAGTTCGTCGGCTGGCGACGGCTCGTAGTTCGGTTCGATCCACGCGCAGTGCCGCATTGATCGGTGGCGAGTACGGCTGACGAACTGTTTGGCCCGACCGGCACGCGAGCAGTCTCGAGGCTGAGACCACAAGCGCGAGCGCGTTCCGTGGTGATCTGAGGGGCGAGAACGGCACGCCTCAGCGCTAGTCTCCCCGAAGTGCTTGACCCCTGCTTGACCCCCGGCCACTTCTCCCGCCACGAGTGCGGGGCCCGGAGGCCCACGTTTGGCTCTAGCACTGGTGTTCGGG
>Ga0136617_10003542_pt1 | contig 13960 bp, 11 predicted proteins | sample AntDrymUQ3222106_2_FD_129672 | JGI IMG/M metagenome (GOLD analysis project Ga0136617, IMG submission 129672) | Polar desert sand microbial communities from Dry Valleys, Antarctica - metaG UQ322 (21.06) | ecosystem: Environmental > Terrestrial > Soil > Desert | place: Antarctica: Dry Valley... | reverse complement strand
GGCTGTAAATTCTTGATGATGATGGTCGGGGCGAGAGGATTCGAACCTCCGACCTCTCGGCCCCGAACCGAGCGCTCTACCAGGCTGAGCCACGCCCCGACAAACAACTGTGCAGGCATTCTAGGTGTGCCGCGCCCTCCTGTCAAACTTGCCCGTCGCCTGCGCCTGCAAGACGCGCCTTCTCGCGTCTTGATTTAAGATACTCAAACAACGGCGGCAGCAGCGAAAGGAAGACCACAACAATGACGACCTTTTCGATGTGGTCTTCGAGACTGATGCCGAATGCCCTTTCGACCATGCTGCCGAGAAAATACCCGGCCAAGATCATGCTGAAGACCCACAAAAATCCGCCGATGACGTTGTAGACGACAAACTGCCGGTAAGACATCTGCGCCGCGCCCGCCACGATGGGCGCAAAAGTGCGCACGATGGGCACGAAACGCGCGATGATGATCGTCTTGCCGCCGTACTTCTCATAGAAAGCGTGTGCCTTCTCCAGGTGGCTGGGGCGGAAGAAGAGAGACTTCTGGCGCGTGAAGACGCGCGGCCCCAGTTTGAGACCCGAATAGTAGCCGACGGCATCGCCAACTACCGCCGCGACGAACAATGTGGTCAGCAACACGAAGACGTTGAGCTTGCCGCTTGCGGCGAACAACCCGGCGACGACGAGCAGCGAATCGCCGGGCAGAAAGAAGCCCATCGCTAACCCCGTCTCGGCAAAGACGATGAAGATCAGCCCGGCGTAAGTCAGCGGCAGCCCCTTCGTCGTCAAAAACTCGATGATGTTTTTGGGGTTGAGAAAGTCTTTAAGATGATGAAGTAATTCGTAAAGCGATTCCATAGATAATAAGTTTCGAGTTTCAGGTTTCTAGGTTCAGGTTTTAGTTTTCTTCAACTTGTGAACCCTGCGACTTGAAACTAAGAGTGTTCCGACCAGCCGTAGCGACCGATGAGCGGGACGAAGGCGCACGCGCCGTGATCTTCGCGTGTAAATGTGTCTTCTTTGCGAATGACGCGCACGAGTCTTTGCGCATCGCGCTTCTCGCCGACGGGCATCACGAGTCGCCCGCCCACTTTCAACTGCGACAGCAACGGTTCGGGAACGTCAGGGCCGCCCGCCGCCGCGAGGATCGCGTCGTATGGCGCGTGCGCGCTCCAACCGAGCGTGCCGTCGAAGCATTTCACGGTGGCGTTGTAGATGTTCAGCCCGCGAATGCGCGTCTGTGCGACGCGCGCGAGTTCGCTGATGCGCTCGATGGCTAACACTCGTCCGGCGAGACGCGCCAGCACCGCCGTTTGATAACCTGAGCCTGCGCCGATCTCCAGGACTGAACTTTGCGAATCGAGTTCGAGCAACTCGGACATGCGCGCGACGATGTAGGGCTGCGAGATTGTCTGGTTCGCGGCGATGGGGAGCGCGTGGTCGCCGTAAGCATTGCCCTGCAAGGCTTCGGGGACAAAGTAATGGCGCGGCACCTCGCGCATCGCTTCGAGCACGCGCTCGTCGCGAATGCCGTGGTGCTTGCGCAGGTGTTCGACCATCTGGTCGCGCTGGCGTCGGTATGCGGATGCTTGCGCGGCGGGGATTTGTGATGCGGAACTCAACAAGTTACGGCTCCGTATGTTTTGAAAATTATTCCAGTCTCAGGCGTGTTCGACCGGCTCGCCCACATGGGCGGCGGGAACCTCTTTATCCGGGTCGGGCGAGTTCCAATTCTGTAGTTCGACGAGCGAACGATGATCCGTCATGTCGCTGCGCATCGGCGTGACAGACACCATGCCCTGCTTGATGGCGAAATAGTCAGTGCCCTCGACCGTATCTTCGGGAAAGACCTCTTCACCGATCCAGTAATACGCTTTGCCGCGCGGGTCAATCTTCTCCGTGATGATCGGGCGCGCGTTTTTGAGTCCTTGTCGCGTCATGCGCACGCCGCGCAACTCTCCCGGCGGCATATTAATGTTGAGCAGTATCCCTTGCGGCAAACCTTCGGCTAAAACTTTTCGCACGATCTTGACGGCGAACTTCGAGGCGTAAGTGAAATCATAATTTTCGCGTGCGACGAGACTGAAGGCCAGACCCGTGACGCCGAGAATCGTCGCTTCGAGCGCGCCCGCGACCGTGCCGGAATAGGATGCGTCGTCGCCGAGATTGCCGCCGTGGTTAATGCCGGAAATGCAGATGTCAGGCCATTCCTCTCGCGGCAAAATTTTATGGAGGGCGAGCGTCACACAGTCTGTCGGCGTGCCGTCCACTGTCCAGTGGCGCTCGTCAACTTTGCGGATGCGCAAGGGGCGCGACAACGTCAGGCTATGCGACGCGCCGCTCATCTCGGAAGCGGGCGCGACCGTATACACGTCGCCCACCGCGCGTAAGGCTTCTTCGATTTTGCTGAGGCCGTCGGAATGGATGCCGTCGTCGTTAGTTAAAAGAATACGAATCATAAAAGATTAACCGCACTTCATTACAACCCAAAGCCCTGAATTATTCAAGGGAGCACGCAAATAGAGTTCAACTGCCAACAAAAAGCCCCGCGACGCGTTTGCACGGTCGCGGGGCTTTCAGTCACATAAGCCGTAATCTGTTTTACGCAGACACAGCGTTGTTGTCTTTTTTGCTGCTGCCCAGACCCTTGATCTGCACCGGCGTGTTCTTTTCAACATCGCCCGCGCCGAGTTTTTGCTTGAGCACCATCTCCTGATAGAGCTTGCGCATCATCGCCGCTTCCTCAGCCGCTGTCTTCGGCCCGGCCATCTCAGGGCGATTCGGACGCTGCAAGTCAACTTCGTTCAGGATGCCGGTGAACCCGGCGTCGGCCAACTCGACGTTCTTGCCCTTCGCGAAGATTTCATGACGCCCGTGCTCTTTGTACCACTTCGCAATCGTCGCATTCTGGTGCATCTGCTCGATGATGTTGCGCCAGCCGATGCCGGTGTTATAGGCGCAGAAGGAAATCTCACCTTCCTGCGTGCCGTAAGGAATGATGCACATCTCGGTGCGGCGGAAGTCATAGTTGAACAAATCCTGAAACCACATCCCCGCGATGAACAGGAAGTTCCACGGATCGGAGCGACGCTTCTCGATGTCCTCCTGCGTGCGGTCGCCTTCGACCTTGCCATAAGACTTACCCGACAGGCCGAACGACTTGTCGAACTTCTTGAAGATGTCCACTAGCGTCAAACTCTGCGGCGCGCCATACGGGCGATAATTCTTCAACAGCGCCAAGCCCATCATCAAATTCGAGAACCATTTGCCGCGCCCTGCGTCCGTGATGCCCGTCATGTCTTTAACGAGCCCCGGAATGTTCAAAAACTCCGGCACGGGCTTCATCTCTTTCGTATTCTTATTGATCATCACCGCCGTGCCCACACCGCAGTTCGGGTGGCAGCCGCAGGAGACCTGCCCCCACTCGGCTTCAGGGCCATGCACGAGGTCTGCGAAGTCCGCAAACGCACCCATCAAAGAGAGCGGGAACCAATCGCGCGTCGGCTCGGTGATACCAACCTGCGCCTTCACGTCGTGTGCGAGATGCGACAGGGTATAACGCTGCGCCATGCGACGCTCATCCGTGATCTCCTCGTCGCGCCCCGTAAACGAGACGGGCTGGAACGAGATGAAGGCGACTTTCTTCGGATTGTCGAGCGCGAAGCGGATGACGGAGCCGACCTGATCGTTGTTGATGTTGTTGACGAGCGTTGTCACGAGCACGATCTCGACGCCCGCTTCGTGCAGATTATCAATCGCGCGTAGTTTCACGTCGAAGAGATTGCCGACCTGACGATGGCTGTTCGCATCGTTGCCGATGCCGTCGAATTGCAGATAAGCATAACGCAAGCCAGCATCAGCGGCTTCGCGGCAAAAATCTTTGCTCTTCGCAAACTCGATGCCGTTCGTCGCGCATTGCACGGAGTTATAACCGACCTTGCGCGAATATTTAATCGAATCAATGAAGAAGGGCGAGATCGTCGGCTCGCCGCCCGAAAACTGCACGGACATCTGGCGGCGCGGCTTGATCGAGATCGCCTTATCGAGAATGTCTTTGACATCGTCGTAGCTGAGTTCATGCACGAAGCCGACTTGATTCGCATCCATGAAGCACGGGTCACACATCATGTTGCAGCGATTGGTCAGGTCAATCGTCAAGACCGAACCGCGACCGTACTTGATCGTCGAAGAGCCATGATTGTGCAACTTCTCGTCGTTGTGCGCCTGAATGTCGCGACCGGGAAACTGCGCCTCGATATGCTTGAGGAATTTGGAGTCCATCGCCATGATGTCTTCGATATGTCCGTGCGTGGGGCAATCCTTGATCATCCAAATCTCGCCGTTGCGCTCGACGATCTGCGCCTTCACCTCGCCGACCTTCTCGTTGATCAAGATCGCCGGGTCAATCACCTCCGCGCTCAAAATCTTGGCGCGCGCTTCGATAACGCACTTGGGGCAGAGGCTATCGGTCGTGCGCGGGAAGCCGAGGGGCGGCTTCGACTTCTGCCATGATTTCAAAAGCGGCTTGTCCGACCATTTGGGGATAAACGATTCGCTCGGACGATATTTATTGAAAAACTGGATTGTGTTGAACGCGCCTGCCGCGACGGCAGTCAGTCCTCTTTCCACATGTTTAATAGGTCGCATTTTCTCTTCTCTTCCTTCTTCTGCTAAATCAAGTTCGCAAAAAACGTCTAACGTCTTCGGACAGTGGTTAAATCTTGCCGGGTAGCTGGCAGGTAAAGAGGTTCATTCGCTGAACTTCAACTGAGCATCTTCCTGCGGCCTTGTTCTCTCTATTTTAAGGAGATGAATCTAACCTGGCGAATAGAGCAACGAGTGTGCCATCATGCTCAAACGAGCTAACTGAATATATAAAAAGGCTTATCTCCAAACAGGCATTTTTCAAACGCCTTGCTAGCTCTTAAATATGTATCGTATGAACCCAGACAATTGACAAGTTAGTATAGTGTATCTCTATGACCCCATTTCTGCAAATTATCTTTAGCGTTTGAGCTTATGTGACGCATTTCTACTATCAGCAATGCGCCGCCGCCAACCTAACATGAGGTTGGCGGCGGCTCTTATTTTGCGGCTGCTTTATTAGGGTTTCGTTGCTTGGAGGGATTTGCTTATGCCAGTGGGAACTTTTTCAACGTCAAGTCATCAATCATGGCTGAACTCGAGAGTTTAACTACGTGGAGCGAAGTAGCCGATGCGCGCCGTGAGGCGCAAGGAAGGGTCGGAAGTTTTGACCTCGACGCGGCGAAACTTCCCGTCGCGCGTTTTGTCGAGGGGCATGTAATAGAGCGCGTACTGGTGGCGCAACTCCTCCGCCACTTCAGCATAGACGCTCTCGAGCGCGGCGAAACTCTGCGGCTTGAAGAGTCGCCCGCCGGTCGCCGCCGTCAAGTCGGCGAGATTGCGTTCGCTGCGGTCGAGCACGCGTAAGGATTCGCGCAAGTCGCCGATGCGGAGTTCGTTGAAGCGTTGAGTTGAAGGCGGCGCGGATTGGAGCGTGTCGAGTTCGGCACGCTTACGCGTCCGCTCAATCTCCGTGTTGCTGATACAATAGACACTCGCTCCGGCTGTGAGCAGCGCACCGAGCGCCATCTCCAGTGTCGCGTGGCCGCGCCCGCTATCAATGCCGTCCGTCAGCACAACCACCGCGTGCCGCCGCCGCGCGTCTTTGAAGCCCTCGCGTGCCGCCAGATACAACGCGTCGTTAAAGCGCGTGAACATGCCGGGCGTCACGCGCTTGAGCGAACGACGCAACTGCACGCGGCTCGCCGTCCAGTCCTGCAATAACTCGACGCGGTCGTCAAACTTCAACAAGCTCACGCGATCATCCACCGCGAGCCGCGCGGCAAACTCGTCCGCCGCGCGCCGGAAATCTTCAAGGCTGCTCGTCACTGAAGACGACGAATCCACCATCAACATCACATCCACCGGCACGCGCCGCTGGCGCAGATCGCTCAAGGGCTGCTCGCGCCCGTTCTCCCACACCTGAAAATCCTGGCGCTCAAGCGTCGTTACCAAACGCCCCGCCGCATCGCGCACCGTCACGGGCAAGAGCACTTCCGTCGTGCTCACCTTAATCACTTCGTCGTCCTCGTACTCCTGCGTCGTGGGCGGCGAACTCTTCTCCTTGTTTTGTTGCTGCGCGAACGCAATAGTCGCGAGTTGCCCGCCCGCCGCAACGACGGACAGGGAAAGCACGCACGCCAAAACAACGCGCCGGAGGACGCTAAAGCCCGCCGCGCAGCTACAAAAACGCAAGAACAAAAAAGAAGGACGCATCACTCTAACTTTTATGGTTTCAAAGCGGAATCATTCGCGCCCGACGAACTGCCCTCCTCGCTCATCGCGGCGCGCATCGCCGTGATGATGGGATCGCCGACGCGGCGACGACGCAGTTCCGCAAGTTTCGCGTTCGTGAAATTAAATTCGACCGGCGAATTCTCGATGCGCCGAATGATCGTGCCTTCCGAAAAACCGGCTTCGACTAAGTCGATCACAGCTTCATTGGTCAACGTCGGCGTGCGTTCGAGTTTGGGCTCCGCGCCGTTTGCGCCGCCCGCTTCCGCCGGCGGGCGCAGGATGCGAACGGTCGCGCTCCCATTCGTCTGTGTGTCGCCTTCCGCCGCGCCCCCGCCGATGCTCGAACGCGAGCGTCCGCGCGAGCCTCCCGACGAGCCGAAGATATTGACCTCGTTCGGGTCGTCTTGCCCGCCCTGCTTCCCCGAATCCTTCGTGCGCGCCGAACCGCCACGCATCCCGTCGAAAAACGGATCGTCCTCGAACGCATCGCCCGCATCGTCACCGCGCGCCGCCAACATATCGCCTTCGCTGCGCGCCAGCATCGTCAGGATGATCCGCTCGCCAACTCCGTTCTTCTTCAGTTCGATCAAACGATCCGGTGACAAATCGAATCTGACAGGGCGCACGCGGATGATCGCGACGACCATCTTCTCGCTAAACTTCGCACGCACGAGTTTGACGATAGCAGCATTCGTCAACGGCGCTTCGGCATCCGATTGAGACACACCCGCGACTCGTTGCTTTGAATTTTGACCGCGCGCCTCTGCCACGCAAACAAAAGCGACGCACATCAAGACAAATGCGAGATGCCTTGCCAGCAAACTTCTCATACTCCACTTGACCTCAGCCGCGCCCCGGCTCAATTCCCCGCCACAGCCACCGCCGTCTTTGTCATCCTATCGCTCACGGCGTGCGCCGCGCGCCCGTAACGACCGCTGATGCGGCGCACATAATTTCGCGTCTCACGATAAGGCGGCACGCGATGGCCGTATTTGACAACGGCGCCCTCGCCCGCGTTGTAACTCGCGAGCACGAGTTCGACCCGCCCGTTGAATCGCCCCATCAGTTGCTTCAAGAAACGCGTGCCGCCCGCGATGTTCTGTGCCGGATCATGAATATTACGCACCCCGAAGCGAGCCGCCGTTCCCGGCATCAATTGCATCAACCCGCGCGCCCCCACCGGACTCACCGCCCCCGCGTTGAAGTGCGACTCCTGCTCCATCACGCAAAAGATCAAATAGGGATCAACTCCGAAGCGCGCCCCGTTCTGCCGGATGAGCGCATCGAGTTTAGGGCGGCCCGTGCTCCAACGCCGCTCCCGCCTCGCGGTCTGCTCTGCTGTCGCCGCCCCTTCTTTCACTTGATTAGACTCTCTTTCAATACGCTCAACGCGCGCGCGTTCGAGAAAGATCGAGAGATTGCCACGCTTGTACCACACGCCTTCAGCCGTTTCGTTCGCCTCGTCAACTTCAAAACGCGCCCCGCCCACGAGATAAATCCAGAGCGGTTGTTCGCCCGCGACCTGTGAAATTCTCGCCGTCTCGTCAGCCGCCTTGCTAACCTCGGATAGTTTTGCGGTTTGCCGACTCTTCCCGGCCTCTTTCGCGCTCTCCCCGCGTTCTATCGTTTTCACACGCGCGCGCTCGACAAAATTCGTCACGCCGCCGCGCCGGTACCACACGCCATCGGCGACGTCCCACGCCTCGTCAACTTCGAGCGCCGTCCCGTCAACAAAGAGCAGACGGTCGGCGAAAGCTATGCTGGGTAAACTGAGGATAAACAGGACGGCAAACGAAGCGACTTTCATACGAGGAAAATACACCTGAGAAAAGGTCAACTTCACGCAACAGCGCAAGGCTCGCAAAGAAGAGGCGAAAGAGATGAACGTCTCTCGTTCCGCGCCACTCATCTTCGCGTCTTCCCATTGCGCCTTTGCGCCGTTGCGTGAAAACTTTTCCTTCATCGCCCAATCACCTTGCTTACTATGCATCAACTTCCACCAAATCCCCTACGGTTCGCAGTTCACCCGTCGCGCCGCGTCGCTGCGACTCCGTCTCCTGCGTGAAGCCGTGCGACGTGCCGAAGTAGTTGCGCCATGCGCTGTCTATGACCCTCGGCGTGAGTTCGATGGGCTGGCCTTCAAAGAGGCAGATATCGAGCACGCGGTCGAGCAGGTCGCGCGGCTCGCAGGATTTCATCTGGCGGTGCGAGATCATGTAGTTGTTCAAAATGTAATCGAGACACACCTGGTCCACGCGCATCCCGCGCGTGTGCGCCGCGCGTTTAAAGATTTCGATGTAAGCGGCGGGCGTCGGCGGCTCGACCCGCGCGCGATAACCCATGCGCCGCAGAAACGCTTCGTCCATCAAATCTTTCTCTTCGAGGTTCGTCGCAAAGACGACCAACTGCTCGAACGGCACTTCAATCTTCTTGCCCGTGTGCAGCGTCAAATAATCAACGCGGCGTTCGAGCGGCACGATCCAGCGGTTCAACAGATCGGCGGGCGCAACGCGCTGTCGCCCGAAGTCGTCTATGACGAGCGTGCCGCCGTTCGACTTCATCTGAAACGGCGCTTCGTAGAACCTGGCTGCTGCGCTCCACGTCAAATCGGCGTTCTCCAGCGTTAATTCTCCGCCGACGATCACAAGCGGGCGGTCAATGCAGACCCAACGACGATCATACTCGGCAGGCATCGCTTCGTTCTCGGCGGGACGATGATTGTGCGCGTCGAAGACGCGAATGACCTGACCGTCAATCTCGATGGCATAGGGAATCCAGATCGCGCCGGGCAGACTCGCGTTGATGCGCTCGGCGACGGCGGTTTTGCCCGTGCCGGGAGGGCCGCTCAGGAAGAGCGAGCGGCGCGAATTGACGACGCAGCCGACCGTTTGCATGAGCGAATCCGGCAGCACGAGATCGCGGAAGGCGGCGCGCACCGAATCCATCGTCGCATTGCGCGCCGGCACGGCTTGCAGGCGCATCATGTGCGAGTAGTCGCGCAAAGAGACAGGCGCGGGGCCGTCGTAGCCGCAGAAGGCGCGGGCGCGGGCGAGTTGCTCCCAACCGCGGTCGAGCATGGCGTAGCGCGTCGCGCCCATCGCCGATTGCAGTTTCACCTCGATCATCTTCTCGCGGTAAAGCTGCTGCAATAGCTCCTCAGTTAAGGCGCGGGGCAAGTGCAGCCGCTCGGTGACGTTGGCGGTCGAGGGGTCGGGCAGCGCGGCGACGATCTTGAGCGCGAGGTCGCCGAGAAAACTCTCCGGCACGTCCGTCTCGGCGAGTTCTTCCGGCACGGGTGGCCCCATGCTCTCCACTTCCATGCGCGTCAGTATATTGGTTTGGGTCATGTCTCGATTCTCTTGATCCGTGCGTTGATTATTCTTTACTGGCGATCTGCTCGTTCGCCTGAACGGCTAGCGTGCGGTGCGCTTGTTCCGCTTTATCTCCATGCCCGTTGCGCGCATAGAGTTCGACGAGGCGGCGCAGCACGAACTCCGAAGCGGGTTGCAGCCGTCGCGCGGCTTCATAATGTTCGATGGCTTGTTCTTCGCGGCCCGCGCGTTCCAGCATGGCGGCGACGTTGAGCCGCCCTTGATACTCGCCGCCGGAACGCGCGAAGCTCCGATAGGCCTCGTCGTATTTGCCGAGACGGCACTGCGCGAGCGCGAGATTGTTCCAGATGCGCTCGTCAGTTGGAGCGAGTTTGGCGGCGCGCTTCAAGCGTGCGATGGCCGCACGATAGTTGCCATTTAGATAGAGCGAGTAGCCAAGGTTATTCAGCGTCTGCGCGTCCGTTTCGTGATCGAGCGCGCGTTCAAAGGACTCACGCGCACGTTCGTGCAGACCCTTGCGGTCGTAGGCGACAGCCAATAGGTTGTGTGCTTCGGACAGATGCGAATCAAGCGAGACGGCGCGTGATAATTCTTTGATGGCTTCGTTCAAACGGCCTTCATCGAACATCCTGCGACCGCGTGCGAGGTAATCTTTAGCCGTGCCGCCGCCATCGCCCGTGCTCTTTTCCAACGGTGTCACACTATCGTCTACACGCATTAACGGCGCGCTCTCAAATTTCGCCGCGTCCTTCTCAGACATGCGACGCACCTTGTTATCGTCGTTTCCATTGAAGAGTTTGCCCACGGCCTTAAAAGGGGCTTTGAAGAAACGCGCGAAACGGTTGCCCTTCTTCTTAGGTGTCTCTTCGGTCGCTGCTGCCCCGGCGTCTTCCGCCATCCCTGTGGCCGCGCCCTCGGAGGCGACGATCTCGGCGGCATCGTCGCCGTCGATCTCGTTCGTTTCAGCAGTCCAGAAGGTCGAGACTCCGGCGGTCAGGACGATGGCGATCAGGAAAGCTTTGATAGTGCGATTGCGCATGATGGTTGTGACTCCTTTACATCTTGGCGAACGAATCAATGAGATTGAGGGCGGCGGGGCCGAGGATAGAGATGAAGAGCGTCGGGAACAAAAAGCACGAGAGCGGGAAGAGCAATTTGACGGCGGCCTTTTGCGCGGCCTGCTCGGCGCGCTGCCTGCGCTTCGTGCGCAAACTGTCGGCGTAAACTCTCACCGCACGGGCGATTGACGTGCCGAAACGATCCGCTTGAATGAGCATCGCGACGAGGCTCCGCAAGTCGTCAACGCCCGTGCGCTCCGCCAGATTGCGCAGAGCTTCATCGCGGTCGCGCCCGACGCGGATTTCGAGGTTGGTCAACTCGAACTCTTCGCTGATGTCCGGGTGCACTTCGCGCAACTCTTCGCCAACTTTCACAATCGCCGCGTTCAAACCGAGACCTGCCTCGATGGAGACGACCATCAGATCGAGCGCGTCGGCCAAGCCCCAGCGCACGCGCTGTTGGCGACCCTTGACCTTCTTGCGCAACACGTAGCGCGGCAGAAAGAAACCCGCGACGAAGGCCATCAGAATCCACGTCACCGCGCTATCGAGCGGACGCGCCAGCACAGCACAACCGAGCGCGACCATGCCCGGCAAACTGACGAGTACGGAAATTTGAATGGCGCGGAAAATCACCGGCGCGTTCGGCGAACGATAGCCCGCCTGCATCAACTGCTTTTGCAGTTTCTTCGCCTCGGCAGCCGAGGGCGGGGCGAGCCGGTGAAACGGCTTCGCCATTCGCTCCGCCAGAGCGGTCATGCCGTCGTCAGATGTGGCGGTCGCGCTCAAGTCCACTCCGCCCGCGCGGATAGAACCTCCGCCCGTCTCGCTCATGCGCCGCAACCTTTCGGTCGCCGCGCTCGCCGGGCGAAACATCAACCAGTAAATCCCCATCACAGCAAGCGTGATGAAAGCGAATGTCGAGAGGGTGATAATGAGAATCATAACTTTAAGCAGAAGTCAGGAGTCAGAATTCAGGATTCAGGATTCAGAAGTTAGAGTTGATGTTTTCATTCTGACTTCTGGATTCTGTTTTCTGTCTTCTCAGATTTTGATATTCAAAATTTTCCGAATCACGAGCATGCCCGTGATCTGTAAGCCCATGGCGACGGCCATCAGTTTGTGGCCGCGCGGGTCGCTCCACATGACGCTCATGTATTCGGGGTTCATCACGGTGACGGCAAGCGCGACGAAGATGGGCAAGCCGCAGAGAATCCACGCCGACATGCGCGAACTCGTCGTCAGCGTCCGCAAATCTTCCATGATGCGGAAGCGTTCGCGGATCGTGTGCGCCACTTTTTCGAGCACTTCGGCGAGATTCCCGCCCGTCTCGCGCTGGATGAGAATCGCCGTGATGCACAGTTTCAGATCGAGGAGCGGGATACGCGCGGCGAGATTGTCGAGCGCGAGTTTGAGCGAGAGGCCGAGGTTTTGCTCCTCATAAGTTTTGCGAAACTCCGTGGCGATGGGGTCGGGCATTTCGGTCGCCACCATGTGCAGAGCTTCGGCGAAGCCATGACCGGCTGAGAGACCTCTACTCATCAATTCGAGCGTGTCGGGCAAGTCTTCGAGAAACTTGTTGAGCCGTTTGCGCCGCGTCCAGACAACATGGATGAAGGGCACTGAGGCCGCGACCATCCCGGCCATGACGATGAGGATGAGCGAGATCGTCAGCATCGAAGCGGCGAGTCCGGCGAGCATGGCCGCCATAAGCGAGAACATCACCAGGCGCGTCACGGTGATGTGCAAGTCGGCTTGATCGAGCATGCGCTTGAGCTTCGTCGCCACCTGCACGCGCAGGAGCAAGCGATCCAGCAACGGTATCTCGCTCATCAATTCTTGGCGCGCAAGCTGCACTTCAATGTCGGCATCGTGCGCCGAATGCAGCAACGCTTCAGACAGGCGTTTCTGCAAACGCACGCGCTTCTTCTCCGAGCCGCGCGTTGCCAGCAGGTAGCCCGTGAAAGTTAAAAATAAACAGAAGGCAAAGACAAGAAAGGGGATCATAGAAAACCGTCCATTGTTAGTTGTCAGTGGTCAGTTGTTTTTTGTCAGTGGTTAGTTGGTCAACTTACTCCGTCTTTAGCAACCCACTGGAAAAGCCACATGCGACGGACAACTGGCCACTGACAAATCATGCTTCTTCAAAAAACACGCGCGGCAACTGCATGCCGTAAAGTTTGAGGCGTTCGGCGAAGCGCGGGCGCACGCCGGTCGGGCGGAAGCGACCGATGACATTGCCGTCTTTATCCAGGCCTTTGCGCTCGAACTGGAAAATTTCCTGCATCGTGATCGTGTCGCCTTCCATCCCTGTGATCTCGGAGATGGAGACGATGCGACGCGTGCCATCCGAGAGGCGCGCGGCCTGGATGACGAGGTCTAAGGCCGAAGCGATCTGTTGCCTCATGGCGCGCTCGGAGAGTTTCATCCCCGTCATTTGAATCATTGTTTCGAGGCGGGCGACGGCATCGCGCGGGGTGTTGGCGTGGACGGTCGTTAAACTTCCGTCGTGGCCGGTGTTCATCGCTTGCAGCATATCTATGGCCTCGCCGCCGCGCACCTCACCGATGACGATGCGGTCGGGGCGCATGCGCAGGGCGTTCTTGACGAGATCGCGCTGCGTGACCTCGCCGCGCCCCTCGATATTGGGCGGGCGTGTCTCAAGGCGGACGACGTGCGGCTGTTGCAACTGGAGCTCCGCCGAGTCTTCAATCGTGACGATGCGCTGTTCTTCGGGGATGTAGGCGGAGAGCGCGTTCAAGAGTGTCGTCTTGCCTGCGCCTGTGCCGCCGGAGATCAAAATGTTGAGGCGCGCATTGACGCACATCTCGAACATGTCGGCAATGTCTTTGGTGAGTGCGCCGATCTCGATGAGCTTCGCCATGCGCAAGGGTTCCGCACCGAAGCGGCGGATGGAGAGCACAGGGCCGTCCAAAGAGAGCGGCGGGATGATGGCGTTGACGCGCGAACCATCGGCGAGGCGCGCATCAACCATCGGCGATGATTCGTCAATGCGCCGACCAACCGACGAGACGATGCGCTCGATGACGCGCATCAGGTGTTCATCATCTTTGAAGGCGACTTCGGTGCGTTCGAGTTTGCCGCGTCGTTCAATGTAGATGTTGTGCGGCGAGTTGACGAGAATATCGGAGATGGTCGGGTCGGCGAGCAAAGGTTCAAGCGGGCCAAGTCCGAACAACTCGTGCCGCACTTCCTCAACTAAACGCTCCCGGTCGCTCGTCGAAAGCGGCATGTGCTCGACGGCG
>Ga0136617_10003540_pt1 | contig 13963 bp, 14 predicted proteins | sample AntDrymUQ3222106_2_FD_129672 | JGI IMG/M metagenome (GOLD analysis project Ga0136617, IMG submission 129672) | Polar desert sand microbial communities from Dry Valleys, Antarctica - metaG UQ322 (21.06) | ecosystem: Environmental > Terrestrial > Soil > Desert | place: Antarctica: Dry Valley... | reverse complement strand
GTACGTCGACTCCAGGCTCGCTGAGGTGTGCCGCCGTCCCAGACTGTCGTAGGTCACGAAGAGCCGGCGACCCGTTTCGTCGCCCGCGGCCCAGTGGTGCGCGCCGAAGCCGACCGGCAGATGGGCCACCTCGGCGACCGCGTCGTCCCAGTGCTCCCGGACCGCCGCGAGCACCTCGGCATCGCTGACGTGTGGTGGTGGCTCACGCATGGCCAGTGGTCTACCACGCGGCCCGTTGGCCGCGGTGGGAGAGAGCTTGGAAGGGAATCGCTCGGGAGGTCGGGATGGGTGCTGGAGCTCAGATTCCGCTGTGGGTCGCGGTCGTCATCGCTGTCGGCTCGCCGCTGCTCGCCTCTGCCGGGGTACTGGCGGCGCAAGGGCTGACGCCCAAGTTCCGCCCAGGAGTCGAAGGTGCGGTGGCGCCGGAGGAGACGATGCGAATGATTCGCTGGGCTGCCGACCTCGCGGCCAGTTGCCTGGTCCCCAGGAGCAAGGTCGGCCTCGCGGCGCTCGACGCCCTCGACGAATCGGAGATGTTGCAGGCCGACGACCAGGAGTTGATCTCGGCGGTCCTCACGGTCCTGCTTGCGAGTGAGGTAGCGGCGTACCATGGAGGCGACCGGACGGAGGAAGTCTGATGCCCAAGACCATCAAGGTGACAGAGGCCCAGGTCATAGCCGCTCGACTGATCATCGAGTGTGCCCCTCGGGGAATCGGACACGCCAGCCCTGCCGTGATCGCCATCGCGGACGCGCAGCGGAGGAGCGTCTCGGACCGCGCTGAGACTCGCACCGCGATCTGATCACGGGAATGTCGCGCGGAGAGCTCCAGGACTGGGACCTGCGCGGGGACGCGCTGGCGGCCGAGTCGATCGCGCGAGGTCGATCCACGGAGTGGTTCGACCAGCTCTACGCCGAGGGTCGGGACGTCAGATCTCGATGCCGTGGGACCGCACCGAGCCGCACCCGTTCCTGCGCGAGTGGGCCGAGGACACCGCCTTGGACGGTCGGGGGAAGCGGGCGGTCGTGGTCGGCTGCGGGCTGGGCGCCGACGCGGCCTACCTGACCGTCTTAGGGTTCGACGTGACCGGCTTCGACCTCTCACCGACCGCGATCGAGGTGGCGCGCGAGCGCCACGGGGCGACCGGCGCCGACTTCCGCGTCGCCGATCTGGCTCGCGATGCCCGAGGAGTGGCTCGGGGCCTTCACCCTGGTGGTGGAGATCTTCACCGTCCAGGCGCTGCCCGACCCGCCACGCGACAGGGCCGTGGCAGCCGTCGCCGGTCTGGTGGCGCCAGGCGGGACCCTGCTGGCGGTGGCCTTCCGGCACGAGGCAGGCACTCCGCCGGCGCAGGGACCGCCGTACCCGTTGACGCGTGCGCAGATGGACGGCCTGGCCGTGGGCGGCGTCGAGGTCGTACGCATGGAGGAGCTCCCCGGCCCGCGCTGGCGCGTGGAGTACCACCGGGCCTGAGCCTGGCGCGGTCCTAGACTGCGGGCGTGGACTTCTACTCGGCGTACGCCCAAGGGTTCGCCCGCGTCGCGGCGTGCACGATCCCGGTCGCCATCGCCGACCCGGCCGCCAACGCCGCCACCGTGCTCGCCCAGGTGCGTGAGTGCCATGACGAGGGCGTGGCCGTCGTCGTCTTCCCGGAGCTGTCGCTGTGTGGCTACGCGGTCGACGACCTGCTGATGCAGGACATCCTGCTGACGGAAGTGCTGCGGGCGATCGACGAGCTCGTCGCGGCGTCGGCAGACCTGCTGTCGGCGATCGTGGTCGGTGCGCCGCTGGTCCACGGCACCCGCGTCCTCAACTGCGCCGTGGTGATCCACCGCGGGACGGTGCTGGGGGTCGCGCCGAAGTCCTACCTGCCGACCTACCGGGAGTTCTACGAGCGCCGGTGGTTCGCTCCTGGGGACGATCGGCGCGGTTCGACGATCCGGCTGGGCGGCGGCGAGGTGCCGTTCGGTCCGGACCTGGTGTTCGAGGCCACCGATGTGCCAGGCCTGCGGCTGTACGCGGAGGTCTGCGAGGACATGTGGGTGCCGATCCCACCGAGTGCGGAGGCCGCCCTGGCTGGTGCGACGGTGCTCGCCAATCTGTCGGGCAGCCCGATCACCGTGGCCCGCGCCGAGGAGCGCCGGCTCCTGGTGCGCAGCGCGAGCGCCCGCTGCAGCGCGGCGTACCTCTTCGCGGCCGCCGGCCAGGGCGAGTCGACCACCGACCTTGCCTGGGACGGGCAGACGATGGTCTACGAGTGCGGTGACCTGCTGGCCGAGAGCGAGCGCTTTCCGGACGGCCCCCGCCGCTCCGTCGCCGACGTCGACCTCGACCGGATCCGCCAGGAGCGCATCCGCCAGGGCACCTTCGACGACAACCGCCGCACCCACGACGGGCGGGTGCGCGAGTTCCGGACCGTCGCGTTCGAGCTGAGCCCGCCCACCGGTGACGTGGGGCTGCGGCGCAAGGTCGACCGGTTCCCGTTCGTGCCCGACGACGCCGAGCGGCTGGCGCTGGACTGCTACGAGGCCTACAACATCCAGGTCTCCGGGTTGGAGCAGCGGCTGCACGCGATCGGTCAGCCTCGCATCATGATCGGGGTGAGCGGCGGCCTCGACTCGACGCACGCGCTGATCGTGGCCGCCAAGGCGATGGACCGCCTCGGCCGACCGCGCGCCGACATCCACGCCTTCACCATGCCGGGGTTCGCGACCGGGGAGGCGACCAAGTCCTACGCGACCCGGTTGTCGAAGTCGCTCGGCGTGACCTTCGAGGAGCTCGACATCACCGCGGCCGCGCGGCAGATGCTGGCCGACCTCGACCACCCGTACGCCGACGGGGAGGAGTTCTACGACGTCACCTTCGAGAACGTCCAGGCCGGCCTGCGCACCGACTACCTCTTCCGGCTGGCCAACCACCGCGGCGGCATCGTGCTCGGCACGGGCGACCTGTCCGAGCTCAGCCTGGGCTGGTGCACCTACGGCGTCGGCGACCAGATGTCGCACTACAACGTCAACGGCGGCGTGCCCAAGACGCTCATCCAGCACCTGATCCGGTGGGTGGGCGAGTCCGGCCAGTTCGAGGCCGACACCAACGAGGTGCTCGGCGAGATCCTCGACCAGGAGATCACCCCGGAACTCATCCCGCTCCAGGAGGGCAAGAAGGCGCAGGCCACCGAGGACATGGTCGGGCCCTACGCCCTGCAGGACTTCACGCTCTACCACGTGATCCGGCGCGGCTACCGGCCCGCGAAGATCGCCTTTGTGGCGTGGCACGCGTGGCGGGACGCTGGTGCGGGAGACTGGCCCCCGGGCTTCCCCGACGACCGGCGGCAGGCGTACGACCTGGCTGCGGTGCGCGGCTGGCTGGAGGTCTTCGTCCGGCGGTTCTTTGCCAACCAGTTCAAGCGCTCCGCGCTGCCCAACGGGCCCAAGGTGAGCGCGGGCGGCACCATGTCGCCGCGCGGTGACTGGCGGATGCCATCGGACGCCAGCGCCACCGCCTGGCTGGCCGAGATCGAGCGCGACGTTCCAGCGCTATAGCGCTACCCTCGCGCTAGGGGCGACGATCCAGATCCGCATTCGCCCTGATCGGGAGAACACCTGCCGCAGCAAGACTCCGCGCCAGTTTGCTGGGCACCGTCCGTCACGCTCCGCAGCTGATCGACGCCGGGCTGGGCAGTGTGCTGCGGCGACGGACGAGGGCGGGAGACGTCACTTCTGATCAAGCCCTGGCGGCGCTCGGCGTGGCCCGCGACCTCATCGACGTCCGCTACCCGCACGCCGGATCTCTGGCGCAATCGGCCTCGACGTGGCGGGAAACCTTTCTCCTTCTATGACGCCCTCTACGTTGCGCCCGCCGTCAGCCTCGGCACGCCTTTGGTCCCCGGTGACGCGCGGCTGAGCCGGGGACGGCCGCTCCGGGCGCCAGGGGCGCGAACCCGGTCGAACGGGCTCGGTGGCGCACCGTGAGCTACGAGCCGGGGCCGGACGACGATGTCGACGCCGTCTTCGCCAACCGGGGTCGATCGATCGAGCTCGAGGTCTGCTGCACCCGCGGCGAGCCGACCATCAGCGAGATCGAGCGCAACACGTTGCCCGACGGCGACTGAGCCGTTCCGGGGCCGGCCCTCGGGCCGCAACCCGGCGTAGGGGCGGATGGGGGATAGTGGCGGCCATGGGTAAGCAGGAAGACTTCGTGCTGCGCGCTCTCGAGGAGCGCGACGTCCGGTTCGTGCGGCTGTGGTTCACCGACGTGCTGGGCTTCTTGAAGTCCGTGTCGGTCGCGCCGGCCGAGCTCGAGGGCGCTTTCTCCGAAGGCATCGGCTTCGACGGGTCGGCGATCGAGGGCTTCGCGAGGGTCTACGAGTCCGACATGTTGCTCCAGCCCGACCCGGCGACCTTCCAGATCCTGCCGTGGCGCGGCGACGGGCCCTCGACGGCCCGGATGTTCTGCGACATCGTGATGCCCGACGGGAGCCCTTCGTACGCCGATCCGCGGTTCGTCCTCAAGCGCACCCTAGCCGGAGCGGCCGACAAGGGTTTCACTTTCTACACCCATCCCGAGATCGAGTTCTACCTCTTCAAGAACGCCCCGGAGCAGGGGGCCGAGCCGGTGCCGGTGGACCGCAGCGGCTACTTCGACCACACCGCGCAGTCCAAGGGCTCGGACTTCCGCCGCGAGGCGATCGCGATGCTGGAGTCGATGGGGATCTCGGTGGAGTTCAGCCACCACGAGGGCGGGCCCGGCCAGCAGGAGATCGACCTGCGCTACGCGGATGCACTCTCCACCGCCGACAACATCATGACGTTCCGCACGGTGGTCCGGGAGGTCGCGCTGGGGCAGGGGATCTGGGCGTCGTTCATGCCGAAGCCCTTCACCACCCACCCGGGCTCGGGCATGCACACCCACGTCTCGTTGTTCGAGGGCGACCGCAACGCGTTCTTCGAAGCCGGAGCCGAGTACCAGCTCTCCAAGGTGGGCCGCCAGTTCATCGCCGGCGTGCTCACCCACGCCCCTGAGATCACGTGCGTCACCAACCAGTGGGTCAACTCCTACAAGCGGCTGCTCGGCGGGGGCGAGGCGCCGTCGTACATCACCTGGGGCCACAACAACCGCTCCGCCATGGTGCGCGTGCCGATGTACAAGCCCAACAAGGGGCCGTCGACCCGCGCCGAGCTGCGCAGCATCGACGCGGCCTGCAACCCCTACCTGGCCTTCGCGGTGATCCTCGCCGCCGGCATGAAGGGCATCGAGGAGGGCTACGAGCTGCCCGCCGAGGCGGAGGACGACGTGTGGTCGCTCTCGGAGCGGGAACGCAAGGCGCTCGGCATCCGGCCGCTGCCCAAGAGCCTGTACGACGCCATCGGCATCGCGGAGAGCTCCGAGCTGCTCGCCGAGACCCTCGGCGAGCACGTCTTCGACTTCTTCCTGCGCAACAAACGCGCCGAGTGGGAGGAGTACCGCACCCAGGTCTCCGCCTACGAGCGCGACCGGATGTTGCCGGTGCTCTGAGCGTGGCCGCCGAGTTCGTCTACTCCGAGCAGCGCGCCCGACTGCTCCGCCTCACCCTTCGCGTCGTGATGGTGCTGGTGGCGGTGATGGTGGCCGCCGGCGTGTGGGCAGTCGTGGGCATCGCCACCGGCGAGGACCCGGAGGTCCAGGCACGCGGCATCCTGGTGGCCATCGTCCTCGGCCTGCAGTCGACCGTGCTGCTGGGCGCCACCCTTCGCTCCCTGAGGCTGCTCCCCGGCCGCGGGCCCAGTGCCCGCTTCTGGTGCTCGCTGACCGGTGGCCTGACGATGTTGGCCAGCCTGCCGCTGATCACCAACCTCATCGGCCTTCTGGTGGTGTTCGTCGGGATCTTCCTGCTCACCCTCGCACTGCGCACCGACCCGGTCGAGCGAGCCGCGTGAGCGTCCCCGCGGTGCTCGTGATCGAGCACGAGCAGGAGTGCCCGCCCGCCCACCTGGGTCGCTGGCTCACCGAGGCCGGCGCCGACCTGGCGGTGTGCCGGCCCCACCGGGGCGAGGCCCTGCCCGACCTCGCGTCGTACGACGCCCTCGTGGTTCTCGGCGGCTCGATGGGTGCCATGGACGACGACGACACCCACGACTGGATCGGACCCACCAAGACCCTCCTCGCCGCGGCGGTGCGCGACGGTGTCCCGACCCTGGGCGTCTGTCTCGGACACCAGCTGCTCGCGGCGGCGCTCGGCGGCAGGGTGGCGGCCAACCCACCCGGTCAGCAGCTCGGCCTGATCCCCGTCGGCTGGACGGGCGAGGCCGCTGCCGACGACCTGGTCGGGCTTCTGGCCGGCGGGCCGCCACGACGCGGCGTGCACTGGAATCATGACGTGGTCTCGGCGCTCCCCGACGGCTCGGTCCTGCTGGCCGCGACGGAGCTGGGCGAGGTCCAGGCCGCCCGCTTCGGACCGTTCGCCTGGGGGGTCCAGTGGCACCCCGAGGTCGACGTACCGATCCTCGTCTCCTGGGCCGAGGGTGACCGTGCCGACCACCTCGAGCGCGGCATCGACCAGCAGGCACTCCTCGACGAGATCGACGCCGCCCGCGCCGAGCTCGACACCGCTTGGCAGCCCCTGGCCGTGCGCTTCGTGGCCATCGCGCTCGAGGCCCGGCGAGTCCGATGAGCCGCGAGCGCATGGCGACCGGGCGGCGCGCCCTGCTGGGGCTGGGTTTCCAGGACCTCGACCGCGCCCGTGAAGGTCTGGCCGAGCTAGGCGCGGCCGCGGAGCCGCTGCTGGCGATCCTCGGTCGCACCGCCGATCCCGACGCCGCCCTGGCGGGCCTGGTCCGGCTCACCGGCACGACCGAGCGGGAGGTGCTGCTCGCCGCGCTGGTGGAAGATGAGGGCACAGCGATGCGGGTGCTGGGAGTCCTGGGTGCCAGCGAGGCGCTCACCGACCACCTGATCCGTCATCCCGACCATTGGCGCGAGCTCACAAACCCGGATCTGGGGGCGACGCGGCCCACGGCGTACGCCGTCCGGGCCGGCCTGCTCGCCGCGGTCGGTGCCGAAGCGGACGACCCGACGCCGACGGCGACGGTGCCGGACGCAGCGGCGCTCGACGCGCTGCGCGTTGAGTACCGCCGCGTCCTGCTGCGGCTCGCCTCGCGTGACCTCACCCACCACGTGGCCGTCGACGACGCCGCCGCCGAGCTGTCCGACCTGGCGGCCGGCACACTGGACGCCGCGCTCGCGATCGCGCGGCAACGGATAGGGGAGACTGCCGCCACCGCTCGACTGGCAGTGATCGCGATGGGAAAGTGCGGCGGGCACGAGCTCAACTACGTCTCCGACGTCGATGTCATCTTCGTCTTCGAGCCGACCGACGGCAGCGACGAGACCGTCGCGACTCGATCCGCGACCCAGCTGGCTGCCCACCTCGTGCAGGTCTGCGGCGAGCACACCGTGGAGGGCACCATCTGGCCGGTCGACGCGGCCCTGCGGCCCGAGGGCAAGGCCGGGCCGCTGGTGCGCACCCTGGCCAGCCACCGCGGCTACTACGAGCGGTGGGCCAAGACCTGGGAGTTCCAGGCCCTGCTGAAGGCCCGGCCGGTGGCCGGGGACCTGGCGCTCGGTCGCGCGTACGTCGAGATGGTGACGCCGATGGTCTGGAGCGTCGCCGGGAAGGACGGCTTCGTCGGCGACGTCCAGGCGATGCGGCGCCGGGTCATCGCACACCTACCGGCGGGCGAGGCGAAGCGGCAGCTCAAGCTCGGTTCGGGTGGGCTGCGCGACGTCGAGTTCGCCGTCCAGCTCCTCCAGCTCGTGCACGGCCGAGCCGACGAACGGCTGCGGGCGCCGGCGACGCTGAGCGCCCTGGCCGAGCTGACGGCGGGCGGCTATGTCGGTCGCGAGGACGGCGACGCGATGCACGACGCCTACGCCTTCCTGCGCACGATGGAGCACCGGATCCAGCTCCGCCAGCTGCGCCGCACCCAGGTCGTCCCCGACCAGGAAGACGCCGTACGCCGGCTCGGCCGGTCGATGGGCTACCTCAAGGACCCGGTGGCCGCCCTCGAACGGGACTGGGCACACCATCGCCGCGAGGTCCGCCGGCTCCACGAGAAGCTCTTCTACCGACCGTTGCTGACCGCCGTCGCCCGGATCCCCGGCGAGGAGGGGCGGCTGTCGACCGAGGCGGCGCTGACCCGTCTCGCGGCGCTGGGGTACGCCGACCCGAAGGCCGCGTTGCGTCACCTCGAGGCGCTCACCACCGGGGTGACCCGGACCGCCACCATCCAGCGGACCCTGCTGCCGGTGCTGCTGGAGTGGTTCGCCGACGCACCCGACCCGGACGCCGGGCTGTTGGGGTTCCGCAGGATCAGCGAGGCGCTCGGCCGAACGCCGTGGTACCTGCGGACGCTCCGCGACGAGGGGCAGGTCGCGGAACGGCTCGCCCGGCTGCTGGCCACCTCGCGCTACGCCACCGACCTGCTGCAACGCGAGCCGCAGGGGGTGCGGCTCCTCGGCGAGGAGCTCCAGCCCCTCAGCGCCGAGGCGCTCACCGCCGAGATGGCCGCCTCGGCCCAGCGCCAGGACGGCGTCGAGGCCGCCGTCCGCGCCATCCGCGCAATTCGGCGGCGCGAGCTCTTCCGGATCGCAGCCGGTGATCTCCACGACCTCGTCGACGTCGCCGACGTGGGCGCCGGCCTGTCGCGGATCACCGACGCCACCCTCCAGACCGGCCTCGACGCGGTGGAGCGGGCCGTCACTGCGCAGCGCGGGCACGACGCGCCACCCACCCGGATGGCCATCGTGGCGATGGGTCGCTACGGCGGCTTCGAGCTGTCCTACGGCAGCGACGCCGACGTGATGTTCGTGCATGACCCCGTGCCGGGCGCGGACCCACAGGCCGCGGCGTCGTACGCCCACACCGTCGCCAACGAGCTGCGACGCCTGCTCGCGGAACCCGGGTCGGACCCGGCGCTCGAGGTGGATGCCGGCCTTCGCCCCGAGGGCAAGCAGGGACCGCTGGTGCGCACCCTCGACTCCTACGCGGCCTACTACGCGAAGTGGTCGCGGGTATGGGAGTTCCAGGCGCTGCTGCGCGCCGACGCGGTCGTCGGAGACCCGGGCCTGCGCGAGCGGTTCACGGCACTGGTCGACCCGCTGCGCTACCCGCCCGGTGGCATCACCGAGGCCGACATCGTCGAGGTGCGGCGGATCAAGGCACGCGTCGACACCGAGCGGCTGCCGCGCGGCGCCGACCCGCACACCCACCTCAAGCTCGGCCGCGGGGGACTGGCCGACGTGGAGTGGACGGTGCAGGCACTCCAGCTGAAGTACGGCGGTCGCCATCTCGGGCTGCGCACCCCGAGGACCCTCGAGGCGCTCGAGGCCGCACATGAGGCCGACCTCATCCGGACCGCGGACGCCGAGGAGCTCGCGGCGGCGTGGCGGCTGGTCAGCCGGGTGCGCAACGCGGTGACGCTGGTGCGCGGCAAACCGGGCGACCACCTGCCCCGCGACGCGCGGGAGAAGGCGGCGGTGGCCAGTGTGCTCGGGTACCCCCCGGACACGTCGGAGGAGATGGTCAACGATTACCTGCGCACCACACGACGCGCCCACGCCGTGGTGGAGCGGATCTTCTGGGGCTGAGTCTGCGGTCGCGCTGGAGTAGGTCGTCCAGGTCGGGTCCCCCCCGGGATCCCGACCTGGACGACCGCTACGCAGCTCTCGTGCGAGAGCCCGGTGAGATGGCCGCCGCCCAGCAGCGACTTCGCAAATGGACGGCAACAGAGTCGTCGTGCGACACCAACCATCCACCTCTCAACCTGGTTTCGGTCGTCGGGGTCCGGGACGACTGGAGAACCTCGATCGAGAAAATAGTCCACACCGGCACTCCGCGACAAGACCTCCGAGCGGGCTAGGCTCGCGAGCATGAATAACGCACCCACGGATCCCGCAAGCAAGGCCACCGAGCTGCTCCGTCTACACCAGAGCCCGCCGCTCCTCACCGTCGTCAACGTCTACGACGTCATCAGCGCGAAGGTGGTGGCGAACACGCCGGGCACCAAGGCGCTCGCGACGGCGAGCCACGGGATCGCCGCGACCTTGGGCTACGAGGACGGCGAGAACATCCCGGTCGAGGAGATGCTCGACATGGTCGGGCGGATCGTGAAGGCCACCGATCTGCCGGTCACCGCCGACCTCGAGGGTGGGTACGGCGACGCGGCCGACACCATCCGCCGGGCCATCGGGGTGGGGGCCGTGGGCGCCAATATCGAGGACCAGCTGAAGCCGATCGACGAGGCTTCCGCGCAGGTCGAGGCGATGATGCGCGCGGCCGAGGCCGAGGGTGTGCCGGACTTCGTGCTCAACGCGCGCACGGATGCGTTCATCCTGGGCGGCGACCGCGATCCGCAGGAGGTCGTGGACGACGCGATCGCCCGCGGCCGCGCTTTCCTCGAGGCAGGTGCCCAGCTGGTCTTCGTGCCGGGCCCGCTGACCGAGGACATGGTCAAGGCAATGGTCGATGCCTTCGGCGAGCACAAGCTCACCGTCATCGGGTCGCCGGGCTCGCCGTCCCTCGCGCGTCTCGAGGAGCTCGGCGTCGCCCGCGTCTCCTACGGACCGATGCCCCAACGGGTCGCGCTCACCGCGCTGCAGGAGCTGGTGGAGGAGGTTGGCCGCGGCGGGGGAGTCCCCAGCACCATGCGGCCCCTCAACTGAGCGCCCGCCAACCGAGTTGCCTGCGCGCCCACCCCGTTGCGAGGGTGGGCGTGTGGATGACTTCGCCGAGCGTTTCCGGGCCGCCTCCGACGCGTGTGACCGCACGGTGATGTGGCGGCGCGACTCCCCGGCCGAGCACTTCGCGCGGCTCGCGAAGGAAGCCGACGAGCTCGACCTCGCCTGGGACAGCTATGGCGAACGCGGTGCCGTGGCACTGCTCGAGGGGCAGGTTGCGGAGCTGCTCGGCAAGGCCGCGGCTGCCATGGTGCCCAGTGGGGTGATGGGTCAGCAGGCGGTGCTGCGGGTCTGGTGCGACCGCCAGGCATCTCTCCGGGTCGCCTTGCCCGATCTCTCGCACCTGCTGCACCACGAGGCCGACGGACCCCGCCTGGTGCACGGGCTGCGGCTCGAGCACCTGACCACCGGCCGGCAGACGGCCACCGCCGACGACCTGGCCGCGATCCCCGGACGCCTCGGTGCCGTGCTCGTGGAGCTGCCGTTGCGCGACGCCGGCTGCCTGCTCCCGTCCTGGGACGACCTGACCGAGCTGTCGCGGGCGGCCGGCGCTCGCGGCGTACCCCTGCACGCCGACGGCGCCCGCCTGTGGGAGGCGCAGGCGCATTACGACCGCCCGCTCGCCGAGATCGCGGCGCTCTTCGACAGCGTCTACGTCTCGCTCTACAAAGGGCTTGGCGCGATGGCCGGCGCGGTCGTCGTGGGCGACACCGACGTGATCGACGAGGTCAAGCGCTGGCGGACCCGGATGGGCGGCACCCTGATGCGGCTCACGCCGTACGCCCTCGACGGCCTCATCGGTCTGCGCGACGAGTTGCCGCACTTCGGGCGCTCCCTGACGTGGGCACGCAAACTGGCCGTCGAGCTGGCCGAGCGGGGGATGCGCCCGCACCCCGCCGAGCCGCACATCTCCACCTTCGAGGTGTACGTCGAGGGATCGGCCGACGAGCTCAACGAACGGCTTCTCGCCCTCGTGGAGCGCGAGCGGGTGATGCTCTGTTTCCCGTTCCGCAAGACCGACGCGCCGGGCATCGCCGTCACCGAGCTGGCCGTCTACCGTCCGGCCACAGAGCACGATCCGGCTCGGGTGGCCGACTGGTTCGTCGAAGTCGTGGGATCCTGATGCAGGTCGTCGAGGTCGCCGAGGCGCTGCCTCGGATGCAGGGGCTCGCGTCGCGGATCTGGACTCCCGAGGCGCGGCACCATCCCGGACAGCTCGCCTGGAGCGTGGCCTACGCTCTCCCCGAGGCGCTCGACCACGGGTCGGTGGCCATCGCGTCGGTCGGCGGGGCCGACGGGGTCGACGGGGCCTGGGCCTGGCAGGAGGCGCCCGGGTACGTCGAGCTGTGCGTGGACCCTGTCTACCCGGAGGAGGCACGGACCGTGCTCGGCTGGGCCGCCGAGGTCGGCGGTGAGCTGGCCACGTCCGTGCTCGAGACCGAGTCGCACCTGATCGAGCTGTTGACCGAGGCGGGTTTCGTGGTCGACGACGAGGCGCCGTGGTTCACCCATCACGCGCTCGACCTGACCGGGCTGACAGCTCGGGCGGCCCCGGACGGGTACACGCTCCGCCCCGTTGCGACCGACGAGGCCGAGCCCCGGGCCGCCTGTCACCGGGCCGCCTGGTCGGCGACGTCGCAGGTGACCGGCGCCGCCTACGCACGGCTGATGAAGACCCCGCCGTATCGTCCCGACCTCGACTGGGTGGCCGTCGACGAGAGCGGCCGGATGGTGGCCTCGAGCCTGGTCTGGCTCGATCCGGTGACCGGTGTTGCCCTCGTCGAGCCCGTGGGCTGCGCGCCCGAACATCGGGGCCGGGGCCTGGCCGGAGCGACGTCCCTGGCTGCCCTGACCGCGGCGGCTCAGGCAGGTGCTCGGCTCGGGCTGGTCTGCCCGCGTGGCGACGACGGCTATCCGGTGCCGCAACGCCTCTACCGTCGGCTTGGGTTCGAGTCGCTCGCCCGGACGCTTCTGCTGCGCCGCCCGGACCCGGCCTCGCAGGCCTGATCCGTTCGGAGGTCTACTGACCCGTGAGCCATTCACGCTCGGCGATGAGTCCCTCCCGGGCGAGCAGGTCGGCGACGGAAGCCAGGGTGGGCTCGTGCGAGACCACCAGCTCGGCCATCGTTCGCGACATCGCCAGCAGGGCGAGGAAGCCGACGATGCCCTCGGCCAGCGCAGCGGTGACCATCTGCTCCTCGACGCCGTCGTCGAACACCGCGGATCAGAGCCACGCACGCCGGCGCGACCTTCGAACCGTCACCCCCCGGCGCTCGCTCCAGCTGCTCGCGCGTCAGCTCCAGCAGTTCGTGCCGCTCCAGGCCGAGCAGATCGGCGAGGCGTCTGTGCCGTGTCGCCGACACTGTCGCGATGGCGACCACGGCGGCTCGCGGGTCGCCGTCGTAGACGCTCTGAGCTCGGTCGAGCACCGGCCGCAGCCGCCCCTTCCCGAGCGCCTCCGCGTGGAGCACCCCGATCTCGGTGATGTGACGCGCGAGCGCGCGAGCCCGGTCGCGGTCGGCTGCCACTCAGGCACCGGCGCGTCGGCGTACCCGCGCGCGCAGCCAGCCGGCGTCTTCCTCGGGCAGGCAGCCGGCGGCCAGGACCCGTTCGGCAGCGACCACGTCACCCATGAAGGCCCTGAACGCCAGGGGCAGGGTGATGTCGTGGTCGGGTCGAGAGACCACGCGGATCCGGTCGCCCGCGCGTACCGTCCCTCCGATCACGATCGACAGGTAGGCACCGGTCCGGCCGACTTCGGTGAACCGGCGCAACCAGCCGCGTTCGCCCATCCGTTGACGGAAGGTCGCACACGGGACGCGCGGACCGGCCACCTGAAGCAGGACCTCGTCGCCGATCTCCCACCGCTCGCCGATCTTCCCTGCGTCCACGTCCAGGCCGCTGGTCGTGAGGTTCTCTCCGAACATGCCGTCCGGCAGCTCACGGCCGAGCCGCTCGGCCCAGCTGTCGAGCTCCTCGCGGGCGAACGCGTAGACGGCCTGCTGGTCCCCTCCGTGGTGCCTGACGTCGCCGATGAAGTCGCCCTCGATCCCGCTGCCCAGGCCGCCGTGCTTCGGCCCCGGCGCCCGGAGTACGGCGTCCTCGACTGGTCGCTTGCCGATGCCGGTGCGCAACACGTCCTTTGCCGGGTTGGGCTCGGGCGACCCCACGTTGAGCGAGTGCACGTGTGCGGTCATGTCGCTCACCCTAGGGATCAGTCCAGCCGCTCCTGCTCCACGAGGCGGTCGAG
>Ga0136617_10003539_pt1 | contig 13963 bp, 12 predicted proteins | sample AntDrymUQ3222106_2_FD_129672 | JGI IMG/M metagenome (GOLD analysis project Ga0136617, IMG submission 129672) | Polar desert sand microbial communities from Dry Valleys, Antarctica - metaG UQ322 (21.06) | ecosystem: Environmental > Terrestrial > Soil > Desert | place: Antarctica: Dry Valley... | reverse complement strand
TCGTCGTCGGCGGCGTGTCGCGCAGGGATCCGACGTTCCCGGTGATGCTCAAGTCCGGCGACGTCATCGTCATGGGTGGGCCGTCGCGCCTGCGCTACCACGGCGTCACCCGTATCCTCCCCGGCTCGGCGCCACTAGGAACAGGCCCCGGGCGGTTCAACCTCACCTTTCGCCAGTGGTGAGTCGAGATCGAGCCGCGCTCACAAGGCTGCGTGTGTCGAACGATATAATGAGCCCGCCTCAAACCTGCCTCGACCATTGATGCTGGGCGAAACAATTTCACATTATCGAGTCACGCAGCTCCTTGGGGGCGGCGGCATGGGTGTGGTGTATGAAGCGCAGGACTTGCGACTGGGGCGACTCGTTGCCCTAAAGTTTCTGCCCGAGAGTCTCGTGCGCGACGTGGAGGCGCTCGAGCGGTTCGAGCGCGAGGCGCGCGCGGCGTCCGCCCTCAACCACCCGCACATCTGCACGGTTCACGACATCGGATGGACCGCGGACCCGGCGCGCCAGCCCTACATCGTGATGGAGCGTCTCGAAGGAGAGACGCTGAAACATCTCATCGCCCGTGGCGTGGTGCCGATTCGGCACGGACTCGACATCGCGATTCAGATCGCCGATGCGCTCGCGACCGCGCACGCCAAAGGGATCATTCACCGCGACCTCAAGCCTGCAAATATTTTTGTGACTACCCGCGGCGAAGCGAAGATTCTCGACTTCGGCATCGCCAAGCTTGCGACGGAAGGCGGCTCAGACGTCGGTGCAACCGATGTCACGGTTTCGACGCCCGCCGGGCCCGCGCACCTGACCCGGCCCGGGCTTGCGCTTGGCACAATCGCCTACATGTCTCCCGAGCAGGCGCTCGGAGAAGAGATCGATGCCCGTAGCGACCTCTTTTCGTTCGGCGTGGTCCTGTACGAGATGACGTCCGGTACCCAGCCCTTCCTGGGGGGCACGACCGCAGCCACCTTCGACGCGATATTGCACAAGGTTCCCCGACCCTTAGGGGAACTGAACTCCGAGACGCCACCTGAACTGACTGCGACCGTCGCCAGGCTTCTTGAAAAGGATCGCGCAGCGCGGTATGGAACGGCGACGGATCTCAAGGGGGAGCTTCTTCGACTGAAACAGCAGGTGGAGTCCGGTCACACTCACTCATCGCCGGCCCTCCCGGCCGGCGCAGCGGTGCGACGATCACGCGTGACTGCAGCTATGGCCTTTCTGGCAGTGGCGGCAATTCTGGCGTGGGGGCTGTTTGCGTGGTTCGGCCGCTCTTCCGCGCCGGCTGGCGCGACCGTCGACGTTGAAAAGCTTCGCAGTGCGGCTGCAGCCGGTCGCGTGGATGAAGTGTTCGCGATGGTTGAGGCGGGCAGGGTCGATCTGGCAGCCTCATGGGCTCGCGACGTCGTTGCGCCGGCCGTCGGGCAGGTGACACTCGAGAGCGCTCCGTCCGGCGCCGACGCCAGCGTCGCGCGTCTCGGCCTGACGACCGCCGACGTCCCATTGAAGTTTCAACCAATCGGCCTCACTCCACTCACAGACGTCCCTCTCGTCGCGGGAGAGTACGTGCTCAGACTGCAACAGAAGACATCGCCGCCCGCTGAGTCTCTCCTTCGGGTGAAAGCAGGCGAACGCGTCAGCCTCGTCCGGCCGCTGCCCGAGGCGGGCACGCCGGAAGGCTTTGCGTTCGTCCCGGCGGGGCCGGTCCCGGTGCAGCCGGATGCGCGCGTGGATGCGTTCGCGATCGGCAGGCGCGAGGTGACCAACGGAGAGTTCGTCAAGTTCGTCAGCGCCGGCGGGTACCGCACCGCCGGACTCTGGCCCTCCACGATCGAACTCAACGATCAGGTGTTGCCGTGGTCCGCCGCGGCAACGAAGTTCGTCGATCGCACCGGCGTACCAGGTCCCCGTTTCTGGACGAACGGAACATACCCTGATGGCAAAGGGGACCATCCCGTCGTCGGTGTCAGCTGGTATGAGGCCGCCGCATACGCGCGCTTCGCCGGCATGGAACTTCCCGACGCGGCGGAATGGTGGCGTGCCGCCCTTGGCGACTCGAACACAGCATTTCCGTGGGGCAACGATGTAAACAGCGCGGAGTTGCGCGCGAACTTCGGACTGATTGGAACCGCGCCGGCGGGTGGACGCCCCGCGGGCATGAGTCCGTTCGGCTGTTACGATATGGCTGGCAACGTGCGCGAATGGCTGCGGGATGCGGTCGCCGGAACGTCGCGTCGCCGCGTCGTCGGTGGATCCTGGCAGGATCCCTCCTATATGTTCGAGCCGACCCACGCGGAGCTGTTCGATCCGGCGTTCGCAAACGAGTCGATCGGCTTCCGCCTCGCCCGGCGCGCCACCGCGGCCCGGTGATCTGACAGGACGTCCAGATGCTCATGTGCGTTGTCGCGCTTCTTTCAATGATGTCGGCCGCAGGGCAGTCCGCGCCTGCGCAGAAGCCGCCGGCGGACCCCTGGCTCTCGAAGCCTGTGGACGATCGAACCTTCCGGACCTACCTCGATTTCTTTCGCTACGATGCGCAGTTGCCGTTCAACATGCGCGTGCTCGATACGGAGGGGTCGGTGCCAGGCGTCCGGAGAGAGCGTCTGGTGTTCGACTCGACGGCTGGCGTGCAGGTGTACGCACGGCTGTACCGGCCACAGGACGCTCCTGCCAACACACCGACGGCAATCGTGCTGCACGGAGGCGTACCTCGGGGAAAGGACAATCCCAACGTCGAACTCAACGCGCAGTTTCTCGCCAGAGCCGGCTGGAACGTGCTCGCGATCGACATGATGTACTTCGGGGAACGCCGTACGGATCTGCTGACGGTGTTCACGGAGCAGGAGAAACACGAGCGGCTCTACAACCAGCCGTCGTCGTACCTCGCCTGGGTCACGCAGACTGTCAAGGATGTTGGCCGGTCGTTCGACATGCTGGTGCGGGAGCAGAAAGTCGATCCGGCGCGCGTCGTGCTGATTGGTATCAGCCGCGGCGCCATTGTCGGTTCGATTGCGGCTGCCGTCGAGAAACGTTTTCGCTCGGTGGCGCTGCTCTACGGCGCGCATTTCGACGCGCTGGAGCGCGGACATCTGCCCGCGGCCTGCAACGCCAACTACATTGGCCGCATCAGCCCGCGGCCTCTCCTGGCAATCAACGGCCTGCACGACATGGATCACATCAAGGACGCGTCAGTGGAGCCTCTGCTCAAGCTGGCAAAGGCACCGCGACAGATCATCTGGGCCGACACCGGCCACCAGTCCGCCCTGGACGACGATTTGCGCGCGAGGATGCTGCAGTGGCTGCAGAACACAGTCAAGTAGAAGGCCCGAGCTGAGTCACACCTTATTTCTGCCGCGGCTCGAGTGCGCCGCGCAGCTTGTCGGCGAGCGATCCGAAGCCCTCCGCCGATCCAGCGTCCTCGCGTTCGCTGTACTCACGGACTTCCGCCGCTTCCTGGCCGTCCGCGATCGCCTTCACGCTCAGACGGATGCGGCGCCCCGACTCGTCGATCTCGAGGACGACGACCTCGACGTCCGCCCCGACGGGAAACGCCTTCCTGACATCCGCTTCTCTGGGTATGCCGGTTTCGCTGAGTGGGATGAGACCGGTGCGACCAGGCGCGAGGAACACGAACACGCCGAAGTTCTCATGGCGCTCGACTCTTCCCTTCAGGCGCGCGCCCGGCACAATCTCACCGGACGATGACGCCGTTGTGCCCGCGCGCGACGAACCCTCCGGAACAAGGGCCACGCCGATCCGCTTCTTCTCGAGGTCGATGCTCAAAATCTCGAATGGCGCCGTCATCCCCGATGCCACTGAAGCCTTCCACCCCTCCCGCCGCCCGGTCGGAGCGAACGTGGAGAGATGTGCCAACCCTTCGACCCCAGGTTCCAGTTCGACAAACGCGCCAAACTCCGTGACCCGCGTCACGCGCCCCGTGAGCACCTGGCCAACTTCGTAGGACGTCTCAACTCTCGACCACGGATCCGCCGTGAGCTGCTTCAACCCAAGTGAAATCTTCCCCTTCGCATCGTCTACCTGGAGGACCTTGACTGTAATCTCCTCGCCAGGCTTCGTGACCTGCGACGGGTCCGAGATGCGCGACCATCCCATTTCGGATACGTGCAACAGCCCCTGAACGCCACCGCCGAGGTCGATGAACGCGCCGAACTCGCGGACAGAGGCAACGCGCCCGCTGAGCACCGCGCCAGCAACAATTGATTTTTTGACTTCCGCGGCGGTTTCGCGCTGGACTTCCTCCAAAAGAGTGCGTCGCGAGATGATGAGATTCCTGCCGCCTTCTTTGTACTCGGTGATTCGGAAGGTGTAGACCTTGCCCAGATGCGTTGAGGGCTCGGTGCGCATCGTGTCGATCTGAGAAAAGGGACAGAACGCGCGCTGGCCGGCGATCCGCACGTCATAGCCCCCCTTCACTTCCTTCTCCACTCGTCCTTCGACCGGCAACCCGCTGTGGAACGCGTCTTCGAGCTGCCGCTGGCTTGCGGCGCCGCGCGCCAGTTTGCGGGAGAGTGTCAGCCCTCCAACCGTGGACACCACTACGGCCTGAATGCGGTCGCCCACGGTGACTTCGATATCCCCATCGTCGTCCTTCAGCTCGGCCACTTCGATCGTTGCCTCCCCTTTGCCCCCGACGTCGATAAACGCCACTTCAGGTCCGATCGCGACGATGGTGCCCTCGATGGTCTGACCCCGCTCAACGCGCTTCGCTTTGAGGGACGCCTCGAACATCGCGGCGAAATCTTCGGTATCGCTCATTTCATGGCCTTGCATCCGATTATACGAAGCTCCGGGGGCTTTACTTGATCGTGCGGGCGAGCCGGCGTGCCGCGGCGTTTAGCTTTTCGTCGAAACTGGAAAACAGGACATCGTCGCGGCCTTGGAGTCCACGAAGCATCTCCGCGAACGAGGCAAGGTGAATGCTGTCGAAACCGCGGAGGTGGTAGCGCTCGGCAAGGGCACCCGCTTCGCGACAGATCGCCCAACTCACCGGGATCGTCAGGAAGCGCGACCAGTCCGACTCGAACTCGCTCCTGGCTGCCGTGAAGTCCCTCGAGCTCAGTGCACGCTCGCGTCGGCGTCGGGTCAGGGCGGCGCGGGCTTCCGGGAAGGCGACCTGGGATGTCACGATCACGGTCGCGCTGTCTACCGACGTCCGGACGTCGGCACGTCCTGACTCCTCGACGTACAGCTTCACGATGCTGCTGGTGTCGATGTAAATCGTCAGCGGCGGTCCTCGATCACGGCCTCCGACACGGTTGCTGTGCCTCTCAGGCGGGCCGGTCGACTCGATCCCGTCGGCTTGCCTCCAGACCAGGACGCACGCCCAGCCGCGACCATCTCCCTGGCCCATTGAACGGCGGGTGGGTCCGTCGTATCGGGGACAGGGTTGATCGTCGCGATCACCTTGCCGCGGTCCGTGACGTGGACCGTTTCCCCCTTCTGAACCCTCCGCAACTGCTGGCTTAGTTGAGCCTTGAGCTGTCTAATGCCGATCGATGAAAATTTGCGCGCTGGAGCAGCCATGTGGACTCATTGTAACAGAATGTGTCCACATAGGCGGCGGCGCGCCGCGGTGACGCCGAGCGCGACCAGGATGCGGCACCGACGCCAATCAGCGCGACGCGTCCACCCTGAACGACGACCATTTGCCGCACGGCCGACCTTTCAGCGCCAAGCGCACCTCGATCTCGCGCGTCCGCTGCGAGACCACATACGAGAGAACACCGTAAAGGCCCACCGCACCGAGCACGAGGGCGAGGCCGGACGCGATCGCCAGGAGCAGCGTCGTGAACGTGAGCTGCGCGAGCGCGCGGTCCGCGAGGCCTTCCATCGTGAAGATCCGGTACATCGGTGCTTCGGGCGTATTCGCGCAGCAGCGCCCTGATCTCCGGCGCCATTGAGGCTGCCCGCGCGGCGCGCAGCCGGACGTCGCCGACGACACCTACAACGGTCAGCCACTGGCCGGTCGCCGCGTCCGGTCCATAGCGAACGCGCTTGCCGATCGGATCCTCGTTGGGCCGAGCTGCTGTGCACCGGCGCGGCTGACGATGACGTTTGGCCCTTCCGACGGCGTGATCGTCTCGCTCCAAGAGACGTCCGCCCACCACGGGATGCGCATCGTCTTGAAGTAATCGCCACCGGCCTGGCTGAGGGCCATGAGCGGCGCGGTGCGTCGCGAGAAGAGCTTGCCGCGAATCCGCCGCTCTCAGCGTATTGCCGAAAACGGAAAGGACTCAAGGATCGTGCCGTAGGCCTTCGGCTCTCGGTCCACAGCCTAATTTCACAGACTCTTCAGGCGTGCCTCACGACTTGATACTTGGCGGCGACTACTATGCGGGCGTGAAAAAGATCCTCGCCGTCCTGCTCTCGATCTCGCTTTCGGCGTGTGTCTTCATCTCGCGCCGGCTGGAGATTCAGTCGGTCAGTACACGCTCGCCGGTCATCGTTTCGAGCCCGGTCAAGGCACACCTGAAGGACGGCTCCACGGTTGTCTACCCCCGCGGGGTGCAAGTCACGGCGGACGCCCTTGTGGGCCAAGGCACCCGGCACGATGTCAGCCTGACGACCGGCACCTCAGTTGACCGCATCGAGCTGTCTGACGTCCTCGGAATGGAGAGCTACCGGACACGCACCAACGGCGCGCAATCATTCATCGTCTCCTCGCTGGTATCCGCTGGCGCATTTGTTGGCGGCGTGCTGCTTGCCGCGGCCATCTTTGGCTCGTGTCCCACCGTGTACTCGGACGATGGAAGAGTTGAGGAGGCGGAGCTGTTCTCGAGCAGCATCGCGCCGCTGTTCGAGGGGCGCGACATTGATCGGCTTCACGCCAGGGCGGACGTCCGCGGCATGGTCTCGCTTGACATTCGCAACGAAGCGATGGAGACCCACTACATCAATCACCTGCAACTGCTCGCCGTGGAGCACGGCCCGACCGAGGTGGTGGTGCCCGATACGCACGGCACGCCGATCGTGTTCGACAGACTGCAGCCGGTCACCGAAGCGACCAGCCGTGACGGACAGAACCTTCGCGCCACCCTGGCCGAACGCGACAGCAGGTTCTACATCACCGATCGCCGGATCGTCGACGCCGCCACCGCGGCAGACATGGACGACTGGATCGACGTGACGATTCCCGTGGCAGCGGGCGCGAAGTCGGCCGGACTCGTGTTCCGGATGCGCAACAGTCTGCTGAACACCACCCTGCTCTACGAAGTGATGCTCGGCCCCGCCGGCGCAGCAGCGATCGACTGGCTCGGAGACGACCTCACGAGAATCTCCACGGCGGTGGAACTGGGAAGGTGGCACCAGCGGCGCGCCGGGCTTCACGTGTCGGTGTGGCAGAACGGCGCCTACCGTGAAGTCGCGCGGGTACCTGATTCAGGACCGATTTCCTGGCACGACGTGGCGGCGGTCGTTCCGGTGCCAGAGGGAACCTCGACGCTGCGAGTGCGCCTGTCCTATCTGGCCGATCACTGGCGCATCGATCAGCTCGCCGTTTCGTTTCTCCTCCGGGACGCGAATCCCCGGTCGGTTCCGCTGTCGGCCGTGATCGGCCGTGACCGGAAACCGGACGTTCCTGCACTCGCGCGGATGAGCCGTCCGGACGATCAGTATCTCCAGACGAGCCCCGGCCAGAGCTTCCTCGCGCGCTTCGACGCCGGCGCCGCCTTGCCGGGACGCATGCGCACGTTCCTCCTCTCGTCGCAGGGGTATTACACCGAGTGGATCCGCGGCGCATGGGTCAGAGAAGCGACCGTCATGGAACCATTCACCCCCTCCGATGCAGCGATCCTCACGGCGATGCGCAAGTGGGGCGCGACGCGCGAAGCGTTCGAAAAGCGGTTCCGGCAGGCGCGCGTGCCCGTGCAGTGATCAAGGAGTGCCATGACATGAAACGGACTTTCATAACGTTCCTACTCGCGTCTGCCGCGGCAGGCTGTTCGTACGGCATGACCGCGGCCAAGTTCAGGCCTGCGACGGACCCGCACGGCGTCATGGGGACGGTCACCGCTGCAGGCGTCGCGTTTTACGGCGAGTTGATCGCCCTCCAGGAGTCCGGCCTCATCATCATGACGTCGAGAGCCGGCGGCGGTGAAGAGCGGGTGCTCCGCCTGCTTCCTTACTCATCCATCTCGTCGTCTCGCTTTGAGCAGCTCGCAGCGCGATTCTCGATCCGGGAGGGCAGCGCTCCGCCAGGAGAAGTACGCGAGCACCTGCAGCTGGTCAGCCGCTTCCCGCAGGGAATTTCGGCGCCGGTGCTTGCCGAGCTGTTGAAGGCAAACCGCCAGACCGGGCTGGCCGGTGTTCAGCGATGACGTCACTCCTCATCGCGGCGGCCGTCGTCGCGTCGCAATCGGTGTTCGTTGAAGCCGCCAGGGCGGGCACCGCCAGGTATGCGGATCAGAGCGTGGCGATCGCGGACGGCTATCGACGTATCGGCCGCGACTTCCCTGCCATGGGTGAGCACTGGATCCGCATCAGCCTGGTGTTCGACGGGAAGGTCGATCCCTCTCGTCCGGAAGTGCTCAACTACGGAGTGATCGATGGCACACCGAGACTCCTCGGCGTCGGGTACGCAGTCCCTCTGCTGAAAGGAGAAATCGCGCCGGCCGAGCCGGCGGGGCGAGCGGCGTGGCACGATCACTTCCGCACGATCGAAGACGAGACCGTGGTGCCGCACCATCATCATTGGGGTCAGCCGGGATCTGGTCCTCGGCTCGCAATGCTGCACGCATGGATCTGGACGCCGAACTCGCATGGGATGTTCGCGGCGGACAACTGGACGCTTCCCTATCTCCGACTGGGCTTCGTGCCGCACGAGACCGCGCCGTCGTCTGTAGCCAGGGCGCTGGCGCTGGCGTCAGGTGGCCGGGCCTACTTCGAAATGGCTGTCGACACCGCGCTAGAAGGCGTGGCGGTGGACCGGAAATTGATCGCATCTGCATTCGACCGGGCGCAAGTGGCGGTCGAAGGAGCTCTTCGCGAGCGGCGCGCACGAACGCTGGCGGATGCCACGGCGGGGAAGCTCGCTGGCATCTGGACGGAAATGTGGGCGGCGATCGATGCGGCGGCGGGGTCAGAGGCGATACATCGCGTGATGCACCTGCCGGTGCGATGAGTTGCCACAGAGCGGCTCTTTACTCTTCCCGTTTTCCTCCGAAGGCAGGTTACGAGTACCCTGCAGGAATGCAGAGTTCTCGCCTCATCGCGCCGCTCAGCGTCCTGACGCTCGCACTGAGCCTCCCCGGCTGCCAGTCCAAGAAAGCTGACCAGTCGCCCGCAGCGTCCCTCGAAACCTGGGCCACCGTCGACGGCCGGCCGATCACGCGGGATGACGTCGAGAAGACGTTTCGGCAGTCAAATAATGCCGCGCCGACCCTCTCGTCCGAGGAGGCAATGACCCTGAAGTTGAGCATCCTCAACGAGATGATCCTGCAGGACACCCTGCTCGCGAAGGCGCGCGCGCTAAAGATCGAAGTGCCCGACACCGAGCTGGATGCCGCCTACGCCGAGCGGAAGAAGAACATGACCGACGCCGCCTTCGAGGAGGAATTGAGGAAGCGGAATCTCAGCGTCGCCGACATACGTGAAGGCCTGCGTCGCGAGCTGATGGCGAAGAAGCTGCTCGACCAGGAGGTGGTGGCGAAGATCGCCGTCACCGACCAGGAGGTGAACGACTTCTTCAACGCGAATCGGGCACAGTTCACCGTCGCCGAAGAGTCGTACCGCATTGCGCAGATCGTCATCACGCCGGACCGCGCAGCACAGCCGGCAAACCGCACCGGGAACGATGCGACGACACCCCAGGAGGCGGCGTTCAAGGTCCGCATGGTCATGGAGCGCCTCAAGGGCGGCACGCCATTCACCGAGGTTGCGATGGATTACTCCGAGGATCCGGAGAGTGCGCCACGCGGGGGAGATCTCGGGCTCGTCCCCGTGTCCGCGCTGAAGCAGGCGCCGCCCGCCTTGCGCGACGCCGTGATCGGCCAGACGCCGGGCACCGTCAACGTCGCCTCGTCCGGCGGCGCGCACACCATCGTCGCGGTCATCGCACACGAGCAGCCGGGCGAACGAGGTCTGTCGACGCCCGGCGTGCGCGAAGGGATCACCGCGACGCTCAAGGGTCGGAAGGAGCAGCTGCTCCGCACGGCGTACCTTTCAGCGGCGCGCGGTGATGCCAAAGTGGTGAATCACGTTGCGCGCCGTGTCGTGGAGTCGCAAGGGAAGGCTCAGTAGTCTTTCTGGAAATGGGGACGTCGTCGTCCCTTCCACGCCGCTGCCGACGCCGTTACCGATCAAGTCGGCCCGCACGTGTTGAACGGCGAATGACGACTGCCAGGCGGCCGAGAATTTCGTCCGGGTGTTGGGACAGAAACTTTTCGACTGGCGCCGAGTAGTAGGCGGAGCTTCGCCGGCCGGCTGCTGCGCTCAATCTTGCGCATGCTACTGCATCTGGTGAACGTCTTAAGTGAGCCCCGCTACGCTGTCTTCGGCAGGGCTCGGACCTTCGGTCGCTGTCCCCGAGCCTTCAGGGCATGCCAGAGGTCCCACTTCGCCTGGACGGTCAACCAGATCTGGGCATCCCAGCGCGTCAGCGCCTCGAGCAGGAGAGCCGTGTCAGCGCTGACGCCGCGACGGCCCTTGACGATGGCGTTGAGCCGCTGGAACGGGATGTTCATGCGGTTGGCTGCCTCGACCTGGGAGACGCCGAGCGGCTCGAGGAACTCCTTCAACTCCTCGAACCAGTTGAGGACCACGACGAGCGAGCGGGGTGCCCGCCGGCCGCAACGTCCGCCACCTAGATAGCATCAGGGATGAGGATCGTACCGGATCGAGCCACGAAGAACGGCGGGAGAATGGGACTTGATCGCCGCCTATAATCCACCTCAACACGTTGTTCCCTCCCGGCACCCGCGTCGGCCCGTACGAGATCGTCTCCGCCCTTGGCGCCGGCGGCATGGGGGAGGTCTATCGGGCGCGGGACCCGCGGCTCGACCGGGACATCGCTATCAAGATCCTGCCCGCGGCATTCGCGGCTGATGCGGAGCGGCTCGCCCGGTTCCACCGCGAAGCAAAGACGCTGGCCTCGCTGAACCATCCGAACATCGGCGGCATCCACGGCATCGAGGAGGCGAACGGCCTCACGGCCATCGTCATGGAGCTGGTCGAGGGGGAAGATCTCGCGCAGCGCATCGCGCGCGGCGCGATCCCGATCGGTGAGGCACTCCCCATCGCACGCCAGATCGCCGAAGCCCTTGAAGCCGCGCACGAGCGAGGCATCGTCCACCGCGATCTCAAGCCGGCCAATGTCAGACTTCGACCCGACGGCACGGTAAAGGTGCTCGACTTCGGTCTCGCCAAGGCAATGGATCCCCCGATCGGCAATGCGGCGAGCGTGTCGCAGTCCCCAACCATCACGACGCCAGCGATGACCGAGGCGGGAATCATCCTCGGCACAGCCGCCTACATGAGTCCCGAACAGGCGAGGGGGAAGCCGGTCGATAAACGTACTGACATCTGGGCGTTCGGGTGCGTCCTCTACGAGATGCTCACGGGGCGACGTGCGTTTTCTGGCGACGATGTATCCGACGTCATTGCCTCGGTGCTGGCGCGTGAGCCCGACCTGGCCGCCGTGCCGGCCGCGGCGCCGCCCTCGATTCGTCGACTCCTCCGGCGGTGCCTCCAGAAGGACCGGCACGAACGCCTCCGCGACATCGGCGATGCAAGGCTCGAGATCTCCGATGCTATCGCGCGCGTCGACACGGAGCTGGTCGTCGTCACCCCGCAAAGAGCCGATCGCCGCGGGCGCGAACGGCTCATATGGATCGCCGCGCTGGCTGCGCTGACGCTCTCCCTGGCGGCATCGTTGATCTTTGCGCGCCGCCCGAATGCCGCGGCTGCGGAGATCCGGGTCGATATCGCCACACCCCCGACCGAAGTGCCTCAGTCGGTAGCCATCTCGCCCGACGGACGCGCGATCGCGTACGTCGCGACGTCAGACGGTCTATCACGGTTGTGGCTGCGGTCGCTCGAATCAGGCTCCTCGCGGGCACTGGTCGGGGCCGACGGCGCCGAATCTCCGTTCTGGTCGCCGAACAGCCAGTCGATCGGATTCTTTGCCGACGGCAAGCTCAAACGGGTCGAGGTGGCCGGCGGCTCTGTCGAGACAGTGACAAACGCCCCGTCAGGCATCGGTGGCGCGTGGAACCAGGAGGACACGATCCTGTTTGTGACCCTGGGCAATCCGATTTCGCGGGTGGCGGCGGACGGCGGAGATCCGGTCGCGATAACGGGGCTCGCCCGGCAGGGCAGCAACTTCTCACCGCACTTCCTGCCGGATGGTCGGCGCTTTCTCTACTACGTGCGTGGGACGCCAGACGCCCGCGGTATCTATGTCGGCCATCTCGATGGGACAAGTAATCCTCAGCGGCTCGTGGCGTCCGATGCGGGCGCCGTCTACGCGTCGTCAGGTCATCTGCTATTCGTCCGGCAAGGGACGCTGTATTCACAACGCTTCGATGCGTCGAACTTGAAGCTGTCCGGAACCGCCTCGCCCGTGGCAGAGGACGTCGGGAGCGGCCGAACGGACTCAGCCCTGTCGGTCTCGGACGGTGGTTCGATCGCGTATCGGTCACGGTCGGCACCCGTGGAGCGGCAGTTTGCCTGGTTCGATCGGTCCGGCAAGGAAATCAGCAGAGTCGGTGAGGCCGTCACCAGGAACCTCGCCCAACCGTCCCTTTCACCAGATGGCCAGCGCGTCGTGCTGTATGGAAATCCCGAAGGGAACCCCGACATCTGGATATTCGAGACGAAACGCGGGGTCTTCAGCCGTTTCACCACTCACCCGGCGGATGACGTCATGCCCGCCTGGTCTCCGGATGGCGCCAGTATCGTCTTCAGCTCGAACCGAAACGGGGATAACGATCTTTATCGCGCATCCATCGGCGACCGCAGCGAGGACGTCCTGTTGTCGAGCCCGGAGCTGAAGATTGCAACGGACTGGTCACGGGACGGCAGCTTTCTGCTGTTCACCATCCGCGATCTGAAAACAAGCGCGGACATATGGGCGCTGTCGATGGATGCGAACAGGAAACGGTTCCCCGTTGTCCAGACGCCTTCTGATGAAGAGGGAGCGCAGTTCTCTCCCGACGGACGCTGGATCGCTTACCAGTCCAACAATTCGGGACGCCCGGAGATCTACATTCGGCCATTCCAGGGGCCTGGCCAGGATTGGCAGATCTCCACCAAGGGTGGCACGCAGGTGCGCTGGGCGCCCGATGGCAAGGAAGTGTTCTACGTGGGTCTGGATGGAGCGTTGACTGCTGTGCGCATTGGCATGCCGTCCAACGCACAGGTCCCTGAGATCGGAACGCCGGTGGCACTGTTCACTCCGCCGCTCGGTCGCGCGGTGCAGCAAGGGGATTACCGTCACCAGTACATGGTTGCGGCGGACGGACGGTTCCTACTTGCCGTTGTGACTGCCTCACCCGCCGGACCCATCGCGCTCATATTGAACTGGAAACCACGGCCCTAGACCGGCGCTCTTGATACGTGGCATTCGTCACCGGAATCCGTTTTTAGCACTTCACACTGAACTCTGCCGGCTCGTAAGCCAGCTGCGACGCGAGCCAGCGCTCGGTGACCTCCAGCGCCTCCCCCTTCCGCCGCGCGTAGTCCTCCAGCTGATCCCGGCCAATCCGGCCCACGTTGAAGTACTTCGCCTCTGGATGAGAGAAATACAAGCCGCTGACTGACGCCGCGGGGGTCATCGCGGCGCTCTCGGTCAGGTTGAGCCCAACCTTGCGGGCGTCGAGCAGGTCGAACAGCTTGAACTTCTCGCTGTGGTCCGGGCAGGCGGGGTACCCGTAGGCGGGGCGGATGCCGCGGTACTTTTCGGCCACCAGGTCCTCGGGCGAGAGCTGCTCGCGGTCGCCGTAGCCCC